>ERZ1292632.860-Hain-H43-01um-R2-860-length-32719-cov-8_pt1 | contig 32719 bp, 30 predicted proteins | sample MGYA00564407_ERZ1292632 | MGnify/ENA primary metagenome ERZ1292632 (study PRJEB36523, sample SAMEA6512637) | groundwater metagenome | collected 2019-01-08 | study: AquaDiva: Metagenomics assemblies of 32 groundwater samples | reverse complement strand
TATTTGCATATGTTTTGTATCTTAACAGGTTGTCCAGTTTTTGGGGTTAGGTATACTCTATGTATTTAGTGAAGTCGATTTCACTAGATTTCAATTGATGATAATTAATAATCCAATTATGACATTCGAGTCTAAGTGAACTTAGTGTGAAATATTGGTATGAACATCCCAGTCTTTTCTTTATAGTTTTCATATTTTTGCTTCATTTTAGAGATAAGATGGGCTTCTTCTCTAAGAGTATGTCTATATATCCATAAATAGATTAAGGGTGTGAGTACAATAAGATAGCTGTGTGCAAGTATTTCTGCTCCAGTTATCATCAGAACCAAACCTAAATAGATAGGATGGCGGATGTATTTGTATATACCTTTATCAATTAACAAATTGTTCTGGACAGTGTTGAAGTCTTTTGCATTGGTCCAACTTTTACTCAATGTATGTCTTGCAATTATGCAAACTGCAAACCCAATCACAACAAACAGGAAGGCAGGGAGATCTATATTTGCTGACATCTTAGGAATTGGAAAAATTGTTAAGCCGAAAAGCTGTAAAAGAATAAAGAACTGAGTATAGCTTAAAATTGATTTGCTGAATAAACTTTTAAAGGGGTATTTTCCAAAGTCAAAAAATTTATTTATACCCTTATCTTTAACACGCCAATAAGAGTGGAGCGCAAAGAAACATAATATTCCTCCAATCCCAAAGAGACTCATTAGACTATTCTAACAGAATTTGCAGAGTAGGACATATTCGAAATTTGTTTTCATAGTAGACTTTTAAATATCTTTTCGTATTCTAATGCTATTTTGTCCCAACTAAACTTTTCTGCTTGCTTTCGAGGCTTGTTTTCCCAATTTGTGTTTAGCGCTTTTTCTATTGACTTGGCATATTCATCAGTATCTGTTGGATCAACAAAAAGTCCTGCATCCCCCACTATTTCTCTTCTTATTGGATCATTTGTTGCAACTACGAGTAGTCCAGATGCCATTGCCTCAACAAGAACTATCCCAAAAGATTCAGTAGGATTGGAAGCCAGCGTAAAAACATCAGCTCTATTATAAATCTCAGGCATTTTATTATGATCTACTTGAAGTAATTCAAATTTGTTTCCTAATAATCTAGTGCCTAATGCCCGTATTTCTTCTTTTTTGTCTCCTCCACCCCCTGCAATAATTAATTTAATATCTTTTAACTTTGATACAGCTTTAATTACTAAATCATGCCTTTTTTGTTCTGTAAATGCCCCAACAGATAACACGGTAAATAATGATTGGTGATTGGTGTTTTGCTTCTTTGGCTTAACAACAAAATGATTCAAATCAACTCCATTTGGTATATAAATAGATTTTACGAATGGGTTTCTCTCTTTTGATTTTTTTAATGCATAAGATGAAATTGCAACAAATACATCAGGAAATGCGTATAAATTCAGTCTATCATCCAAACCTACACCTGATTGACCAGAAACAATCATCTTGGAATTCGTTAACCAAGTCAAAAGTCTAACCAAAAAAACCTGCAATCGTCCATTGATTGGAATAACAATATCATATCTTTTAAACCAATTTAGTTTGGTTAATATTTCGACATTATGATTTTTAGAAAGTCGTTTTGAAAGTTCAGAAACAAATGTCTCTGCCCCTCTATTTACTTTATTTTGATATTTATTCAAAAATGCAATTTTCATATTTTATTTTTTGGTAAAATAATTTAAAGCTTCATCCCAATATCTTTTATCTCCCCTAGCCTTCCGCCACAACCAATATTCATATCCCCAAAGAAATGTAATTTCAGGATTTAAGGATTTAGCATACTTTATATTTTCTACAAAATGTTTTGGCAAAAAACTTCTTGGATTATTTTTTTGTGTAATGATTTCATTTGGTTCCCACGGTTCCATTTGTAGCTCTGCAATAAAAACTTTCTTGCCAGATTTTCTGATTTTATTTAATATAAAATTTAATTTTAAGTCGTTATCGAGTGGTCCCATGAATTTAAAGAAAAACTTAAGAAAAACAACTGGGCAACGTAAATACAAATCAATTCCAACGATATCAGCTAATTTAATCGCCTGCTTATAATTTTTTCTAGCGCTGAGCAGATTACCCCACAGATTAACCATGATCTCTCTAGTAGGATCTAAACCTTTAATCAAGGATATTTCTTCTTTTAGAAAATCTTTATCAATTGAAAACCAATTTTCTCCCGATGGATCTAGCGGTTCATTTTCTACTTGCCATATTTTTATTGATTTGTATTTTTTAAATTTAATTATTGTCTTTTTTATAAAATATTTTGTTTTATTTAATAGATAATCGTCTTTAACTGTTATCAAAGAGTTTCTTTTTAATTTTATTCTATTATTTAACCAGTTTGGGATATAATATTCCGGATACCGAGGAGACTTCATGCCAATAGAAAGAATAATACTTATTTTATTCAATTCACAAAAATTAACAATTGTATTGATCGTTGAGTAGTTAAAAGTACCCTCAACCGCCTCGATTTCATCCCAGTAGCAACACAGTCTAACCCACTTAATTTTTAATGATTTAAGTCCTTGTAATGATTTCTGCAAATCCAATCCTAAATCCTTAATGTGTTTGTGACTAAATGTAACTCCAATTTCCATATTTTTTTATATTATTACGTAGTAACAAGCTCTGCTTACTTCAGTTTCCAAATTTCTACACCATTTTGCTCTTCTATCTTTTGATAATTATCCCTAATATATTTTACTACCTCTGTTGGTTGATATACACCCAAGTCATACCAATTACCTGTTTGTGGAATTGACCAGTAAATATACACTGGAGGGTCAATTTTCCAACCATCTATCAATTTCTGCTGTATTCCAGGTATGTCAAAATACCAACCATAGTTATCAATCCATGGTTTGGGGGGCAGTGAATTACTAAAAACATAATTTAATGAGTGTGAGCCTAATAAATATACTTTTTCTGATTTTTCAACTAACAGGCTATTGTCATCAATAAATCTTGTACTTTTACCCCAATCTTTAGGTATTAAAAATAATAAAAGTAATAAGTAAGCATATATTAAAATGGGTTTCTTTATGTAGGAACTGACTACTCCAAAAATGATTGACAAAAAGGCAATACCTGTTTGAAAATGAAAAAAGGAAAATCTGGGATAAATTAATACTAAGGAAACTAATAGTGAGCCAATTATTAACAATTTATTTTTAAATTCCCTGGTAACAAATAAATATATCGATGGCATAAATAATATTATTAAAACTAGAAGTTGTCTACTCGTAGGTAGAATTTGGACATAATTAGGGAAGTTTGTCCAGTATTGTGATGGATAAATTAAGGTCCAGTTAAAAAAGTCTGCAAATGAACTACCTAGATATAAATATATAGCAAAAGGAATAACTGGCAACATTGCGCCAAACAAAAGTTTTATTGAATTTTTAATGTTATTTGCAAAAATTAAGAGTAAGGGCAAAAACAATAAACTATTTTGTTTAACTAGAAATGCAACAGCTAACACAACACCCGTCCAAAAATATTTTTTATTTAAAATTAGCCAAATACAAAAAAGTATAGGTGTTGAAATTGCAAAATCAAACCAAAGTTGATTTCCATCTAGGAATGACTGTGTTAATACATAAAATATAACTGCAAATATACCCCATTTACTTTTGTTGGTAAGCTTTATTGTAATTTTAAAAATAAGTAAGTCATTTATCAAAACAAGTAAGTATGTAAATAATTTGACAACCCAAACATTGTACCCAAATAATTTGTATAAAAAAGAAAGTAACAAGGTAAGAAGTGGTGTGTAAGGATGAACCATATCCTTATACAAGTCAAACCCATTATTAAAAAGGTAGGAAAAAGAAAATATTTCAGGCCAAGCAGTAAATTTCAAATTTAGAAGTATAACTATATGAACTATTACTAAACCTGTTAAAATCATATTAGTATTTTACTATGTTTGACATAATATTAAACAGAGGTAACGATTTAACCGAATTTTTTTGGCCTATTTTATATTATATAAAAAACCAAATATTGGTAGGTAACGGCATTCCACTCTGGAATACTATGTTTTTTTCAGGTGCTCCACTTCTGCCTGACCCACAAAACTTATTTATTTACCCACTTAATTTTATTTTTATAGTTCTACCAATTGATAGTGGGTTACTAGTTTCAATTTTTGGTCACATGATTATTGCGTTTTTTGGTATGTATACACTTCTAAAAGAGAACGGTATCACAAGAAAGACTAGAATTATTGTTGCTATATTGTTTTCGCTTTCACCAAAATTTTTTTCCTATTTAGAAGCTGGTCATTTAGGTCTTATTCAATCATGGGCTTTTATCCCATGGGTCTATTGGGCAACAATAAATTTGGTTAAAAAGAAAAATCCAAGATCAATATTACTATTGTCCTTATTTTTATACTTAGTTTATTCAAGTCATATATTAATATTTGCAATTCTTGTTGTTACAAATCTTTTCCTTTTTTTAAAAATACAGAAAAAAAGTATTATGGTGTTTTTTATTAGTCACTTAATACTACTTATTTTTTCACTTCCGATTTTAATTTCTCAAATTAAGTGGCAGCCACAAACAACAAGAGAATTATTACTTCAAAACCCTGAAACTTATCCTGTTTGGAATGGTAAAAGAGAATTTGTAAAAAATATATTTCTATATTCAAAAGATACTGAAAAAAATATTACTCCAGGAATTATTGTATTAGTATTAGCTGTCATTGGATACTCCAAATCAACACGGAGAAATAAAATTTATATTTTTATTTCTATTGCTATCATTTTTACATTAGCCCTAAACATCTTAAATTTTGATTGGTTTATACTCTTTCGCGTCTCAACTAGATTTTGGTTTCCTGTTATTATTATTTCTCTTTACTTAAGTGCGAAAGGATTAGACGCTTTGAGATCAAAGCGAAAACTCTTTATTATTTTTGGAATTTTGGCATTACTCGAATATATATTTATAGGAATTTATATACTTGGTAATCCTATTAAGCAAACTCCATCTACACCAACTACTATTATCGAATTTCTAGAAAAAGATAAAGACCTCTATAGAGTTTTTTGTTTAAATAAATGTATTCGTCAAAAAGATGCTGCAATTAATAAAATTGAGCTAGTTGAAGGTTATGGCACTTTGCAACAAAAAAATTATTTTGATTACAGTCAACAGTTAGCGCAAAGCTATTGGGAGAAAAAATATACATTATCGCTTCCTCCGTTTCAAAACTACATTTATGAAAAATTTAAACCATATCCACCAGCACTTGCTGCCTATAGAGTAAAATATGTAATTTCACCATACGGATTAGATATCAAAAACTTAAGATTGGTAGACAAACTTGATAACTATTTTGTATACCAAAACATGTTATATATCAATCCAAATTATGAAATATATAAACCAAATTTTATTAGGGTAAAAGTTTTGGAAAATAAAAACGAACTAATAATTCCGGAGGTTTATAATCCTGACTGGAACGCTTATCTAAATGGTATTAAAAAAGTTAAAGTCTATGAATCACAAGATAAAACAAGGGCAGTTCAAGTCGAAATGGATACCAAATTTGTAGACTTTAAATACGAACCTTTTAATTTTTAAGAAAGTTTCTTAACTTCTTCTAAAACTATATCTAAAATCTCTGGATATTGATGCAAATAATCAAACCTGACATAACGTGTATGTATTTTCCTTGTTGCGATTATCAATCTGTATAAAGTAAACCTATCGTTATCCATTTTAACTTTACTTGTTTTCAATAGATGTTTATAGAATTCTCCATGTGGCATAACACTTGAGATGGCTATATCAAATAGTGGATCTCCAATAATTACATTATTAAAGTCAATAATACCTGTTAAATGATTATTCTCCACTATAAAATTGTGTCTCTGAAGGTCTCCGTGGAGAATAGATGGCCTTCCTGTGAATTCTTCAAGATTATTAAGTTTGGAAGTTATTTTATCAAAATTTTTATAAATTTCTAAAAGCTTTACTTTTTGTCCTCTCGTTAACTTGGAATAAATAAAGTTTTCGTCTTTTTCCTTTTCAATTTTTTGTGCAATCTCGTTAAAACGATCTACACAAAGCGCTTGAATAGTGTTTTTCCAACTTAAACTTGAACCTGTGATTTCGCCTGTTTTGCGATAATGACTAGCGTCGATGGCACCAAACCCCTTAACTTTAATTTTATACAGTTTAAATAATTCTTGCCCTGCTTCACCGAAAATTTTCGGCCAAACTTTAAGCGTCAGGTGTTCCAACTCAACACCTGACAACCTTTCTTGAAGCGAAAAGGTGAAAGGAAATTTATCTAAATTTGCATTTTCTGCTATTACTACTGGAACTTTAACACCATTTTGTCTAGCAAGTTGTAAGACTGCATGCTCAACATCATAATTTTGTCTAACACCATTGACCCGAAAGATATATTCCTTACTATTTGTGTAAACATCAAAAACAATGCTATCTCCGCCTTCTCTATCTCTCCTTTTAACTACAATGTCTCCTTTTATAAACTTAGAACAAATTTTTTTAACTTGAGATGTTGATGGAGATTTTATATTCATATTTTATTCTTTCTTGCCAATTATACTCATACTGTCACCCATGTTCAAGGAAGTAGTTATTAGGGAATATGGAATAGTTAGTAAATTCGTAATAAATCGTTTTTTAAGTGTTATAAGCGATAGCCATAAATCGAGTAACGGGCTAGCAAGCTCAAACAATCCAGATCTAGATTCCCAATGTAATATTTTAAATCCAGAATCCTCAATCAACCCAAAAAGTGATTCTTTGGTAAACTGGTATGTATGTTCGTCTGGTAATCTATAAGGCCATTTGTCACCAAGTAACTTAGACCCAAGCCCACCAGCATTTGGGACATCAATAAACAAAATCCCATCCTTTTTTAAAAGTCTATATACTTTTGCCAAAACAATTTCAGCATCTTTAACATGTTCAAGTGTATGATTCATAATTACTAAGTCAAAATAATTATCTGGCAATTTTGCCTTTTCAAAATATGTATTTATTATTCTATGTGCAGTAGACCGTAGACTGTTTGCAATAGTTGATGGTTCCACTCCCCATGTCTCACTATTATTATATAAATCTAAAAAAACTCCGTTAGAGCAACCGATATCTAATACTGTTCTGGGTTTTTTTATGAATTTGGAAATAATATTGTATCTTTTTTTAAATATATTTTTAAAAAGTTTTTCATTTTCTCGATACTCTTTATCTCTGTGGTAATTTGTGTAATCAATATCCATGAGGGACTCCTTTCATTAGATATCTTCGTCTAAACTTCTTCAATGGAGTTACTACTGCCGACTTTAGTTTGTAAACTGTTGACATCCTTTCCCATGGAGATTTAACAAATTCTGGCCTTTCTCTAAAAAAGACTTCTGGGTAAAAAAAATCTTTTGATGTTTCAATTCCAATTTCATATTTTAGTTTTTTGGCACGTTTATAAACAGCTTTTTCCCCTTCTAACTTATCAGATCGTTTTAAATGTGTTGTATGAATATAAGGAGCATCTAGATACTTTATTTTTTTTTGGTCTCTGTCTTCTATTTTTGTTTCATTTTCATCAGCCCACATAAAAACACCATGCTCTCCTTGTCCATGAAGTCCAATAATTTTTCTATTAATTGCCCTTGTAGCATAATGTCCAATCCTACCAGCAAGATTATATCTACCTGCTTCGCGCTCCTGCGCGTGAAACATATCACCAACCATATTAATTGTTGGAACGACTATTGACTCTAGTTTTTCTCCATCTTTTTGAATTGTATCTGTAACTAACTTTATTGAATCATCCCACCAAATTTCATCAGCATCCAAAACAATAAACCAGTCAGAAGTTGTTTCATCAAGCATTTGCTGTCGAAGTTTATCTTCATAAAACTTATCACTTTTAATTTCCCTTAAAATAATTTTCTTGTCGTTAATTTTCTTAATGATATTTATTGTCTTATCATCACTGCCAGTATCATAAATTATAATTCTATCAACATAGTTAATTACTGACATTATCGAATACCAAACAAAATTTTCCTCATTTTTTAGTAAAACGTGGGCGATAATTTTCATATTTTCTTGAAATAATGGTTGTAAACAATTACCAATGAGTAAATTGCAAGAATTGTGTTCGAAATTAAAAAAGCATAAGCCGGTCCTAATCCACCATACAGATTAGTAAAATACAAATTAAAGACAAAAATCATTCCAACTTGTACAAACGAAAAAACCCCAATATAAATCGGCTTTCGTATTGAATGTACTATCGCGGTTACTGCTGGGGTTGAGAGAATAAAAGGTATTAATGAAATGAGTAGGTATTGTAAAGTTTTAATTGATTCAAAATACTTTTCGCCAAAAAGCAATAATACAAAGGGTTTGGCAATTATTACCCATAAAATGACACCTAGTACTATTGGTATAGTAAACATAGTTGATTTGATTAAATATTCTTTCTCTTTTTCTTTATCGTTAAATCTTGCAAAACGGGTTGAAAGCACAGAACCTAAACTTGAGGATAAAACAATCACAAAAGATGACAATCGAGAGGCAATAGAATATTCCCCAACTATTACAGCATTTGTCAGATTTGCAAGCATGGTTACATCAAGCCTTCCTGAAATTGACGACACAACTCTGTTTACACCCAACCAACCTGAAAACTTTATCAAGTCTATGTAATCAGCCTTTGTTGTTTTAGATCTTAAAAATTTGATACCAGTAACGCTAAATCCATATACAATTGGCAAAATAGTGCTTAAACCATATGCTAAAAGGGCAGTATTTAAGTTTGTTGGTAAAAATATAATTAACCCTAAAAAAAATAGGATTCTTGGAATTCCTAATGACCAATCCAAAACAACTGATGGCCAAAACTTCTTGTAAGCCATCATTGCATAGGGAAAAGTAAGCCAAGCAGTTAAGCCAATTGAAATGATTGAGACCCAATATGATACACTTACATTGTTTGTTGATAGAAAATTAACTGCAACATACTTAGGTATTAAAAGTACAATTCCAGAAACAATTAGTATTGATAGAAATCTAAGGACAAAAGATGCTTTAAGATACTTTTCTGCTCCTGATTGATCTTTCATCCCCAACTTAACAGAGACAAAATTTATCATCGCAGTTGTAATTCCCAAATCAGTTAATGATGAAATAATAATAATTAAATTTGCAGCAGCTGAAAAAATTCCAAACTCAGCCACAGTTAACTTTTGAGTTAATATAAAGACAAAAATAAAACCAAAAAGTGCTGAAAAGGAATTACCCACAAAAAGTGTTAACGTGTCGCGTGAAGTATTTGTAAAGATAGCTTTAATGAATTTTTGTATATATTGCATGTCACAAGTATGACACAATCAAGGTCAAAATTGAAGGTAAAAATCATATTTTATGAAACAATCTTCTCTTTTGAACTATCAAGCCTTCAAATTTTTTTTCTTCAACTAACAAACTTATTTTATTAGCCCAATCATAGGCATTATCCTTATAAATATTTGGGATTCTAGGAGTTTGGTCTATAATTAGATAGATATATTCTTCATCATTATTACTATTTGCAAGAACATCATAAGGAGGCAGTTGATCTCCACCTGTCCAAGTAGGTAAGTAGCCATATTTTTTAAGTCCATACCATCCATAATTGTAAGCCCAAGGATAATTAATATATAAGGGATTTGTTACCGAATTAATAGTGAAATTTTTGTAATTAGAACTTTGATATGTATAATCTATTACAACCATTTGGTTAGTTAAAATAGAAGAATCATCAGCTCCTAATAAATTGGTATCTACATCAAAATTTACGTAATAAATTAAAAAACAAGAAAGAATGATTAGAATAGGATGTTTAAGCTTTGATATTAAATAACCTGAGGAAATTGCAATTGCCGGAGGCAAACCAATTAGAAACCATGGAGAACCATGAAAACCTGCAATTACCATAACCAAAGGAGATAAAAAATAAATCAGTAAAAAGAAAAAAGGTTTTTTCTTAACATTGATTAGGAAAAATAATAACGTAAACAATGCAAATAATTTTCCAAAAGTGATATTCCTAGGCCAGATACTATCAGAGAAAGTTTCGAAAAAACCATTAATCATAGCTAAAAGATTATTAATAATTCCCTGTCCTTGTGTTTCTCCCATAAATACTGCTCCAAATATATCTTTCATCCCAGAAAAATTATATTTAATTTCGGTAGCTATCATTGTAGAAATAGTCAATAAAAATATAAGTAAAGATAAAATAATAATTTTTTTATTTGGGAGTTTTTGTCTAAATAGAATTAGTATTCCGATTAATACAGGTATTAAATATATAAAAAACAATTCGAATTGGATAGATAGACCTAAGAAAAGAAGTGAGAAAATAAGGGATTTCTGATTTCCATTAATAAACTTCCATAAAAAATAAAAAGTCAAAGGTACTGTAACAAGTGTTGGAGATGGATTCCCTATCCAACCAGCATAAGAAATAAAATAGTAGGAAACTGCTGTAATATAAGCCGAAATAGCTGCCGCAACCTTATCTTTAAAAAGAGATTTTGAAAAAAGATATATTATAATAACCGCAAAAGAGCTAATAAAACAGTTCCAGACGCTTATCCAAAAAGGATTGCCATTAAATATAACAATTGGCGGCAAAATATAATATAAAAATGCCACCCCATGATGAAGGTTGAGATTATTTCCTGCAGTTGGTCCAATAATTTTTAAATCTTTATCTATCCACATATTTTTTGCAACAAACAAGTCTCTTATTTGATCGTAACCTAAAATTATTTTGTTTGGGAAAATACTATAAAGACGAAGTGTAAAAGCTAAAACAAACAATAAGATAATTATTTTTTTCATTAATTCTCTTTTTGATATAAGAAATAAATTACTAAAACCAAAATAGTCAATACACTCACTAAAATTCCCCATCTAAAAATTGATTGGCCTGTGAACTCAATCTTTAAATTAGACCATTCTGGATCGACATAAAAAGCATTTAGCATTGAATAAACCGGATAAGGTTTTGAATCATTCAAACCTCTTTTAAGATTCCACCAAGAACTATAGTTATCAGATAATATTATCCAGTAGCCAATATTAGTTGTTTTGATTAAAAATTTTGATGATCCTAATTTTTGGATATCGACATTTTTAACGCCTATACTACCATCAATTCTTGTGATTACACTAAACTTATCTAATATTTGATCTGTTAATTTTAATGCTTTATCATAATCACTTTTTGGGATTAAAGCTATAGTATTTAGAATTGATAAGTCACTATTATTCGTTATTACAAGACTGTGTTTTCCTTTTTTTAAATATTTATTTTCAAACTCCCAAGTTAATTTTTGTTTGTCTTTTATCGACATTCTCTTTGCTATGACATAGTCATCGTTCTTAGGGGCATCGAGAGAAAATTCAATAGATTCACCTTTTTTACTTGAAAAGGCGATACCTTGCCCATAATCAAAATCTTCAAATTTATAATCACGTATGAGTAATTGATATTTATATTTAAGATATTCACTATTATCTAATATAGACCAAGAAGACATTCTATTTTTTGAGGGAGATACAAAATACTTCTGTAAAAAACTCATGGCTAAATCTGTTTTATTTCCGTCAGTAAAATATAGTTTTAAAGAGTCAGGCTTTTTCTCATAAATGGTAGAGGGGTCCCATTTACCGTCCTCAAAATATATTGTGGGAATAAACGGTTTTTCCTTTAACTCTTTGTCCGACCCCACTACAGCAATTAAATTACTAACAGCATAAAACTTGGGATATGTGTTAATTATTTCATAACCTAAGAAATTTATTTTCCAGTCTAATTTTTTGCCCAAAAATGAATCGTCAATAAGATTTGATATTGTATTCCAATTTTTAACATCTGTTTGATTTGGATTAATATTTCTTGAATCTCCATTTAGAAAAATATATTTAAAACCTAATACACGCAGCCAATCTATATAACTACCATTATTAAGAAAATTAAATGGATCTTCGGACTTATTTATTCTTGCAAAAGGGGAAAAACCAACAAGACTACTTGCATCAATTGCTGGGTTAATATGTGTTTCATAACTAAGCGTATTTTTGTTTGTAAACCATAGTGTTCTAAATTCTTGATTTACCGATTGAATTTTTTGACTAATATTCGAATATGAACTATCGGTCAAATTTTTCGACATTAAAAAATTCATTTCATTAAATAAAACCGGATTGATCAAAAAAATAAAATAAATTAAAACTACAAATTTAAAAACATTATTTTTAAAAATGTCTATAGTGCTACCAATCAATATACCTGTAAACAAAATTACAGGTATAAAGAATTTACTAGTATCTCGAAATACATAGCTTAAATTAATTCCTAATGGTGCAGTCTCCCCTTTTGTAAGAAACGCAAAAATTAATAATATTAAAGCAAAGGTTAAATTCTCCTTGTTTTTCTTGAATAAAAAAGAACCAAAAGCTAGTATTGGTACAAGCACATAATAAAATGGTGGATAATTTATCTTTCCAAAGAGATTGGCTGGCCAATGGGGAGAAAAGAGTAATAAAGGGTTAATTAATGATATTAATCCCAAACTTGAAATAGAACTGTTTATACTACCAGAACCTAATTTAAATAATGGAAATATCCAATAAAAATTGACAAGGATTAATAATAATCCCAAAAGTATTAACCAGTATGTAAACTTCTTCTCTAACAGAGACCATATCAAAATGGTTAGAAAACAGACGATAAATATTCTAGGATCAACCACAGATAGTAAGGTTGAAAAAATAAGTGCACATAGAAAATTATTCCTGTTTTTACTGTCAATAAATTTCTTTAAAAAAAATAATGTAATCGGAAAAACACCATAAGCCAAAGCGACTCCTACCTGCCCCCCATCCAATAAAAGCAAAAAGTAGGTATTAAATACATAAACTAAAATCGAAAAGAATTGGATTGTTTTTGATAGTTTTAAGTATTTAGTCAAAAGATAAGGTCCCACAAACGATAGTAATATTGACGGTATTATAAATAATACTCTAATAATTACATCATTATTTAGAGATAAAAACTTCCCCAGTGCACCGTAAATAATCATTATCGGAGAAAGCCATAAAGCAAGGTTAACACCTCCAAAAGCATACCCTCTTTCGGTCCAAACCAAAGGATCTGATACAAGATTCCTTAAGGCGTTGGTGTAAAAAAATGGAGCATCTCCACCATAGAAAATGCTTCCTATAAACAAATTTTTAAATATAAGAAGAGCAGGAATTAAAAGAAGTGTCCAGTAACTATTTTTCAATAAATTTTTCATAAATTACATCTATTAAGATAATAGAAAAAAGATAATTAGTTACTTTAATTGCAAATCCAGGGTGATTTGTCAATAACAGTCCTCCAACACCCAAAAAACCAAGTAAAAATATTGTTAATAGTAATCTAATAATCATATAAAGTATAATCTAGATTAGATTATACTAGAATATTTGCCACATATGAAAGGTATTAAGAGCAAACTAATTTTTATTTTGTTTTTTGTTATTTATTCACTATTAGGTATCTACTATATAGACCGTTCTCCAACTCAAGGTGACGAAACCCATCATCTTCTTACCATTGTTAGTATTGCAAAAGATCAGGATATTGATCTTACAGACAATTATCAAAATATAGACCAATATGGTTTTTTTAAAGGAAAAGTAGATCACCATACCATTATTAGAGAAAATAAAGAATATCTATTTCACGGGCTAGGATTATTTCAGGTTATTCTTGTTCCGTTTTATCAAATAGCAGGAAGGCTAGGAGTAACCATATTCTTATCAACTATATCAGCACTTTTAATATTTAATATATATAGATATTCCACATATGTAACCAAAAATGAAAAACTATCTTTTGGGGTTACATTTGCAATTGGTCTATGTCTACCTTTATCTAATTATTCATTTCTAATTTTTGTAGAGACAACCGCAGCGCTATGTATCCTATTTTTCATTCGTATAATACATTCACAAAAACCAAATTATCTACTTTTAGCTATATTAATTGGAATAACACCTTGGCTTCATCTAAGATTTTTGTTAGTAACTTTTGTTTTTATAATTATTCTTGCCTATAAAACTCGTAATACAAAAATATCGAGACGATTTTTATATCTAATAGTACCTGCTAGTTCTGTTCTTGGATACTTTTTATTTACAAAATATTTATATGGAAGTTTTGACCCAACGGTGGCTACCAGAGAAGGAATGTTACCACTAAATACAAGGGGGAATATATTAATTAACTTGATTAATATATTAATTGACAGAAGTTATGGTCTTTTTATATTTTCACCAATTTTTCTTTTTGCAATACCAGGATTCATCTTTTGGTTTAGAAAAAGTAAAATATTTGCACTTCAAACGGTTTCAATTATTACAATATATCTACTCCCAGTTTTAAGTTACTTTGATTGGAATGGTGGTTATTCTCCTCCAGCAAGATATCTTACTCCAATAATTCCACTTTTAATACCTCCCATTATCTTATTTTTAAATCAAAGTAAAAGTAAATTTATTAAAATTATATTTATGTTATTTCTCGGTTGGGGAATTCTATGTTTTTATATTAATTTTTTTACAATACCCAATTATGGATTCGTCTATATGGATGGCGGATCGCAAGTAATTAGATGGATATACCAAGTCACTCATTTAAACCTTTATTCTTTTTTTGCTTCATATTATCCATCAAAGATATTGAATTACAAACATTTGTTAGAATTGGCTATAATATTTCTAGGTGAAATATATTTTATATTGTCTAAATATATTAAAGAATAATTTTTAGTGTGTTGAATTTTTAAACGATTCTTTTATCAACAAGATTACTCCAATAAGAAAGGCTTCAAATGTATAAATGGCTGTTCGCTCAGCCCAAATGTCGATCTTAAGAATTTTAATTAGACATGCAAATATCCAAAACAGTAGGGATATAAAAAACATTGATCTACTATTAAAATTCAATAAAAATATTGACAAAATGAGTAATATAAAAACAATAAAATTCACAGAAATTCCAAAAAATGGAAGAAAATACCCGGCAGACCTCATTAATACCATAAACACCAGTAAGGTGTTGAGTATAAGCATGTTAAATAAGTACTTCTCTCCCCACTTATGAATTTTATTTTTTATTTCTGAAATCATGTTTTATGTGTAATAATATTATTATGAGTATAGTTAAAACTGAAAATATAACTCCAAAAACAAAATATCTCTGAGGTAAATAAGTTATCTCAAATTTATAATCTAATCCCCCAGTATCAATAAACCATGCATTTGCATAGGAATCGATTGTAAAATGTTCTGTAGTATATTTAATTTTTGAACCATTCAAACCAGTAATTTTAATTTTCCACTCAGGCGAATAATTTTCAGAAAAAATTAAAATATTAGGACCTGTTATATTTGTAACTTCGCCTGTATACTTTACCGGAGTTGAGCTAAATATATTAACTTCTGCGTTATCTAAACCTCCATCTGAATCCTGAATAAAAAATAAGTCGTTCATAAAAAGCTTATAAACTCTTAAATTGTCGTAAGCAACTCTTGTTCCCAATGAATTATTTATAAATGGAGCGGACAAAGAAATTGACATCTTTGATTCCGTTTTTACGGGTTCGTAATAAAAATTAAAGTTTGTTCTGTCTAAATAACTGGGTAAACTTTCTGTTTGTGTTTTAATCAAATTTTCATTTCTTTGTTGGTTTACATACACAGTAGACATATTCCCATGGCTCCATTCATAGTCTAATTGAACAAAATATGGGTTATTAAAATCAAATTCAGGAATCTCAAAATCAGCCGAAATATCAATATTTCCCCTATTTAGAATACTTAACTGTTTATTATCATTATTTTCAGTAATTGTTAATTCTGCTTTATCATTTTGATGTGTTTTAGCTTCATATTTAGCCTGATTTTCGAAATCCTCAATCATTACTAAATTTGAAGCGACATGGTAAATTATTTCGTGCGGTCCTTTGTTTAAATAAATTTTATTAAAAAATATATGAGAGTCAGTTATTTTTTGTATACTCCAACTCTCCATATTAGAATTATGAATAATATCTAATCCATTAAGATTTTTGGGTAAATCATAGTTTTCTATAACTGGTGAATAATAACCGTCCTCATTAACATTAAATGTAAATTTAACATCGGACATATTCTGAGAAGTAATTTTATTTAACGTTATATTTGTTAATTTCTGATGTTTGTAGTAATTATTCTTTTGTGAATTATTTGAAACAATAATTTTACCTGCAGGTATTTTATTAGGGAAAACTTTTAATGCGATATCGTCTTTGCTATTTAGTAGATGCTGATTTTTGTTTAAAATAGTCATTGGCTTTATTGCATAATCACTACTATCACTAAACTGATAGTAAAAATTATTAGCTATAAATATCTTTTGCAAAGAAGACGATTGTTGATTCAAAAAATGAATATCCCATTCTCCGAAAGTAACTTTTCTAAATTGGTCAAAAGAGTCGGTTAATTCAGGTGATAGAGTGTACTGATCTTTCTTTTCAAGAATCATTGTTATATTTAATTTATCTGCCAAATTTACAACAGAACTAAATCTATTTCTTCTAATATTTTCGTACATAAGTTGAATTAATCTATTTATATCAGAGCTAGTATTATTAATACCAGAAAATAATGTTTCATTATTTAACATTAAACCTATAACTGGTTCAACGCCGGTATAACCCCATTTGTATTTTTCTAACTGGTCATCAGGATAAGTTATAATTCTTCCTGAATTAATGTTTTTCAAATAATTTATAGCATCAAAAAAATAATCAGGAAAGTTTACAAAAAAGCCATTCGAACTATTTGGTCTAAATACTTTCCCAGATAGTAAAGGATAGGAGTAAAATAAATTACCAATAATTAAAATTATTGCAATTAATTTTGTATATATATTGTGATATCTTTCAATAAACAAAACGGCAAGCACTGATAATGACAATGTGATGAAAGGAGTAAAAATATACCATGGACTTCTAAAAAGTGAAAAGTAAGGAAGATTTTCTATCAACCATTTAAATAAAACTCCTGTTGGTTCATGTGTTCCAGAACCTAAAAACACGCCCAATCCTAGCATTATCGCAAATGGAATATATAATTTTATTTTTTCTTTATTAACAAATGTTAAAGATATTAGAGCGAGAGAAGGTACGATAAAACTAAACAATATAAACGGAAGGCTAAAAAAATAATTTACAACATATGGTAAATATACTGGTAGTTTTGACACACTATCAAATGTATACCAATCCCACGCTCCTTGAAGCCTAATAACATTTATAATACTTGTATTAACTGAAAGGGAATCAACCCAATTATTAAATCCAATTGATCCAATACTCGAATTTTGAGTAACACTTCTTAGAATAAAACCTATTGTTGGCAATATCCAATATGAACTCGTAGCTAAAATAATTACAAACATAAAAAAAAGTATCTTAAAAACCTTCCAAATATTATTGCCAGTAGTGATATAGGAAAAAGCAAATATAAATAATATAGACACTGCAGTTATAAAATAGGCCGGATTAATACCCGCGCCAGACAAAACCAAACTTGTCAATACTAACATAATCGAGGCTTTAGATTTACTTATCGAATCGTTATATAAACCAATAAAGATGTGTAAAAGCAGAGGAATTGAGGCTACCAATGATAAATTTGATACTTTTACATTTTCCCAACTATTAAACATATAAATATTTAAACTGTACAAACAAACAAAAAGAATTCGTGTCAGCCTAGTTTTAAATAAATTTGCAGAAAAAATGTACGAGCCAAAAACAATTAATCCAAACCAAAATACCAAACTCGTTTTTTCAACTGATTGAATAGATAATCCTATTAAGTAGGGTATAAATTGTACTAAGTGAAAAAAAATACCTGCTGGTGCAAATGAAAAATCGGATCCCCCATTATTCAGATTATTCCACATATAGAATCTTCTAATAAGCCACAATTTTGGATTAAGTGGAAAATTTGTGTCTACTCCATTAATTATTGCGTCCCCTTTCCCTAAAAACCAAATTACAGGTATTAAAGAAAGAGACACTAAAAATAGTGTATGCCAGTTTTTCTTGAAAAAATCGATTATTCTATTTTTTATCACCTTTTTTTATCACCTTTTAATTTTGATCTAATTGCCTCAGTAATATTTGTTAGTTTTTCTTCTTTACTGTCCCAAGAATAAGCAACAACTGATTCAATCGATAGATTATATTCCGAAAGTGTTGATTTAAGCAAATTTAATTCCCTAAAATACCCAAATCCTCTATTGCCAACTTCTTTATAACCTTGAGATTTTAGGTCCCAAAGAAATTGGTCTTTGTATAAATCTTTCGGAAAATCTGATTGATTTGAAAACCAAACAAGCAACGTCTGTCCGAAACCAGATTGAAATGGTAAAATTCTAATTTCGTCTGGAAGTCCATAATAACTTGTATCGCTCTCGATATAAAAAATTTGTTTATCTTTCAGCAGTAAATTATCTTGAGTTATTTGGTTCAGAATATTTTGCCTTTGGCTTCCAATATTTGATATCTTTGTTAACTCAATTTTTGTCACAACAAAATTGAATATTGTAAAAATTAATATAAATATATAAGAAAGTTTCCAGTTCTTGAATAAGCTTGCGATACCAACAATAAAAAAAATAATTCCTATTGATGGTAGATAAAGATTGCGCGAATCGATGATTGGTATAAAACTAGAACGTCCTGGAGATAAAGCATAAATCATGCTGTTTATTGCAGCAAATATTAATCCAAAAGTAGCAATTGTTACCATTTTGTTTCGTTTAAATTTCAATAAAAGAATCATTATTATCGAAATAATTACAAATACAAAATATACTAACGACTCAAAAACATATTTCAAATAGAAATTGTCAAAAAAATTGGTTCCAGGTAACCCTGCTATTCCGTCTGGTAACTTAATTGCAATAAACTTAGATGTTTCAAGTAATATATATTGTGGAATAATTATTTGAGATATACCTTTAATAGGAAATGTCGCAATATTGTAAGTTATATCATTTGCTGTTTGAGACTCTGTAATAATAGGTGCTGTTATATTAGAAAATATTCCTAGAAATGTTAAATATCTAAATCCAACATAAAATATCGCTACAACAATAAAATATAAGATCCGTATATCGAAAATTTTCTTTTTTTCTAAATAGTTTTTAACGATTATCAGTAGGGGAAAAAAGGCAAAAATTCCAACCGCTATTTCTTTAAATAGCAGTGAGAAAAGTAACATTAATAAAGATAACCAAATTTTAGATTCAAAAAATAATATTATAGAAAGTAAAATAAAAAAAGTAGCTCCATGAGTCGCCCCATCAGCTACCACCCAGGAAGTTGCCTGCTGCCCAGCAGCAAAAAGTGCAAATAAAATACCACTAGAAAATGCTTGCCAGTTTTCTTTGAATATTTTTCTAGCAAGTACGTAAACAAGAAACGAATTGGATATATGCCAAATTACACTAACTAAAGCCCATTTCCAATAATCTAACTGGAACATTTTAAAATAAACCGCAAGCAATATTCTAGCAAAAGGAACATAATGTCCAGGATCAGGAATTAAGGCATTCAAAATATATTCTCTGTACCCAACTATATATATATTAGCAAAAGCAGACCATTCATCTTGTTGAAAAAAATTGTTGAAAATCGGAAAATACAAAATAATAATAAAAATCGTGAAAAGTGCTAATGTAATTATATTTTTGCGCATTTACTTCTAATAAATAGCATTATATATATAAATAATGAATGAATCTACAAGACGAAGGGTAAATTTGGATTTTGACCGGGAACCATCATTTCACCATATATTTAACGCCAAATTTTCCTGTCCCTATCTTAAGAATAAAAAGGTATTAGATATAGGTTGCTGGACTGGACAATTTGAACAGATTGCAAGTAAATACACAAAAAAGATTGTTGGTATAGATCCAGGAATCGATGCTATCAAAACAGCCAAAAGATTTGTCTTAAACGCTGATTTTTATGTTGGAGATGCATTAAATTTAAAATTTAAAAGTAATTCGTTTGATACAGTAACCATTTTAGATGTAATAGAGCACATTCCAAGGGAATCAGAGGAAAAATGCTTAAAAGAAATTGGTAGAGTGTTAAAACCAAATGGATACTTAATTATTTCAACACCGCATTCTCACCCACTTTCAATTCTTTTAGATCCTGCATACTTTCTAATCGGCCACAGACATTATTCAGAAAAAAAATTAAGAGAACTTCTTTCATTAACTGGATTTAAAACAATTAAAGTTAAAAAAACGGGAGGTATATTTAGGTTGTGCATTCCACTACTCCAAATGTTTTATAAACATATATTAAAAAGAAAGTTAATTGTTCCAATGAAAATTGAAGATAAGATAAAATTAGAATATGATGATGAAAAAGCCTTTGCCCAAATAAATATAGTTGGATCAAAAATATAACCTAAATTTTTTTACACTCAGCCACAAATGAATACGATAGATTGCCCAGTTTTATTTTTTGGTCTATGCGAGCCATCCAAATAAATAATTTGCTTTCCTTCTTAAATATTGAGTAATAAACAAAGTCTAGAGCTAATATTATCGGTAATGTAAATGAGTATAACCAATGTTTTTTAAGTTTAAATCTGCTACTCAAAAGTTTTATCAAGTCATTTTTTGAATAATGTGTGTGAGAATTTCTTCCTACTGTTACATCACCGATCATACCCTGTTTCCTTTTTAGTACAAATTCTTTTTGATATTCTTTTTCACTATAAAAATATTTATACAAAACTTTATGTAATTTGGGAAATGTAAATTTTATATTACCAGTATCCAAAAAACCAAACAAACCTTTATTTAAACCATAAATATATAAGATTCCACCTTTTTTTAAAATTCTGTGAATTTCATTTAGTGTTATATTCTCATCAAAAACATGCTCCAAAACTCCCATCATTGTTACACAATCGAAAAAGTTTGATTTATATGGGGTATTACCTTTTGTCGAAATGTGTGTATATTCTACTTTTCTTTTGTTTGCTTTAATATCTTTTAATACTGACAAATCAGCATCACACCCATAAATTTTTCTTCCTTTTATATATAACTTTTCAGTAAAACTACCGTCTCCACATCCAAAGTCTAATACTTTTTTGACCCTTCTGGGGATAGATTTTAGTACAATATCTTCACACAAGAAATCTTTATTATTCATTTTTTTCTAGCCACTACAAACAAATCAGACGATAAACTGGGAAAATTCGAAAAAAATTTATCAAACGGTTTCATAAATTTAGGTAGGTATGAAATTTCTCCACCATATTTAGCTAAAATCTCAAAACCATGATATTCAAGTAAATCAACCAAACCTCTTAAAGTAAATACTCTGATATGTCCAAGAGGTTCTCTATTGCCCGTAATCAATTGTGTAAATTTAAGACCAAGCGTTTTATCCTTATTACTAATTTCAGTAAAAAAGGGTTGATAACCAAGCGAAAAAATAAATCGATTAAACCATGAAGCTAGGTTTGGTGTCGAAACATAAAAATATCCTCCCTTTTTCAAAACCCTAATTGATTCGGTAACAAAATTGTCAGTATCAAAAATATGTTCTATAACTTGTGAACTAACTACATAGTCAAAATAATTTGATTTATACGGCCACATATTATTCAAATCTCCCTTTTTAACTTTAATACCGTTTGATTTTGATAATTTAATCGCTGTTCGAGATAGTTCCATTCCATAAACATTTACACTAAATTTATTTTTAATATAAAGGCCAAAAATTCCAACCCCACATCCCGGCTCAAAGACTTTGGTATTTTTTGGTGGACTAAACATAGTTCTCTCGATAAAATATCGTGCTTGACTTTCTTTCGAAGCAATTATTTCTGGATCATTATAATGCTTCTCATAAATTCCAGTCGAAGTATTTGTTTTATGTGTCATTTTATTAACTTATTAACCCTTTTATTAAATTTATTGCTAGTTTGCGACCTTTTGATGTTTTTAGAAATCCATATATTATAGCATCCGTTGTTACTATTGAAACGACAGGATGCCACATAAACGCTAAGTCTTTATTATAAATTGATTTAAATATACCCTTTATTAACTCTGGGATAAATAAATTTGCATAAATTACCCAAAAAAATATTTTAAGAACATCCTTTTTATTTTTTGGGTCAAACCACAAGAAATATTTATTTTCCAAATTAGGCAGATAATCATTATTAAGATTACGCAATCTTTTTTTTATCAAGCTAGATAACGAATTTGCATGATAGTGTCGTATTCTTGCGTTCGGCACGTAAGCAAAATATCCATCATATTTTCTGGTCATAATTTCCACACTTTCCATATCAATAAAGGACTTATTATTCTTTATTTCAGTTGACATTAAAGCGCTTTTTTTATAGAGAATTCTACCAACAGGAGGAACGTGTGAAGGAATAAATTTACAAAGATAATATGATATTTTTTTCTTTACAATTGTTTGCTCAATCGATGTCGAAATAAATTCATATAAAGGATCTCTTTGAAGAGGGTCATAGGAAATAAATCTAAGAAGTGAATTTGTTACTTTCTTAGTTTTGGGATTCATTGAGAATTCTCTAGTAAACGAACCAAGTAAATCTTTATTTTCTAAAAAAGGAATTGCCAATTTTTTAAAAAAAAGATTATCTACTACCTCCATGTCTGCATCTAAAAAATAAACGTAATTGTGTTTGGCTTTAGATAGACCAATTCCTTTGTTCAGTTCTATGTCGTTTGTGTTAACTTGATAAACTTTAGCACCAAATTTCTTAGATATTAAAGAAGTATTATCGTCCGAATTATCATTAACAACAATATACTCAATTTTATTTTTTGGATATTTTTGTCTATTCAGCGACCTGAACAATTTAGTTAAATTATTTTCTTCGTTATAAGCTGGGATAATTACTGATATTGATGGTAATTTTTTATTCATTTAGAATTGAAATATCTATTAAGCCTTAAATAATAGGTTGAAATATACACATATGCAAATCCATAAATAATTATATAAGTTTCAAAAATATTTATAAAAGGTTCTATTAAACAAACAAGATCGTGGTGTTTAAATGATTTATAAATACCTCTTGCTAAAGATGGAAAAAACAAATGAACATAAATTAACCATAATAGTATCTTTGCTATGTCTTTTGGGGTGTGAAGGTCAAACCATTTGTAATATCTACCCTCCTCTTGAAAGAGAAAATTATGTTTGATATTTCTATATCTTTTCCGTAGTAGTTCGCCCAAACCTAATACAAAGTTGTGATAAAAACCTGCTTCGGGAACAAATCCAAAAAAATAATACCCTTCCGAAACTAAAATCGCAAGATTATCGAGTTCCATAAATTTTTTTCTTTTATAAATAAATGAATTCTTTAAAATTTTTGTACGATACAAACACCTACCTGTTGGTGGAATCATCTCACTCGTATATTTGCACAAATAATATCCATTTCTTTTCTCTTGAATAGTATTTAAAATATGTGGTGAGAAAAATTCATAAACGGGGTCTCTTTGTTTTATATCATAGGTTATAAAACGAGTTAACCAAGAATCACCTGCCCTAGAATAATAGCACGATACAGACGCCACAATTTTTTCATCTTCAAGAATTGGTTTAATCATTTTCTTAAACCAATTATTTCCTCTTAGTCTTATGTCTGCGTCAAAATATGTAAATAGTTCACCTGTAGACCTTTTTAACCCCAACATCTTTCCTATTTGAGCATCTTTTTCTTTATTAAAAAGGATCTTTACAGGATATTTTTTAGCAATTTTCAAAGTGTTGTCACCTGACCCGCCATCAACAACAAAGACCTCGAGTTTACTTAATGGGTAGTTCTGTCGAAAAATTGATTTTAAACAATCCTCAATATCTCGTGATTCATTTAGGGTTGGTATAACTATTGAAATTTTGGGTAGCTTTGAATTCATAATATTTTTCATTATTTTATTGCCTTCACAACAATGTACGTGGAATGATATTTATCAAGCCAAGACAAACCTGATGAAAATGGATAAGGAAATGGCATAAAGCCAACTCCAACACTTTCGATATTATTAAAACCATACAGCTTGAGTAAACGTATAAGTGCTTTTAATGTCATTACATTTAAGTGTGGATCCATCGGCAGTGGATGTTTATAAAATTTTCCAGATGGTCTTGCTACAGCCGAAAAAACTTTAGAGAGATACGGACCGGTATATGGCTGATTTCCTAATACTAATGAGAATATGTTCTGCCAACCTGCTAAATTTTCTGTTGATATTATGACACTACCACCTTTTTTAAGAACACGTTTGCATTCTGATAAAAAATTGTCTACATCACTTAAATGTTCGACCACTTCTGTGGCAGTTATACAATCAAGTAAATTACTTTTGATTGGAAACTTACGATTAAGATTAGATATATAAACTGATAAATTATTTTTTCGAGCTACCTTTGCTCTAGCATTTATGCTTTCTATTCCCCAAATTTTAGATGTTCTAATTGTCCTTGCTCTATTTATAGTTTTAATTCCATTGTCACACCCGCAATCTAAATATTTAATATTAGAGCCATTTGGCAAAAAATTAGATACAGCGTTTTCTATTTCATTTTCTGTCCTAATACCCAAAAACTCAACATATTTAGAAAGTAAATTCATTTTATAAATCAATATATCTATCGTAATAGCTCCTTCGTCAATAACCCTTTAATAAAAAAAATACCATATGTAATGTGAGTTAAAATTATACCAATTGCTACGATAAACGATTTTTTAAAGTCAGTTTTCCTAATTACCGAAAAAGATGATACAGAAATGAAAAATAATAGTAAAATCAAATATGTATGGGCTATATACCTATTAAAGAAAGATAATACTATTCCAGCAAAAAATCCGACAGTCAAGATAGACGGAATAAAATAATTAATTTGAAATGAAGTCTCTGGAAAAACTTTTGCAAAATATCCTCTGTGCATACCTATATTTGCAATCTGTTTAAGATAAGGAACAAACAAGGCTCTTCTATGATGATAAACAACAACTTCTGGATCATAAAGTATCCTGTGGCCACCTTTTATTAACTTTAGGCATAAAAATGTATCTTCACCACCATAGAAATGTGTGCCATAACCACCAACTTTCATTAAAACATCTTTCCTGACTATTAAATTATATGCTGGATAATCGACCACAAACATTGCGTCTTTCTTAATAAATCTATGTTGGGCATGGCCACCACAAAAAAATGATCCGTAGACTAACCCTGTTAGTTGTTCCCAATAATTATCTTCCTTGGGTGTAATTCCAGGCCCTCCTACTGCAACAATTTGCGGGTGTTGAAAGTGAACAATTGCATGTTTAAGCCAGTTAACATCAGGGTATGCGTCATCATCAATAAAGGCACATATCTCGCCTTTTGCCTGTTGAATAGCTATGTCTCTTTTTTCAGCTGGCCCAGTTATATTTTTACCAGTTAAAATAACTTTTGCATTAATTCTGTCTATATCAATTTTTTTACCTGATAGGACATTATCGGTAACAATAATTATTTCATAACTTGGGTAATCTAATTTAATAATTTTTTTTAAATCTCTATAAAAGCGTGGAGTGTCAACATAAAGTGGAATAATAATTGAAACTTTAGGAACTTTGCTCATACATTTTTAACAACAAATAATGAATATGCCTTTTTAGGATTTTGCCTTGCATAAAACAAGTTTGAAATTTCAGATATTAATCCCCATAGTATTTTGGGTTTATATTTTAACTCCGCTTTTTCACCTCTTAAACCCTTTAGTCCATATCGACCTAAAACTTTATATCCAAGTTTTCTAAAGTCGGAAACACTCCATCCAGATAGATGCTCCTGAAGTCCATTACCTTCACCTGTTTGATTAACAAATCCGTTTGGAGTTAATAAAACAACCTTTTTAGATGCCAAATGCTCCATCAATTTTAATAATTTATATCCATCTTTCTTTTCTAAATGTTCAATAACGTCAAGCGCTATTACTGCATCAAAACTATTTTTTTTGAAATCCTTTTTAACTTCCAGTATATTTTTGTGTAAATATTTATCATGAATATTTAGCTTTCTACTTTTGTCAACTGATTTCTTAAAACCGTCAACCCCAACCAAATATTCTTTTCTATCTATGAATCCAATTGGAGAATTGTCACCGCACCCTAGATCTAAAACAGATTTACAATCAGAAAGGATATTCTGGAGTTCTAGAGAAAGGGTAAACAATGCAAGATTTGGAAAGGTTTTTTTTATATTATTTATTATATTCATATTTTTATTCTACATATCTACATATTTCCATGACTATTTGGAAATATAACTCCGTCCTCCAATTTTACAGGATTTAATTCAAAACCACTTAAATCCTCAGTAACTTCTGCATTATATATATTAATTTCCAATAATTCATCTCTAGTTTTATATGAATCAAAAGTATCAAAATTAATAATCATATATTTTGCACCCTTTGGTATTGTCCCCACAATATCCTTAATCTTATTTCTTGACGAGAGTCTAACGGCAACTCTTTTGGTTATATCCCTCGAATCACTGCTATCATTAAAAAAATTTACATATACGTAGCCTCTACCTTTAGCACTGGTTTTAGGATTTATATAAAAACCTTTCCAACTTGATATATCTATTAGTTCTGATTTCCAAACATTTGGTCTATCTTTAAAAGATAACTTTTTGTATATTTCTTTTTTGTTTATTTTAAACTTTGGTATCTTGGCAACGATAAAATTTGATTCAGGCGCTTGCCATTTTTTAACCACTGAATAGATAGTATAATCAGAGATCTCTCTTATAGACATCCCAGCATAACTATTTTCAAGTAACTCAACTGGTTTATTCCAGTATTTTAATGAGGTTTTAGTATCCTGGGTCATCCATCCATAAAAATCTGTGGTAGACCAGTCAAGATTTGAAATTACTAAGTCTGCACCTTTATCCGCAAATTCCCTCATGCTGAAGTCATCTGTTACAAAGTTATAAGGAATAACCTTCTTAATCGTGTCTGGAAGTGGAACTGATGAATGTGCAGCAACAACTGTGTCATCTTTAACGCTTTTACTTGTCCAACTCTGCATAACTTTATAATTCCAAGGTCTAATATGTTCTTCTAAAACCACGATTGAATTAGTAAGACTTTGTTTTGAAATTAAAAATAACAATATTAAAAAAATAATTTTAAATAATAACCAATTAGAATTAATCAATTTTGACATTAAAACAGAGGCAAAAATAATTAAAAATGGGATAATAGTTACAAAGTTTCTAGTATAAAATCCCCCACCCGTGTAAAAGGTTGTTATATAAAGAAATGGCAATATTACTGACAATAAAAATATTGTATTAATTCTTTTGTAATAAAAGGCTACAAAGATTCCCAATACTGACAGAATTGAAGCTATTTTACCAATCCCTATATGGTAAAGGTAAGAATATGGATAAAAATCAAAAGTGTTTCTTCCGGTTCTATACTTTCCAGAAACTGATGAAAGCCAGGCTTTTGTCTCATCTAATTTAATTAAGTGGTATGGATTTAAAACTACAAACAAAATAACAATAATAACAGGTATTATTATTGCCATCGGTCTAAATAAAAATTTTAATTTTAAAATATTATTCTTTTGTTTAAATGTATTAATCAAATGGACCAATAACAATGGGGTAAATGCAAAGAATTGATATTTTGTTGAAAAGGATAACCCTGTAAAAATTGCAGACCAAAAATAATTAATGTTTGTCGGTTTTTCAAAAACATTTAATGTAAACCAAAATGAAAGAAGTAGATAAAATGAATTATATATGTCAGGAAGACCTAAATGACTATTTAAAACATGTCTATAATTAATGGCTACAAAAAATGCACTTAGTAAACCAGCTTTTGTACTATATAGCCTGCGTGTTACTAAAAATGTCATAATAACAATAAATACACCAACAATAGCAGTTACGTACCTACCCCAAAATAGTGCGTTTATCCATCTATCACCCAAAGTAACACGATAGAAAAAGTCATGAAGTTTATCTTTTTCTTTTGGAATTTCAAGATATCCAACAGGATAATTTAAAATATTTCTAACTAAAAACTTAGACCATTCAATTGGAATAAAAAAAGATTGATATGCAAAATAATTAGTAAGCGGAGTCATAATCGGATAATCGTAACGAAGTGGATCGAAATTGCCATTAACTATCATCTCTGACGCAGCCGAATATGAAATTCCATCATCTGAATGATATGGTGGGTATCCAGGATTTGTTCCAATAAAACGAAGCACAATCGCTAGACTTAAAATTATTGAAAATAATATAGTATTAATCTTCATTAGTGGTAAAATCGTTCTAATCATATCATGAATTTGTTTTCCAAAACATATAACAAATATTTAAATCAATTAATTAAAAATTTAGTATCTTCAAAAGAAACTAAAAATTATATAATTTTTAAAAACACACTTGCCTATTCTGAAGATATTCAAAAAGATATAAAAGAAACTTATAAGAAAAGCGATAGGGATACAAGAGTTTTGGTTATTTATTTTAATTTTTTGTGGAAACCAATACTTGATTTAACACAGTATTTAAAATTAAGGTCCTCAAAGGAAATAAAAGAACCAAATTGGCTTTCTCAAGACGATACAAATAATTTGTTTTATCTAGAAAACTTTGAAAAGGTTAAAGAGGGTAAATATTTAATTTTCCCATTTACAGGAAAAATATTTGAAATTTTAAATAAAATTCTATCAAATCTACCGATAACAAAGGATTTATCGCTTATCACATATCAAATTTATCGACCACTATTTAAAAATAAAAATACAGTATCTCAATTATTGTTCCGGCTAGAAACGAATCCGGAAACATAAGTGGCCTAATTTCCAAATTGCCTAAATTTAATACAAAAACTGAAGTAATATTTGTTGAAGGGCACTCAAAAGATAATACGTACGAAAAAATTGTTGAGGAAATTGAAAGAAATAAACAAAAAAACATAAAAGCATATGTTTTCAAACAAAAAGGAATTGGAAAGAATGATGCAGTCAAGCTGGGGTTTGAAAAATCTAAAAATAACATATTAATAATACTTGATGCTGATTTAACTGTTAAGCCAAAGGAGCTCAAAAAGTTTTACGATTGTATTTGTGATGATAAAGCAGATTTAGTAATTGGCACAAGACTCGTTTACCCGATGGAAAAACAAGCAATGAGACTTCTAAATTATTTTGGGAACAAAATGTTTAGCATACTTTTTAGCTTCATTATTGATCAGAAAATCAAAGATACACTTTGTGGAACAAAAGCAATTCTTAAAAAGAATTATCTAAAAATTAAATCAAGTCAAAAATATTTTGGTAATTTTGACCCATTTGGAGACTTTGATTTAATATTTGGAAGTGCAAAATTAAATTTAAAGATTGCAGAAATTCCAATTAGGTATGGGCAAAGAAAATACGGTGAAACAAACATTGATAGATTTCGACACGGACTCCTGCTTTTAAAAATGGCTTATATAGGACTTACAAAATTAAAATTTAAATGAACAGAATACATATATTGATCTTAATGATAATTTCTCTTCTAGTCTGGAGGCCTGTTTTAGATCAGGTACCAATGGGTGAAGGTTATTATTATTTTGATAAATGTCAAAATAAATTTATAGCTTCTGAGAATTGTCCCACTACAGTTTGGCAGTATGACAACTTAGCAAGATTATCATTTCAAATTATGATTCCATTGTTTAAAGATAATATTCATTACTATATGTTTGCACAAGTTGGAATGATGTTACTTTTATATATAACTTTTTATCTTGTTATATCAAAAGCTACCAAAAATTCTATAATTGCCTTTTTTATTGTCCTAATTTTTATAACTAACTATACAGGGTCATTTTCAATTATGGCCATCGGTAATTATCAAAGATTTGTTCAAAGAGTTCCAAATTTAATACCCGTATTAATTTCTTTTTACTTATTAGTTAAGTATTTTGATAGCAAAAAGTATGGTGATTTAGCAAAATCAATTGCCTTTTACTCTCTTGGTTTCTATTTTTCACATCACAGCATTTTTATGCTTCCACTTTTTCTAACATTCATATTACTTAAAACAATTACCAAGAAATTTGCTTTTAAGAGAGTGGTATTAAATTTTGGGGTCATTGCAATTTTGATAGGGATATCAATCGTTTTGTCTTCATTATCTTCAACTGACCATTTTGTACCCAAACAAGGAATAATTAATTTTATAGCTACAACACCTCAAATTATTGAGAAAACAATGCTTCAAATTCCAAACCTCTTAATTCCTACTGAAATTGTAAGATTGATTGCAAAAAATTGGCCAATTGCACCTATTCCTTATCCATTTAGTTTTGTCCTTGAGCTATTTGCCATACCATTACTTTTAATTTTAATAATTTCATTATTCGCAATTAAAAATAACACAAATGCGAAATTGCTTCTTAAATGTGCGATTTTGGCATTACCAATTGTTTGTCTTTTAAACCTTTATTCATATGGGGATGGTGCGACATCTCCACTTCGTAATTCTGGGGAAGATAGAATATATTTTATACCATCAATTTATAGTTCAATATTATTGGGATATCTAGTAACTTCAATATATAATTACAAAAAAGTTCTGGTTAAACTTATAGCTATTGTAATTTTAACAATTTCAGTTTTCTATAATTCATATTTAATTCAAAGAGATACAAAAAAACTAACTAAAACTTCGATCAAAATGGAACAATTTATTAAATATATAAAATTAACAACAACTGATAAAAACATGAAAGTTGCAATTATTGGACCATCGCACCTACTTTGGCCAATGCATTTTGTAACATTGTTTTATAATACTAATGACAATTTAACATTTGCCCTCGACTCATCTAATTGGAACGGAATAATAAATAAATCGGACTTTGATAAAATTGTTTTATTAGATTATGAAGACAATGATGGTACAGAAACTGGTAAAATTATAGAAAATAAAATTAAATGAATCAATTAGACACGAAGGAGTCGTTACTAAATCACAAAAAGATTATTGCTAATAATAGGTTTTTACACTTGGTGCATAAAAATTTCTATATAAAAATTGCATCTTACATCACCCAAAAACCTGTTGTAGAAATTGGTTCAGGACCTGGATTTATTAAAGAGATTATTCGTAACGCAATAACAACTGATGTTATTAAGGCCCCAGGAATTGATAAAATAGCTTTTGCTGAAAAATTACCCTTTAGAGATAAATCCATCGGCTCTATTGTAATGCTTAATGTATTTCACCATATTAAAAATCCCACTAAAGCACTTCAGGAATTTGAAAGATGTCTAAAACCAAATGGTAAAATTGTGATGGTTGAACCTTGGCCAACGCTGTGGTCAAAATTTATTTATCAAAACTTTCATCATGAAGATTTTAATGTTGATGGAAATTGGAGAATAAATGGAAAAGGTAGAATGTCTGATGCAAATGGCGCGCTCCCATGGATTATATTTGAACGTGATATTAATAAGTTCAAAAAATTGTTCCCCAGTTTAAATATACAAAAAGTAGAATTACATACACCATTTAAATATCTTGTATCAGGCAATTTGTCTAAACCTCAACTTTTACCAGTATCTTTTTATCCGCTTGTAGATTCTTTTGAAAAAATAATATTTCCTTTAAATAAATATCTAGCATTATTTGCTACAATTGTTATATCTAAGAAAAAATAATTTATATGGGACCTCTTTCTCACATTTATGTTTCAACGAAAGTAGTTAAAAGAAATTCAGACCTTTTAGTTTTTGGGAGTGTGTTGCCTGATTTTTCTTGGACTTCAAAAACTAGTATAGGAAGTGATCAGATCCATTACAATCCCAGTCGTTTTTATGATTTTATTAAAAATAACTATCCAGAATTTACCAATTTGGGACTTGGAGCTAGATTACACAGTGATGTTGATAAAGGAGCAGATTTTTATAGTGATGATACTCAAAAAGGATTTGCAAAAGTTAAGGGTAAATATATTGAAAACGATATCAGTAAGCTTTTGGGTGAAGAAAAAAGTGAAAAGACACTACAACTTGCACATACATATATAGAAGTTGGTGTAGATATTCTTCTCAACATCGAAGATTCGAATATACTAGAAATGTATAAGCAATCAGTAAATACTCTAGATTTAAATAAAATTGCAGATTGTATATCAGATTATCTAAATATTGACAGCTCAACAATTCAAAAAGAAATACAGAATTTTATAAATATAGTCGGACCAAATTCATATTCCTCGATTGAAACACTTCACGAAAATTTATTAAGTTATATTAAACTGAGTAGAGGTAAGAATGTTGATTTATTACTAAGTAGAAGTATCTTGCAAAAGGCTCAAAATATAATGGAAAATAAATATCAAAAATATCTTGATTCCGCAATTCAAAAAATTAGAGTAGATACCCACGTCTAAAGACGTGGCACTAACACATAACCACATTACAAACCC
>ERZ1292632.857-Hain-H43-01um-R2-857-length-32789-cov-8_pt1 | contig 32789 bp, 50 predicted proteins | sample MGYA00564407_ERZ1292632 | MGnify/ENA primary metagenome ERZ1292632 (study PRJEB36523, sample SAMEA6512637) | groundwater metagenome | collected 2019-01-08 | study: AquaDiva: Metagenomics assemblies of 32 groundwater samples | reverse complement strand
CGTCCCGTGCGTCCCGTGCGGCCAGTGCGGTCTGTGCGTCCCGTGCGTCCCGTGCAGCTTTCGGATTCCTTTTTGCAAAATCGTCAAGCACGGCATACACGTATTTCGCCAAGGGTGGCTCAGTTTCCAGAGTCCACCCTGCCTCAAGACGTTTGATTTGGCGTTTTATCCCTAGCACTTCGAGATATAGCGATAATTGCGCCTCAACGATCCCCGCGGCGATCGTGCCGGGATAATTGCAGGCTTCGTCAAACTTGCGACGCCACTTAGTCAGTAACACGGCGGACCTCCTCTCCAAAGTCCTCGACTTGGAAACCTTGGCGATAGAGGCCCTTGTCCAACACGATCTCGCCGTGTTCTTCGTGCGTGAGGGCGACCTTCTCCATCACTTGCAGGAATCGCTCGGCCCCGGCGTTCCAATACTTGACCTTGTGGCGTTCGGTCGCGGGGAGTTTGATGGCGTGGGCGTGGCCAGTGACTTCTCCGAAAGCTAGGATTACGTTACCTTCGATTTCCGTCGCACCCTCTGGGATGAACTTTACAACTTGTAGCAACACGTCGCCTTGTCTCAGTTGTTTCATAGTAACTCCTTTCAGTTAATTAAATTACATTGCGTCTGGTTGTGCCCCTTTTATTTATCAGTGGTGATGGTTCATGTCTTCTCCTTTACTAAATAGATCTTGCCGGGGATGGGGAACGGTTGCACCCCTTTCCAGTAATTTGTGACCGCGACGAAGGTGCCGTGCTTAGTAATGAGGACGGCGGGGAGGCGGTAGGTGACCCAGTTCCCGCCCATGAGTCCGGGGCTCAGCAGTCGGTGCTGGAACCCCGATACTTCGTCGCGCACTTCATGGTTCACGAGCATTGTCGTGCTCCTTTCTCTAGTAACCACTGCTCGAACACGCGGTTGAACAAAACCTGTGGTCCTCGTTTTTTACGCAAGAGCTGAATCGCTCCTGGCGGAGACATTCCGGATTTAATCAGCGCGAGTGCCACTACTAAAGGAGAACGATTCAGACCCTGTTGACAGTGGACCAGCGTTGGGCCCTGTGCCCGCCACTTATTGATTTGATCGGCCACGTGGTGGAGGAGGGTTTCGTCCGGTATCTCTCCCGCATCGTATAACCGTGCCGTGAGCTGTAACTGGTGGGGGTGGATTTCGTATTGTCCCCACGGGTAGAGGTTGACGATGTATTGTGGGAAAGTCGGTGCGCCGTCACTGGGCCACGACCCGACCCATAGCGTCTTGTCAATTTGTGACCAGCGCGTCGGAATAATCATCCACTCCGGTAACTTTGGGCTGCTCATCTTGCATTCCTCACGCTGGCGAGCACGGCGCGGGCTATGGATTTGATTTGGTGAGTGAGGGGCAAAGTGCCGCAAGCCTATCGTCAATTTTCTCTAGCGCCGCGATCAGCTCCGCCCGGTCGCGCTCCATGCAGCGGGCGTGATCCTGCACTTCTGGCACAGTGTCGTAGCCGGCCAGATATGCGGCCCGTAATACCGCATCCGTCAGCGGCGTTTTCGCTTTCATCGTTCCTCCTATGTGGTTTATTAGAATATCTCTTTGAGTCTGATCGTCTCACCAAAAGGACCCCGTCTCTCGTTGGTCGCGGCCCACAGTACCGGGTACTCGGGTTCCTGAGCGGGGAAGGTGCCCTGCATGTCCGTTAAATATACCGTCCAGTCAGGTTGTAGATCTTGTGCCGTGACCCACTCGAATGCGGGACAGAAGTCAGTGCCACCCCCACCTTGTGCTGTTAGCGTTACCGGGTAGTCATCGGGGGCATACTCTTCCACCTTCTGTACCGCCGCGTCTACGTGCACCACGTAGAGGCGCTCTGGTCGCACCTCGTCCAACATGCTGTTGAGTTCTGCGTTGAACTGTTCCAGCAATTTGGGACTGCCCCAGATACTGCCACTGGTGTCCAGGAATAGTATACCCACTCCCGACGCGGTGCTTTTGACACCAGGTAAGTAGAGGCCCGCGCCGATAAAGCGGCGATTGGCGCGCATCCACGACGCCTCATTCCGTGCGGTGGATTTGAACCATTTGGCCAGCTCCTCTCGCCAATCTACCTCCGGGGTGAGTAGGTCGGAGATGTACTTTTCTAATTGCGAGGGGTAGAAGCCCTGGCCCTTGGCGCTGTTGATCGCCTGCTGGATGTTGGTCTTCCATTCCTGCGCCTCGTGCGTCCGCTCTGCTGGGGAGGCCGCTCCTCCACCCTCCCCCGGCAAATCCCGCACTTCCCCGGTGGGACAGGGGCTGGGATCCTGCCCCTGTGGGCTAATAGCGGGCCCGCTGTTAGGTTTTTGCCCCTGGGACTGCCCCTGGGCCCCCACCTCCCCCCGCCCAACCCCTTGTTGCCCCTGGGGAGGGGAGAGACCATGTTCGCTTCCTGGGTTCTTTTGGTCGTGCCCTTCCTGCAGGATTTTGTAGATTTCCTCTGCGCCCATGCCGGTGAAACGGGGGTCTGCACTTAAGGTACCCTCAGGGAGGGGGAGGCCCGACTCCAGAACGATCGGGTTCACCACGTGGTCACAGGCATCGTTCCAGACTTCTTTCTCGCGATCCACCCGGCGTAATGGATGCTCGCAAGCACAGTGGAGTACCTCATGAGCCAACACCCCCGCCCCCTGACGCACATCAAGGCCGTCAAAGAACGTGGAATTGAACCCCAGCCGCTGTCCGTCTACCCAGAGGGTGGGCTGGTTATTGTCCACCACCGGCATTAGGTGCATGATGAGGGAGCCAAAAAACGGGTGGTCGAGTAGGAGCTCGCGCCGGGCCTTGATGAAACTGGCGGGCAGCTTTTCCTTGGTAGTGGTCATTCACAATCCTTTATGTAGATACGTTTGCCACAGTTAGGACAGAACTTTGAGCCGGGTATTATCTTGCTTTGTTTGCAATGTGGGCATAGGTACCACATGCAATATGCTTCATCCCATTCGGTTTCTTTGGCGTATTGCTTTTTGGGACGCTTTTTGGGACGTGGGTTCTTTTTCATGTCTTCCTCTTTCTGGTAGTCAGAATGGACAACGTTTGGTGTAGCCTCATGCGTGGCACTCCTCGCAGATGGTGATTTCTCGTACTATTTCTGTCCCTGTGCCGCCTGGATCGTCGCGGATGTCAAACGGGCCCCCACGGTTGGCGTGGGATCGGTAGGGGTAGGTCTTTTCCCGCGTCTCTACGACCTTCCGGTAGGAAGGTTGTCCGGGTTGGCTGGTCTTGCCACAGCGTTCGCAGTTAAACATCGGTTTCCTTTCTCGGTTGTGGGCTATTATTGCTGCATGTAGGCGTTCATTTTCTTCATGATGGCCGCCGCATCCTTGGCTGTCTTGCTTCGCATTCCTGGATCCTCGCGAACTTCCGCTGCCACTTGTTTACCCAATTTTTCCTCCACTTCCTTGCGGATCGCCTCGAGCTGTGGGTCATTCACTAAGTTGAGCTTGGGCAGTAGGACCACCATCTTCCGAATGTTCTCGAACAGGCTGTCCCGGAACGTGGACTCTGGGTCTGACAATCGGGTGTGGCAGTGTTCCACGACTGCCAATAGCCGCTGGGCCAGTTCCAGCAACCCGTCCTGCTGCACTGCGGCCAGTGTTTGCTCGGCTTGCTTCTGCAGCAGGGCCAGGTCTTTCTTCGGGATATCAACCCGCCAGTCCGCGACCTCGGGGAGGGGGAGGACGATGACCTCGAACGAGAATCGTGTTTTGATGTCGTCCAGGGACGGGTAATCCTCGAGCCGTGCCATCTTGCCTAGGAGCATCATGCCCTCTTTCACAATGTCATCCCAATTCTCGTAGATCTCGCGTTCTGCTGCTAGTGCCGCGGATGCCCGCTTACGCATGCCAGAGATGTAGTCCTGGTAGTTAGCAGAGGGAAGGATGCGAACGCCATCATCCAACCACGGCAGTGTGTTGGTATTATGGAAACGCCGTGCATCGAGCCCGGTCTGGATTCGTTTTTCCAGCCGGTCCTTAGGGACTAAGAATTTGTTGTAATACCCCACTTTGGTTTTCTTGGTTTCGTAGCGTGTTGCCACGTCCGCGGTCACTGCGCGGTCCCGCCGCTGGCCACCCCAAACACTGTCCTGAAATTTCACCATCATCGCCTTATCCCGGAGGGACTTGAACGGGGAGGCGGAGTTTACGGTCTTGGTCATAGTTATTGCTCCTTTCTGTGGTGGAAAATACTACCGGTTGAGGATGACTTCCTTGTTCTCTACTTGCCACTTGATGTAGGAACTGGTCTCCGCCATGTCCACGTTGCGCTTGGTGATGTTACGCACGGCCACGATCTGGAATTCCTTGGGCAGGCGGTCCAGGTAGGCGAAGATTGCCTTCGCGTGTTTGCTTTCCCCTCGGTGCGCAACCATGGTGGAAACAGCGTAGAGGGCAGCGGCATTGGTTGGCACTTTGGCGTTGCCGGGGGCTTTTACAATGTCCTCGAACTCGGGCAGGTCGCGGTAAACACGGAAGAAGCCGACGTATTCCCCTGCCGCTGCCTTGCCCACGGTGCCCTCCACGATCTCCAAGAAACACTCCTCATCCACCCCCTGCCGCACCACCTTGCTGACGAATTCCCAGCTCCGTGGTGTCGGGAACGCCTTCTCCTTGGGGTCAAACTGGTGCAGCAGCTCGGGGCGCATACTGAGGAACGCGATCACGCTGGCGTCGGTGCCGTTGCTGTAGGCCCAGGTGAGCCAGTCCTCCAGGTCAATTTCAAATTGTACGTGGACGAATCGGTTGGCAATGTGGGAGGGCATCTTGTTGGTGGCGGCGCGGTCGGTTTCCCGATTCCCCGCTGCCAATACATACCAGCCGTCCGGCAACGCATAATCTCCGATCCGCCGGTCGAGGATCAGTTGGGAGGCCGCGGCCTGCACGATTTGCTGCCCCTGCACGATCTCATCCAGGAATAAAATGCCCTTGCCCTTGGTGGGCAGGAAGGAGGGTGGGAGCCATTTAGTGGTACCGTTGTTGACGCTGGGGATGCCACGCAGGTCTACCGAATCCAGGAGGGGTAGCCGCAGATCAATGAGTTGGCACCCCTGCGCTGCGGCTACCTGGGCGGTGACGGAGGATTTGCCTACTCCGGGTGGGCCCCAGATCATCAGGGGTTGCTTGGCGTGGTAGCAGGCGGTGATGGTTTTAGCGATTGCGCTGGGTTTCATGGTTGCTCCTTTCGTCTGGTTTCCATGTGTGTATGACAACGGTCGTACGCTGCGCCGTACTTCGTTTCCCATTCAGGCGTCCCGACGTAGCGGAGGAACCACTTCGCAGCAGGGTCTGAGAGGTGGATGTAAGGCTCCTGGTAATACCAGTGTGCGGGCAGGTCGAGACGGGTGAGTTGGCGCCTTACCTGGCCTTGCATCTGGTCCTCGGCCCAGCAGTGGATGACGGGCTTTTTTCCGAAGCGATTGCGGATTGCGCGGCGTAACGGCAACACCGTGTCCCACCAGGTTCCCTCATTAGTACCACACCAGGTGTCGAGCAGATAATAATCAAATGAGTCGGTGGTTGGATGGTGCCACAGGAAATTTAGGATGTCCTCTTTGACGACTTCGTAGTGATTGGTGGAGCACAGGGCGATTACGTTGGCACTCTTTTCCACCACCGTCACACGTTTCACGTCCGGTCTCTGGGTAGAAAGGGTCTCGGCAACAATGCCCAAGCCCAGCCCTCCGACCAGTACCCGACCGCGGGGACGGAGATAGAACAACATTTCCGCGATCTGGTTGAGTTCCTGGGGATGGTCGCTCATCCATAATCCGTGCCCTTCTTCAATTAGTTCGTGGACTCGGAGCGGTTGGGAGAGAGTGGCCTTGCAAGGGTGGGCTCCGCGGGTGACCATTTCTCGCATACTGACCACAGTGACTTCCTTTTTATAGATGTGGTGCTTCACGCTCACCTTCCCCTGCGTACGCTCCGGCAGGTCAATTGGGGAAGAGTAGAGGGCGGGTTGGTAGAGGGCTTTTCTCATGTCCGTTCCCGTTTAGTGATCTGGCCGAAGCCGTTGATGTGTTCGATAATGCCGGGTCTTCCCGCTAACCAGGTCATGGCTGCGGCCCGCTCGAAGCAGTGGTGGTACACACGGCACGGTGCGGTGCTGTGGATCAGTAGAAAGGGCGCGGAGTGCGCCGCCCGGTGCTGTGGGCCCCAGCCCCCGCGAGGCAATCGGGGACGCCTTGGTCCACGTGGTGGTCGCGGGAACAGGGGAACAGTCACCCCCTTTAGAATAGAGGCAAGGGGGGTTACATTTGATGGTGGGAAAAATCGGGTGAATAGGTTGCGGAAGGCACGGAACATATACGCTCCTTTAGCTGTGGTCATTTTTGGGCTACCCAAACACGCTGTTCTTTGTCCCGCATCGCATAGAAGTGCATATTGTCCGCCCATGGTGCGGGGATTGATCGCGGGACATTTCCTTGTACTCGTGTCCCGGTTGGCAAAGTCTTGGCAGCGACCGCGCCGTGCCAGGTTGTGAGCCAACCTCGCAGTGCGGCGATAGACTGGTCGTCACCGTAAAACCGATCATAAGCGATACGCCCGTCGCGCAGGTGGTGCAGTAGGCAGCGGGCCTGCATCACGCGGCGGGTGATCCCGGCGTGCGTGGTGGTGCGCGTGGAGAGCAGAGTGGCGATGCTGGTGCCGGCGTTCGCGGCCCAGAAGCGTACCGATTTGCGGTAGTCTCCGCTCGGCTGCGTCATGCACGAGGCCCAGCCGGTGGTGTAGGAACTCATGCCAAGCACGTAGGCGGGATCGCGGGTGATCAGGTAGTCACCCTCGGTGATATCCGCTCGGTCGCAGTGCGGGACGGTGACGGGCGCGAGGTTCCAGAAATCGCATAGCACATTCGCCGTGCGCTGCATCTCGATGTGTGCTGCGGCGCGTATCGTTGCAGCCTCCAGCGCGTGAGCGGACGGGATCACGGCAGGGACAGTGGCTACGCGGACACGCGGTAGTTTGAGCGCGCACCATTCAGTGAGCCCAGCGGCGGAGATCGTATTACGCTGATGCTGTGCTGCGCGAAGTTTGCGTCGGCAGCTACGGCGTGCGTGCAGAGAACCATCGCCGTCGATCAGTACGCCGCAGATTTCGCGGCGTCCCGCTGACGCAGGCATGAACCGGGTCTTGTTTGCGTTCACTCGCCAGCCGCAGCGCGAAGTGATTTGCGGGATTTCGGCGAGCAGGGTTTTTCGCGTCTCGGGACGGTCGAACGAAAACGTCAGATCATCCGCGTAGCGGGTGTAGATGATGGTGTCAGGTGTAGTAGTGATATCGGTCACGCCATCCACCTCGGGCAGCGGCATTGCGGCGGTAATTTTTGCGAGGCGTGTGAGAATTGCGCGGTCCATTGCGGCGGCTGCGATATTGGCCGCCGCGGGCGAAGTTGGGAGCCCCTGCCAGCAGCGGGTGGTATCGCGTCCGTCGATCGCGGCTACTGGCATAATCTGCGCGATGGTGGCGGCGGGGATTTTTCCGCGCAGGTGGGTGGACGTAACGCCATCGAAAAAGTCAGTGAGATCCATCCCCAGCGTGTAGCGGCGGCCGATATGCCGGCGGGCCGCGGTGACGGGAGATCGAGCGCGGGCGAATCCGTGCATCACCCCATCCACATCGAGCTGTCGGGCGCGATCGGTGAGCGGCCCCACGAGTGCCCGTAGCATCAATTTTTGCGCGTCGTCTGGTGCCGCGATCGTGCGGTATGCACCTGACTTTTTTCGCAGTGAGAAAATTCGCAGGCTCATGATTGCTCCTTTATAGTGCCCTTAATGCGCCACCCCGCTCGCACCTGCACTCTAGGCCCCGGTGTATCGCCGGGACAGCCGCTCGATGAGTGCGGAGACGGGCAATTCCGGGTCGAGGTTCATACTTCCGTCTCCTCCAAACCCAACCTTGATGCCAACCGGGAAAAGCAACCGTCCTCCCCCGACGGAAGATAGAACCTCTCTCCTACATGGGGCGGGGTGGCGCATTAAGGGCACTATCTTTTTCACAGGCAGTAGATCTCTTCCAATGCTGTTCTCACCGCTTCCATCCCTCCCCGCACGATCCGTGTTCGCTCTCGTGGGATGTGGTCGTGGACGGAGTGGGAGACAAAGTCTGCCCATACCAGGATGGTGTGACAGGTAGCGGCAGCCTGGGACAGTTCTCGTGGTGATTTGGTTTTATCCGCAAATCGCAGATCCAGTAACTTGCCGAATTGCTGCACCAGGAGCTGAAACTGGTCATTGCGGGGGCCGATTACCAGGACGCGGCGTTTCTGTTGACGGTCTGTTTCCACTGTTGCTGAGACGGAGGAATCCAGCACCGAGGCCACCCGTCGTTTCAACGCTACGTTGAGTTGCAGGGCGAAGGTTTCGGCGAACTGTTCCGTGAGCCGTGCAATTAGTTCTTCCAATGTCGATGGGGGCACGGGTTCCGGAGGGGGTAAGGGTGCGGGCACCGCTTTTCGTGCCTTGAGTTTGGCCTCCAACAATGCTAGTAGGCTGGGGGACAGGGCTTGCTTATTTTCCAGGTGCCGTTGCCGTGGGGGTGGCAAAATAGTCTGAGCCTTCCGGAATGAGTTCAGTACGGACGTACCGGCTTCGCCGAAGGGCTGAATCCGCACCACCTCATCACACACCGCACCTTGTTCTTCTACATTCCAGGTGATTTTGGTCATGATGTTTCCTGGGCGCGGGTGGCTGGCTTTTTCACCGGGAGCGCGAACCGGTGCCCATTATTGCAGCCGTAGCGGGCGGTATTGGGGTATATGGTTACTGCGTCCTTGCCTGTAAGGGCGTAGGCGCGGGAGGTTGCTATCCCCTGTGCCGTGCAGTAAGGGCAGAGAATTCCGAGGTTATGATCCATAAATATGAGCTCCTTTTTCCGTTTCGGCGCTGATCCGTTTACGCGCTTCGCTCGGATGCGCCGCGTAGTAATCCTGCAGACTGTGCGGGCGCCCTGCGGATAGCTCTCGGTACCGCCAAAGCAATTCCGCGTTCAAGTCGCGCAGCCGCTCAACCTCGTCCCGCGCGCGTTTCGCAACTGACAAGTTTGGCACCACGTTGTGCATCACATGAGAGGCGCGTGCCGCTGCCTCAACTCCGTATCGGCTGTGGGGGTGCCAACTCCCGGCTGATTGCCCGGCGATTGCTGCGACGGCACGCGCAACAGTCAAGGATGTGAATTTTTTCGCCCGCCGCTCGGTGCGGGCCCAGCTATAGCCGGTGTAAAATCGTTGCCCGCGAGTTATTAAGTAGCTGCTCATTTTCGTTCTCCTATTTCACCTTCAGCGCCGGGCGGGTGGCGTAGTGCTGATTACGAAATAGCTGCTCAGTCATTGTACACAATCACGCGCAGTCCCACGAGGTGGGGCAGGGTACGGAGTGTTTTGCGGGTGGGAATGAGTTCCCACTCCCGCACCTCGCCCTCGGCATTCTGGTCGGTGTGGTCAATGGCGAACACAGCCTCCCGTCCCGATCGCGTGCCTACGATCGCGAACCCCTTGTCGCAGGCATCATCATACACGGGGCCGAACAGCAGGTCGGGGCGGTGGGCGGGGGCGAGGTCGGAGGCCTCTGCGACGAGCTTATTGCCGGGCTGCTTGGTGAAGCGGTGCGAGGGGTGGCGTACGGTGCAGGTATCCATGGTGGGCTCCTGTGTAAGGTGAGTATGGGTAACTACTATACTGCCGTGATTGTTACACAGCCTTTCTGGGATAGCTTGCCAACCACGCCCTTCATTGACTTCTTGAAGTGGGCGTCGAGCTCTGCCATTTTGGTCGTACCTTCGTTGCTTCGCAGCCACGCCAGGACGGCTGCACGCTCCGTGCCCTCCCGCACCTTTGCCCCCTTTGTCAAGGTGACCTGGAGGTTCTCCGGTATTTTTTCCCGTTTGGGGCGCAAGAACTTCTTGGCCAACCCCTTTTCCTTCAGATACATCTTGGTCTCCTCGTCCATCGGTTTCGGCTCCGGCCGGAACTTTTTGATGTCCCAGATGACGGGACGGCGCTCGGGGGGATCGAAGAAATAGGCCATGTCGGCGCGACGCTTGGGATCTGGGGTGAATGGTGTGGTGGACACCTGTTTCCCCTTGGGTACCGGGTGATGCCCTGCCTTCTGCAACGTCTCCTCTGCCGCGTCATTTGCCTCCGCGAGGGACTGCCCGAGTGCCCCGGTGAGGAAGTGCGTGCCCGACCACCGTGAAGGGGGCACGGGTGTGGGCTGCGGTGCCGGGCCGGGTTGCTGCAAGGGAGGGATTACCGAGGGTTTGGATTTGCGTTTAGGTTTCATGCCACTTCTCCTTCCACGGGTAAGGTCCACGGGGCTCCAATACTGGGCTTGGCACGGATGGTATGGCCCTCGTCTTCTAACATCCGCATCGTACGCAGCCGCACCTTAGCGCCATCGGAGCGGAACGCAGCGTAATTCTCGAAGCGCTCAGGACGGTCACTGGTGAAACGCATCCGGGTGAGAGTCTGCTTCTTGGTTAGGTATTTGACCATACTCGTTCTCCTCAACGCAGGTTAAACACGATGCCGTTAAACCGCAAGGCGCAGCGGGTCGCGGCCTCCTCGGTCTTGAACACGCGCCAGAACGGCACCCCACGGTCGGAGGCGTAGACCTTGGCCACGGGTGGGCGGTACCGGACGTGAGACGTAGGGTTGAACGTGTGGAGGGATCTCACAGTAGTGCTCCTTAGTTGGTTGGGCATGACGCCCCACGAGCCACCTGTCACGCGGCTCGAAGCGGTCACGCGGTTTTCATCCATCCCCGCACTTCCGTGCTACGGGATCAGAGCCAATGCATCATCCACGAGCCGTTCGCCGAACGCTCGGTAGGGTTCGTTGTACCCTTCAACCTGGCGCCGGGGTGCTGCTTGCAGATCTTTCTGGATCTGCTCACTCAGCATCTGGACGAACTCTGCTCGTGCCACCTTTTCCTTTTGCGTCATCATGTAGATCTCCTTTTGGTTTGAGTTAGTAGGATGTGGACTCCTGTAAAGGAATCCCCGCAGCGCACCGCGTGCTTTTAGTGCACGACGCTTGCTTACCTCTCGATGCGCTGCAAGGATGCTCTACGCGGCTTGGTGCATCCAGCCGTGGCCAATAGTTATTGGCCGTTACCTGGTCACGTCCCGCTGGCGGCTCCCCCGACGCACTGTACCGATCGTATCACACGTCCCGTCGAGCCGACGATCACTTCCGTTATTTCGGCGCGGGCACGATCAATATAGGTGGGTTAGCGCAGCAAGGCTACGCAGGACTGCGGTGTGGTGCAGTAGATGCCGAGGGTTTCACGGCGCGCACCGGATGTCTCAGTCCCTTGGAGCGTTGCGCTCCCGTATCCCGCATCTAGCGACGGGGGTGGGACTGAGGCCAGTGGCCTTTTTGTGGTAGTCTGCGGATGCATCCGCATCCGAGGCCCGGCGGGGCAGTGAGTGTCTGGGGCTTGACTTTTGTTTGCCGGGACCACCGACCCGGCAAAATGACCAGTGTTAGGAGCCTCACTATGTATGTCACAATATTCTACGTGAGTTCTCAGAATATTACAAGAACTATTTACCCTCTAACTTCAAGGGGTTACATTACCTTTCCGGCCCTCCTAGGCTACTGACACGCGCCCAGCCCTACTATATGCTCGTGGATACAGGGGGGCTGAAGGCTGGCGGGCGATGATGCGGAACGCGTACACGTGCGACGTATGTGATGGTCACATCGTGACGGTCGATTGTGATGCCGGCGTGACCCCGTTTTCCCTTCCCTGTTACGCTACCCCCAGTTGCCGAGGGATTATGACCTCCCACTTCTACTCCGGCCCCATCGTAAACAGTGCGCGGCACGTAACGCATGAGTTTCGTTCACCGACGGAGTTGGAGTATGAGCAGTTGACGCACGCGGCGCGGCAGCACGTGGACGCGGGTGGGTTGGAGTTGTACGAGGTCGGGAGGGACGAGGATGAGTAGCGAGAAACTGGTTTACCTCGCTGGCCCTATTTCTGGGCTCTCCTACGGGCAGTGCACCGGGTGGCGGGAGGAAGCAATGGCCGCTCTCGCGCAGCACGGGATCACGGGCATCTCGCCGATGCGGGCAAAAGAGTACCTCTCCCACCTGCACGACATCTCCTCGGACGGCCGCGACTACGCGCATCTCGGTGTCTTTGCCACCCCACGGGGAGTCATCACGCGAGACCGCTATGACTGCATGAGGTGCGGTGTGCTGTTGGTGAACTTGCTGGGAGCGCAGCGGGTGAGCGTGGGTTCGGTGATGGAGATGGCGTGGGCGGACGCAAAGAGGACACCGATCGTGTGCGTGATGGAGCGGGAGGGTAATCCCCATGACCACATGATGTTTACTGAAGTGATCGGGTTCCGAGTCGAGACGTTAGAAGAGGCGCTGCACGTAGTGAAGGTGATCTTGAGATGACGCCGCAGGTGAAGCGGATCAAGCAAAAGTATGCCACCCGGCACCCGCGGCACTACACAAGAGGGAAAGAGGGTTATGAGATTGGCTGATTTGCCATTGCGCCGAGTGGTTGGTAGATGCGGTGTTCTTGGAGGAACCGCGGCTCCGGTGGTTCCCGTACCCCCGAGTCGCCGGCAGCTCGTGAAACCACGGCTTTCGAAACTGAAACCACGGTTCAGTTCCTCTATCTTTTCAGACAATCTCCAGTTGTTGGTGCTGGTCGCGCAGCGGAAGAGGAGGCTTGAGAGACGGCGGGAGCGGAGGCAGTGGTGGAGGGATCGGGGAATGGTAAGAAAAGGAACGCCGCTGTGGACCTACTAGAATTTGTGCGTGAGAGTAATCGGATCGAGGGGATTGTACGGGAGCCCACGGCACAGGAGCTCACGGCCACTCGTGCTTTTCTTGCCCTGTCGTGTCTAACAGTAGGCGATCTGTCCGCATTGGTTGCCGTGTTGCAGCCGGGGGCTGCATTGCGAACGCGGCGTGGGATGGATGTGCGGGTAGGTGCCTATGTCCCCCCTCCGGGGGGACCGGAGATCAGGGGAAGGTTGGAGCAGCTACTGGTCGAGGTAACCCTGGCGGAAGCAACACGTGGCGGGCTGACCCCGTATGCTGCACATTTGCGGTACGAGAACCTGCACCCCTTTACGGATGGCAACGGACGGAGCGGGAGGGCGGTGTGGGCGTGGCAGATGCGAAGGGTGGGAAGTGATATCCCACTGGGTTTCTTGCATCAGTTTTATTACCAGGCGTTGGCAGAAAGTGGACGATAGGAATACGGTGGAAGAGACGGGCACGGCCTCTCCTAGAGGGGGACGGCCTAGGATACGGCCTGCCGTAGCGGTAGGAGGTAATGGGAAGCGGAGGCCACGAGTGCAGCAAGAGGTGAGTAAAGATAGCATTGTGAGGCCGCGGATAGCACTGCCTCAAGTAGTAGGCAGCACGGTGTCGATGGCGCGGCCTGTCATCAAGGCCTCTCAAAGAGTTAAGAAAGGCATAACTAAGAACGGTAAAAGGAAGGAGGGTCCGCCATTTGGCAGTGAGAATCCGCACCGGGGGCGGGTGGTGCGGCAGGCGATTTTGGCGGCGTTGAAGAAGCGTGGTCGCTGGGCTACGATGCAGGCGCTGGAGGAGATCGCGGATAAGCTGGTGGAGATGGCGTTGGGGAAGAAGGGTCTGGATTATATCCTGCCCGCGTCCAAGGAGCTGTTTGATCGGTTGGATGGCAAGGCGGCACAGACGTTGATTGGTGATCCCAACCAGCCGCTGTTCGTAAAAGCGGTACACGAGATGACGGACGCGGAGTTGGAGCAGGTGGCGCGAGGCGAGACGTTGGAAGGGGAGTTTAGCCGCAAGTGAGCTTTGCCACTCACACGTCTCCATACCAGGCCCCGCCCCCCGCTCTCGCAGCGCAGGCGGAACTGGAGCTGCGGCGGCGTTATGCTCCGGCTCGTGGCTCATTAGAGGGCTTTGTCCGCGCCACCAAGAAGAACATGCTGTGGGGCTGGTTCGTACAGCGGCTCTGCGGCGCGCTGGATAAATTCCTGGCAGACGTGGTGGCGGGTAAACATCCCAGGTTGATGATTATTGCGCCCCCGAGACACGGTAAGAGTGAAGCGGCCTCTCGCCGCTTCCCGGCCTACGTGTTTGGCCACCACCCCGCGTTCCATATCATTTCCTGCACCTACGCCGCCGACCTTGCTCATCGTCTGAACCGCGATGTGCAGCGTATTATTGACCAGGTGGAGTATCGCCGTACGTTTCCAGGCACCCGGTTAAACGTGCGGAACATTGCCACGCTCTCCGGGCAGCCGTTACGGAACAGCTCTATTTTTGAGCTCATTCCGGCTCTGGGTTCCTACCGGGGGGCGGGGGTAGGGCAAGGGATTACGGGGATGGGGTTTGATGTCGGGATCATTGACGATCCGGTGAAGGACGCCGCGCAGGCCGCCAGCGAAGCGGAGCGGGACAATACCTGGGAGTGGTACGAAACCACGTTCTACTCCCGCGCCTCCCCTCTGTCCGGGATGCTGTTGATTATGACGCGCTGGAACGAGGATGATTTAGCAGGGCGGTTGCTGCACAAGGCAGAGTTCGAGGGTGGGGATCAATGGGAAGTGGTGCGGTTCCCGGCGCTGGCCGAGCATGATGAGTACGACGCGGCGGGAGCACTGTTGCGGCGTGAGGGCGAGGCGCTCGACCCGGTGCGCTACTCCAAGGAGCGGTTAGAGGCTATTCGGACGGTGATCGGCTCCTACGCTTTTGCCGCGCTCTACCAAGGCCGGCCCACACCCAAAGGGGGTGGGATTATTACGCGGGAGGATTTCAGGTTTTACCGGCGTGAAGAAGTAGAGGGACTGAAATTCGATCTGGTGGCGCTGTCGGTGGATGCTGCATTTAAAGACGCCGATACCTCTTCCTACGTCGTGATCCAGGCGTGGGGACGGGTGGGGATTCGGCATTACCTGCTGGCGCAGAAGCGGGCGCGGCTCACGTTTACCCGCACGATGGAGGCGATCCTGGCGATGCGGAGCGCGATCCAGACGCGGGGCTACGCTGTGAACGCCTCCCTGATTGAGGATAAAGCGAACGGTACCGCGATTATTGATGTGCTCACTACTCGGGTGCCTGGCATCATTGCGGTGGAGCCACATGGCTCGAAAGTGGCACGGGCGGAGGCAGTGGCACCACTCATTGAAGCCGGTAATGTGTGGGTGCCGGATCCGCAACAGGAGCCATGGGTGGAGGCGTTTCTGCACGAGTGGCTGGCGGTGCCAACGGGGGCGTTCTGGGATCAAGTGGATGCCTGTGCGCAGTATTTGCTCCGTTTTGGCGTTGTTCAGTTACCTGTTAATTTGGAGGGGGCGGCTGCCGTCACAGGAGGGGTGGCGGAAGAGGCTGCGGACACCCCGTGGACTATGTGAGAGCGCCAGGATATTGTAATGCTGTGCCAGAGTCGTATAATGCTATAATGCTTTAGGTCGCGGAGGATGCTGTCATGTCAGGCTTGATAGATGAGATCGCGCAGGCGAAAGAACGGTTGCGGGTGCTGCGGGAACGTGCTCGGGTGTTTAATGTTAAAGCAGAGAGCGGAGCAGATGACTGGCTCCATGCGTTGGCCGACAAACCGTATTCGGCATTTGTGGTGTACCCGGTGCTCGCGTTGGCGGGGATTGAAGTCGTGCGGTTTCTGCTCTGGTACTTGGGATAGCACCCGCGATGCCATACATTACTCAGGAAGAACGCCGCGAGGGGTGGGAGCCATTACTCGCACCTCTCACGCGGAGCGTGGAATTGGAGTGCAAAGCGGGTTCCCTCGACTATCTTATTACCCGTCTTTGTCTTGCCTACGTGCGAGGCCGGGGGAAGAGTTTTGCCACGCTGGCCACAGTGGTGGGGGTGCTGGTGTGCGTGGTGCTGGAGGTCTACCGCCGGGTAGTGGCCCCGTATGAGGACGGGAAGATCCGAGCCAATGGCGAGGTGTTTGAAAAGGATGGCACATGAGTATTGCTGCTAATAACTGCCGTTGGTGTGGGAGTATCCATGTTGGTGACGCCTGCCCCGCGGTGAAGGTAATTGAGTATTACCCAGACGGTGTGGTGAAGCGCGTGGAGTTTCAAGATGCCAAGCCTCTGGCGGATGCTTGGCCCCCGAGACCGCTTGAAGCGCAGATAAAACGGGATCCATTATCAGTTACTTGCTTGGGATTATTCGGAAAGCAGCTCGTTTATGCCCCGCATCGTTTCTCTTAACACGAAGATTGAGCAGATCAATGCGCTGCGCGGCACCAAGGACATTTCCGAGTGGGAGGACAAGTTTATCGAATCTGTGTACGCCTACAGTGAGCAGGGGAAACGGGTAGCGAGCATCACGGACAAGCAGCGGGCGGTGATAGAGCGACTTTGGGGAAAGCATTTTGCTTGAGGAGAAGGAGCATGAGTGAGAATCGGACAGCGTATTTGAAACAGGCCTCCCAGCATCTGGAGGTGGGGATAAAGCGGTTGAAGAAATTTAGTGAGCCGGCGGAGGAAGGGCGTTGGGTAACGATGCGTGGCCGCAAAGTGTTCATCCGGGAAGGGGACACTCCGAGGGAGGCTCTCGACCGGAGCCTGAAGGGAGAGCAGATAAGGAAGGAGGAGGGTTGGTTACCAGGTGTGAAGGAACATTTTGATAATTTTGAAGACATTGTTACGACGGAAGATCGTCGTTCTGGTGACGTGCAGGTGCGAGGTTTAACGAGTTGGCACCGTGGACAAATGCGGGCCCACGCCAGACAAATTCAGGAGAGGTTCCTTCCCGCTCTCCAGAAGCGTATCACAGCTCACATAAACCAGATGCAGAAGAGGAGACGGGAGGACGGAGCTTATACTCTGTCGGAAGTGAAAATGATTAACCAAATTTACAGAATCAAGTGACGTGAGGAGACTGTAAGTAGATGAGCCTGTTTCTCATAATCATCGGCGCAGTGCTGATCTTACTGGGTGGGATCGTGTTGGGGGCAGCGTTGTGGTGGCTGCCGATAGATACACATGTCTTTTTCATTCCTCGCCTTCCCTTCATGATTATCGGTGCGGCGCTGGTTGCAGCGGGGATAGGGTGGTTTATTTTGGTCGGGGAGTTGATGATGAGATGAAACTACGTGAAGCGCTTGAGATCATAGGTAGAGAACAGGGGAATAAGGGCTACCGGGTGTCCTTTGAGCACCGGGAGGGTAAGATGTTGGCCTCGGATTATTTTCCAGCACGGGATGAGCCGTTGATTGAGAAGGAGGAGACGGCTTGGTGGCTGGCACGGGCGTTTGCTGCGCAGACAGTAGGGCGATGTGTGAACATAGGCGTGGTGGATTCGGCTTTTGTTCCGGTGCCGGGGTGTGAGCATCGCCAGATCGAGAATCGGGTCGCATTGTAATATCATAGTGATGGAGGAGCATGTATAAGTTGCGTCCTGCGGTGATTGATCAGTTATGAGCCACCGCCGTCCCCCGTCCGGCTACTGGTGCCCGACGCACGGCTGCGTGACCGCCCCACGCTCCGTGAGCAAGGGCACGATGGAGGAGCGGACGTTGAGCATCGGCATCACCGTGGGGCCGGAGGAGAAGCAGGGGCTGTATTGCCTGTTGTGCTACGTGGACTGGATCCACGCGCACCTCCCGCGCCTCGTGCTGCAAGGGGTGCGGGAAGTGGGGCAGGCGCTGGAGGAAGAGCAGGAAGCAGAGCGGCAGAAGGCGTTGCATTAGAGGATTGGTGGTCACATGGCAGAAGATCAATTAGCACTTCCCTGGTACCAGCGCTTTGCTTCCAGCGTTGGGTTCGGGAGCATGTTCACGCCCCCGAAGGAGCCGACTAAGCGGCAGTTGCAGAACCCGGAGGCTCTGGTCGATCCCTCGCGCCTCGTCGCGGGGTGGAAGCAGACGCCTTACAATCCCGGCTGGCTTCCGACCAGAAAGGGCTTGCAGATTTATGACCAGATGAAGCGCGATGAGCAGATCAAGAGCGCGTTGAAGTTCAAAAAGGATTCGGTGCTCGCCGCTGGGTGGGAGGTGGTCGCGCCCCCGGATCAGGAGGAGGATTGGGAAGTCGCGGCGTTTGTACGCGACAACTTTAACCATATTCAGGACGGTTTCCATAACGCGCTGCTGGCCGTGCTGTCCGCCATCGACTTCGGCTTCTCCTGCAGTGAGCGCATATATGAGACTGCGGAAGACGGGGAGTGGAGCGGGAAGTTGGTGCTGGCCCGTATCCAGTCTCTGCGCCCGCATTACCTGGATTTTGTGGTGAACGAGTTCGGGCAGTTGGAGGCGGTGCAGCAGTTGCTGGGCGTGTCCGTGGCGGGGGCGTCTACGCTAGGGGGTGGCGGCAAGGCGATGCCCGCTGCCAAATTCGTGATCTACACCTACCAGAAAGAGTTCGGCAATTTCTACGGCACCTCGGATCTGGAAGCCTGTTATCGCAGTTGGTGGACCAAGGACAATGCCTACAAGTGGCTCGCGGTATCGCTGGAGCGCTACGGGATGCCACCGCTGTTCCTGTTCTACGACAGCAACAGCTATCAGGGCAACCAGATCGAGGAACTGAAGAAGGTGGTGAAGAATATTCAAAATTCCACCATGGGCGTGCTGCCCCGTGCCACCAAGGAGGCGTTGGAGTTTTGGTCGCAGGATCTGGGAGCGCAGGCGGCGGATACGTTCTTGAAGGCGCTCGACCGCTTTGACCAGCACATTGCGCGGGCGTTGTTGGTGCCGACCTTGATCGGGATGGGAGGCGGGGATGATGCAGGGAAGACGGGCTCGCTGGCGCGTTCCCAGCAGCACGCGGACAGTTTCCTGCATGTGGTGGGGCAGTTGCAGCAGGACGTGGCGGAGACGGTGATCAATGCACAGGTGATCAAGCAGCTCTGCGATCTCAATTTCCCGGGCCTGCAGAGTTACCCACGGTTCCGCTTCCTGCCCTTTGATAACGAGAAAAAGATTGAGATCATGACGGCATGGGCCTCCCTGGTCGGAGGCAAGATCGTGGGCCGGATCGAGGACGATGAGGTGCACATCCGCAAGGTGATGGGGTTCCCGGAAAACGAGGACGTGAAGATTGAGGAGTTGCCGGCGGACGCGGCCAATAAGGCGAAGATGGAGGCGGCGAAGCAGGGGATTGACCCCACCGCGTTGGATGGGGGTGGCAAACCGCCGTTCGGTAAGCAACCTCCGTTCGGCAAGGGCAACGGGGAGGATGAGGAGACGGGGGAGAAGAAACCGTTGTTCGGCAAAAAGTTTGAGCAGGAGGGGGCGGTTGAGGTGCCGGAGGACGAGCAAACGGAGGAGATGCGCACTTTTGCTGAGGAAAACGACGCGGTATGGGTGCAGGTCGGAGAGGAGCGGGTGGCGGTGAACGCAGTGGGGTGGGAGGCGCGAACATGAATGAACGGAAGCGGGTAGTGGAAAGTGCCAAGAGAGTGTTGAAACGCTTTGCTGAGGAGACGGATGGCCGCTGGGTCACGATGAACGGTCGCAAGGTCTTTATCCGGGAGGGGGAGAGCGGAGAGGATGCGTTGAACCGGAGTCTGAAGGGGAAAGAAGTAGGGGAGTCTGCTCCAAGTGGAAGTGAGTTCAGTGCGGGAGAGACGGCGGTTACCATCGGTGGGTGGGCTACTTCACATTCGCGAAAGGGAGGAGAAGGTATTTTCTACGGAAAAATGCGACCGACGCGTGGTCAGTCATACTATTTTTTTAAAGTAAGTGGAAAAGAGCGTAAATTTAAGGAGCATAATTCTAAAGGCAGTCCTGAAGATCAGTTGAAACTGGCGGTCGAGAAACTTGGGGCAAAGTTCACTCGTCCTCCGTATGAGTCCACAGCACGTCCAAAGATTGGGGTGTAGAGATGGCACAAAGTAAAAGCCAACTTAAGCGCCGCGCGATCCAGCATGGGATCTATATCGAGGCCTACACCGTGGTGACGGAGAACATGCATCGGGAAGTGATGAATGCGCTGTGCGAGGTGTTGAAAAGTGCTAGAGGGGAATCATAGGAATCGGGGACAGGGTGGAGACACGCGAACATGAGTGATCTTACCGCTCGCTGGATTACAGACGCTGAGAAACCTTCGGACGCTCCCACTATCGGCTGGTGCGGGGGTGACCTGAGCCAGCCGACATGGGAAACATACCTGTCTCGCTTAACGGAAGATGAGCAGCAGGTGGTCACCGCGATCAAGGAAGCGCATGAGCGGGATGGTTTGGATGTGTATGGTGATGACATGAACGAGGGTGGGTTCCTGTTATCGGATGGGCGCTTTTTCCAGTGTTCTTGGCGGGCATGGGGCGACCTGCGCCAGGCCTTTGTAAATAAGCAAGAAGGGTACTTACGGTATTATGCGGGGGTTTAGAGAAGCAATGGCACAAAGTAAAAGCCAACTCAAGCGCCAAGCGATCCAGCATGGGATCTATATCGAGGCCTACACCGTGGTGGACCGCGCGGTGGAGGAGGGTGTGGCACTGGGCTATCGGCGCGCTCACAAGCATCTTAACAATCCTGCGGAGGCGGTGATGGTGGAGACCATTCACCGCGAGGTAATGAATGCGCTGTGCGAGGTGTTGCGGTTTGACGAAATAGATTAGCCATGGTTCTTACCTATCCACTTCTGCTTCCCGACACCGGGGCACCGATCACCTGGGGTGAGGGTGCAGTACGCGCGCCGAGCCTTAACGGACACCGGATCCTCGCCCTTGCCTCGTCCGTTGGCATCCCGTTGCCGGTGTTGGCACGGGCGGATGCAGCGGGTCGCGTGTACGCCCTCGACCGTGAAGGGAAGGAGGGCATTTGGCGAATGATTGGGGGCCGTCCTGTTTTCCTCTACCCCACCGTGCCCGCCTACGCTGGCACGCATGCCGAGGCGCTGGAGAAACTGTCCCAGGACGGGATCAAGGATCGCGCAGTGCTCCTCACCACCTCTCGCGCCTCCGCTAAGGGTGCGGCAGAAGCCGCCGTGCTGGATTACGGGAGCGGGGCCCGGGCGGCGGTCGTGGAGTTGCGGGTGCCAGTGGCGCAGGTGTTGAAAGTAAAGCGTGGGGGGTTGTGGCCCGGCGAGGGCTTCTCCTACGTGCATACCGGGGGCGTGCCGGCGGCGTGGATTGTGAATGTGCATGATGCGGCGCATTTTGCGGAATGGGACGAGAGTAAGCATCCGAGACAGCCGAAGGGAGATGAGAAGGGAGGGGAGTTTGCCTCGCACTGGTCAGCTGTTCCTGGTGGTAAGACGGAATACACCGCTACCACAGCAACTATGACAGGGATACCTGAGAGAAGGAAAAAGGAAGAGGCGTTTAAGCATGCTAATTATTTGAAAGGGCTCGGCTATACCGATGTAAAAGTGACTCGTCGGTATGTATCGCATACAATTCCTGGTCGTGGTATAGGGGGCACTACTACCTATACTGTACATCACGGGCAACCTAAAACTGAATCGTTCGCCTCCCCCGATTTCACTCCACGCAGTGCAACGGCCTCCGGGGTGGAGTCACGCACGGAGGAGAGCTTGCGCTTCTTCGTGCCGGTGGTGATTGGGGTGGAGGAGGAAGAAGAAGAGGCTTTCGCCTTTGACCCCGATCAGCCCCGCGCTGCCAAAGGCTCTCCGGACGGAGGGCAGTGGTTGCGGGCCTCGGACACGGCAGCCGACGCCGCTTTGCAAAAGCTCAAGACGCTGGGGCACGGCCGGAAGATCAAAATGGCGGAGGTGTTTGGTCAAGGCATCACAGTGTTGGACGAGGATGCCGTCGCAAAAGTAGAGGACGCGATGGGTACGCGCTCGTTCGGACGCATGGAAACCGTGCCAATGGCGGGGCTCGCGTTCGTGGACCGTTATGTGACGCGGGGGACGTTGCAGCGGATGGTGGAGGAGCGGGCGGACGTAGCACGCAGCTATCGGAAAGATGCCCCGTACGTGGTGCGGACGCAACAGTACGGGGACGTGATGTTGGACGGCCATCACCGTGCGGTGGCCGCGTGGTTGCTGGGCGACCGTACGGTGCAGGCGAAGGTGCTGGATGTGAAGAAGGTGTTTGCCGAGTGGGACGAGGCGAAGCATCCTCGGCACGGAGCGGGGGATGACAAGGGAGGGGAGTTTGCTCCAGCGGGGAGCGGACCACTTAGGAAGGCGCTTAGCCAGAAGCAAGGGATTGTTTATGATGACTCTGTTGACAGGGTAGCAGAGTTTTTCAAAAAGCACCATATCGGGGAGTTTGAATCCCCAATGGCCTCGCATGGCAGGGCGACCGCTGCTTTTATCAAGATCACTGATGGTATAGAGCAACGGCTTCTGGCATCTGGAATATCAGCTGTTCGAGACTCCACAGGAAACAAGCCGCTGGAATCTTTGATGGCGGAGATAGAAAGTGTGGCTCGTGGGAAGGTGTACCCCACAGATCGGAAGCCCCTCACCTTCACCGACTTCCCATACGCGGGCGAAGACCCCCGCCGCTCTCTCTATGTCCACCGTCCGGTGCTCAACGCAGAAGCAATCATTGCGTGGGCCAAGGGCGCGGGTTTTGCGACGACGTTGCCCGCCGAGGACATGCACGTGACGGTGTGCTTTTCCAAGCAACCGGTGAACTGGGCGGAGTTCGCGGAGTGGGACGAATCCAAGCATCCGAGACAGCCGAAGGGTGACGAGAAGGGTGGGGAGTTTGCACCGGACGAAAGTGCAGATGTACAGTTGGTGAAGGATGCGGCTGCTATTGCGGCTATGGATCCGGAGACTCGCGACAATACCGAGATAGGGGACTTACCCGGTCACGCAACTGCGTATGACCTTTACGAAGCTCGGAAGATGTTACCAAAGCCTTCCGACAAACTCAAACGGGTCAATGATAACAATTCCTTTAACTTGTGGACCAATTACGATTACATCGCGAATGTTAAGGGTCGTCACTTTGGTGTTAATAAGTGGGAGGACCCAGACGCGTCGGATAAGGACAACGAGAGTGGCAAGGCGTTTGTTTATGCCTTCAAGCGCCTCGACCAAAAGGGGATGAAGATGCGCGAGCTTACCACTAATGACCGTGGTGAGTTGTTTAGGGAGATGGAGCGCAGTGCTGCTTTTGATTCACAATGGGCTAAATGGGAACGCGAGGCAAAAGGCAAAAAGACATTCTCCGACCAACCCACCGAGCTCGTTATCACGGATGGCACTCGCACGGTGGAGCCTCTTGGTGAAGAGGGTGCGGTGGTGTTGAAGTTCGAGTCTGCTTTATTGCAGGCACGGCACCAGGAGTTCCGCAACAACGGGGCGAGTTGGGATTATGATAGTTACTTTCCACATATCAGTATTTCCTACGCCATCCCCGAGGGCCTGGACCTGAGCACGGTCACACCTTATGCGGGTGAGATTGTGCTGGGGGCGGAGGTGTTTGAGGAAGTTGAGGAGGGGTGGGCGGATGATGTTGAGGAGCATGTCCAGGAAGATGAGGATGGAGTGTGGAGAACAATTCGTGGTCGGCGTGTCTTTATTCGTAGAGGGGAGGCTTTGAGTGAGGCGTTAGATCGTAGCCTAAATTTGGGCCGTCAGGATATCACCGCGGATTCTTCAGGCAAAGTTTTAGTGTACCACGGATCCGCTGCAAAATTTATTCAGAAAATTAAATCTGAAGGATTAGACCCAAATAAAGAAAAAGGTTTTCAATCTCAAATGTATCATGGAAAGCGGGGGCGGGCGGTGTTCTTGGCGTCCTCTCCACAACAAGCTCAGCGATGGGCAGAGAGTGCCAGTTTTGAGGAAAGGCGTGCGGGCGTTGGTGTTATATTTAGAGTTCGGCTGCCTAAAGAAGAAGCTGCAAAGCTAATAGTAGATCGGGCAGGTGATTTGGGAGATAGTTATTATGTGGGGAGCATCAAGCCTGAATGGATTTCTGACTATACTTTGACGCGCGCGATTCGCTCACCAACAGATCCGGGACCAAAATACCGGTTTAAGAAATTCGCCACTGAAGAAAAAGAAGTTTATATTGTAGCTTTAATTGATGATGACTTGCCTTTTGTAGAAAAGCCTGCTCAAGACTCTCATACCGACTTCGCCCAGATCAAGCGTAATCTGGATTCCCTGGAACTGCGCTTTGCGAAAGAGCTCGCGGCGGAAATTGAGCAAGCGCGCACGGCGCTAATAGCGGGCGTACGCAAGGCTCCGGGCAAGGTTGAGGGCTTAGTCCTGCCCAATGCGGAAGGAATACGCGACGCCTTGTTAGCGGGGCTGCGTCGGGCGTGGGACGCAGGTGAGGAGGCGGGGCGGGGTGAGGTGAAGGGTGCTGAGAAGCTGGAGCAGAAGGCGTACGCGGAACCGACCTTCACCCCTCTCGCGGCAGTAGCGTGGTTGCGGAAGCAGGCGTTCTTTGCTGCCGGCCTGCTGAGCCAACACTTGACGGATGATGTGAAGGACGTGCTGGTGCAGGGGTTGAAGACCGGGTCGGCACTGAGTGTAGTGATCGAGAGCATCTTGGAGGTGTTTGCCCCGTACTTGTTGACGGGAGAGCAGGACGAGGTGCTGCCCGAGCATCGGTTGGAAAACATCGTGCGCACTAACAACACCAATGCTTATAACCAGGGGCGGTTGGCGGAGTTCACGCGGCCCGACCTGCTACCCTTTATGGAGGGGTTCCGGTACTCTGCTATTTTGGATTCCCGCGTCACGGAGACCTGCCGCTTTTTGGATGGTAAGGTTTTCAAGCCCACCGATCCCGCGTTGGAAGAGTTGACGCCTGCGAATCATTTTAATGCTCTTGCCGAAGGGACGTTGATTTTAACAGATACCGGGGAGATCCCGATTGAAAAGGTGGTTGTGGGACAAAAAGTTCTTACACACCGAGGACGGTGGAGGGAGGTTTATGCTACCATGCATAAACCAGCGGACAACGGGAGGATAAAGAAGGTTGCATTAGCTACCGGAAAAGTTCTTACTATCACGGAGGAACATCCGGTACTTACAGTTGGTGGTTGGAAGACCGTCGGGGATCTTAATCTCGGGGATCAACTTTTTGAGTTCAATAAGGACGGCGCGTGGATAGAAGGCCAGGCGTTGGTCAGCCCGAAGAACTATCCACCCTTGTTCGATGAGATAGCGGTCCCGTATCAGATCACGGGCTTTCTTAGGACTCTGCCAGTGTTCCGCATGGTCCACTTCCAGGATGAGCTTCTGTTGGAGGAAGGCGAAGTCGACGATGTAGCGTCCAATAGCGCATTGGTACACGTAAGGAATACCGCAGTCATAAAGGAAGGCATCAAAGAGCCGTTCATGAAGAGGTGCTCGTTTTCGGCGCCAGGTTTTGGCCAAGGATTGGTTTCGCCGGGCCAAAACCCCCGGCATTCTGGTGGGATTATTGGCCTTCATACGCTTGCTGGAGTCCGGGCGGGAAATGCCCCATGCCCAGTGTTTTTCTCCAGAGTGTTTGGCCACCACTTCGGGCAGCCGGTTGGTGATGCTGACTTGCTCCTCCTTAGTTCGGAGGATGATCCCGTGTCTTCGGCACCACCCATTGAGAACTGTGCTGGTGATACCCAGGTCACGTTCCAAAGAACGGACAGACTTCCCTTTACCAAAGTGTTCGGTAGTGATGAGGCTTTGGACAACAGCTTTGTTCCTGAGGTCAATCATACTCCTCCCATTGCTTGGTTAACTCCAGCAATTATATCAATTGTTGAAGAGAAAGAGCAACGGCCTGTTTATAACCTCGCGGTGCGGGAGGATCAAAGTTACCATGCTGAAGGAGTGATAGTGCATAACTGTCGCTCACTTTTGGTTCCAGTAGTAGCAGGGGAGGAAGTGGACGAGGCCGATTTCATTACGCCGGACGAGATTCTGGAGGCGAAGCGGATCCGCGCGGAGGAGTTCCCGACGTGGGAGAGCTACTCGGAAGAGGCTTTTGCGGCCTGGGATGAGGCTAAGCACCCTCGGCAGCCGAAAGGGAGTGAGGAAGGAGGAGAGTTCATTCCCACCGGGGATTTGTACCATGTTACACGCACGGAAGAGGTGCCTAGTATCCAGAAGAAGGGCTTGATCCCCTTGTTTAGAGGCACGAACTGGGTCAAGGCCGGGAATAAAGAGAGGTTGGGTGGTGGTAAGATCTATGTCTTTGAGAACGAGATGGACGCTCGGAGGTGGGCAGCTCGGATGGAGTGGGCATTTTACCAAAAGTTTGGTGGCGGGAAAATTTCTATTGTCAAAATCAAGCCTGACGGGAGTAAATGGTTGGTGGATACAAATGACCCGTTGAGTCAGCACGGTTCGAAAGGAAAGTGGTTGAAACGGGAGGGAAGAGTGCCTGCCAAAGCGATTTCTTCTGCCGCAGTTTTCACACCGGAGATGGGGAAATCCTTGGTGGGGCAGTATTCGGAGGAGGACGAGGCTAGGTACGTGGAATCGTGGGACGAGAGTAAGCATCCCCGGCACGAGAAGGGCAGTGAGAAGGGTGGGGAGTTTGCTCCGAAAGGTGGACCAGCAGACAACCACAAGTTTTCTGAGAAGTTCGAAACCGAGCTCCGTGACCGGATTGAAAGTTACGGTGGACCTTCGGAGGAAAACGATTTCACTACACTATCACGTGGGGAAGCGTTACGGGATTTTCTAGATGCGTATGATAATCTTTCAGCTAACCAGCGCTCTTCTGAAGACAAAAAGATGTGGCGTGAGGCGAACGGGTTTTTGATTTCCATTGGCGTCTACCGTACCCTCGCTCCAGGTACAGTAGTAATGGCTGGTCGGAGAAACGACTTGAAGCTAGGGGGTAAGGAGTATCGATTCAATTCTTGGGAGCCTTTGCTTGGCAAGGGACATTACACACAGTTCGGCGCCTGGGATGAATCCAAGCATCCGAAACAGCCTGAGGGGAGTGACAAGGGTGGGGAGTTTGCGCCCAAAGGCCCTCCCGGCGTCATGGTGTTCCATGGCACTACGACTGAGGTGCTGGATAAGATCAAGCAGCAGGGGCTGCGGCCGCAGGCGGAGTTGGACCGGGTGTGGAACGAGGACTTTTTCAAGGGCGAGCGGGGGCGGGCGGTGTTTGTAACCATGGATCGTAACCTGGCGGAAGTATTTGCGGGTGACGCCGCGGGCGCTGGGGGCGGGCACCCGGTGGTGGTGGAGATCAAGGTGTCGGGGAAGGAGTGGTTGCAGTACAGGAAAGATGTTGGGTTAACGGCGCGGGAGAAGGGCTTTTACCGCATTGGCGGTATCCCACCCGAGCGCCTGGTCGTGGCGTATGGGAGGGACGAGCAGCAGTGGCGGCCGAAGACCGTGCGGTATTTTGAGGCGGTGCGGGGACGGCCGCAGATCGGGGTGGTGGAGTTGTTTGCTGCGGTGTTGGTGACATCCGTGTAATATATGTGGAGAGAAGAGGTGTTAGACGTTATTTTGGCCATCGCGGTGGCGCTGGTGTTTGTGTGGTGGTTGACGAGGAGTTTTACGTGAGCCGTATTGAGGGCGTATTGATGGGGTTATGGACGGTGACGGTTGCTATGGGACTAGTGGCCGCGATCACGATTTGGCTCGCGGTCGCGTTGTGGCCATTGTGGCTGACGTTGGCACTGCTGAAATACCTGTGGAGTTAGGTGGGGGTTGACTATGCGTGAGGTGTTGAGAGAGGTTGGAGGGTTTTTGAGAGAGGCGGGGTTGGTGACCCACAATTTTCTGACGGGGTGGGCGGATCGGCACCCACGCCGTGCCGCGAACATTATCTTCGTATTGATTTTGATCCTCCTGTTTGTGGTCTCGGCCTCTGGCTGCACCACGCTGGCCAAAACCGAGACTTTCGCTGCGTGCCATGAGGCGGCGCGGGGCGAGGAGTTTCCAACATGGGAGAGCTAGAGACATGAAGTGGACATATATTACCTTCGGTGTGCTCGGCGTGCTGCTGGGGCTGGCCGTGCGCGACTATTGGCACTACTACGGGGCGGGGGATAATAGTGGTGTGTGGATGATCGTTGCAGGCACCGTACTCATTATCGGAGGGTTGCTACTGTGAGAATAGACTTGTGTATGAATCCCAGCCATCAGTCGGTCGCGTTCCTTTGCGCGGTGCTCCTCACCGCACCGGCAGGTGCCGCCGAGAACTGGGGTCGCTACGGGCCGGATGCTTTCGCTCCACCGCCCGCGCCGGGGGAGATTCGCGTGCCAGTTTTTTCATCACTGCCAACCGTCGCCATCCAGGCACCGCTGGTAGTGTCACGTGATTCTGTGCATCTCCGCGCCTGGTACTTGAATTGCCGTGTGTGCCCGTTGCGCGCCCCGGCCCCTGCGGCCGGGCCGGTTGTGGTCCACGTCCCAAATCCCCACGCGCGCCAGCCGCGGCTTATTCAGTGGCGACCGATCAAGTAACCGAAAGGAGTACTGACACATGCACGCAATGATGATGCCTTTGATTCTTTTGTTCATGGTCTTGACCTCTGGCTGCGCCACGCTGGCCAAGACGGAAACCTTTGCTGCGTGCCAGGCCGCGGATGCCGTTACTACCGTCGCGGTGCTCGGAAAGGGTGGCGCAGAGGCCAACCCGTTGATGGCCACCATCATCGCAAAATATGGCTACTTTGGCATGTTCGCGGTCAAGGCGGCATTGGTCGGCCTGGTCTATCAGGCGTTGCGGCACAATCCGGACAGCAACGCAGTGCGGACCACCGTTGCAGTCGGCAGCGCAATCACTTGCGGGGTAGCGGCACACAATGTTGGGGTGCTAAACAGCATGACGCGAGACCTGGTAAAATGAAGGCGGGCGGGAGTTGAGCACGTGATGTTTAGCTTGTCACACTGGCGAGCTGGAGTAGTTTTCCTTTCGCTGCTGCTCGTCGGGGGCTGCGCGACCTCTTCGCCCAAGGTGCCGGAGCCGTTGCACATGCCGATAGCGGCGTTGCAACATGGGTCGGTTACTGTGACGCTCTCGCGGGACGTCTGCGGGTTGACGGCGGTGGCCAACCTACCTTACCGAGCGCTGTGGAGTGAGCCCGGAGGGGGATTCGAGGGTTGCTACGACGTGCGGGGTGAAGGAAGTGTGGTGGTGATTTATTTCTCGGACCGCAAGGTGCTGTTGCTGCCGTTGCGGATGTTCAGGCCAGTGTCAGGTGCGTGAAGGAGGGCAGGGGTTATGGAATGGATTCAACAGTGGGTAGAGCGTTTCCATGCTTGGCAACGGGGGGAGAAGCGAGTGGCTCCACCGGAACAGCGGGGGCGGGTTTATGAGCGGGTGCGAGATGGGGGTGCTCCCGGCGCGGTGGCGGCTAAAGTGAGGTTGAAGCCTTCTATGACCACGCGGGTATTTCGGGCTGAAGAAAAGGCGTGGTACAGGATTGATCCAAAGACGAGAAAACTTGAAAAGGAGTAGCACATGGCAACTGTTTATACATCAGTAGGTGAGACGATAGTGGTAGATTTAATTGATGGTACGAGTGCCACCCATCTTGATGCAACCAACGCGAAGGTGGCGTGGGGCACAGGGGCCGGGACCGCCGCGAAGGGAGATACCACACTGTTTACGGAGGCGTCAGAGTCGCGCGTAGTGCCCACAGTGAGTCAGCCCACGGCAGACAAAAACCAGTGGGTGGGAACGCTCACGGCGAGCGGCGCCAAAACTATCACCAACGCAGGACTGTTCGATGCCGCCGCGGCAGGGAACCTGATTGTGAAGGGAGATTTCACTGGTATTGTGCTGGCACTGAATGACAAGATTGAGTTCACCATTTCTTTGGAACAGACGTAAGAGGTATTACTAGATGTTTAAGACACCGCTTACGGCGGGGGAGCGGCTTGTCCGAGTCCGCGCTAATATTCAACGCTTTGGTTATCTGCCGCTGTTGCAGGACCAGACCGCTGACGTCGGAACGGTAACGATTTGCGGGTTTGGCCCTTCGCTTGTCAATACCTGGAGAGAGATTAAAGGAACGGTTTGTACGACGAGTGGATCACATGATTTCCTGATTGCTAAAGGCATCATCCCGACATACCATGTCGAGTGCGATCCGCGCGAACATAAGACAAACTTCATCCGGAACTCGCATCCGGCCGTAATGTACCTGTTAAACTCTCAGTGTCATCCCTCGATGTTCGAGGCGTTGTTGCCGGATCGTAATGTGGTGATGTGGCATGGTTTTACGGATGATGATGTTGATAATCAGCTTGCACTGATTGGCAATTTGGGTCCGTGGAGTTCGCGACCGATCCGAGTCCTGGCTGGTGGGACCAATGTTGGGATGCGGGCAATTTCAGTAATGCGGGAGTGGGGGCATACTGGGTTCGAGCTTCACGGTTTTGATTGTTGCTACCATAAGGAAAAACAATGGGCCGGAGAGCATTTTACCCAGCGACACAAAACAGTAGAGATTCTGGTTGAGGGAAAGGTGTTCGAGACCTCGGACTTGATGATGCAGTCCACGGATGATTTCTTTTTCAAGGTGTTAGGTCAGTTGCCCGGTTGTCGTTTTCGCGTCCACGGCGATGGATTGTTAGAGACACGATTGAGGCTCTATAACCGTGACCCTCAAAAAGCATTGAATTGGGGTTGGTGGCAGCCAGTGAACTTTACAGTTCGTACTCCTGAGAACCAATTTGGGGTAGGCTGGAAGGAGCAGATTGCGGCGTGGAGCAGACGCCTTATTGAGAAAGAACAGGGCTCCGTCGAAAAAGTATGACTACCGAAACCTTCACCACGCCTGGGCAGAATATTTGGACCTGTCCTGCTAATGTCACAACCGTCCAGGTGGAGTTGTGGGGTGGGGGCGGTGCCGGGGGTGGTAACAACACTACATCAGATGGCGGCGGCGGCGGTGGGGGCGGGGGCTATGGCAAATTAAATGCCTACGCAGTCACAGCGGGGGGGCTCTACACGTATAACGTCGGCACCGCCGGAGCGGGTGTTTCAGGCACCAGTGGCGGTGCTGGTGGTCCAACGTGGTGGCGGGCTGCTGCGACGTTCCAAGTGCCGAATGGCGCGGGGGGCAGTGGAGCGTTCCACCCGTCCACTCCGAGAGCGGCGGGGGCTGGAGGCACGGCTTTCACTGGCACCTTTGATACTACTACTACGGGCGGCGCGGGTGGCGCGGGAGTTAACAATAACTCCGGTGGTGGTGGGGGCGGCGGTGGCTCGGGTGGTTCCACAGCGGGTGGTGGCATTGGTGCAGCTGGCACGGCAGGGGCCGGGGGTGCTGGGGGTACCGCCGGGTCCGGGGGCGGAGGGATTGGGGGCGTTGGAGGTAGCGGTACTGCTGCGGGCAACGCTCCGATTAGTGGTAATGGGGGTGGAGGGGGCGGCTCGGGCGAGGGTACTCAATTGGGGGGTGCGGGTAAGGTCGGGAAGATCATCCTTATTTATACTGCCCCTACACCACAGGCTCTAATAGCCGTGGCGATAGGGGTAGCGGTATTGAGCGCATCGCCGGTGTTCAGTCGGACCTTGGCCGCCACTTCAGTGGGGGGCGCAGGGTTAACTAGAGTTTCGACTTTCTCTTCAGCGTTATCTGCTACGTCTGTGGGGGCAGCCGTATTGACACGGGTCGCTACTTTTAGCCGAGCGCTGGCCGCGACGGGGGTAGGAGCTGCTGTTCTGACTACAGTGTCTACGTATCTGCGCACATTAGCCGCGACCGCAGTAGGGGCAGTGACGTTGACCGCTGCCCGGTTGAGTGTTATCACGATGGCAGCAGTTGCGCTTGGTGTTGCTGTTGTGAGTAATGTAAGCACCTTTATAAAATCACTCCCCGCTGTTGGTGTTGGTGTTGGTGTGATCTCACGAGTCGCAACTTTTATCAGCACCCTGGCCGCGACCGCAGTAGGGGCAGCGGTGCTTTCGCGCGTCGTGACTTTTGTCCTGGCCCTGGCTGCCGTGGCGGTTGGGGTACCGAGTTTGGTCAAAGGCATGTACGTGACGTTAACGGCCGTAGCAACAGGAACACCGGAGGTCAGCCGGGCTTCAACTTTTGGCCGGGCGTTGGCGGCAGCAGCCAATGGGATTGCAACAGTGGTCGCTGTGTTTCAAAGTGGTGGTGAGGCAGCAGCCTATTTGTACGGAGCTTCTCTGGGGTGGATGAACAGGATGATAAACAGAGGAAGGAGACGGTAATATGATCACTAAAGTCAAGACGGAAGCAGCAGCAGCGGTGAAAAAACACGGGAGCATCAGGAAGGCGGCGTCGGCGATGGGAATACCTTTTACTACGTTCTCCGCGCGGCTGCAGGGGGTTGCTCCGCGGCCCCCGCGTAAGATGTCGGGCACACTGCTGCCCGTCTCGCCTGTTATGAAAGACCGAGAGGGACGGAGTTTAGCGGAATTTCGGGCGGAGCACGACAAGGATTTTATCGTGCCGAAGCGGATCAAGGAAGGATTGAAAGCTCTCGGCAGTGGTTGGGCGTACGAGGTTCAATTTGCCAAGGCCGCAGCGATAAGTTTGTCTGATCTGAACGCCTACCGCAGCCTGTTTGAGCCGCATGTAGTGGTGGTGAATCGTGCGGGGAAGCGTGCTTGGGCAGGAACTAAAGAAGTTGCTGCAAAGATGAGGGCGATGGTGAGTTAACGAAAAAGGAGTAAATTACTATGGATACTAGCAAGCCAAAGACACTCGGTGATTTTGAGCAGTTTGTTGCAACCGAGACCTCGAGGAAGAAGAAACGGATTTTAAGCGCCCTTCGGTCGGGCGGCACGGTTGTGGAGCTTGCCGCTAGCTCCGATGCGACCGAGAACATGGTCCAAGGGACGATCGCCTCCTTACGTGAGGCCCACATCATTGTTCTGGAACATGATGGGCGCTTTTCGATTGGGACGTCAATGGCTCCGGCTTTTTCCAGTGCAGAGATTCATGAGTACGTGTCGCGCAAAGACAATACGT
>ERZ1292632.855-Hain-H43-01um-R2-855-length-32799-cov-6_pt1 | contig 32799 bp, 51 predicted proteins | sample MGYA00564407_ERZ1292632 | MGnify/ENA primary metagenome ERZ1292632 (study PRJEB36523, sample SAMEA6512637) | groundwater metagenome | collected 2019-01-08 | study: AquaDiva: Metagenomics assemblies of 32 groundwater samples | reverse complement strand
GCACATGAGGAAGATCATCGGCATCTCGGTCTTGATCGCGGCGGCGCTCGGCCCAGTCGCACATCGAGCCACAGAACACCCGGCGGCGCATTCCAGTTGCCTCGGCAATCCGCTGCCACCGCGCAGGCTTGCGCCAGTTGTCCGCGCTCATCACGCGCGGCGTCTTGGTTGCGCCCCAATGGTCGCCGCCCGTGCGCCGGTCAAGCGCTTCGGCGTAGCAGTGGTCGCATCCCGGCCCAACCTTCGAGCAACCCCACCAAGGGTTAAAGGTGCTGTCTGTCCAAGCAATTTCTGTTTTCTCGGCCATGCTTATGTCCTTTCTCCGTGGGCCGTGCTGCACAACCCGTCGTGCGAAGGGACGCGCCGCGATAAAGCTGCGTCGCGCCCCTCCACTCTGTCGTTAATCGTAATACTCCCGTGCCCCTTGATTCAAAACATGTGTGGCACAATCATGCCCATCATCTTTGTATACATCTACCTTGTGACAAATCGGGCATATCTGAATTATCGCATTAAACGGAAGTAACTCGGATTTTTACATAACGAAGCCTCCTTTTCAACTTTCCCCCAAAGCATTATACTAATTCACTTACTCCATTATTCTTTCTTACAGTCAACACATTCTTAAACCTGTCTTTTAGGTTATCATTATGTGATATTACAAATATACTATCTTTATGTTTAATTTCTTCTTGCAAAAGATTCATAACGCAGTCTACTCCTATATCATCTAAGCTATCGAACAGCTCATCATACACACTTATATTAACACAGTTTGCTTTAGAAGTCAATAGAGATTGTAGTGCTAATGAAATACATATATCAATTCTTTTCTTCTCTCCGCCAGATGTTTTTTCAAAGCCGTACTCTTTACCATTCTTAAATAATTTTATACTAAGTTTATCTACTTCTTTATCATTAGATTTATTCACAGTAGTAGTGTCAAACAATATTTTTATCTCACTGTTTGTTAAAAAATCTAAATAATAATTAGCCTTTTCTGTTAAAAATGGGACTATACTATCTAATAAAAATGATTTAATTCCTGTATTAGAAAATCCTATTTCCCAAAATTTATAATACTCTAACTCAGCTAAGAATAAATCTTTTTCCTTTTTACAGTTATCGATAGTAAATTTAATAATAGATAGTTCCTCATTATACTCCTTTTTCATTTTTAAATAGGGAACTTCTTCATCTTGAATTTTATTTATATTCTCAAGCTTCTGCTCTATAGTTGTTTTAATATGTTCCTGTGTATTTTTACCAGCTTCGTGCAGAGAGATATTCTTTTCTACTGAGTTTTTATACTCCTCATACTCCTTTCTCTTACTAAGAGTCTCTTGTATTTTAGTTTTTTCTTTTTCTAATTTTTGTTTTTTAAATACAAAAGCTTCTTTAACATCAACATATTGGGTCAGCACCATATTTTTAGTAGAAAGCTGAGTATCATAAGTTTCTTTAAAATGGTCTGTGCTTTCTTTTGTTATAATTTGGCCGCAGCTATCACAATTATCTCTACCGTCATTTTCTATATTATATATCTTATTTTTTATTATTTTTATATCTCTGTTTATAGCGTCAATATTATACTCTTCTTTTTTAATTTCTATATCAATTTTATGTATATTATCAAGTATGTTTATATAGGCATCTCCGCTTCCTATTGTCTTATTTAAGCTTACTTTTATCTTTTCTAATAGTAGTGTCTGCTTTTCTATTTCAATATTATTTTGGATGCTTAATTTTGTCTGTAACTCTACGATTTCATTTTGTATATTTTTTATCTTTTCTTTTTTAGTTTTAGCGTAATTAGCAATAGAATTATCTATGTCTAATAATTTATTTGTAATATTTTTATAAGATAATTCATTATCATTTAGCACTCTGTCAATATTAGATATTTGTGTATTAAAATTTTTGATTGTCTCTTTTGTTTTAGCTTGCCATTGCTGCAATACATCTAGTGATAATATTTTATCTAACAGTTCTTTACGTTCTTTGTCAGTAAGTTCAGAAAATCTTTTAATAGTACCTTGACCAAATACTATTGTGTTTGTAAATATATTCCAATCTAAATCAAATAATTTGTTTATTTCAGCCTGAGTTTCTGCTATAGATGATTTTGTGAGATTTATTTCCTGGATAGGATCATCTTCCCATTTAAATAAGTGAAGATCATTTTTACCAGTTTTATGCTTACGATAACGTCTTATAAAATATCGTGCATCATTATTCTCTACTGTTAATGTAACTACACAATTTTTATTTTCTGTATCATTCACTACATCATCTGCTTTTAAGCCGCTTAAAGTTTCTCCAAATAAACACCACAATGGGGCATGCACAAATGCCGTAGTTTTACCTGCAGTATTTGATGTAGCAAACCCACTGTCCGTGATTTCACCCTGAACTAAACATAGACCTTGCGACGTAAAGTCGATATCTAATTCTTTATATTGCATGAAATTAGTTGCTTGTAGTTTAAGTAGTTTCATTTACTCTCTTAATTTGTTCATTACAAAAATGAATAATCTGGTTTAATGTTTGTTTATAGAAATAACAATGTGCCATATCATAGGTACAACTTTTAATTTCAGCATCTATTATACTTGTTATATCTTTTAGTAAAATTTCTCTCATTATATAGGGTGCTTGTGAATCTACTACCTCCTCTATAGCCACTTCTTCGTCTGTCATTTTATTACCTCCACAAATCTTTTAGGTAGATATATATTTTCTAAGTTAATAGCGTTTGTAAATAACGGAGCGATTTGTTCTACTTTAAAACGTGCCAAACCACATCCTATTTCTGTTATCATAAATATTAAATGTTTGTTTTCCTTAGCAAATTCTATAAATTGATCTACGTAAATTTTTATTTCGCCTATAGGTAAACTATCATATGGGTTAGATTTAGTTGGTATTGCGAATGACTGGCCTTGCAATCCGTACCCTACGCCACATTTTGCGCCAAATTTTTGGATAGCGGCCAACGCAGCGCCTTTGCCGTGGCGACCTAATTCGTTAGAGCCGAACACAAATATTTCATTTGGTTTTAAAGACTGTATATTAAATTTAGACACCCTTTCAAATTTTTGTGCTGTACATATTGGCTCTGCTGTGGCCACCTCTTCTACATAAGTCATTTGTCAGACACAGTAGGTATATTATTTCTCCAAATAATATATTTTTTAGGGGCTATTATACCATGATAATACAACTTTAACCAAGTGGGGATAGACATCATATTCCATTTACAGCCTGTTATCGGGTCGGCTATATGTCCACACATAGGTATGCCATCGCTCGTGTACCGAGGCGCTCCTATAGAAAATAAATCATTTTCTATTTTGCTACGTATTTCGTTAGTTATTTTTGTTGGCGTAAACTTTACTGTGGCCAAAATAAATTTTACGTATTCTTCTTGTAATGTTAAATATTCACTGCACAAAAGTTCTACTATTCTCGACTCCCCATCAGACACGTATTGTTTGAGTTCTGCCGATCCAAATTTGTTTATTAAATATTTTTCTAATCTCCTCATTTTATTACCCCCATCCCTTTTTCTAATAATATTTTTTTATCTAAATTCACATTACTATTTTTAACATATTCTTTTATAATTTTATCCCAGGACATATCTAAATCAATATTAGTACGTTTTTTATTTTCGTTTTGTATTTTATAGTTTACTACACAAAATTTAAATTTTTCTTTTATTTTTTTTATATCATTTTCTTTTAGTGTTTTATCAAAATTTATTTTATAATAATTATAAGTATCTCCCCCGTATTTAGTTATCTCTGATTCTTCTATTTCTCTAAATTCAGGATACTTAGTTTGTACAAAGTCTACTTGTTTAGTTTCTGTATCAAATACTAAAAATCCTTTTTTATTATTCTTATCCCCCCAATCTTGGTGTATTGGTGAGCCTATATTAAATACATTATGGTGAAATTGCTGATATTTATGTATGTGGCCATTAAATACAAAATCAAAATTATCAGATAATGTTTTGCTATCTAAACCCTCTTCAAATACATAACCAGACGGCGTCTGCGATCCTATAATTTCATTGTGGGATATTAATATATTTAAATTAGCCGTGTTACTTTTTTTAGTTACAGAAGTTTCTACAGAACCATTATGTTCTAATGCTATAAGCCTAATTAGATATCCTATATTGGAACTATCCCCACCAAACTCTATATCAGTACTTGTATGAGTACTTAGTATATGTATACCTCCTATACTTTCTAATATTTTTAAAGAATTATACGAAGTATTTTTTGTGTATGAATCATGATTGCCTGGTAGTATAATTAGTTTGTCTAGTTCATTTGCTAATTCTATAATCTTTTTTAATGTGAGGTTATGTGTAAGTGTATCTACTGCAGGGCGTGTATGAAATAAATCACCTGCGAATAATACATGCTTTATATCATTTTCTATAGCATGTACTTTTATTTGATCTATAATGTCAATACAAAACTGTAGTCTCGAATTTATACCCTTATCGTTTATGTACGCAAATTCAGAAAACTGGTGTGCATGTGGATCTGAGAATATTAGTAGTTTCATTTAAAGTTTACTTTTAAAATAATAGAAGTATCTTCGGATTCTCCATACATTCCTGAGAAATATTTCTTTTGTCTTACCCAACCACCACGACAGTCATAAAACGCACCACTATATATTTCTGTTTTTAAATCTTCTTTGCCAAATTTTTCTATTACATCTTTTTCAAATTCAGATTCTGGAGTTAGAATTATTTGTGTAATTCCATCCTCTATATAAATTGCTGTTTTCATACTACCTCACGATATTTATATGATGGAGCACCACTATATAATAAATCTGTTATATTAACTTGTCTTTCGACTATCTCAAACCAAACATAGTTACCCTTAATTATAACAGGATACCGCGCAAACCATTTATCCCATTCAGAGCTACTCTTTTGCTTTTTCTTCCATCTCATATTTTATTCCTTTATATAAGTATAAGGGGCTATTCTGTGCCGTTCGTCGTCACAAAAGTTTATAACAGCAGTAAGAACTCCTTCATATAATGAAGGATATACTTTTTCTCCTACCATATATGACGAGCATTCCTTTATTGTATTAGCTATAATATTGTCTATGTCATTTAGTAAACATTCTTTCATTATTTCTTCTCCGGTTTGCATTCAATCTCCTTATAAATTTAATTTGGCATAGAAAAAATATTAAAATAGAAAAGATAACAAACCACATAGGTATTATTATAATTATACAATAATTTTTGGGCAACGCAGCTCAACAACAACGAAAAGTCTGCAACAACCCTAGCCAAGTATTTTGGTATCTATTTTAATATTCCTTGTCAGTTATTGCTTCTGGTAGGATTCAAACCTACGTCTTCCTCACTACAAGTGAGGGCTTTAAACATTAAGCTGCAGCATAGCTGCAAAATAATCTTAGATTAAGCTACAGAAGCCATAACCTATCTATGGCAAATAGTTAAGCATAAAGTCCTACGTTTATAATCTGCTTACATCCTTCTGACGAGGTATGTTTTCTCGCGGACCGTGTGTCGGAGTGTCTCTGCCAGACACGGCCCCTATTTTTACAACGGTCAATTGTGGATCCCCAAGCTCAGCCATGTTCTACCTCCTCTGTAAACTAAGATTAAAATTATATATAACCAGCGGGTCAACATTGACTCCGCTTCGCTACGCAAGTTACCTTAATCATTATATGTTTACTAATTTAGATATACTGTAAAAATTTCAAAGTTTAAAAATAAAATCATAAAAGGAGAACCAAAATGGAGCCAATAAAATATGGGGATGTTGTTTCTGCATTTAATGATGAAACAGTAATTAAAAAAGATTCTGAAACTCTTCAAAAATTTTTACTCCTCATAGCTAATAATGCTACTGGTGATGATGCTGCACAGGCCAGAGACATTGTACAGGGGTTAACTATTAATCATATACTCTTACAACGTCACATAGAAAAAATTGAAAACGGTAATCGCAATATACAAATAATAATTGTAATTCTAATGATTATATCTATAGCTACTTCATGTATCCAAATATGGATAACAGAGAAAAACACAGCAAAGTTACCTGCACCCCAACAACAATCGCAAGTACAGCTACAGGCAACCAACCCTTATAGTAATAAATAAAATCTCTGACCACTCCTTGAGAGTCTCTGTAGCTTAGAATGTTACGTTCATTAATATGATGAATAAGATTTTTAAACATCTAACTATGCCCTCCATTATAACGCAGAGTTCAGCCGTTTTCCTTCATATGGATTTGTACGCTCCACGAAGATTTAAGGCTTTCGATTGCCCCATCGACTAAAGTTTGAGCAAGCAAAGAGTGCTTGTTCTGCAATTCCTTCTTGATCTGCTCTTTGATTTTTGGCCGCATGTTCTCGGCCATTTCTTTGATAACTTCTCTGGCTATTTCCTGAATTGCGTTCTTCGCCACTATATCGGCAAGAATGTATGAGTTTTCATATGATGAGTTGCTTACCTTGCCGCTTGAGTTGACTTTTTGTGCCAATGCACTTTGTACCGCCATCTCTACCAGCTTCACGCCGTCACCGAGCGAGGCGGCAATTGCCGTAGATATTGCCTGTTTGATGTACGGTTCTAATACTGAGTTGGGAATTGGAAATTGCATATTGTCTGACATGGCCATTCCTCCTTGTGGAATATAAGTTATAACCAGGACGCTCGACAGCGCCCTCACTACGTTCGGCGCGTCAGCCGCCGCATTACTTCAACGCCTCAAATACGTCATTTGTACTTATATTTACATTTAAATTTGTTACTGCAGTAGATTGCTTTATAGCAGATTCAAGTGTAAACAATATCTGATTAAGATTAACCAATTTATTATCCACTTCTTTCACATCATACAACGGTTCTGATGTTTTATTAGTAGCAGAATAATATGTTTCCTTTACAGATACTTGATCTCGGAGTTTTTCTAATGATGATGTCCTTTGCTTAATTGCTTTTACTAGTTGTAATGATTCACTTACCGTCATTTGTTTCCTCCTTTCATTTTAATATCCCGCCACATTTTTTACACTTTAACTCTAATGTTTTATGCTTATTTACATTACGAGTGAGTAATAGTAACTCCTGTTCGTTACCGCATTCGCACCTTATTACTTTACGATATTTACTAACCATACCACCAGGTTTATCTCTTTCTATACCTAACTTCTTTGCTATTTTTAGTATGGTAGAATGGCATTTATTACCTATTACATATTTAGCTATATCAGTAAGAGATAAACCCTTCTCATGATAGAAATAATTTATAAAGTATGCTACAGGATCTTCGCCATCAGGAGTATCTTTAAAATAATTTTTTATAGCTCTCTGTGCTTCGCAAGCTTTCATAATACTCCTTAATAAAATTAATTAGTGAGCCTATCCTGTAGTTAACGGCTTAACAAGAAACGTACGTAGTAGCTAGTCTACTTATGTTATAACATAAGACCGTGTTGATACTTCTACTACCGTAGGCTTTATCGGCCCACTAAATTATTTCTTTAAACTATTAAGTATCTCTAATTCCTCTGCATCAAGATCTGAGTTAGCTTGAGTTTTTTCAGCGCAGGATTCTTCAAAAGCGCACTCTTCGCAATCAGCGTCTCCTAGTGTAAGATTACCGAAACATACCGGCTTTTTCTTAACCTTCTTAGGCTCTTCTTGTTTAGGCGCACCAAACATTGGAACATCATCATCTACGCTAGCTACTTTGGGTGTACGTTGAGGTGCTACTGGGGCGGTTGCTTCGGCAGTAGACTGCCTACCGGATACACCGTCCATAACATTCCTAACATCTTCGGGACTTTTAAGCATGGGGCTTAATGTAGCCCATATATCCTTGACTTGATTTACCCACTCTGTATTTTGTATAGGAGACGGAGTCTTTTCTTTCTTGCTCTTTATATACTCTGGTCTCTCTCTTGTGCCTTCCTTGTGTATTATAAAATTATACCCTTTTTGGGCGTCCGATATAGGTGTATCCTCGTCCCAGTCTCTCATTATGATATCATAAAGTTTCTTAGAACAGTCAAAGAGCTTCGCGCCTGCATCTGGATTCTTAAGATCTACTATATTAAATATATATCTCTCTTTTGCCCCTATCTTCATAGCAAGTGCTTTATCTTCTTCTGCCCCTGTCTTATAGAGTTCATTTACATAGTCACATATTGGGCAGGGCTTATTCCAATCCCTCTTGGGCTTACCCTTCTTAGCATCATATTCTCCAGTTGACTTAGGACACCACAGTGACCACTCATTAGGCCCCACCTTATAATGCTTATACATAAAGCCTATAGGATTAGCAGATGAATTAGGATTCTCTATAAAGCGTATCTTATTTTCACCCTGTTCAGGAAGCCACCATATAGACTCTTTCTTTTCTCCTGTTGAGTTCTCGTCCGCTGTTCTTTTTAGCATTGCAATATCAATCTTCATTTTATTCCCCCTCTACTGTTTTAGTAGTTATTTTTTCTATTTTTATCCCATAGTCTTTGTATGATTTTGTCTTTTTATCATAAAAACCCATTGTACTAAGAACATCGTTTTCTACACTACTCTTGTTTTTTGCCATCATAGCATAGCCATTTTCATTAGCCATTATAGCCCCGTTCTTTACTGCAGCAAACCATTCTTTACTTGTCAATCTTGCCATTTTTATTCTCCTATGTATTTAAATTTATTTAGGCTTTGCCTAAATCTTTCTTATATAGTTCTACACATTCTTTAAACTCTCCCCAACTACCAAAATTATTATATATGTTCGCTACTAGTGTTTGGTTACATCTGGACAACTCCCCAGAATTTATTTCTTTATGTTTCATTTTACACAACCAAACATAGTCTTTTATTAAAGATAATTTTCTATTAATATGAGTAAAAAAGTCAGACAATAATAAGTTATTCTCAGATAGCAATGTTAGATATAGGGGTATTATATCCGCTTGTTCTTTTTGCTTATCTTTAATTTTAGATATGATTTTATTTCTGTCGCTCATACTATCTCCAGAACTGATACCATTTTTTGGGTTTATCTCTTAACTTCTCGGACAACATATCTATTTCTGATTTAAGTTTATCTATTACATCATCCCTAGTAGCATCTTTTCTACTATATAAGTACCAGCCACGATCTTCTATTACATATTCAGTATTTAATTTTGAAAAAAATTTTTTCTCCATCTCCGCATAATCTTTACGTACTCTATCCACTTCTTCGTTACAATTAAGTTCGTACCTTTCTAATTGTTTATATTGTTCTAATGTAATTGTTACTGTCCCATTATTCATACAGTTCCTCCTATACTAAGTTCATCCTTGCTCTTTCCATTGCCATATTAGACCGTGTTGCCTCAAAAAAATTCTTTAACTTATCATATTCTTTCTCTAATTCCCCCGATAATCTTTGTGATTCACACATATCTATTATGTGCTGCTCGTACTCTGTTGAGGCTAGCGCTAATCTTTCTAATTTATTTTCTGATAATTTTGTACCGCTAGATTTTACCTCTATGTCTGTTTGTACCTTAGCCAATACAGTTTTTTTAAGCTCTTTCATTCTGTTAGCCACTTGCTCAGCTTGAACAAGCAACTTTCCTTTCTTTTCTATTTCCTCCGCAAGTTCCTCTAAATTCATAGTAATCCTCCATTAAGTAACAGTGTAACATAAACACATTGTGAAGTCAAGAAAAATTTAAGCTTTATTTAGATTTTCTATAATACGTTTAAATGCTATCATATAGTCGAATTGTGGGTCTTCTTTATATACATTAACCATTCGATCATACATCCATTGCAGATGATTCGGACACATAGGGTCTACTTTTTCAAATACCTCCTTAAAATTTTAGCTTACTTAATTCACCCCAATTAGGACCATACTCCAATTCAGCCTTAATAGGACATAATTTTTCAAAGGGCGTGGGGATGTTTTCCATTATTGTTTTAACTATCTTAGCAGTTCTCATTAAATCATCCTTATGACACTCTAAAACAATAGAGTCATGCACAGTATTTATTATTCTAGCGCGTATATTTTTTTCTTTAATATATTTGTTTATATGGTACAGTGCCAAAAGAAGCATGTCTGCGCAAGATCCTTGGTCTGGATGGTTGATGCTTTGACGTTCGGCAGCTCCACGTAAATAACTATTTTTAGAATTTATGTTATCTATTATACGCTTACGTCCAAATAAACTTTTTACATAATTGTTTCTTCTGCAGTCTTTCCATATTTTTTCATACCACTTAGGCAATGCAGAGTATAGTTTAAAAAATTTACTTCTAACCTGATCCGCTTGTCCTAATGTAAAATCTACGCCGTAGCTTTTTTTAGCGTATCCCACAAAGCCCTGCGCAGATCCGCCGTAAAGAAACCCAAACGCTACTGCTTTAGCCTTTTGCCTGTCGTCATCAGTTACGTCTTTAATGTCCTTATTTAATACAGTAGCTGCTGTAATCTTGTGTATATCTTTGTCATTAGCATAGGCATCTAACATAACAGGTTCATTTGCTAGTATAGCCGCCATACGCAATTCAACCTGAGAGTAATCTGCTTGCAACAATACCCAATCTACCTCCGACGGCACAAATAATTTTTTAATATCTTTGCCCATCTCCCTTCTAGATGGTATATTTTGAAGATTTGGATTATTTGAGGAGTTGTGCACACATAGTTCATTTGCTATAAAATTATGGCAATCTTCTATCTCAAGGTCGTATACATCATCTATTTCGTTTATTTCTTCTATTTTTGTAATTCTATGATTCCACGGCTCGATCCCGTACTCCTCTTGGATATCTTTGAATTTATAGAACCCCAAACCTATAAATTTTTGAGCTTTTTCTTGTGGTCTTATTGCGGCAGCCTCTTCAACTAACTCTTTACTTAAAAATTCTCCACGTCTGTTGTACCATTTAGAGTAGTCTTTAAAATTTACATTATGTAATTTCATATACTTTTGTATTGTCGCATAGTCTATGTCATACTCATCTCTGAATTTTGTTGGTTTACCTTTATTTTCCATTAATATCTGTACTATCCATTCTTTTGATAAACCTAACCAATTAGCGGCGGCAGGACCTCTTCTGGGGTTGAATTTTACTTCACCGTTTATATATTTTTGTTTCATTGTTTTAACCATTTTACTTAGTCTTGCATCTTTATTTAATAAAGATTCATATTTTAGATGCTCTTGTGCTGACATTACTGTTAAATTTTCTACTCTATTGTCTATTTTATTTCCGTTAATATGATGCACATGAGAGCTGCTCTCTACATTTTTTGATAAGTAAGATTGTATGAATCTGTGCTCTCTAAGAGCCCCTTTTACCCCCGTAGTGTATAAATGAGCGTAACCATGCTGCTTCTTTACTTCTCTATGAAGAGCTAATACCCTATCATTCTTCTTTAACTCTACAGCCTTAACATAGTCCCCACTTGTTAGCCTAATCATATGATCTGGTGTACAGTCTATGTGCCCCTTATGGTGGTTACCTTGACCAACCCAATGCACACGTAGTATCTTCTTTTTGCCAGTTTTTCCTGACCATACTACTTTTTTAATAGCTAAATTTTTATTGTCATCGTAACAATAGGCTAAGTCTCCTACTTTTATATCTTCTATAGGCACTCCGTTTGGGTGCGCAGAAATATCCCTGATCACATCTATCATAGTACCTTTTCTTAAGCAGAGCCTACCAGTAGTAGTTACAGCTTGATTATAGTTGCAATGTATTTTACCGTCATATTTTATATGATCTTGTATTAGAGGTGTTATGTACGTGCCTATAGCTTTTTCGTATTTTTTATACAATAACAAATCTGCTACAAATGGATGGTCACTTAACCTATTCAATGATTCTACATCAGTAGATCGTTTTCCTGTTTCTGTGAGTTTGGGGCACTTAAGTCCCAGAGTATCATATATATAAGCAGCCAGACTATCGTTTGAATTTATATTAAATTCATTAATTTTACCCTCCAGTTCATAACATAAATGAATAGCTTTATATAAATCGCTGTCTTCTTTATTCTCATATGTTATACTATCTATTTCATTTTTTCTTTCGGGATGTAATGTTTTTCCATAAGCAATAACGCTATGGAATTTTACAGAAGTTTGTAATTTATCCATTAATATTTTTTTATTTTCTTCATATTTAACTAATAATTTATTACCGTATGCTATATCTATTTTAGAACCATTTAGTTCTATGTCAGTAAGAACTTCGTTTCCCGGCATCACAATATCATAGAATAAATCAGAAAGTTCCTCTTCCTTTAATTTCTCAGCTAATATATGATATAATAATATTGTATTGTGCGTATCTTCGCAATTGTATCTAGCTAAATCCCCTAAAGGTATTTTATCATTTTCTATACCCTCTTCTAATACAGAGTAATTTTCTGCGTACCCAAGATGCTCTATAGCAAGTCTCTTGAGACTATTAGAATTACCGTTGCCTTGATTTAATATCGATGAGGCTAACATTGTGTCAAAATATACATTAGCTACAGGTAAATCTAATAATTTAGATACACACCTTACATCAAAACGACCATTATGGGCTATGCGCTTAGAATTATTAAATAAAACCTCTCTGAGAAAACCGGTAGTAACTGCTTTGTATATATCCCTTTCTAATCCCTCTAATCCTTCTGGGTGATCTATAGGAATGCAGAAGCTCTCTAACTTATCTGTAGTAAACCCTATAGTCATCATCTTATTATTAGGAGAAAATGCGTCTAATCCATAATCTCCCCCTATAGTCTCTATATCGAAAGCATAGTATTCAGATTCATTTAATTTTTGCTTAGCATAACCTAAATCATCTTTAGTTTTGCACAGTAAAAACTTAATATCCTGACCAGCTTTAATTTCTCCCTTTACTATTTTACGCGCCTTTACTAAGTCATTTATAAATGTTTTTTCTTCTTGTCTATTCGTTAGTACATATTTAGGATCAAATACTGAGAATACGTTTAACTTATCCTTTTTAAACATTTCCCCGCGATGCTTTTTTAGCTGTGATTTATTAGAAAAAAACTTAAAGCCGTAATCGCCACAAGTTATTATCAGCTTAAGATTGGGTAATGTTTGTATTAAATTAATAAGATTTGAACCGCAGGATTTAATCTGGTCTATAGGTAGATTTGCTCGTGGGGGTTTGGGGAGATTGCAAAGAAGCATATACGTAAAATAGCACTTAGTTATATCTATTTCTGCTTTTTCTAGCGACTGTTTAAGATAACGGCCTTCTGTTGTTGCAAAATAATTTTTATACTGTACTTCTGTAGTAGCTGGAAAATCTCTTACTACCAAAATTTCTGCGTCTAAATTGCCTGTATTTATATATTTATTTTTATCTAAACCACAAAGATTACAATCATATACTTTTTTCCTACTTGTTTTTGCTACTACAGTCATTTGTTACTCCTTGATAATCCTCTTGTTCGATATCTACTGATTTGGATTATTAAAATTATATATTTATTCTTGGGGCTCCCAATAACTTTCTACGTAATGTCTTGGGTGTAAACAGCATTCTACTCTGTCACATATTGAGGCTGGTCCATTGCTACAATTGTCACAGTTATGTTCCATGTATTACCTATTTAGTATTAATTCAAAATATCTCTAGCTAGTTGCATTGATCTATTGTGACGCACGTCACCTAGATTGTTAATTTTTATGTAATCTGCTGTCTCATCATAGAGAATGTTTAAGACTGCTCTAGTCCTATCTAATTCTTCTATTACTTCTCTAACTACCGCCCCACCAGGGTCTGGTAGAAGATGAGAACAATTTTTAATTTTACTTATCTCAGAACTTTTCATTTTAATCCTACAAATGTATAATATTATATAATTGTTTTACTGTTTTTATTTTTATTAATTTACTACCCGAAGATCCTTTAGCTTCCATTCCCTTTTTACCGAAATCGTTTTCAAATACAAACCAACTTACCCAATCAAAATCATCATCCACAAGTCTAGATAGTACTTTAATATAATCGTCTACAAATTTTCCGCCAAACTCCACTACGCCTGTGGATGTAGGGCTTATAGCATCTATGACAGCTTCAAGCTTCTTCTGCTCTTCGAAAAACTGCTTTAGATTATTTATATATAATTCAAATTCTTGTAGTGTTATTTTATTCATAAAATTGAATATGCGTGTTTCATAAGTGGATATCGCATCCCCCACATTTGCAGAAGGTTAAATAACCTTCTTAACACCCTTAATGGGCTTTTTTATCAATACAGCGGCTGCTGTCTTTGCTACACTTTTCTTTGCTACAGGTGTTCTGTCTCCTTCCATGAAGTTAATCGTAATTACCGCTAGCAACTTTATAAGCTCTTTGTTGCATTTGCTACATAGGTAATAAACAGTTTCATCTACTACTCTTGCATAGTTGCCTGTAGGATCGTCGCACCTACAACATCTCTCAAATTTTGGCATTTTTTTTCCTTAATTAATACTCTCTGCTAATGATGTTGCTGGCTTAAATTTTACTACCTTCTTGGCGAGTATCTTGATCTTTTCACCAGTTTTAGGATTTACGCCATTACGGGCATTCTTCTGCTCTACCTTAAACTTACCAACACCCTTAATGATGAATTCCTCTCCTTTTTCAAGGGTCTCTCTGATTGCATTAGAGAATACTTCTATCACATCTCCTGCTGCCTTCTTGGATATCTCAAGCTCATTAGAGATAGTTTCTACAAGGTCTGCTGTTGTCATTACTTCATCACCTCCCTTTCATTTATATTTTTTTGTAATCCATTTCTTTTTTGTTGACGCGAAGCGGAAACACTACGTAGTAGTGTGAACTCATAGGATATTACTTTTTTTTTAAACCTGATTTTGTCGATACAACAAAATTACCTATGAGCAGACAAATGAATTACTTATACTCTTTTAAGATATGCCTAACTATCTATTAGACTCGTTGGTAGTACCAAATTAAACATTACGTATATTCCGACGATTCATCGGCAACTTGTGACGCATATCTTATGTAGTACATATTAACATAAATCACAGATAGAGTCAAGATAAATTTTTATCCACATTTATTGTAATCACAAGATAAGCATTTTCTGCAGCCTTCTTGAAATACTAGCGTGTCTCCGCAATTAGGGCAATTATTTTTACCAGACATAGTAAAGGTAGTATTGGTTGTGTATTGTTTACACGGTCCTTTTACTGTAGTTTGCTTGGGATCTTTGCTCACAAAGTCTACGCTGCGTCTTTCCGTAGCCCACTTCAGTACTTTAGCCACAGCATCAGGTACAGATAATATTTTACCCCCACCCATCCACACGATGTCTTCCCCAGCCAAAGAGTCCAGTTGATTTATTATCTCATCAATAGGTATCTTGAATTTTAATCCTAATGATACCAGTCTGCTAATAGACTGCGTAATAGCATTTATATCATCCCCAGGCTTACCTGCTGCCATAAAGCACTCTATCGGTGTTAGTTCATCGGAGTTAAAATTCACAGTAATATATATCTTAAGATTGTGTATACCTATTTTATAAGTATACCCTATTACAGGATCTCTGCGTTCCCTTACTTCAGGAATAAAATCATCGTCTTCTGGATACGTGTCTTCTTCGGTAGTTTCGGGCACATGCTGTAGCAAATCATCGGATGTTACTGGTAATTTATTAGTAAAAGTAGCTTCTTGTCCTGTATGGTTAAATAGACCTTCCTGCCCTGCATTAGCTACTAAATCAGAAAGCTTTACTTCTTTTTTCTTTGTACTCAGTACTTCATTCTCTCTACTTCCTTCACGATAAATTGTTACACCTTTACAACCTAAGCCGTGTGCCATAATATAGGCATTTTTTACATCGTCTACTGTAGCATCAGATAAAAGATTAACAGTTTTACTAATGGACAAATCCACATGTGTTTGCACAGCGGCCTGCATTTTTATATGCTGTTCATAGGGTATCTCACGAGCAGTTACAAACAGTTTTTGGGTATGCGTAGGAACTCCAAATACATCTTTTACACTACCTGCGTTATCTTCTATATCTTTTAGAATAGTATCCCACTCTAAACCACCTCTATTACTTGGACAAGGCATCATTTCCTCAAATAATGGATTAACCATATGCATATCCCCGCAATCCACAGTTTTACGCTCATATGATACCGCAAATATAGGCTCTACTCCTCCAGACGATGCGTTTACTATAACCCCCGTTGAACCATTTGGGGCAATAGACAATACTGTAGAATTACGAGCACCCACAAAATCTTCTTCAAAGTTATCTATGTATTTACAATTTACTCTTGTCCAATCTTCTAAATCAAAATTAGGATAGCTACCTCTTTCCTTAGCTAATTCTACAGAGGCTTCAATAGCTTTTTTACGCATATATGAAGTTACAGCTCTAGCTATATCTAATGATTCGTCTGAACCATACACTAATCCTAATTTAATGAATAGCTCAGATAAATTCAAAAATCCTAATCCTATTGGACGATTAGCCAAAGTAGTTTCTTCTATTTCAGGGATAGGAAACTTATTCATTGTGATAGTATTATCGAGCATTCTTACTGCTGTGGAGATAATAGAGTCAAATGTAAGATAGTTAATTTTATTTGATTTATCTATATTGGTAATAATTTTAGACAAGTTTATAGCACCTAATGTGCAGCTATTATAGGGAGGCAGGACAAATTCAAAACAGTTTGATATTAACAATCCATTGGCCCATACAGTGTGCTCTTCTGCTTCTACTGTAAAATCAAATACTTCTAAATCACCTAAGTATTCTGAGCTTATAATTCTATTAAATAGATAAGCAGGTCGTCTATCTTCTTGCGGAATAGTAGCTATGTCAATTTCAGTAGCGTCTTTTATCTCTATTTTACTCCCTCTTTGTACAATCTGATGATTGGGAGTGCAGTCTATAAAATATCCATGTTCGGTTGTATATCTGTATACTGGTTTTATTCCAGTAGACCATATTTTAACTAAAGGAGACCATTGCTTACCAGTCCACACTGAACCCCCAATTCTTAGATCAGAAAATATTGTCTCCCCATCTTCAGTTAAAAATTTTGTCGTTGGGAGTACACAAGGGTTCCCTGATAATATATCGCCACTCTTAGGCACTGGATTATATTTATTTACAGTGTCTAAGAAAAACAGGCCAGGCTCCCCGTTGACAACCGCCTGTTTACATATTATTTCAAAAACTTCTTTAGCATTTAGCCGACCTACTACTTTACCTGTATGTGGCTCTATTAAATCGTAGTCTTCTCCATTCATAGTTTTTTTCACAAAATCATCTGTAATTCCCACAGACAGATTAAAATTAGTAATAACACTATTATCAGTTTTGCACGTTAAGTATTCTAGTATGTCTGGGTGATATACTGGTAATACACATGATCCAGCCCCCCTTCTGCGCCCACCCTGCTTTACTTCCTCCACAACTTGATTAAATATTTTAAGCCACGAAATTACCCCGGAAGAAACCCCCCCAGTAGATCCTATTTTAGCTCCTTTCTGCCGAACCTTACCAAAGGAGAATCCTACTCCTCCGCCAGTCTTTAGTATCATACCCATCTGCTTTACGGCATTTAAAATAGATTCCATAGAATCTTCTATTGCGATGATAAAGCAAGCACTTAGCCCCCCCAAATCAGTACCGCTATTCATTAATGATGGAGTATTAACTATGAGATATTGATTATACAATAAATCATAAAATTTATCTTCTATTTCTTTGACTTTACTACATCCCCTGTATTTTATGCATGTACCACAACAGTTCTTATCGTCCTCATTTTTTCTGTGATATAAATGTTCTGTATAGTCTATTGCAAGACTCGGAAAATTAATTATATTTCTACGGCTATGTTCTGTACAATAATCCCCCTTAGCTATATGATTGGCTACACGTCTACAGAGTTTATCCCAATCCTCTGCAACATTACCATCTTTATCTTTACGATAATAAGATTTTTTCAATAAGTCTTCTGCGTGTGTTGTCAGTTGCATTTAAAACTCCTTTATATAAATTTTTTACTTTCTTCTATAACATTTTTAATATAGTCTATTTCGGCTTGTGTAAAATGTACTTTTGCTCTGTGTATGTTTAAGTTACTTACAAATTCCTCTGCCATTTCTGATGCTGTTTCCGCAGTAACCTCTATACTATTAGCTTCTCCATCATAATAAGCAAGTTCAGCAATTATGTGTGCTAGTAGTTTAGTTAATAATTGTTCACGACAATGTAAGTTATATGTTAAATTTCTACTAACATTAGTGTGTTCTTGTGCTATTAACTTATCTACCTTTTGCTCTAAATTATCCACAGCTACCTCCTCAATGTACTGTTGTGTTGTCCTTACCTTTGCTCACTATCTTACTTATAGTTTGCTCTAAATCAGTGGGTGTTATTGTTTTCTTTAAAAATAACGTATCCATTAAAGCGGTGCATAATAAAGTTAATTGTTCATTTTGCTTTTCTAATACGCCTACGCTATTACTTAATTCTTTAGTATTATTTATTGACTGTTTAAAAATTAACAACAGTTCATATATATCTTCTTTTATTTCAGGCATTTAATAATTCCTTTAATTTTAGTATTTTAAGATAATCTTCTAAAGTTATATGTTGCCAAGCTAATAGTGTGTCTAACACCTCGTCTAAATCAGAGAATCTATTCGACGAGTAATTATACTCAGTCCCTAAGTTTAGCTCGTAGCAGTTTTTAGGATCAGTATTAATAGAAAAGTGCTCGCCTACTATTCTACAAAACATCACATTTCTATTACCATCACACAATAGCTAGAAACTATCGCACGCTTTACCGCATCTATTACACTGTGTATTCATTTTTAATTTTTATTAATTGTAAAGTATCTTCCAGCTCTATGTCTTTATCTAAAATGTAGTCTATTAATTCTGCTATATTGTCTGTATCATAATATTTTACTTTATTTATTTCACTAGAATATATTTCGAATTTATTTGTTAATGTTTGACAAGGTAAAAATGTACTACTACGTAAATGTCTGAATACCTGTGTGCATACTACCTTGCTTAGTTTACACCCTTTTCTACAATCTATCATAGTGTGTTCTTAATTTTTATTAATTTAAGCGTGTCTTCTAAGTCCGCCCTCTCCATCATATTATTATCTACGTAATAAAATACTTCTTTAACATCTAGTGAATCGTAGAAAGAATAATCTGTGTCAGTGTGTATCTTAACAGAAAAAGAATCTAGTTTATTACTATAAAAGCATGGTGGAGTAATCCTAAAGTTTTTTAATCGTAGAGGAAATACTTCGCACCATTCAGGTTTACAAATAGTTTTACTGAATCTACAACAATCACTTATCATATTTACTTTTTATTTTAATCAACTCTAAGTGTTTTTCTAAACTATCTTCTAATTTACTAGAATTTACTATGTCGGTTATCGCAGCCAATAGTGTTTCGTACAAATAAGTTTCATCATCTTTTATAGATAACATAAAGTTTCCTTTAGCTCTTTTATCCATACAAGGAGGATAGACTGTGTAATTATTAGAGGTAAATAAATGAAGCACTCCTTTTTCTGTATGCCTCTCACATATTTCTTTAGAACATTTAGAACAGTCTTTTGGTTTATCTTTTATCATTTCGTCTACAAGTATAATCATATAAACAACACCCTGTTCTCTTCTATGTCGTCAAACTCCTCATTAATATAAGCTCTACTTCTATCAAATGTTAACTGAATTTTATCCCACTTCTTACCTTCTTTATTCTTAGCAGTATATACTACAAGCTTGTTATTGTCAAGAGATTCCTTGTTCTCGTTCAAAGAAAGTACACCGTGTGCTATATGAGTTTTTTCTCTGCTTTCTGAAGCGTTGGTTAAATCCACCACATCCTTATTAAATCCCTCAGAGTTTGATTGACAAGCAGTTATAACAGGTATTTCATATATTTGTGCTAATCTTTTCAAATCCCTATATATTTCTGCTTGCTGATCTCTTTTTAATTCATACTTACCTACGGGGCGCATTATGTCGGCGTAATCCACTACAATAAAATCTGGTTTAAAATCATGATAACCTTCCAATAAAGATAAATGTGATATTATTGTATTAACTGAAATGGAGTTAGCGTGGTACCCTTTAACTAATAAGTCAGAAGTATACTTATTACTATGAGAAAGCATTCTATTTTCTACTTCTTCGATTGCGGTAGGTATGTTCTTCATACCCATTTCGGTCATTCGAGCATCCAGCCTATTTTCAATGAGTTCTTTCGGGTCATCTATCGAATAAAATACGCCCTTTTTATTTTGGAGTAAACCAGAAATAGCTAGGTTGATTAGGAATGACGTTTTACCTCTATTGACTGGAGCCAATACTACCCACAGTTCTCCTTTGCCCATACCACCATTGCATAATTCAGTTAATGTTGGACTAAAATAAAACCTTATTTTATCGGGATTTTCTACTCTAAACGCTGCCGATAGTCTTTAACATAAAATGAACCTAAATCATTTTTATCTATACCTATTTTAAGAGCATCCTCAAGTTTCTTTTTAATAGTTTCATAATTACCGTGACTATTAAATACAGCCATACCAAACTGCATAGCTTGAAATACAGCTTCTCTTTGCGCGAAGTTAATAGCCTCATCTCTAGCATACTGCAGTTCTTCAAAATCCACAGTAAATATTTGCTTAACTATATCAAAATAGTCATTCCAATCTTCATTGGGTTTTAGTTTAGCCCATTTTTCTAACCTAGTTTCTAATTCTTGAGTCAACACAGAAAATGTAGGCACAGTACGATATTTAGTAAAATAATCCTTTATTACCTTACATATAGTTTTATGCTCCGATAATGTAAAATATGATATTTGTATCACATCATCATAACGATACAAAAACTCTCTATCACGCACTAAGAGAGCTAATATCTTTACTTGAAACTGCGGATTAAATTTTTCTGAGTATGTGTTTGTCATATTTTATAATTGATGACTGTATAATTTTTTTATTTTCTTTAGCGCTCCTCTTATATTAGGATAATATTCCCTAACAAAATACGCACCTTCACCAAAACCTCTGTAGGTTCCTAATTCACACCAAAATAATTTAAAAAATTTTTGCTCTATTCTGTGGTCTATTTTACCCCCCGAACGCACATCAGTTATTATTCTATACTTACACATAGTTATCTCCACACCACTATCATACTTGGAAATGGTGCACTATTTTTAGAATCTCCAAATTTTAGCCTACCTTTAATAAATCTTATCTCTGCTTTACCATATATGTAATTATGAAAATATTTTGTATCTGTCCGTGCAGGAAGAAGCCCTACAACTAATATACCATTTTTAGATTCTTCGTAGGCTTTTTTAATCCATTTAGTAATTTCCTTACCATAGGGCGGATTCATAAAAGCTGGACCGTACCATTTTTGATTCAGCCCATCTTGTTCGGGACTAAAAAAATTCTCACATTTAGCGTTTTCAGATGTAGCACATACATCTAATACAAAATTAAATTCTGTAGTAAGATCATCAAATACTTTCTGTGGAGTAGCCCATACACCAGTAGTACTTGTAAATAACCCCTTATTTATTTTAGACATCCGTACCTCCGATAGAAACACTATAGCACAAAGCTTTAATAAATACAAGCAAAAAATTTGTCACAATGAAATATCAGGTTTAACTAATTGGGTGGATAGAACTGATATGATAATTGGGTGGTTTTATACATAGGGCAGTATAACTTCTTTTTCTTGCTGGGTTAGAGGTATAGAGGAAATTATTTCTTGCTTTTTATTTTGTAGACGTGCTAGATATTCAGGACCCCTACTTTTGATAGATTTCTTGATTTTACTTATCTTATCTTTGAATATATGACTAATACAGAAATCGTTGATATCTATATGTGTATTAAGTATAAGGTATGCAGGACTAATACAACTGGTGTTGACAACTGGCACATTTCTATTTTCAATTGAGGTAACTACATTAATTAGATCTTGGTTATCTATGTGGTTTTTACTTTTGTATAATTTCCTTAGGTTAGTAATTACTAAATCGATATCCTCATGTAGTGAAGATATATTCTTATCTGGAAGTAGCGGGGTACTTACGTAGTGGTCTAAATATTTATCAATCTTGGATTTGCCTATAGTTATTTCTTTATTTTGCAACCAATATACGAAATTATCAAATGCACGATCATTATACATCAAACCAACTGGTACTACTTTATGTTTATATCTACTATAGTACTTGTTTTTCCATATTAATTCATATTGTACTTTAATATATAACTTCTGTTGAAGTACATCAATTATATTGTGATTATATAAGAAAATCCAAAAATTTAGGAAACTAATATAGTTCTTACCTGATTTGATATTATCTATATCTGGTAATGATTTATATTTCCTATCTATGATATCTTCGGATAATTCATCATATATCGATGATAGTTGTTTTGTATTATTAAGTACATCATCATTTATTTCAGTAATCATTCATTAACTCCACTCATTTCATTCGTTCCGAAAAGCAAACCTTCTTACTCCGCTTCGCTACGTAAGCACCTTCGGTGCAGTTTACTATTTTTCTTTTTTAATAAACATAAATAATTAAAAGCAAAACAGGTTGTGCTGCCAAACAGTTTTAAAAGAATAAGTTTTACCATTCGTAGAAAATTTTTAAGAAAAAATTCCGATTAAATAAAAGAATAAATGTTCGCTCAGCAGCTTGAGTCCGTAACTGTTAAAACGAACTCTACTGGAAACTACTACCCCAATGGCTTCAGCTATGTTTACATTGGTTCCGTGAGCAGACCTGTTAAATTTCGGTGTCTCCCGACAGCTACTCTCTAAAGGTTTCTGCTTGTGCCTTTATTCTTATTTGACGATTTAGTATTAGTTCGTCTATGTGAACTTATGTTAACACATTCAATTTTAATTGTCAACAAAGAAAATAGTATAACATAAATATTTTTAAAAAATTTTTAAAAAATAACTTTTTTTGTTGACTTTACTGTAAGTATGTGTTATACTTAATTATAAAAATTTTATATGACTATAGTAACATACTTTTTATATAAAGTAAAGTAAAACTTATTTACAGGAGAAATATAATGTCATCAAACATAATTCCTAGTGGTACTTTGGTTAGCTGCACCCCTTCAGGTTACCTACCTATCTCTGGCGGCTATTCAACAACGAGCAGTCCATTTGCTACTACGTACGAACCGCCTAAATTTACTATAAACCAGTCCTCAGATGGTGAGTGGAATTTTACAATAAGAAGTAAAAATAAAAAGTTTATAAAATCTATCTTAAAAACTATGATAGAGGATTATGAGGATTTAGAATTAGCAGAAACTTTAGGTTTGATGAAAAAGAAAAGCGAGATAGGCGAATGAGTCTTGTTTGGTTAGACTGGGCATTATCTTTATCTAAAGATAATGATAAAAAATTAACTACTATCAATAGTTATTTATCTGCACCTAACATTACTTTAGAAGAGCACTTATATCTAATCAAATTAAAAAACGAGTCACTTAGTGAAATGGGAAGATTGTAAAAAATGTCCTGAATCAGTTTGTTACACTGGTATATACGATGTAGTTATTGATCCTAAAACAGGAAGTGTGGACTGTTATAGAAGAGGTAGTATTCTAAAAACTACAGAAGTATCTATTCGTCCTATTTGCTTACTATACACTAGCTTCCGAATAGACCCTGCTAAAGGTAAGCCAGACTATGTATATCCGTTTTTGGTTAATCATTCTACTTTACTAAAGGCTATTACTTATACTATAGATAAATCGGATTTATCCTTAGAGAGCTTATTGTATTATATGAAAATTAAATCTGAAGTAGAGGATTATGAAAAACAAAGCACATACATTACTATTTAAAGATTCTTTGTCATTTTATAGAGCTGTAGAGGATATTGCCTTATCTTGTTCTTCTAGAGAGGATGCTATAAGTGTCATTGCTAATGCTATAGATAATAATACAAATATATCTTTACAGGACCTACTTAAATTAAAGCAACAATTATGAAAATAATAATTAACGCAGTATATTCCACAGTAGAAGGTCCTATACATCAGGACCTAAAAACTACTTTATCATATTTTATGCCTGGGTATAGATATAGTGATAAGTACAAGGGCTTATGTACCACTGATAGAAAGTGTCAACACAAGAGTACCTGTTGCAGCTTTAAAACACAGTGTAAAGATAAAAAGTTTACACGTAAAGGCAAACGTAAGTTAATCTTATGTAATTCAGGTAGTTCTTGTAAATCACAAGTACGCAAGTGTGATTCCTACGACTATTGCCAATATAGAAAACGTTTATGGGATGGCAGAGTATACTTACTAAATAAGAATGTATTTCCTACTGGTTTATTATCTAAGGTAGAAAAATTCTGTAAAGACAAGAAAATAAAATACGAAATAGAAGACAATAGGGTATTTAAAAAAGGAACTCCTTATAAGTTATCGGACGATTTTAAAGCCTGGGAGCATCAAAATACTGCGCTTAAGGTGTGCTTAGAAAAAAAGAATGGTATACTATCTATTGCCACTTCGGGAGGTAAGACCAATATTGCTGCTATGATTATAGCAGATCTTGGTTTGCCTACTATATTTTTGACACACTTAACTGGCTTATTATATCAGTCCCAAAAGAGACTAGAGAGTTTATTGGGCTGTGAAGTAGGTATTGTTGGCGACAGTGTATTTGATCCTAGGAAAATTACAGTAGCAAGTATCCAGACCATAGATAGACACGTAACTAATGGTAAGGACTTAAGTTGGTTAAATGACTATAAAGTAATGATATGTGACGAAGTGCACCATCTATCTAGTACAAGTTGGACTACTGTATGCAAGAGTATAGACGCTCCTTGGAGATTTGGCTTAAGTGGCACTATTAGCTTAGAAGGAAATGGTATGCTATTAGAAGCATATACTGGTCCTATACTCAATACAATTAATTTGGAGTATTTAGCAGAGAATAATCTTGTTTCACCATTCTCAGTTAAAATAATAAATATAAATAAACCTACTGTAAATAAAATCAAATACCCGGACGTGTATGACATGGGTATTGTGAACAATAAAGACCGTAATAAAATAATATGCTCATTTGCAAAGTTGTATTCTCAAAAAGGAAATCCAGTTTTGATCTTGTTTAGATTTATAAAACATGGTATACTGTTATGTGAGATGTTAAAGGAGATGGGGTTAGACTATAGATTTGTATACCAAAAGACTTCTTCTGAAGAACGTATAAAAGTAAAAGAAGAAGTAGAAAATGGTGAGTGTAAAATACTAGTAGCTAGTTCTATATTCGATGAAGGAGAGAATTTACCTTCAGTCAGCGCATTAATCTTGGCTGGTGGAGAAAAAGGCGGTGTAGAAGGCCGTAGACTACTTCAGCGTATTGGTCGTGTACTTCGCTTAGCCGAAGGAAAAGACAGTGCTACCATTATAGACTTTTATGATGATACACATAGATATTTAAAAGACCATTCAGACCAAAGGATACAGGTATATAAAGATAATAATATTAAGCATAGGTTTTTATAATGATATGCCACCGATACAGTAAATTTCATATTGTAGCTGATGTTAAACAAGGCCTATATAATTTTTCTTACTGTGATGGTATAGGTTGGATTAGTAGATGGTTTACCTCTACGCAAGATGGATTTGATTGGCTGAATGATAAGCTGCCTGACTTATCTTTAGAAGAAACTTTACAATTAATAAAAATTAAAAATGATAATTTTTGCTAACAGTACTTATAGAGTATGTTATTATAAAAATGCAATAAATTATTCTGCGCAGCTAAATAGTGTCGCTTTGTTTGTAAATTTTGAAAGTAATCCTGTGTATTATAAAAATATACAAGAGGCTGTGGATTATCTATTAAATAAAGATGACTTAACTTTAGAAGAAACTTTACAGTTAATAAAGCTTAAAAGTGAACCGTGTTAATATCAGATGAATATATCGGCACTGTATTTGCGGCCACAAACCTGTGTATAGATAAGTACAGGTGGAATGATCAGTTTAGTTCCGATGTATATTATTACGGTGTGGACTATAATTATGCTCAAAGTGTAAGCTTTGCTAAATTAATAGATGCTATAGAATACTGTCTTAACCTAGATATATCTTTAGAAACCACGCTAAAATTACTAAAAGCAAAAGGAGAATTATAATGAATGAGATGGATTGGTCCGATGTAGTACATTTTAATCCAAATACAAATACCAAGGACTGCCCTTTTATTTCTATAAATACAGACAACGGTAGTTTGTGTATAAGCTCTTCTTTTTGGAAATTACTTAACTACGAATACAAGACCACAGACTTTTATTATAAATTGGGATATTCTAAGAAAAATAATGCGCTACTTTTGTATATTAAGATAGCAGAAGGATTTGATTGCAAAAAAACTAAGAACCAGTGTACCTATTAGAAGTTTTCTAAATCAACTAAAAATAGATTGCCTTAGAGGTAGGTTTGTGCCACAAAAGGATATAGTAAACAAAGAAGACTGCTGGATTATACATTTAGATAGTGTAATAAGGGCTCGTCATGAGTAGATCTATAGAATTTCGTGGATGTGTATAGTAAAAATATAAAATGAACTATGTAACCCAAATACAAAGCAAATATAAGTGTAAAAAACCATCTAAGGATAACATATCTTTAAATTGCCCATTTTGTACCGACAGCGGTTATTCGCAAGACACAGGGCACAATCTTTGGGTAGGGACTAAAATACCAGCATACCATTGCTGGCGTTGCGATATTCATGGTCATGTGTATAAACTATTAAAATTACTAAGTATTTCGTTTGACGATGATTTTCTATTCGAAGATACCGATTATAATTTAGAAATAAGCATATATGATGAACTAAAGAGACTAGACAATAATGTTACAATAGATTTACCTCAAGAATATATTGCATTGCACAAAGATATACAGTCTCTTACAGGTAAACAAGCACTAACTTATTTAATAAAGCGTAAGATAAATTATGATAAAATAGATAAGTACAAATTAGGGTTTTGTTCGACAGGCTATTATGGGCAGCGTATCATTATACCAGTATACGATGAAAGTAACAACCTACTATTCTATGTCGCACGCAGTTATTTTGATAACGTTGAAAAGAAAATACTAAATCCATCTAAAGAAAAAACAGGAGTAGGCAAATCTGAAATAATATATAACATTAATAATAATGTATATAAAGATACAGTTATTGTTAATGAAGGTCCGTTTGACGCCATGAGTACAGACGGTATAGCACTATTTGGTAAAATGCCCTCGGATGAACAGATAAGAAAAATCAAAAAGTTAAAAGCACAGAACATAATTATAATGTTAGACAGTGATGCTACTGATTACGCCTATGAATTAGCCGATAAATTATATGGGTATAAAAAAGTATATGTGTGTGAATTAAGTGAAGGTGATCCTAATAGTAATATGGATAATTTAGATAGTATACTACAGAATAAAAAAGAATATAATAGAATGAGTGGAATGCAATACAGACTAAGGATATGATTAAAACTATACATAACAGTTTATTTCATATTATGTGTGTTGGGGATCGGTATGTATTATTTGATTTCCATCCACAGACAAAAATTTCAGGTACTAGCTACGCACACATAGGGCACTTAGTAGATGCTTGTTTATCTAAAGACTACTGCACATTAGAAGATACCCTTAAATTAATTAAACTAAGGAATGAGTATGACACATAGTGTTTTAGGAGGCGAAGCATTTTCTATACTTAAATCTACAACCAGAGCAACCCTATATTCTGTTTATTTGTATTATCCAAAAACAACGTATAAGCATTGCTATAGCCTACAAGAGGCGTTATATTATTGTTTACAGTATGAACATTGCACATTAGAAGATACCCTTAAATTAATTAAACTAAAGAATGAATTGAATGAAAAGGAGGAATATACGACAACCGACAAGGAGGAATAATGTTTAAAAGAAAGTATGCACCACGAAAATGTCAATTAGTAAAGTGTAAGACGTTGCAATGTAAAAAACAAGTTTCTGTTTATGTAGGCACTACTAATAAAAAGAAGTACTACTGTAGTGCTTGTTTAAAAGAGCACGATGTTAGGGTGTTAGAGCTTCAGGTTAGCCATAATCAACCTATTAAAGATCTCCTGCTAACTACTGCTCAATTATTTAATTTCAAATCCATATCTGCTATCTCAGATTATCTAGAATCCCCTATACATTTTGTAAGATATTGGATACGCAAGTATCATGGATTGGAGTGGGAATTGTTCAAGCAGAAGTATTATTGCAAAGTAGATAGTTGTGAAAAAATAGATATAATGGATGTTAGAAATCGTTACTATTTATCACGTAAGCTAAAAACAAAAGATATATGTAATTGCTTAGGAAAAGATAATTCAATGCTAATATACCTAAAAAATGACAATGATATTAAGCTTGTGGAGAAGTTATTAAGTGAAATATAATTTTTTTATATTTTTCAAAATTTTTTAAAAAATTATGTGTTATACTATCTATGTAAATTTATACTATGAGGTGACGTATAATGTTAAAAGGAAGAATACAGTCCACATACGGTGATTGTGAGTCTTTATCTGATGAGTTTGTTAGTAAGTTTATAAATAAGGAAAGTACTACGCAAGAAACTATAACTGAGACAGCAGAACCCCGCCCCACCAACGAAAATATTCGGTATATAAGCTCTAAGCAAGAACTATATGATTTAGGCGCTACTCCAGTAGCCCCCGGAATATGGAAGGATGCTAAGCATCATTTATGGCAATTACGCAGAGAAGCGGACGGTTACGTAATAGAACGTACTGCTGAAGAGGAATCAATAAGAAAAGCTAAAACTGCTGCTAAAAAATCAGCAGCAATATACACAGTAGAAAAAGAATTTACAATTCCAGGCTATGACCACATAGTATTTTCTCCAACAGAAGAAATAGAAACTTTCAAAACGTCCGCTCCATCCGATAAATACCAAACATCAATAATTAAAGATATGTTGAATAGAGAAGTTCCTGTTATGGATACTACATTATCCAATCTTATACAAAATAGATATATTACAAAAGTATCTAATAAAATAGCATCTACAATAACTGTAAAATCAGATATGCCTTTAGATAGTTTCACAGAGGATTTGGACCAGAGCGGTGTATATTATCAAAAACGTTACTCTGAGACCGATATAGATACAGGTAAATTAGTATCATCTTTCGAAGTAGAAGATAAAGACTTGGCTACTTTTAAATCAGTAGCAAACGATTATGGTATTATTGTAGAAGCTAGAACAGCAGAAATAGAAGAGTCGCAGAAAGTATTTTCAGATGAAACTATACTAAACGGTATATCACACTATATGAATATGGGTTTTACTAAAAATGAGGCGGTAAAAGAGTTTTTAGACTCTAATGCTTTAGCTAAAGAATATAAGAAAAAAATAGAAGATGTCTTAGATAAATATCAGGTAAATTAAGGAGAACAAAAATGAGAATTCAGTCATTATATCAAAATAAAAATTTTTCGAATATGTTTGATAACGTATTAGATAAGTACGAAGCACAGAGTGTAACTAAAAAGGAATCCTATAGTATTCCTGTAGGCTCCTTTAGCAGGATTAAAGAAAAGACAGCTAATGCAAAAGAAGCCGACAAGAATGTTCCTATTGTTACTATGAAAGATGTATATCATAGAATAGCAGAACTGTCTAATACCTACCCAGAGAATTCAGCTATTAAAAGTATAGCGTTTCATCTAAAGTGTAAATACGAAAGTGATCCGCAGGGTTATTTCACATTAGGCCAGGTTGAAGACCTTAAGAAGTATGCTGCTAAGATTCTTCCTAAAAAGTTGTTTGCTAAGTCATCTAATATAGTTTGTGACGTTATAGATGGCATAATTAAGTCAAGCATAAAGAATAGATTTGACATCAAGAAGCTTGATAAGATAGCATCTGAAATTACTACGCAAGATCAGTTTGATGTAGCTATAGAGACTAATGGATTATCCTTGGATAGACCCGATATGCAGGAGATAAGAGAGTATATTGCGTATAAGATTAATACAAAATTATCTGATGAAACCATAACCACAGATGCCTTCAAATCAGAAGCTAAAATTGCAAGAACGGCCTCTATATTAAATGGTGGACAGTATAGCGAAGACATTCTTAAGAAAGCTCTTAGTGAGGATTGGAAAACTATAGAGTCCGAGAAGCAAGAGCATAAAGCACAGTTTGAAGGAGTTATGTCTGACTATAGTGATAAGAAAGGCAGAATGTCAATAGAAGCTGCTTTGGCTCAAAGCGATGTTGTTAAGCAGTTTAACCCTAAGAATGGTAATACATATTTAGTTAGAAAAGATGTATTTGGTAGCTTTAACTTACACTCTTCAAAAGGCAGCCAGGACGCTATATTATTAGATAAGTATACATCTATAGAAGCTCTTAAAGAAGATGTAAGTTCACTACCAGATATGTGGAGTTTGTAGTGACAGATAAAATATTTAAATTAGCTGAAGATGAAGTAGAAGTCGAGCGAGGAATTCTTCAACCCATAGAAGAACCCAAACGTTCTCCTCATCTTAAGGAAAAAGAGTTTACAACGTCAGAGCCTTTGACTAAAGAAATGCGGTCTATTATAGATTCTTTGCAAAAGCATAAGACTATATTACAATCAGTTCAAGTAGATTTAAATTTAAAATTAGCTGAGATAGAGAAGTTATCTGTAGAAAAAGGAGTGCCTCAATTACAGGAGCAAGCGGCCTCTATAACAAAAGCTATTAAAGTAAACGAAAAAGCTATAGCACAAATTCTACATAAACATAATGTTACAGATGATGAGTTAGATCGCGGTATTTCTATGTTGGGTGGGTTACTTGTTGTTGTAGAAAAGAATGTCTCAAGTTTATCTAAAGAATCCATAGATTCGTTATTAGAGTTTCTTCAGAAGCAAAAGAAAGCAGACAAAAAGTTTGTTACTGAATTATCTAAGTATATTAAAGAATATAGAACAGACTACTTACCTAAAACAAAAAGTTTTGTTTCTAAGGTAGTATCTTACTTTATTAAACCTAAAGCAGCTAAAACCGCAGAGGTTGATGTGGTAGGGGATATTAAAGGTATGTTTGATTCTCTAAAAGACATGCTTATAGACACAGATAATATGTTACAGGCTATTTTAGAGCTAAATAATGAGACAACAGGACTAGAAGAAAAATTACGCAGTTTAGTTTAAGGAGTATATAATGTTAAAAAAGAAATCCTTATTTGATAGAGTCGCCGAAGGAATATTAAATAAACAGGCAGCGGATGAGATTAAATTATCTGAGCTGGATACTGTTGTTAATGATATGGAAGAGTTCTTAGGTAAGGAAGCGTCAGTTGAGAAGATAGCTGAAGAAGAAACCAAAGCTGATGTTAAAAAGAAAGTTAAGAATTTAGGTGAGTATGAAAAAGAACTACTAGAGTTTTGCTCTACACCAAGAACATATGGTAGAATGAAACAATTATTTACAGCACGTGATAGGAATAATAAAACTATTCCTATTGACAATATGATTTATAAGTTAGTTCATGAGGGATTCTTAGACCATAAGTCAGATGTATATGTTACAAATCCTAAGTTTAGAGAATTTATAACTGTAATGCCTATGACTGCTTCTAAGATAGCCGAAGGTCAAGGCGATGCAGAAGCTTACGTAGTAAAAGCTGTTGCTTATGGTTTAGACGATCCTACGATTATAAATAAATTAGTAGATAGTTATAATGTAGATCACTCTGCAGCATACGATATGATTCAAGCTGTTAAGTCAGGCAAATCCGGTTATACAGAAACATCTAGAGGAGATTTAGGCAGCGGTCTAATAGACAGAACTGAACGTGAAGAATATAGAGAATCCTTAATTGCCACTAAAAGTTTTAAGATATGCGCAGAAGAAAAAGAAGATGTGGTAGAAATACTCGCCGCACGCTATGAATGGAATGGTGTTGATTTACTTAATTACGAAACACAAGAAAAAGTAGATGTTAATTCTTTAAAATTAGAAGATAAAATACTGGACAATCCAAATGATGTAGAAAATTCTTTTATGGAGAAAGCAGTATACACATTACCATCTGATCTTTATGTAGATGAAGTAGGTTATGATAGAGACTTAGCTGCTCCTATTTTAAAGGTATACAAAGAAGGCGGTAGAGAAGCTAAAAAGTTGCAGCAAAAGAGAGCTAATAAGCAAGCCGCTTCTTATATAAATTCTATAGGAAATAATTCTAAATTAAATACACAAAATATAGCACACCAAGCTGTAGCATTTACCAGAAAGTTTTTATCAAATTATAGATTTCCTGTAGCGCCACAAATAAAGTTTAATGCTATTAAGAATGCTTCTACAGAAAATGACGCAATAAATGGTGATGTTAATTTGACCTTAGAATTTAGAACATTGTCTGCTGTAAAAAAGTATATAGATATATCTTTACCTGTAAAGCAAGGTAATTTTATTGAGCCCTCCACAATGACTGTAGACGGCCAGTCTTTTATTATATCCCAATCCGCTATCGATGATATTACCAAAAACGGTACATTCTATGCTAATGTAAATCCTAAAGGCATGGG
>ERZ1292632.853-Hain-H43-01um-R2-853-length-32915-cov-12_pt1 | contig 32915 bp, 42 predicted proteins | sample MGYA00564407_ERZ1292632 | MGnify/ENA primary metagenome ERZ1292632 (study PRJEB36523, sample SAMEA6512637) | groundwater metagenome | collected 2019-01-08 | study: AquaDiva: Metagenomics assemblies of 32 groundwater samples | reverse complement strand
ATAGAGCTTGACGAAAGACAAAAGTTCTGTCATGAATGTGGAACAAAGAACGAACATGTAAAAGCGTAGAAGAAATAATTCTATTGACTGCTCCGCTTTTCTTTATGATTTCTTCTTATTCCAAATAACTTTTCTAAAACCTCTTCTCCATCTTTTCCTTGTGCACAACTAAGATCGAGGTAATAATTGGCATGAAGCCCCATGACATGATAGAACCTTCCTAAATCTTCAGAGTTGTATCTTTCAGAGAAGTTATCTGTTTTTATAAAACCTTTTTGGCCCTTCAAGATTATTGATTCTAAAAGAGGATGTTCTGGATCCAATTTCTGTAAATTTTTGTACTCTTCAAGAACAAGCCCTATTAAATGCAAATACTCTTCACTCACCCCTAACATCCGCATATCACAGAGATTAAGTTTATAAAAATAATTAACCTAAAAAGGGTATGTCCTTAGAAGCATACAAAGAAAAAAGAATCTTCTCCAAAACGCCAGAACCAAAAGGCGTTGTTAAAAAACCGGGAAAAAAATTAATCTTCGTTGTTCATGACCATCACGCGAGTCATCATCATTATGATTTGCGTTTAGAAATGGACGGTGCTTTAGCGAGCTGGGCGATTCCGAAAGAACCACCTATAGAAAAGGGAACAAAACGTCTTGCTGTTCAAGTTGAAGACCATCCTTTATCTTATGCAACGTTTAAAGGAACAATTCCTGAAGGAAATTACGGCGCAGGAAAAGTTGAAATATGGGACAATGGAACTTACGAATTAAAATTTCAAGATGAAAAGAAAATTGAATTCGCTCTTCACGGTAAAAAGCTTACGGGCAATTTTGTTCTCGTAAAAACTTCCTACGGTTCCAAACCAGAAAAATCTTGGTTGTGGTTTAAGGTTTAGTTGTAATTTTTACTTTAGAACTGTTCTGTTCAACAATTCTTAAAACTCTTTGTTGGTAACTTATCAAATCTTCTAAATCTTTTTCAGTCAGAGGATTTCTTGCTAAAGCTTCGATACCTCTATCAACATTCACATCTAAGATAGGTTTTACAAGACGAAAGCCAACTTCGTAGTAACAGTTCGGATGCTTAAACTCTTTTTCATAATCTTTCAAACTTTTCTTCTCTAACCTTTCTGAAGACATTACAGGACTTTTGGTATTTGACTTAAGGATAGCTTCGAAGTATTCTGCAATTCCTTCCGACACTATCTCCCTCGTTATTGTGAAGTTTGATAAAACATTTTTATAAAGGTTATTCCTCAGCCCGAGATTTTGAGTAACTTTACTATGATATTCATGCCCTGTCTCGTGTGCAACAACTCCTTCTTTGTCTGCATCATTTCTGTTCACCCATATCATATCAAAGAAATGAGAATAAGAGCCTCTTGGAAATCTTTTACGTCCAAATATCCCAAACACTGGATTAAAGGTCATTTTTGGTTCTCCAAAGCTTTGGAGATTCATTAGTCCTTTTTGCTTTTCTCTAACATCTCTAACCATTTCTTCCATCTCGTCACCATACTTTAAACTAAGAACTCTTCCGTAGATTTCCCCACCAAGAAAAACAAGGCATGCGGCGACAGAACTGTTTATGACCGCCCTTTTTAACAAACCTTTTCGCATAAGCGAAAAACTAAGAAGTACATTATAAAGATTATTGACATAGAATATCTAATAAGAATTCTTAAACTCCGAACTGTGCACCAGCTTCAGCAGAAGATGATTTTTCAAATCTTCTTGGTCTTTCTTTTCTTTCTTCTTCTTCGCCAACCCACCAATCCAAATCAGGAACGTTTGCCTTAATGCCTCGCGCTTGGCAGTAACCTCTTGCAAGAAGATAAAAAATAAGCCCTAAACTTCTATCGTGTTTATTGTTTCCGATAATTATTTTATTCGCACCTTTTGCAAAATTGTTTGTATCACAAATCATGAGAACTTTTTTCTTTACTCTAAGAGTATCATTCAATGCATTTCTATCAACCCATTGGTCTGTGACTATTGTCAGTTCATTTTCAAAAAAGTCAGGAAGAAGTTTATTCGTCAAAACTCCTGCAGGATATTTTTTTGTGAAAACTTTTATTCCAGTAATCTCAGAGAATTTTATTGCAACTTTCCATCCTGCCTGTCTTTTACAAACAAGAACAACATCTTCTGGAGCAAATTCTGAAAGATATGCAATTCCTTCTTTTATCTTTTCATCAATAGTATCTGTGTTAAAGATTGCCAATCCGTCGGCTCTTCTTCTGTAGACAAAAGGTTTCATATCTGGCGTAACAACCCTCGTTCCCAAATAAATTCCAGACTTAACATATTCTTCAAGAGGAACAAGCATATCAGATTTTTTCTTAGCTTTAACTTGTTCTTTAAGCTCTTCTGAGCTTACCTTTCCAATAGCAACCTTTTCCTTAAGTTTGAGTACTTTTTCAAGAAGTGCCTTTTTCTTTTCTTCAATACTCTTCTCCCCTGTTGTTGACTCTTCTTCTGCCTTTTGCGCAAGAGATTTCTTAGAAGTCTTCTTAGGTTTCATGCCAATAGTTTCTTCAACTTTATCAAGTGCTTCTTCAATTTCTTCCTCGCTTTCTTTAGCAACTTTCTTTATCTTGTCAATAACATCAACCATAGAAAATCATTGCAGAATTAGTTTAAAAAGGTTTTCAATTGAAAAATCTTCTTATTTTTCCTCTTTAAGAAAACCGTCTCCTTATTTTGTCTTCGTTATTCTGAAGGTAAATTCCGTAGTAATAGTTAGCCCTTTCAAGGTCTCCTTGATGCCTTAGTTGTTGATGGAGCTGATAAAACAACTTTTCAGTATCGCTTACCTCTGACGTTAAAGGCTCGCCCTTTATTTTTTCTATTACCTGCTCAATATCCATTTTACTTTTGTCTTAGTTTCTTCTCAATCTCAATTAAACGCTTTATCTTTGATTCTCTCTCTTTTCCCGTTATCCCACACTTAAAGAAATCTGCTTGAAAGCCAAAGGCAAGATCTGCTAAGATATTTTCTTCAGTTTCCCCGCTTCGGTGTGAAAAGACAATTTTTATGTTCTTTTTCTTTGCAAGTTCGCATATACTCTTAACTTGGATTAGTGAACCATTTTGATTCGGTTTAACGATTATCGCATTTATGCTTTTCATCTCAATTGCCTTTTCCAACCGTTTTATGTTTGTAACAGTTAAATCATCCCCCACAATTAGCGTGTTAGGGTATTTTTTTAACAAAGCTGTGAAGCTTGCGAAGTCTTCTTCTTCAAAAGGGTCCTCCATATAAAATAAATTAAAATTCTTTACCAAACTTGACATATAAAAAGATTGTTCATCTTTTGTCCTATCTAGCATCGGATTCTGATAATGATACTTTTTTCTCTTGAAAAAACTTGAGGCAGCAACGTCTGTTCCAAAAGGGGTTCCCTCATTCTTCAATATTTCAAAAACTTCCTTTTCATTTAGAGAAGTTGTCCAGCCCTTTTCATCAGTATTCCCGCCTTTAAAATTTTCATCAATCTTCTTAATTTCTACGCCTACTTTTTCTCTCAATTTTTTGTTTAAATCAAATGCTTCTTTAACCGTTTTTGTTTTAGGAACAAAAAGAAACTCCTGAAAATCCGGCTTCTTCCCGTTTACACCTTTAGAATGTTTTCCCCCCTCAACACAGTTTCCAACCAATCTAGGAAAATTCTTTGCGTCTGGATTTATTAGTTGCCAAACTTCTTTCTTTTTCTCTTTTGCAATTGCTTTTAAAATTGCAGATTCAAGTGCAAACAATGAGTTCGCGCCAACATGCCCTTCAACTATATCTTCAATTCTTCTTAAGTCATCGAAGTTGTCTAAAGCTTCATCAGAAAAATAATCCTTAAACTTTTTCAGTGTTTCAATATCTTTTTCAAGACTATTTTTATAAGGGCTTACTTCGTATTTTCCAGTCGATTTCCCGTTAGGTGCGCTAGCAGAAAAAGTTCCAGCGTTAGTTTTCACAGAAACAAAAATTGTTTTCTCCCCTCGTGAATCAAGAATATGCTTTGCAGAAACACTGCTTATCACAACCATTAACAGAAAAGCCTAAATTACTTTATATATTTTTTTAAGAAATTTACTTCAAAATTCCCTCAAGTCCTTTGCTGCAAGCCACTACCCCGGCTGTAAAGACAGTGTAATTGAACAATGCCAAAACAACCGCTCGTCCAATTATTTTTCCCCTATCTTCTGGATGACTCTTCATTTCGAGTTCCATTGTGTCTCGGTATTTTATCGCTCCCAACAAAGGAATGAAATCTTTTGCTTTTAGGTGATAGTATTCTTTCATAAGATTTCTTAGTTCTTGCTCTTTAAAAGTATTATTGTATGGAACTGTAACTAATCATTCATTTGGGAGACCCATCTCTCTCAATATTTTTGCCAAACCCTTCCTTTCTCGGTGATATACTTTTAACTCACTGTCGCGGCGGAGTTTGTTTACATAAAAAGTTACAACGCCTCCATATATCGAAAAAAGGCATGTCGACTCGCCAGAGGTATCTATACTGCCGGATGGTCTTATAACATCAACATAATAATTTTCTTCATTTACACTTAGCCTCTCAAAAGCGTTCATCATCAAGTCAGAAGATATCTCTAAGCTATCTCTTTGTTTCCTTACAGAATAAAACTTATATTCCATGATGCATCGAAATAAATACTCCTTTTAAGTATTATGAATTAGAATTAAAATTTACTCTCGCTCGCCTTCGTCCCCGCCACCGATATCTTCATCCATTTCATCCTCGGGGTTAACAAGTTCCATGATTTCTCCTTCCTTAGCAATCTCTTGTTCTTCTTCAGATTTCCTTTCATCTACTTTCTCGTCACTAACCTTATCTTTTATTCTTCTCAGTTTTTCTTCTCTCTTTCCTGGGAAAGGTTTTTTGACAGAAATAGGAAGAACTCCAGATTCAAATTCAATTTCAGCTATCTTAAGAGCATCGTACTTTACTCTTTCCAAATCTTCTTTGCTCATTTTAATTAGTAAAGGAGCGTTCATTGCGATTTGTAGAGCTCTAGCTCCAAGAATCCTTGCCGCTTCATACTTTGTGAAATCTTCAGGTTTTACCATTTATTATAAAAATTTTTCTATCTTTAAAAAAACTTTCTTTCTTACTTTTTCACTTAAATCAAGCATTTCATGAACCTCTTGAATACTAAGTTCAATAGGGCTTCCTTTTTGCATCGAAGAAATTACTCCTTCAACGTTTGCTCCTATTGTGATTTTTGCTTCGCTAACATCTTCCTCTTCTTGTGTTGGGTCAACAATTATCTTGTTTCCGATTTTGTGAGGAGTTATACAAATAGGAATATCTTTTGTAAGTGGAAGTCCTTTTGTTGTGTGCTCGTCATATAAGACTTTTCCGGTTTCTTCATCGTACTTTGGCATTTTGGCCCATTTTAATGCAGCTACTGCTCCGATTGTTGCAGCATCAATAAGGTTTCCATCATCGTTTATTGAATAAATGTCTATGAAAACAGACCAAACCTTTTCTCCTTCTTTTATACACAATTTTTCAAAGTCTACGAATTTGCTTTCTCTTATTGCTCTATCTACAAGTCTTCCAAGTTCAACTGCGGGGAATTTTGGTGGCCCGTTCTCATATCTTGGTGAACTCAAAGGAAGCAATTCTGAAGTAACCATTAAATTTCCTTTGTTCGGTGAATCTGGGTAAGGTGCAGCAACGCCCATCTTCACACCCACAATAACTTCTGTTTTTCCAAGTTTAACTCTTGCAGAACCTTCTGCTTTATTTGATACATTTCCTTCTATTGTAATTTCTCTGAAATCTTCGGGCTTTCTACCATCGAATCTCTTTCCCTGATCGAGATATTCTCTTATTCTTTCTGCTGTTAATCTTGATGTTTCCATTTTATGCGACCCTCGAAAAATTTACTGTGGAAGGAATATATCCCATTCTTAATAAAGCTCTATCCAATAAAGAAGGCATATATCCTTCTCTTTTACCGGCTTCTTTAACATCTTCTATTGCTTTAGTTTTTTCCTTATTTCCAAAAGTATGATTTGATACCATTTTAGTTGAATAAATTTCATTTTGACTATCAGGGTCTTCACATAATCTTATTTCTTTAGGTCCTAATCTTAACTCTAAATCGGTTTTGCAATCTCTCATTTTGTATGCTATGCTTCCGACGTTTCTCGCTCTTATTTGCCACTCGGGCATATCATACATCATTTTATTTGTCTTCCTCTTCGTTTAATGAATCTTTTAACGCCTTTTTTTGAACTTCATAAATGTCTTTTGTTGCTTTCTTTGCAAGTTCAATTGCTTCTTTCAACTCTTTTGATGTGATTTTTCCGTCAAGCTGTAAGTGTGTCAACATTCCATCTTGAGTCAAAGTTATAGGAATATCTGTTGCACCTTCTCCTTCTTCCCAGTCTTCCTCATCTTTGTTTAAGTCAACAACTAATTGTTTGTCGAGTTTTCCTATTGAGACACTTGAAACCATTTCTCTCATTGGAACTCCAGCGTGTGCAAGAGCAAGAGCAGCAGCGTTTATTCCTGCACATCTTGTTGATGCGTTTGCTTGTAATATATTAATGTGAACATCTATTACCATGTTAGGATATTTGTAAAGCATAAGAACTGGTTCTAAAGCCCATTCAGTTATTTTACTTATTTCCATACCTCTTCTACTTGGTCCTGGCTTTATTCTGTCTGAAACAGAAAAACTAAGCATACTGTAATTACATCTTAAAGTTCCCTTCTCTGGATTCTGTGAATGTTGTGGATGCATTTTTCTTGGGCCATAAACAGCCGCAATTGCAATTGTGTCTCCAAAAGAAAACATTGCACTTCCGTCGGCATTTGGTACAATTCCAACTTTTGCACTCATCTTTCTCATTTCATCTACTTTTCTTCCGTCCGGTCTTTTGAATGCTGTTGATTTTTCTTTTGTCATTTTATTTTTTCATCTCTTTTTTTTCTTTGTCGAACCATTCTTTTACTTCTTCAGTAAGTCCATGTGAAGATGATCTTTCAATTATGAATTCGATAGCTTTCTTCACAAGCAATTCTTCTTCTATTTTTTCTCCCTTTATCCAAATCAATCCGTTTTGTCCAACAGTCACATTACATCCAGACTCTTCTTTTATAATATTTATCATGCTACCTTCTTTTCCAATTACTCTTGGAACTTTATTTGAATTTACTTTTATAATCAAACCTTCGTCAATTCTACCTAAACCACGCAACTTTATCGTTAAGTCAACTCCTCTTCCACTTACTCCAATTATTTTCGCAGCAACCATGTCCCCAATATCCATTACTTCAGCTAGTTCCTCTTTACTGACGAATCCGGGAACCTCTTGTAATGGAAGGAATGCTCCCTCGGCAGAGTCAATATTTATTTGCCAGCCATAGAATGTAAGATTCTCAACTTTTCCTATAACAACGTTTCCTCTTCTAGGTTGATAAACTCCTGATACTGCGATTACTTTAACAAGACCGTTTGATTCTTCTGCAAGTCCGTACCGAATTGCAACAATCTTATTTTCTCTTTTCTCAGTTCCTTCTCCAGGAAGGTACTCTTCTCCCTCGAAAATAACTTCTCCAGGGATTACTACTTTTCTGTCTGATTTTTCTTTTGTCATTTTATTCTTTTATCTCCTCTGTCATTGCCGAACCGTGAGTTACTGAATTCAGTTTGTCATAAAAGCCCATCACAAGTCCAGCAGGGATTCTTACGACTACTTCCAGGTCTCCGTTATTCAACCAGCTCTCTGTTTCTTTATAAGTGTTTAGTATCCCGTATGCCTTACCAGTATGGATTGCCGGAATGGTAACTTTTACTTTTTTTGTTTCTAATTTTATTGGAAGAACGACACTCAACTGTTCGATAATCTCGGTAATCTGATTTTCTATTGGAACATTTTTTATGTTAATGTGAGCTTCTTCAAGACAGCTAGTTATTCTTTGAGGAGTATGGGGGTTTCCAGTTTTAGGATCAACGGCATTTCTCGACAAGAAATCAACAACTTGTTTGATTCTGTTATCCTTAGCTTCTTCTCTATATTCTTGAGTTAAAAGAATTTCTCCACTTTTTATTATCTTACTTGCAACAGCGTTTACATCTTCTGTTCCAAAAGCTTCTAAAATTTCTTTCTCTGGAGCTTTAAACCCTTTTTTTGAATCTGTAAAAATCCTGTCAATTTCCAAAAAATCCACATTAGAAGACTCACCTTTTTTGAACTTTAATGCTTTGTCAAGATCAACAATAATCTCGAAATGTTTTCCGTGTTGTTTTATTCTCGCAGTTGTTTGAGTCATATTAATCATTTAGCAAAATCCTTTAATCCTTCTCCAATAATTCTTTTGATTTTTCCTTCTTCGCCCTTGATGTATGCAAGTTCGAACTGGTCCAGGTTAAAGTTTTTACCTTGAATTTCTTTGAATATATCTAATGCAATTTTCACACCTTTCTTTACATTAAGTTCAGGGCTATGTTTTTCTCTAAGTCTTTCTTTTATTTTTTCATCATTCTCTCCAATAGCATTTGCGTGATAAGAAAAATAATTTCCAGTTATATCGCTTGTGAAAAGTTCTGGTTTCTTGTCTTTAAGTCCTGCAATCATAAGAGAAACACCAAAAGGCCTTGCTCCCCCATATTGTGTGAACTGTTGTTTTATGTTTGCAATTTCTTTGATTATGAGTTCTGGTTCTATTGGAGAATCGTACGTTATTCTGTTTTGTTGTGAAATTAACTGTGCCCTTTCAATCAAAACTCTAGCATCAGAAACAATTCCTGCAACGCTTGAGATTATGTGTGAATCAATTTCATAAATTTTGTTTGCAGAAGATTCGACGATAAGTTTGTCTTTTATTCTTTTATCAGCAAGAATAAAAACCCCATCACTGCATGCCATTCCGATACTTGCACTTCCAAGCCTTACAGTTTTTTCTGCATACTCAACTTGAAGTAGATGTCCCTCAGGAGAAAACATTGTGGCAGTTCTATCATAGCCCATTGCTTGATGCTGCATGTCTATTGGCATGTCCATTTTGTATTTTAAGTTTAGAGAAGGTAATAATTTAAGTTCTCTGTTTTATTATCTCGACTAAAAATAGAAAATTCCGGGATTTAAAAAGTTTTCGGACGAAAGCTTTTAGGCCTTTCTCAGCCCCTTCAAAGTCCCAGAAACCCTTTCAACAACGATTTTTTCAGGCCAAATAGCAAAACACGCCCTAACGCTATCTAAAGCCTCTCGATTTACAGAAATAACCGCGAAATCTTTTGAAGTTTTTACTCTTCCAAGCCCGATTTTTGACACGCCCAGAACACCAATCCCATCATAAATCGCCCTTTCAACATCGCTAATTTTGCCCTTCACAAGAAGATATCTCTTTTTCTCTCTCATCGTTGGCTTAAGGGACTTCATAACAAAAAGAAAGAAACAGATTTTATAATATTATTGCTTAGCAGTTCCATGCTCCGGGTTCATCAGACTCTCTATGTTTAGGTGTGCACTTTTCTTTGTAAACTTCTCTTGCGATTCTCACATCAAGAGGTGCAGTCTCGAAACTATCACCCACTGTGCCTCCAACCCTCCCTCTCTGAGACTCGTAATGTCTAACATATCCTCTCAAGAAATCTATAGATTCTTTTTCAAATCTTGCCCTATATCCCGCTTCCTCAATTTCCAAAACAGAGGGTTCAAAACTCCCGCTCCTTGTTCCCATGAAATAAGGTTTTCTTTATTCTTTATAAAAATTATTGTTTAAGATAACATCCATCAATGCCAGATTCTCTTAATTTTGGGGGCAATCTTCTTCTATAAACTGCTCTTGCTAAGCTTATGGCAACAGGTTCTGGAAGCCATAGTCTATCTTCCAAAAAAGCTATCAAAGGATTTCTATTCTCGTAATAAGACTGGATATACCCACTCAAATAATCCATTGGCTTGCTATTAAACTGCTCAATGTATCTTATTTCTCTTCTTGACAATGTCGTAGAACGTAAAGTTCTGCCCGCCATACTAATTAATGTACTCACTTACTTATAATGATTATTATTCTTCTCATCAATTAACATTTTTAAACCGCCTTGCCTTATTCTTTTAAAATGGAATTAAATATTGAAGGGAAGTTGACGGTCCAGATGCAAGAAGAGGACTTGCATCGCGAAGCCGATAGGCTTCTGAAGAAACCGTAGGTGTCTTACCATGGAAGTATGTACAATCGGCGGGTTTGAAGAAGTCGGAAAGAATATGACTGCAGTAAAGTTTGGAGAAGACGTTATAATTTTCGACGCAGGATATTACTTGCCGGCAATCATAGACATTCAAGAAGAAGAGGGGCAGCAACACGGAGCTCACACAGAATCAAAACTTAGAAGAATAGGTGCAATCCCAGATGATTTAGTTCTAGACAGATTAGGTTGGACAGACAAGGTTCGTGCGATTGTAATAGGACACGCACATTTAGACCACATCGGTGCACTGCCTTACATAGCACACAGGTATCCTAATGCTGAAATTATTGCGACACCATTTACAATGGCAGTTATTGAAGGAATCCTTGCAGATGATAAAATAGTCTTGAAAAACCCAAGGAAAATAATTCATGCAGACACTTCTTACATAATAAAAGGAAAGACTGAAAACCTTCGTGCAGAATTTATACACACTACTCACTCGACAATACAATGTGTTTTAATTGCAATTCATTCTAAAGAAGGAGTGTTCTTCTATGCTCTTGATTTCAAACTTGACAATTTTCCCGTTATGGGTGATGCTCCAAGATACAACAAATTAAAAGAATTAGGAAACAAAGGGATAAAAGTCCTCGTCGTTGATTCTCTTTATTCTGGAACGGAAAGAAAAACTCCTAGTGAAAGAATTGCAAGGAATATGTTGGAAGATGCAATGTCTTCTGTAAGAGATAAAAATTCGGCATTTATCGTAACTACATTTTCTTCTCACATAGCCAGATTAAAAAGCATAGTTGACTTCGGAAATAAAACAAACAGAAAAATAGTTTTTCTCGGAAGAAGTCTTAACAAATATGTTTCTGCCGCAATTAAAGTTGGAATGTGCCCCTTCCAAAAAAATATAATAATTATGAAATATCGAAAGCAAGTTGATGCAATGCTTAAAAAAGTAGAAAAAGAAAGGGGAAAGTATCTTCTTGTTTGCACGGGACATCAAGCAGAACCGGGTTCAATTCTTGACAGAATTTCAAGAGAAGAAACTCCTCTAAAATTAAGAGAAGGAGACAACGTTATTTTTTCTTCAAGCGTTATCCCAACTCCAGTAAACATCAACGCTCGTGACAAAATGGATAAAAAATTAAGAAAAAAAGGCGTAAGAATCCAAACAGATGTTCACGTTTCAGGACACGCAAGTCGTGAAGACCTTCGTGATTTGCTTAAAATTTTAAAACCAAAACACATAATTCCAGCTCACGGAACATTGCAACAGGAAACTCCTATGATTGAACTTTCCTCCGAACTTGGATACAAATTCGGTGAAACTTCCCACCTGTCTTCAAATGGAAAAGTTTTGAAGTTTTAGAAATAATTTTTAAACTAATTTTACCTTGAGTTATCATGTCAAAAGAGGATATAAAAGGGGGTTTGAGAATTGCACTTTCTCATGGATCAACATTACAAGAAGCTATGATAAGTTTTTTCAATTCTGGTTATCTCAAGAAAGATATTGAAGATGCTGCTAGTGAATTAGACCAATTAGAGAAGTCTCAAAATCATCAAATCCCACAAACAAACTCAATACCAGTTCAAAAGTCAACAACTCAAAGATCAGAGGTACAAGAACTACAACCACCTTCACCTAAATCAGAATCTTCAAAATCAAGTGGGTGGACTGAACAAAAATTTGATGATTCCAAGCAAGGGTACTCTCAAGAAGAAGAAAAGCCAAAAGAGGAATACCCTCCTTTACAGCAACAACAAACAATTCAGAAAGTGTCTAAGTATGGTGGGAAACCAAGCCCCGTAGGAGCTGCAATTGTTTTCATACTTGTCTTTTTCCTTCTTTTTTTGGTTGGTATTTTAATTTCAGTTTTCCTTTTCAAAGACGAGCTAGCAGCATTTTTTAACAGTTTTTTATAGGTTAAATCACAATCATTTTTATATAGTTCTTATCTGCTTCTAAACTAGCAGGAATAAATTGAAAATGGTAAAATTTGCGCACATTGCTGACGTTCATCTAGGGGGGTGGAAACAACAACCTCTTCAAGAACTGAACCTTCTTTCTTTCAAAAAAGCTATAGAAACATGCATAAAAGAGAAAGTAGAATTTGTCTTAATTGCGGGAGATTTATTCGATTCCGCCTTCCCCCCCATAGACATTTTGAAAGAAGCATTTGGAGAATTTAGAAAGTTAAAAGAGTCCGGAATTCCCTGTTTCCTTATAGCCGGTTCTCACGATTATTCTGTTTCGGGGAAAACTTTTTTAGATGTTCTTGAAAAAGCAGGATTCTGCAAAAACGTTGAGAGCCATGAAGAACGCGATGGAAAACTTATTCTTAATCCAACAATCTACAAAGGTGTTGCAATTTACGGTTACCCTGGAAAGACGTCAGGCCTTGAACTAAATGATTTGAGAAGGGCAGAATTTAATGAAACTCCTGGACTTTTCAAAATTTTCATGTTACATACAACTATTGACAAAGCAAAAGGAGATTTGCCTATAGATTCATTAGACACTTCGAAAGTCCCCTACGCAGATTATTATGCTTGTGGTCATCTTCATATAGAATTCCAGTATGAAAATTTTGTTTATCCTGGACCAGTTTTTCCAAACAATTTTCAAGAACTTGAAGATTTGGAATATGGCCGATTTTTGATTATAAACACTGATGCAGACCCCGGAATGCAGATGAAAAAAATAGTCCTTAAAATAAAAGATGTTGTTTCTTTAGATATAGAAGTCAAAAATGCGCTAACAGCAACAGAAAAGATAATCTCCGAACTTGAAAAAAAAGATCTAAACGATAAAGTTGTTCTCCTTAGAATTAGGGGTGTTTTAGAAACAGGAAAAAACTCAGACATAAAATTCTTACAAATAGAAGAAGCAGTGAAAAAAAAGAACGCATATTTTTTGCTTAGAAATACTCACGATCTAGAAGTTCAAGAAACTGAAATTGACTTCAAGATAGAGGAAACAGACAATGTAGAAGAAGAAACAATAAAGGCATACTCTACACAAAACTTTTCCAACCTTAATGACTCAATACCTCAATTAATGAGCTCATTCTCAACGGAGAAGCAAGAAGGGGAAACTACCGAAAGTTTCACCTCAAGACTCATTGATGAAGCAAAAAAAATACTAAAATTTTAAAATAAAAACGAGCAAAAATAAAACTAAAATGACAAAAGGCTTAGCAAGATTGGCTGAATTAGAACACGCAAGGATATTGGAACAATCAGCAAGGTTTTCTATAGCAAGGGCAAATCAATACTCTACAGAACATGACTGGGTAAATGAAACCTATGCTCGCGCCCAGAGAGACTTAAGGAAAGCAGAAGAAATCCGAAGAGCAGACATCTCCGATTCAAACTCCAGTCCGTATGATCTTTCATAAAATGATAATTAAAAAAATAACACTAAAAAACATTAGAAGCTATGAAAATCAAGTCATTGATTTCCCTGAAGGTTCAACCCTTCTTTCTGGAGACATTGGTTCCGGAAAAACTTCAATTCTTCTCGGAATAGAGTTTGCTTTATTCGGTTTGCAACCAGGACAAAGAGGAAATTCACTTCTTAAAAACGGAGAAAAAGAAGGAAGTGTTTTTATGGAGTTTGAAATTGAAGACAAAAAAATTGTTGTTGAAAGAAATCTCAAAAGAGGAAAAGCAATTTCTCAAGATTCATGCTCCATAACTATCGATGGTGATAAGCGTGATTTATCAGTTACGGAATTAAAGGATAAGATACTTGAACTCCTCAACTATCCTAAAGAATTTTCAAAAAAACAAAATCTCTTATACAAATTTACAGTTTACACGCCTCAGGAAGAGATGAAACAGATAATTTTAGAAGACCCTGAAACAAGAACAAACACTTTAAGGTACGTTTTTGGAATAGACAAGTACAAAAAAATTCTTGAAAACACGTCAATTCTTGCTTCGAAACTAAGAGAAGAGAAAAGAATAAAGGAAGCAGTGGTTGAGAACATGGAACAGGACAAAACTGTTCTGATTTCAAAAGAAGAAGAGGTTGAAGCAAAACATTACAATCTTGTTTCAATAGAAAAAGAACTTTTCATAAAAAAGCAAGAGAGAAAAAAAATACAAGAAGAAAAAGAACAAATTCTTGAAAAGATTGACGAGAAAAGACGTTTGCAACAAGAAATAGAAAAAACAAAACTAGTAATTCTCAACAAAAAAGACACTATTGCCCATAATAATAAAACTGCAGAGCAACTTCAGACGCAGATAAATGTTCTTTCTATGATTAAATTTGACGAAAAAAACGTTGAAGAACTTGAATTACAAATAATTGTTTTAAAAAAGGAAAAAGAAAAACTTGGCGAAGAAAATTTAAAAATATCTTCAGAAATGCATTCGCTCACAGGAAAAAACCAAGAAAATGAAACAATCAGAAACAAAATAAGACATATTGAAATCTGTCCAACATGTTTGCAAAATGTAGGCCCTGTTTATAGAAGTAATGTCATGAATAAACTTGATTCTGACATTTCAGGAAACCTTAAGAGAACAGAGGACCTTACCGTCGAGAAAAAGAGTGTTACTTCAAATATAAAGAAGGCAGACGAGCAAATTTCTTCTAAAGAGAAACAAATTAACGATTTAAGGATACTAAAAATAAAATTGCAAGAGATTGATGAAAAAAAGAAGAGACTTGACGAAATTTTAAAATCGAACGAAGTTATCCAAAAAGATTTAGAACTTCTAAACAGCCATGCAGAACTTTTGAACAAATCAATCTTTGACTTAAATAAATTCGATAATCTTTTCGAAGTTAAACAAAAACAATTTGAAGACTCTTTAAGGCAAGAAAGAAACGCTGAAATAAAAGTTGCAGAACTAAAGAAAGAGATTGAAGTGTTCTCCAGACAGATAGAAGAGTTGCGCGAAAGAATAAAAAAGACGGATGAAACTAAAAAAAGAATTGACAATCTCGTTAAAATTGAAGCCTGGCTCTCAAAAGACTTTACTTCACTTGTTTCCACGATTGAAAAAAATGTTATGATAAAACTTAAGGTTGAATTTTCTAAGTTATTCGCCAAATGGTTTTTGATGCTGGTTTCAGATGTTTTCGATGTGAGACTGGACGACGAGTTCACACCGATAATAGAACACCAAGACTATGAAATTGATTATTCTCACCTTTCGGGAGGCGAAAGAACAGCTATCGCCCTTGCATACAGGCTTTCTCTAAACCAGGTTGTGCATTCTCTTCTTAGCCAGGTTAAAACTCGGGATTTGGTTATTCTTGACGAACCAACAGATGGCTTTTCGGACCAACAACTTGACAAAATGAGGGACGTCCTTAACCAGATGGAAGTAAAACAACTTATAATTGTCAGCCACGAACAAAAAATAGAAAGTTTTGTTGAGAATGTTATAAGATTCCGAAAAGAGAATGGGATATCAAAGGTCGTCTCCGAAAACTTTATAAAATAAGATTATTTATGGTTTCTAGGTTATTCTGGTTATATTACACGAATGCAACTTATAACAAACCTAATAAGATTAAAATGGAAATGGATGCGGAACTAAAAAACTCGATTTTGAAGACGGGAACTAGCTTAGTTAGTCTTGTTTGCAAAGATGGAATCGTAATGGCCTCAGACAGGCAAGTAACGGGAGGAAGATCCTTAGTTGTAGACAAAGATTTCCAAAAAACTAATCTTGTAAATGAGTATTTAGTCATTTCTTGGGCGGGGATGGTATCTGGAGCTCAGAGACTGACAAAAGTGATTGCTGCCGAATTAAAACTCAAAGAATTAAGGTCAAAGTCCAGACCTACAGTAAAAAGGGCTGCTAATCTTGTGGCTGCTCTTGCATACTCTTTAATAAGACAGCCTTCTATGATGCCCGATGTTGTAAACACTTTTATTGGAGGTTTTAATGAAGATGGTTCTTGTGAGTTGTATTCAATTGGCGCTGATGGTTCTCTGATTCATGTAAAAGATTATGCTGCAGATGGCTCAGGGATGGTTTACATTCTTGGACTCTTAGAAAGACAATACAAAAAAAACATGACTGTAGAAGACGGTGTGAAACTTGCAGTCGAAGCAATAAAGTCATCAACACAAAGAGATGTTTTTTCAGGTCATGGTATTGACGTTTTCGCAATCACTAAGGATGGAATAAAGAAAGTTATTGACCAAGAAATCCTTCCTGAATACAAAGACAAGAAATAATTTTTTATTAATAACAAAAAGAGTTTATTTTAAGATATAAAATGACAGATATTCTGAAGCATATAACCGAGAAGTTACGCGGAAACATAACAGAAGCGAATTTTGAAGGAGCGAACATTGTTCTTTACACAAACAACGAGAAATTCTTCAAAGAAGGCGAGAGCCAGATTAAAGAACTTGTTGACGAGTTGAAAAAAAGGATAGAACTTCGTGCCGACCAAAAAATCCTTTTAGAAGAAGAAAAAACGAAGGCAGAAATTCACAAAATCGTTCCTGAAGAAGCTGAAATAACAAACATCATTCTCGATTTCCATAGAAGCATTGTAATTGTAGAAGCAAAAAGACCCGGAATGGTTATTGGAAAGCAAGGAAGTATTCTTGATGAAATAAAAAAGAAGACATTATGGACACCACAAGTCCGAAGAAGCCCAGCAATAAAAAGTCAAATAACTGAAAGCATTCGTGAGGTTTTATATGCAAACAACAACTATCGAAGAAAATTCCTTAATGAAGTTGGAGAAAAAATCTACAAAGAATGGAACCCTGAAAAAGTTGAAGAGTGGGTTAGACTAACTTTCCTAGGAAGTGCGAGAGAAGTTGGAAGAAGTTGTTTGCTTCTTCAAACACCAAATTCTAAAATTCTTATTGACTGTGGAATAAACGTTGCAGGACATGGAAAAGACAAGTTCCCTTATTTTGACGTTCCAGAATTTGACATAAGGACAATTGATGCAGTTGTCTTAAGCCACGCACACTTAGACCACGTCGGGCTTCTCCCTTATCTTTACAAAATGGGTTATAAAGGCCCAACTTACATGACTCATCCTACGATGGATGTTGCTGCTCTCCTTTCGTTAGACTTCATTGGTGTTGCATACAAACAAGCTGCAACCCCTTTGTTCAACTCTAAAGACATAAAAGAAATGGTAAAACACACAATCTGCTTAAATTTCAACGAGGTTACAGATATAGCCTCTGACGTGAGAATAACAATGTACAATTCCGGACATGCATTAGGAAGTGCTATGGTTCATTTCAACATCGGAAACGGACTTCATAACTTCCTCTACAGCGCTGACTACAAGTATACGAAAACTCGCCTTCTCGACCCTGCAGTAACTTCTTTCCCAAGAGTTGAGTCTGTTTTAACAGAAGCAACTTACGGTGCAAAGACAGATATCCTACCTCCCAGAATTGAGTCTGAAGACAAAATGATTGAAATAATAAACAGAACAATCGAGCGTGGGGGAAAAGTTATAATCCCGGAATTAGGTTTAGGACGAGCGCAAGAAACAATGTTAATTATTGAAGATGCAATAAAATCTGGAAAGATGAAAAAAATTCCCGTGTACATTGACGGAATGATTTGGGATATTAATGCAATTCATACTGCTTACCCTGACTTCTTAAGTGCCAAAGTAAGAGAAGCAATTTACAATGATGAAAATCCCTTTGTCTCAGATATCTTTTCGCGTGTCGGTTCCTTCCAAGAAAGAAGAAAAGTAATCGAAGGTGGGCCTTGCGTTGTTTTAGCAACTTCCGGTATGTTGGTTGGCGGTGCATCTGTTGAATACTTCAAAGAATTTGCAGGAAATGAAAAAAACTCAATCTTATTTGTATGTTATCAGGGTGTTGGCTCTCTTGGAAGAAGCGTTCAGGAAGGAATGACTGAAACAAGAATGAACGTCGACGGCAGAGAAGAGTCTGTAAAAATAAACATGGAAGTAAACACAATTGCCGGCCTCAGTGCACACCCAGGAAGAAATGAAATCCTTTCATTCTTCAACAACATGCGTCCAAGACCAAAAAGAATTATGATAAATCACGGAGAAGTTTCAAAATGCTTAGATCTTGCCTCTGCTCTTTACAAACTCAATCATGTTGAAACAAACGTTCCTCGTATTTTGGAAACCTTGAGGTTGAGATGAAGCACAACGTAAAGATAACAGCAATTCTTCTTACAATGTTTGTTGTAAGCCAGTTCATCGGAATTTATGTCGTTAATCATTACCTTTCAGATGAAAATCCTCTGCCTTTCGGCATGGATTCTCCAAAAATAGAAAGTCAAGCAGATTATGTAAGCATCTTCCCAAGTATTATCATTGCTTTTGTTTTTGCAATTCTCCTCTTTCTTTTTCTTACGAAATTCAAAGTTGAGTTTGTCTTAAGAGTTTGGTTCTTTACTGTGGTTGTTATTGCTCTTTCAATATTTTTCTTTTCTTTAACAAGTAGCTTTGACAAAGTTCTTTACTCTATTCCAATAATAGCAACTCTGATTGCTATTCCTTTGGCAGTCATAAAAATCTACGGAAGAAATTTTGTAGTTCATAATGCAACTGAACTTTTAATTTATCCCGGAATTGCAGCAGTCTTTGTTCCTTTTCTTAACGTTTGGACGATAATTGCTTTGTTAATAATAATCTCTGTTTATGATGCCTGGGCTGTTTGGCATTCAGGAATAATGCAAAAGATGGCAAAATACCAAATAAACCAATTGAAAATTTTCTCTGGATTTTTCATACCTTACGCTTCAAAAAAAGTAAAACAACAAATAGCAAACTGGAAAAAGACTCTTTCAAAATCGAAGCTTGCAAAAAAGAAAGTCAAAATAAGCGTCGCGATTCTCGGTGGTGGCGACGTTGTCTTTCCCATCATAACTGCAGGGGTTATGCTTAAAACATTGGGCCTTTACTCTGCCCTTTTAGTAGTTCTTGGAGCAACTCTCGGTCTAGGATACCTTTTCTTTGTATCCGAAAAGAAGAAATTCTATCCTGCAATGCCCTTCATAACTGCAGGAATTCTTGCCGGGATTTTGGCTAGTTACATTTTTCTATAATTGAAAAGAAAGACTTATATACTTGTTATAGTTAGTGCATAACATGGAAAAAACAACTATTCAGATAAGGTCACAAACCCTTGAGAGAATGAAAAACCTGAAAAGTCATGATAGACAATCTTACGATGAACTTCTTAATAGTGTTCTTGATGACTTTGACGAAGAACCACTGAGTGAAGAAGAAATCCAAGAAATCCAAGTTGCCTTAGAGAATGTTAAAAAGGGTAAAGTAAAATCAATAGAGCAGGTAGCAAAAGAATTGGGTGTGAAACTTACCTAAAATGTATTTAGTGCAAATTGAAGAAGCTGCCGAAAATTTTCTTAAAAAATTGGACAAAAAAGAAAAGGATATGATTTTAAAGAAGATTTATTCCATAAGAGAAAACCCATTCAGGTTTCTCAAAAGACTTCAAGGAGATAAACTTTGGAGATTAAGAATTGCTGACTATCGAGCTTTAGTCGATGTTATAATCTCTTCTAATAAGATAATCGTTATTAAAATTGGTCATAGAAAGAATGTTTATGCCTAATTCTTGATAGTTCTCAAAGCACTGTTTCTGTTGTCACTTAACAAACACAACAAAACCACAAGATTTAAATACCGGTGTTTTATTGATTTTTTATGAGAAAGAATCTTAGGAATATTCTAATGGCAGGAGCAATTGGTGTACTTGGAGGAGCTACTTTCCTTTATGGTTATTCTACTGGAAATGACAAAGGCAGAGAACAAGAAAGACAAGCAATACTTGAAAACCTCGATATGAGAATTTATGACCTCGGTCAGGAAGCTAGACTTTCTATTCTTACAGCACAAGAGCAAAGTGATATTATTGAAGAAGCTAATAAATTCAATCTTGTCTTAAGATATCTTGAACCAGATTATCATCAGAAAAAATTGGAGGCAAAGAAGTAAAATGCTCGTAAAAACAGAACTCATAAACAGAATTAAGGATTACTTTGACCTTAACATCTATGAAACAAAAGTCTGGCTAGCTTTGCTTGGAAAAGGCGTGGCTTCCGCAGGACAAATTGCAGTTATTTCTAACGTTCCTCGTTCTAGAACATACGACGTTCTTGAAAGTCTTGAAAAGAAAGGATTCGCAATCGTTAAAATAGGAAAGCCAGTAAAATACCTTGGAGTAAAACCACACATTATTCTTGAAAAATTAAAAAACAACGTCAGAAGCGATGCTGAAGACAGAATAGTTACACTTTCAAACATAAGAAGCACAGAAGAGTTCCAGAAACTTGAAAGTATTTATCGAGAAGGCCTAAACCCCATGAAGCGTGAAGACTTATCCGCAGCAATAAGAGGAAAGTCCAACATTTCTAATTATCTTAAAGAAGTTCTCGAAAGCGCAGAAAAGGAAGTTATAATCTGCACCTCGGCTGAAGACGTCGCCTTCAAAATGAAACTTTTCCAGCAAACAATCGAAACTCTTAGAAAATCAAACATAAAAATCAAACTTGTGCTTTCTGGTGATGAAAAACTAATAAAGAAAATAGAGAACACGCTCGGTATAAAAATAAAAAAGATAAACATTGACACAAAACTTTTCATCGTGGACAGAAAAGAAATAATGTTCTACGTATCAAAAGACAGCAAACAAGAAGACGTTGCAATATGGCTTAACTCTGAACTTTTCGCAAATGCCTTTGCAGAGCTTTTTGAAAAGGCAGTGGGGAGTGATTAAAAATGGCGTCTAGAGAAGACGATTTGTCGTCCGATGCAAGGAAAGTTCTTAACACTCTTTTCAGTATTTATAAAAGTCAAAGAAGGATGCCAACAAATTCCGGAATTGGTTTTGATTTGAAGTACCTTGACGAACAAATGCCTATCTATGAAAGTGGAATATCTTTGGAGAGGATGAAGTATCTTGTTGCAATTGATGAATTAAGGAAAAGAGGATGGGTAAGCTCTGTAGTGGGTGTTACTTCTGGAACCAGCCCATACGGAAATCATAATACTTTCTATTTTCTTGACACTTCGAGGTTTTCAGAAATCGAAAAGTTGGTTGGAGGCGACGAGTAAAAATGACAACTCGAACTGAAGCAACTGAAATCTCTGTAGGAATGAAAAATTCTCTGAGAGCACTTCTTGGACTACAAAGAAGCACGGAAGAACAAGATAGATATTTCCATGCAGCAGATATTTATGCTCAAAGACACAACCTCCCTTACACATGGAGCAATCCAATGTGGGAAAGAAAAGACCCTCCTGCAAACGTTCAGGAAACACAAGAATTTCTTGAAAGAGCACATGATGAAGGCTATTTAGAAAGAGCCATTATTGGTATTACTGGAATGAGCGAAAATTACAAAGGATTCAGATTTAAACAGGAAAAATTGTCAGAAACTGAAAGACTTATCGGAGGAAACGATTAAAAATGAAAATAAAAATAAAGAAAATAGTTTCTCAAATAGTTGAAAAAGAAATTGATGTAGGTAGAAGAGGGGGAAGTATCTTAGTAAGAACATCTTCTGATTATTACAGATTGGGTAAACTTGAAAAAGTTGTTAAAACACCAAAAAGCGACGATGTCTTTGGAAACCAAAATGAAGATTATTTACTAAAATTTTTAGGAGAATCTTATAAGTTATCTTTTTCTGACGGACAATTCCCTATTTTTGTGCGAGTTAAACCAACAGGTCAATTAGAATCATACGCTCACGGCCCAGAATTCATGAGTTTAAGGTACGTAGACTCTGTTTATGTTGGATTTGATGAAATCACTTCTCATCTTGATTCTGTAGATGACGGAAAATACAAATGTCATGCAGATGTTATAAGAAGAACCGCTAAAGGTAGAAGGAGAAGAAAATGACAAACGAAAACGAAATTATGGAACAGCTTGCGCAAGTTGAAAACGGAGATTTTGTTCGAATTCTTTATTCGAATCAAAAAGACATAATCACAATGAGGGCAGGGTATGCACGGGGAATAAAAAACCATGAAGATTGTTCAACTACCTTCCACCTTTATGCTGATTACCATTCTCCTGAAAGTCAATTAATAAGGGTTAGACAAAACTTCTTTTTGGATATCAGAACTAGCGAAATCCTTAAAATTCAGGTTCAAAAAAGAAGGTCAGAAGATACAAAAAAGTTAGAAGGTTTGTTAGGCACAACAAACGACAGCAAATAATTTCTCCTAATCTAAAACATTTTTCTAAAATAAATCTAAAAAACCTTTAAACCTACAATGTACATCTCTTTAATCCTATCCATGTTTGAATTTTTCCAACGAACAATGAAATCTTTTAGTTTGAAATCTATTTTGTCCTGGGCGTAAACTCTTCCATTCTTTACGAAAGTCTTTTTATGACTTGCTTTGAACTTATCGACATTCTTTTTATCTTTAACTTCTGGTCCGCGTGCAATAACTTCTTTTTTTGATTTTACAACAAAGAAATACCTTGCATTTTTACCCTGATTGTATTCAAAACCCAAGTTTTTTATCTGAAAATATCTCTTTGTCTCGTCGGTTAAATGATGATAAAACTTGAGAAGTTTGCTTCCAGCAACGTCTCCTTCTTGTTTATTAGTTGTTGCTTCCAGCAACACAAAATCAAGGTTTTTCTTTTTAGCTTCTTGCCTTATTTTTTCAGTATCTGTCTTTTTTGTTTCAAAGGCTTCAATGCTTGGCCTTTTCAAAAAATTCTTACAATCTTTCTGAAACTTTTTGAAAGTCTCTTCCGAAAGCGCTGCAATAATATTCCTTTGTTTGTAAGTTGGGTCTATAAGAATTATCGGACTTCCAAGTTTAGCACCATTAACGTCCATCAAGATTTGGTTTTTCTTTTTATAGTGTTTTTCAGTGTCTATTATCAACTTACTTTTTTCATTAACTTTAGTCATTGCTTTAACAAAACTCTGAAAACTTTTGTAATGGTAAATTAAAAGTTCGAGCGCATATCCAGAAAATCCTTTTATGTAAGACTCTGCACCATAGCACCCTGTTGCATGACAAAATGCTTTAGCAATCTTTATTTCATCCAAAACCTTGCCCTTTATTTTCTTTTTTGCATAATTCACATGGAAGTAAGAAAGGTCTGTAACGTTTTCAGCTTCTTTCGGATGATTTATTTTCAAAACAGGAACAATTTCGAAGAACAAGTTTTTACCGACGACGATTTTGAAGTAATCTCTTGAACCGTGAATCCTCTCGACTTTGTTCTTACCCTTAACTTTTCCAATAATTTTTTCTGTTAAATCAGAAAGATTTTGCTTTAGGTATTTTTTGTCAAATCTTACGAAAATGTCTATGTCATACCTATCTTTTTTTATTATGGTGTTCTTCGCAAAACTCCCACCAACAAATATTTGTGCATCAATTCTCAACCTTTTTTTGTTTGTTTCTAACTCTTTAAGAAAAACTGCTAGCTTTATTTTTATCTCTTCAAGTTCTGTCTTGTTCGGACTTATGTTTTGGAGGACTTCTTTCAAAATTGAATTAACGTTGCCAACCATATTCAGAATAGTGCAAGAATGTTTATAAAATTAGCATTTAAACTCTAAATCTTACCTAACCACTCCAGTTTTAATCTGTCCAAAAACTCAACCATAAAATCGTGTCTTTCCTTAGCCAAGTTTCTTGCATATTCAGTATTCATTGAATCTTTTAGATTTAGCAGTTTTGTGTAAAAATGTCTTACGCCGGATGTAATCTGACCGACAGAGTAATCTTCCCCAAGCTTGCTCATATCCTCCGGAGTTCCAAAAGGCTCATTTAACTTAGCCGTTGTAAAAAAACATCTTCCTATCCCTATAGCACCCATTGCGTCTAATCTATCTGCATCCTGAAGAATTTGACATTCTTTAGAAAATTTTTTACCAGCTTTCTTGAAATCATATTCCTCATGATTTCTTATTGCATCAATAACTGCTTCAAGACTACCACTATCGTTTGGAAAATTTAACGTCGTTAAGTCTGCTCTTATTTCCCTCATGGCTTCTTCACCAACATGATAAGCCCTTCCTTTAGAAGTACACCAATCGTGCATGTAAGAGGCTGTAGCAATAATCAATTTGTCTCCCCCTTCATGTTTTCTAATTTCTTCTGCCAGGTTAGCTACTCTTTCCACGTGAATAAATCCGTGTGCATCATCGTTGTTTGCTAGCTTTATCCTAGCCAATTTTTTAATTTTTTCAATCATAATTAATTTTTCTTAGCAAATTTAAAGTTTATCAGGGTCTCTTATTTCTTTTAACTCTTTCATGCTTGCACTAAGAGTTGAAGCCAAGTCAATTATGTACTTTCCTTCCTCAAGCTTGTAAATCAAGGGTCTTCCTTTCTTGAACAGCTTCGCAATATCGAGTTCAAACTTTCCCTCTCCAGTAATTCTTATTGATTCTATATCAAGTATAACCGGCGCCTGATCATCAGTGATGCCCGCCATGTCTCTTACATCCTTTTCGATAGACTTCCTTTGCGCAGTTGGGATTTCAATAAGGTTCTCTTTAACTTCACTCATCTGTTCGTCCTTTACATAGAAGAAAAATCGCCCCTTGCACTCTTTACATCCTTCAAGTATCTCTTTGCTTCCTACGGGGATTATTCTTGAACATTTAACACATTGATGCATTTCCTAATAATTTTCTCCATCATTATAAATTTATCTACGTTACATTAATTTTCCAGATTTTTTTCTATTTTCCTCTCTGGTTAACCACTGGAGATTCAAAGGAGAAAAAGCTTGTTTAACTTCTTCATGATTTGTAAGATCAAAAGTATGTAAAGGAATTATATGATCTATCTCAAAATTTTTTATATCTTCTGGAAAGGGCTTTAGGCTTTCAATTACTTCTTTCCATTCAATTCCATATTTCTTTGAACTAGCAATTTTCCCGGTTTTTGAATATTTTGTTAAAGCGTGATAAAACGAACGTCTGAGTCTTTCAGTAATCGCATATTTCATATCATTTTTTCTTCTTAGCCTATCTTTTTCATTTATTCTCAACCTAACGTTAGGTCTTCTTCCATAATCTTTCCAATATTTTGCTCTTTTATCTCTATGTCTTGTTACAGCCAGAATTCTGTGTCTTTCTCTCCATTCAGGATGAGTTCTTCTCCACTCTCTCGTAGTCTCCTTATTCTTTTCTTTTCTCTCAGGTCTTTGATTGTAGTTTCTGCTTTGGCAAAGAACCTTACAAAATATCTTTTGTTTGTTATCCGTTTCAAAAGGATTATTACAAAACTTACATAATCTCACAAACATTATGAAATTAAAACACGGAAGTATTTATTTTTTTCTTTAAACTACTAATTCCATTCTCACTTCTTCAACAACAACTCAATCTTCTTAGGGTTTCTTTTTATCTCTTTCACTATTGTGGCCGGACCGACAATAGTTACTGCTCCTATATCTCCACCAGCAATTGCATTAACAAGTTTCGTCCTGAATTTGCCTAAAAATCCGGCGTTTCCGTCGCTCCCAATAACCGCCAGCTCTATTCCTTTGAAATTCTTCACATGATCTATCATTGCCATTGTGTCTTCTATAAGTCTAGTTTCTTCTTCAGCTTCAAGTCTTCCCTGTATTAGAAGAATGTTATTAGAAAGGACTATTCCTAATATTTTTTTTATTCTCTGCGTACTATCCAACCCTCTTATTTCCGAATACGGCAGAAACTGAATAGAAAAACCCTTTATTTTACCTAAATTTTCCTTCACCATTATCTTTTTATTGTATACTCTATTGTATATGTTGCAATATATACTTTTTAATCTTTATTTAATTTGTTTACTACTTAACCTTCTTTGCAAGTTTGAAAATAGACTCGTAAAATTCCTCCAAATTTTTTCCGTATCTAGCACTTATTCCCACAACATCATATTCGGGGAAAGCTGCCTCTATTTTCTTCAGATTTGTCTTCCTTAAATCAATCTTATTTGCGACTATTAAAACAGGGATTTTTCTCGCAACGAGGTTTCCTATGATTGTTATATTAACTTGATTGTACGGGTTCTGGGTGCCATCTAGAACGATTACAACAACATCCATGTCATCTAACCACTTTATACTCTCAACAACGCCCTGCGTGGCTTCCTTAGCCCTTGTCTTTGCTTCTCCTCTCTTAAGTTTATACTTCAAAAAGTCTTCATAGTCTATTTTTGTTGCAATACCTGGTGTGTCAACTATCTTGAAAGTCATACTCTTACCTTTGTAGTTTATTTCGACTTTCTCTTTGAATTGAACTGTTCTCGTTTCATGGGGCACTTTACTAACGCTTCCTATCTCCTCTCCAGTAAAATCTTTACAAATCCTGTTTGCTAGACTTGTTTTTCCTGCGTTTGGAGGACCGTAGAATCCTAGCTTCAGCTCCCTTTTCTGACTAAATAAATTAGAAAATATCTTCTTGAAAAAATTCTTAAGTATATCTGCTACCATTTTAATTATATTAAATTCTATTAAGCGGACTTATTAAAGTTTTTTGTGGTCGCCTTGCATATTTTTTCCAGCGTTTCCGTCTCCAACTTTTCTTCTGAAAATGTTCAATATTGGAATTTCAAACATTCCCGTTCTTTCTCCAGCATACTTTTTCATCACGTAAGTTACCTGCTCTGAAGTCCACTTTGCCTTTTTCAGATTTTCTGCCATTTCTTTGTTCTTCATTCCTTTCTTTTTGGAATGGTGAACGTAGTTAACCATGTTGTATAGGTCGTTTCTGTTTTTGAAAAGATAATTTTCATATTTTATTCTGTACCATTCCTGAAGAATTATGTACACAACAAATGCTACAATAAGTAAGAAAATAATCATTAAACCAAATATCATCCATTTTGGTTTTGCTTCCCCAGAAATATTTGCACCAGCATCCGTTAATGAAAGTCTACTGAAACTAGGAGATATGAATGCTGGAAGATTTGTGAAGTCAATATCAGATGTCGTGTAGAACGAAACTTTTTCCAACTTGCTTAAATCAACGTAAACATATTCTTGGTACTCGATCGCAACAACACCACTCTCAAACTTGAGATTTTCTAATTTTGGCATAATTAAGAAATAACTTCCAGATATGTCTCCCTTCTTTTTTACATTTAACTCAAACACTTTAACAACGGGTATCAATTCTCCGTCGTAATCTCCATTAAACTCTCTAAAGTTTATGTTTGAATCTATATTTTCCTGATTCCAAAGCAAGATAGCATTCGCATAACTCTCTTGTTTGTTAGTATCGTAGTCTCCTGCACCTGCTTTTTTTACAACATCTAAGTTTACATCTTTTCTTTCAGGAAGAAGAGGGATAGAATTAGCAACAATCCCTTCCGAAATTGAGTTTGGAAGAGTAAGGATTCCTAAAATCTCTTCTACTATCGAATTGTAATCTGCTTCTGTTTGCGCGGCATTAAACCTTGTTTCAATTTTCGTTATTTCTTTCGTCGCGTTATCAACTCCCAAAATAGACTTTATGCTCTGTTGAGAAAATAAATCGAATTCTGCTGTTTGTGCCTCAATTCTACCGACGCTATTCTTCATCGTTACCAATGTGGCGTTTATGAGGCTCTTTGGGGAGTTTACTTCTACGTCAAATGTTTTTGAAGAACTTAGTTCTTTAGAATCAACTGCAGTTACTTTAATCAAATACCTCCCCGTTGCGTTATAAGTATGTTCTATTATGTTTGTAGTGCTCATGCCAGTGATATTGTCTCCAAAGTCCCAGAAAAACTTTGTTACTGGAATTGAAGAATTTACAGAAACTCTAAAGTTGGTGGGGTATGCTGAAGCAGTGGACGTTGGACTCAACGAATTAATTCTTGGAACATCTGAAATGTTTACATCTTCGGAAAAGACATTATTTCCATTTAACTTTAATGAAAACTTGTAAGCCCCTCTTTTATCAGGAACTTTAAATCCTGCATCATCCAAATAAATGTTCTGGAATCCAGCGTTTACCCTTGCTGGCGACTCACTTAAATCGTAAAACTTGTCATCGGTTACTGTTCCGGTTGTTTTTTGATAACTCATTGCTAAGCCCCTTACTGTTACCTGCTGATTTATTCCACTAATCTTTATAGGTACAACACACCCTGCCGCACATCCTGAAGATCCGTACTGCCTTAGAATATAATCATAGACTATTGTTCCAAAGTTTTTCCCGTTTGGCAGTGAGTTTGAAATTCTTAAACTTCCAACAGCATCAAATCCCTGTCCCTCTGCAAAAATTTCATATGCTGCAGGCATTCCATACGACGATGGGGGTAGTCCAACAAATCCGCACCCATTTGTAGGATTGCTGTTACCTCTTATTTTATAATTTCCTGTTCCAGAGGTAGAAGAAATACACACATAATACTCTCTTGGAGATGTAACCACATAATTAACGCTACACGAAACCTGCCCCAAGTCTGTTGTTGGATAAATAACACAGTTTGCAACTTCTCTGCTTCCGTCGAAAATAGAAGCCTTTAAAGTTCTATAACCATCAATCTTTTTTATCCATGTTCCTATAGTGAATCCTGGAGAAGCAGAAAGGTTTATCTTTTGACAATAAGGAGTGTCTGTTACTGAAAATTCTTCAAGCGTGTCACTTGGGTCGTAACATCCATAACTCCTTTGATCAGAACATCCTAAAACACTAACTTTATTGTTTGTCACATCTATTACCCCATCATTTAAGATGTCTATCTCTACCTGATTCTTACAGTTTGCAATTGCATCACTATCGAGAGTGAAGTTTATTGAATTAACCCTTGAAATGTCTCCGGTAAACTTTAATCCAAATATTCTTGAGCTGTTCTCGCTCACAATAAACGTTTTTGATAAGGCAGCATTGCTTGCATTGTAATCTGAAGAACAATCAACAGGGGAGCAAGAATAAACACTGGCGCTACTGTTCCTTAACAAATCAACCAGTCTTACTGATTTGCCCGTCGAATCTTGAAAAAGAGAATCTGATGGCTCGTTGCTAAAGCTCATGTTCACCCAACCCCTGATACTTTCAGCGGGACCGTAAGTTTTGTCTATTGAATTACTCTTATTCCCAACAGCAAAACTAGCAGAAGCCACACTTGTAAATAAAACTACAAAAAGAAACAACATAAAAAAAGCCGATAAACAATTTCTCTCTTTCACCATCTTCACCTTATGAAACTAAAAGATATTTATAAATATTCTCAAATTTCATTTATTAAGGTTATTCGTTAAGGAACTTTACAATTCTTATCGTAAAAACAAAGGGTAGGATTAGCACTAGCCCCATAATCATAAAAGATATGTGTGTAAGCTCTATCACATCATTAAATCCCATTTATCTTCTCTTTTTCTTTCCAGAACTCTTTACTCTCTTGAGTTTTCTCATCGACAAAGCCCAGTAAACCAATGCAATGACAACAAGAACAGAAATTATACTATAAGTGCTTACAAAAGGAAGTGCTATTTGCGCTGGGCATTCAATTGTCTTTGAACCATCAACACATTTTGCTTGTAGTCCGTTAACATCATCTGTGGCATTCTTTCCCGTTGCAAATGTCCACACTGCAGTCCAACTGAATGTTAAAAATCCGTCGTCATCACAAGTATCTGCACCACCCTGAGTGATTGTGCAAAGTCCAGCAGGGCCATCCACAACAGGATTACAACCACTTGTTCCAGAATCCCAAGAACAATAACAATCTGTTCCCGTAGCGCTACAATCAATGGTACTTGGAACACTACTTGCAGCTACGGTACATTCGTCAAGAGTACAAGATGTTAAATCCGCATAATCTCCACAAGTAGCTACAGAAGCGCATGCTAAAGCGTTTGCTTGTGAAACAGTAAGAAGTTGATTCGATGCAGTTCCGCTAGATATTGGGGAACCCGTAGCCCCCGAAACTGTTGCAGTAAAGTAATATTCTGGGTCTCCTTGTCCCAATCCATCATCCATCCACTCCGTAATCCAACCTCCAGTCGCCCTATTTCCAGAAAAGATTACATTGACAGGATGTGTTTGGGCAGGAACATCCGTACCTACAGCATCATACTCAAATACTTTGAGTGAAACAGTTTTTCCGCTACAATTTACTCCGTCGACAATCAAGCTCACTATACTACCTGAAGTTGTGTTAAAGTTAGTCCACGTTGCTGATGTCATAACACATTCTCCTACGGGAGGAACACCGCCGCAATCGTTTGTTGTACATGATAAGCTACACGTTGCCGGACACGAACCTCTAGCACTTCCAGTGTCACATTGCTCATTTAAATTCTTTTGTCCGTCCCCACAAACTCCTCCTGAAGGATATGAAACGCAATTATTGGTATTGAATGTACAGTTTTGTGAAGGATTCACAGCCGAAGCAGGATAACATCCTATTTGCCCGCTCTGGTATCCCAAAGTCTGACATGTAGTTCCATTGTAATTCGTTCCGTCGCATTGCTCGGGAGGTGATGTTATAAAATTATCGCCACAATATTTTGCATTTGCTGTATTGTTCGTCCACTGGCACGATGTACTACAATAAGTACAGTATAAATCTCCGTAATTTAGTGTACAAACATCCCCGTTATTTGGTGAAGGCGTTGATGAATTTCCCCAATCACATGTTTCCGTTGCTGCCCCAGAATTATCTGTAACTCCATTTCCACAAAGGAGAGTAGCTGCTGGACAATCTACGGAACAACTTGTTGAATTTTCTCCATTAGTACAATAGTTATCTCCGCATACTGGATTGACTGTGAATGTCAGGTTTGAAGTTGTACTTCCTCCAGACCCTGTACACGTCGTAGAATAGGTAACTGTTGACTGGTCAGGTGCTGGTCCTGCTAACCCTGAACCACTTGTTGCTGTGCTCGAAGTCCACGAAGCACTGCATGAAGTTGCATTTGTAGAATTCCATTGTAATGGTTTATATGTTCCGTAGCTAACATTGGTTGTTGAATATCCCGGTAAAACGCTCAAGGAAACCGTCGGAGGAGTAGCACCCCTCTTTACATAAATGGTTGCCTGAGCATCAGAATATCCCTGTGCTGCTCCAATAAATGCTTGGAAAGTATAATCTGCTCCAGCATTTAATCCTGAAACAGTCCACATGCCGCCGCCGTTACCTATGACTTGTGTCCCCTGCCATCCATTGCTAAAAGGGTATGATACTTTTTCTAAGATTCTACCCTCTTCAATATATTCAGCAGGTTCTATTGTAATTTTAAGACTTGTTGTAGTAGTATAAAGAGTGACTGCTGGAGTATCACTTAACAAACTTGCGGAGTTCCCTGTACTAATATCTTGTATCGTAAAAGTAAATCTATCAACTGCAAAAACTGGCTGTACGAATAAGAATAAAGAAATTATTGTGAAAAGAATAATTAACGCAAACCTCTTCTCGAACTGCGTTCTCATCAAAAAACTTTCAACCTCATTTTCTTTTATTTACTAATAAAAAGGATTTTATAAATATTCTGTTTTTTAGAACTTTTAACAAAATCTAAAAAACAAAAACCAATTTTAATTCAAAACCCAAATCTTCTTTTACGATCTTCAAATTCTTTTATTGCTTCCACTAAATTTTCTGGAGTAAAATCTGGAAACAAAATATCTGAAAATACAACTTCAGAGTATGTAGACTGAAAAGGCATGTAACCAGAGAGTCTTCTTTCTCCTCCTGTTCTTATAATCAAATCCGGATCTGGAATTCCTGCAGTGTCTAAATATTTTGAAAATTTTTCTTCATCTAAGGGCTCTCCTTCCGCTATTGCTTTGTTAATAGCTCTTAATAGTTCGTCCCTCCCCCCATAATCAACTCCTATGACTACTTGCATTCCAGTGTAAGTCCCAGTCATTTCTTCTAACTCTTCAATTTTGTCTACTACTCTACTCGGGAGACATTCTCTTTTTCCAATAACTTTGAATTTATATCTGTCTTTTTGAGAAGATTGAATAAAATTGTCTATTCCCCTTTCAATCACTCCCAAAATTTCATTTATTTCTCTTTTGCTTCTTTGCCAGTTTTCAGTAGAAAATGCCCATATTGAAAGAGTGTCTACTCCCTCATTTCTTGCTGCATTGAATATTCTTGAAAGATTATAATAATTTCCAGAAGTTGAATGAGCTAAATATTCTGAAATACCCGCTTTTTTAGCCCATCTACGATTTCCGTCAGGAATGATCCCAACATGTCTCGGCTTCATAAAAATCAAGTAGTTTTCATCTATTTAAAGTTTTTTATTTAACTATTTGAAAGGCATGACAATGTTTAAATAATACTCTAAATTATCAAAAACATGCCAAAAACATTCTTTGAGGACACTAAAGAATTAAGGGAAGAAATAGGGGCAAATATCTTTGGTTCTCTTGGAAATGTTGAAAATGAAAAAGTAAGAAATATACTCCTACAAAGACAAAAATCTTCAAGGTATATAAAAGGAATTACTTCATACTACATCCACAAAGGATTGGGAGGCAAATTTTCTCATGAACAAGTGGTCGATTTGGCGGGGGCAGTTGAAATTTATTCAACTTCCATGGTGCTCATCGATAATTTAGTCGATAAGCATAATCAAAGAGACGGAGAGACTACCTACTTAACAGAGTATGGTCCTGAAATGATGGGCTTAGCATCAGTTTATGCATCTAATGTTGGTTTGGTGAGACTATCTCCCTATATTTCCGCTTTTTTTCAAATAGCAGAAGTTGACGGTTACAGTGCAATAGGAAAGGCAATTAGCAGCGCTGTTTCAATGGATGTTGATCGTCCTAAAGATCCTTCTAAAA
>ERZ1292632.852-Hain-H43-01um-R2-852-length-32947-cov-26_pt1 | contig 32947 bp, 37 predicted proteins | sample MGYA00564407_ERZ1292632 | MGnify/ENA primary metagenome ERZ1292632 (study PRJEB36523, sample SAMEA6512637) | groundwater metagenome | collected 2019-01-08 | study: AquaDiva: Metagenomics assemblies of 32 groundwater samples | reverse complement strand
TCTGTCGCATCTTTTTCATTTTTACACACTTCATAGTATATCAGTTCAAACGGGCCACGTCCTCTTGTGTGCACACTCTTACCACTATTATGTTCTTTGAAACGCTTCCGTAGGTCCGACGTAAAACCTGTATAATATTGTTTAGTCTTTAGACTACGCAATACATAAGTATAGTAGAACATGCTGGTTCTGACGGGATTCATTTTTTGGTGATAACTAGCCCTTAAACCCAGTAGCGGAAGGGGTCCCACGCAGTGGGGAAACCGACGGCCTGCCTGCCGGCAGGCAGGGACTGGTTTCCCGGGTCTGGGTGAAAGGGCTAGTTATCAACTAAAACCATCTTTAACTCTTTAATTGCCTCTCCGATGTCTCGGCCTTCGGAAAATATATGGCTTCCCAAAATTAATATCTCCGCCCCTGCCCTAACCGCCATTTGCGCCGTCTCTTTATGAATTGAACCATCAACAGCAATTTTAACAGTCGGGTACATTTTATGAAACTCGACAATCTTTTCTATTGCCCCCTCTACAAACTCCCCGCCGTAATTCCCCGGATGAACCGTCATAAATTGAACTTGATCAATTTTTGACACGAATGGTTCTAGGGACTCAATATTGGTCTCGGGATTGATAGCCAGACCAACTTTCTTGCCGGAATTGTGGATAGTATCGATTATTTCGGCGGTTTTACCAGTGGCCTCAATTTGGAAAATAACACTTTGAAGATTAGGCAACTTGAGCCATCCCGCAATCACCGTTTCTGGTTGTTGAACCATCAAATGCGCGCTTAACTTTAAACGGGAGGAACTATCCCTGATCTCTTCCAGACTAATTGTTTTCGAATCCACAAAAATCCCATCCGAAATATCGACATGTACCAAAGAAACATACGGCTCAACCTCTTTCACCATCTCCGAAAATTCCTCTTTGGTTGTAGCCAGTATCGCCGGCACAATTTCAATCATCGAAAATATTAAAAATTAAATCTAAAAAATAAAATCCGTCCGAAATATTTTAGTTTTTAGTTTTTAAATTTTAGATTTTTAGTATTCTTCTTCTTCGATGTTTTCCATCTCATGAATTCGGCGTTTGTATCGTTCTTCACCGGAAAAATCAGTATCAAGAAATATCTTTACAATCTCTTTTACCTCGTCTTCGGGGGTATAATCGGCCGCCAAAGCGAGCACGTTAATATCATCGTCGTGACGGGCGGCGCGAACCTGTTCTTTGTTAATAGCCAAACCGCAACGGATTCCGGAAACTTTGTTGGCGACTTCGTCCACCCCCACGCCCGAACCGCAAATCACAATTCCTCGGTCTTCTTGGTCAATAATGCTTTTGGCTACTTTCAGGGCAAATTCAGGATAATCATCCTCGGGATTATGCTCCAACGCGCCGACATCTTCATATTCAAAGCTCAACTCGTCAAAAAACTCTTTCAACTTTTCCTTTAGTTCAAACCCGCGATGATCGGCGCCGATATAAATCATGGCTACATATTAAAAATTAAATCTAAAAAATAAAATCTGTTCAGAATATTTTAGTTTTTAGTTTTTAAATTTTAGATCGATTGATATATTCTACCGCGCTTAAGGCTGCGACGCAGCCTTGGCCGGCGGCGATTATAATTTGTTTAAATGGCACGTCTGTCACATCGCCAGCCGCAAACAATCCCGGAACATTAGTGGCACAATGATTATTGACCATGATTTCTCCAAATTTATTTTTTAAAACATCGGCGGGAACAATTCCGGAATTCGGAACCATCCCGATATGAATAAAGACGCCGTCAGTCTTTAACTCCTGCGATGTCCCGCTTGAATCAGTATACACGATTCCAGTAACGAGTTGTTCACCTTTTATCTCCGTGGTCTTGGCCGAATAGATAATTTTAACATTCGACTTAGATACGACTTTGTTTATTAATATTTGATCACCCTTAAATTGAGCATTTTTATTTACAACGTAAACTTGCGAAGCGATATCAGCCAGCATCAGCGCTGATTCTAAGGCCGAATTGCCTCCTCCGATTACGGTCGTAATTTTATCCTGAAAAAGAGGGCCGTCGCAGGTGGTACAGTAGGTAACGCCCTTATTGCGAAACTCTTTCTCTCCCGGCACGCCGAGTTCTTTAGGATGCACGCCCGTAGCCACGATCACCGCTCGGGTCGGATAATCTTTTTTTACTCCGTCAACGTCTGTTGAAACAAGAAAGGTTCCATCGGATTGTTGAGTAATCGCGGACACCCAGACACCTTCTTCTAGTATGACATGATTAGCGCCAAGATGGGCGCGAAATTGTTCGGCCAGCGCCAAACCGTCGGTGTGGATAATTCCGGGCCAATTTTCAATCTCGCCCGAAGTCGCCACTTCCCCGCCGAACTCTTTTGTCAGAATTTTAAAGTTAAGCCCGCGTCGAGCCGCGTAGATTCCCGCCGTTGTCGCCGCCACCGAACCGCCGATTATGATAAGGTCAAACATTTTAAAATAATAATCAATTTTCAATTTACAATTTACAATAAATTTTTCAATGATTCAATTGACTAATTGTTTCATTTAATGAAAACTGTAAATTGATAATTGTAAATTAGCCCCTGATTGTTATATTATGACTGTAATGTCCAAGAAGACAAGTCTCATTATCCTCATCCTTGTTAGTATCGGCGTTCATTTTGCTTTTTTCGGCCAGCCCAATGAAACCGTCTTTGATGAAGTTCATTTCGGTAAGTTTGTTTCGGCCTACTACACTCATCAATACTCTTTCGATATTCATCCCCCCGGTGGCAAACTTATTATCGCCGGATTCGCGAAATTGTTCAACTATTCCGCCGAAGGCGGAAGTTTTGCTCAAATCGGCCAACCATTTCCGGACCATAAATATTTAGCTCTTCGATTCCTCCCCACTTTGGCCGGGGTACTTCTGCCAATTATAATCTATTTTCTGGCGTTGGAGTTGGGATTTTCCACTCTTGGCGCGTTTGGCGCCGGCGTACTTATTGCCCTCGAAAATGCCCTTCTCACCCAATCGCGCTATATTCTTCTCGATCCTTTTCTCCTTGTTTTTGGTTTTGCTTCTTTATTATTTTACTTTAAATATAGATCCGCAGTCCAAAATTGGAAATTGAAAATTGGAAATTGGAAATTTTTGTTGCCAATGGCCCTCTTCGGCGGTCTTTCCATGTCTATTAAATGGACGGGTCTTGCCTTTTTAGGACTGGCGGGAATAATTGAACTTATAGACATGGCTCGCGCTATTTCGTTTAGGCGGATGATTAATCTCGTGCTTTATTTTGCGATTATTCCTGTTCTTTTGTATTTTTCCATTTTCGTGCTTCATTTCTCTCTCCTCACAAAATCCGGCGAGGGCGATGCCTTCATGACACCGGCTTTTCAAAGATCGCTTCAGGGCTCGACTTATACAAACGACCCGACCATCAAACCCCTTAATACATTTCAGAAATTTATTGAGTTAAACAAAGAGATGTACGTCGCCAACCAAACTCTGACCGCCACCCATCCGTATAGTTCCAAGTGGTACACTTGGCCGTTTATGATTCGGCCTATCTATTACTGGAATCACCCTGCCCCGACCGTAGCCTCGGGGGGCGCGCAAATTGCCGAATCTAAAATTTATCTCATCGGCAACCCATTCATCTGGTGGAGCAGTACTGTAGCAATCTTGTATCTACTAGTATCGTCCATATTTGATTGGCTGGGCGCCAAAATTAAAAGTCAAAAATTCGTAATTCGCAATTCGCAATTCGTAATTCTTGCGGGTTTCCTGATAAACCTCTTACCTTTTATCGGCATCGGCCGGGTGATGTTTCTCTATCATTATCTCGCCTCACTCATCTTTGCCATTCTCGCGCTCATCTATTTAATTGACCCCGATAGAAACCGCTCCGCTTCGGTTGTCTCGGGACAACCTGTTTCTAACGGGGCAAGCCAACAAAAAAACCGACGCAATATTATAATCGGCACGCTTATTATCGCCAGTCTCGTTTTTTTGTATTTTGCTCCACTCTCCTACGGTCTACCCCTTAACGCTTCCGCCTTTCAAAACCGTCTCTGGCTCACCACATGGCAGTAGACTTTATCATTCCAAAATGACAGGTTGACAGAATTAGATATTCCGTAGTAATATACGGCGTCAGTCAACGTGAACCTTTCCATCATCAAGAGGTGCGCAGATGCAACGAATCAGTAGGTTTCTCATCGTTCTGATGGCTCTCGTGGCCATCAGCCTCGGCAGTATTGCTTGTGAGATGAGAAATCCATGGGCAACCCCGTCGGCACCGGCCATGGCCCCGCCGCCATCGGAAGCGGAACGGGTTCGGACCTTGGAGAAGAAGGTGGCCTTCATCGAAGGCTATCAGAAGGGCCAGCGCAGCGTTGCCGGCAAGTGCCAGAAGGGCTGCAGTGGAGAACGACGCCGTCCCGCGAAGCCAGCCAAGACTGAAGCTCCGCCCGCACCAGTCCCGCCGGCAATCGCACCACCGGCGCCGCCGAAAGCGCCAGTGGCCAAGCCCGTGACGATGACCCAGGCCGTTCCGTTATTTATCTTCAATGGATCGAAACAGGACGCCGTGGACATCATCAACGCCATCAAGGGCTCGTCGCAATCAGTCTCGACAGCGATCGTCGAAAACCCTTGTTGTCCGCCGGCCCCGCCACCAGCGCCGGCATCAACGAGATACACTTTCCCACCGGCGCCTGAACATCGCACGCCCGACATTGCGCCAGCGGATGTGCCACCGGCCGACTACTACCAGCAACCGGTACCGCATGTGCGGCAACCACCGTCGCAACCGACGGCAACGCTACAAGCACCGCCCCAAAAGGGCCGGTGCAACGGCGGCCGACCGTGTTATCGATAGTCGCTCACCTCGAGGCCGGGGACGTTCCCTCAAAGGAACGTCCCCGGTCGTATTTTATTTTAGAGCGTGTATTTTTTTGCTTTTTGGTACAGTTCGTCTATTTTGGACCAATTGAGATTGTCAAAAAATGCTTCGACATAAGTGGCTCGGTCAGAACCAGTATCAATAAAATAAGAGTGTTCATAAACATCAAGCGCGATTATTGGAATACAACCCCAGACACCGCCATGATCTTGGGCATCACAACCATAAATAAAGAATGTTTTCTCGTTCATGTTCCAACACAAAACCGCCCAGCCACGCGCCGCCATGCCGCACGCAGAAAACCATGCAACAAACTGTTCAAACGAACCATATCTTTCTCCTAAATCTTTTACTATATCCCCTTTTGGGATACCGTCTCCACCTAAAATACTAAAATAATTTTCGTGTAAATATGTACCATTGTGAGCAAAGTTCTCGCCAGAACGTAATCCACGAAGCTGGCTATACGTCTGGTTGCCTTCAAATTTGCCGCTTACTGCCAACTCCTTTAATTTTTCTCTAATCTCATTAAACTTATTGACATAACCGGCATAAAGCTTGCCATAATGAATCTCGATCGTTTTTTGGGAAATGCCTTTCAACGAGCCGGTACCATAGACTAACGGTTTTATTTCTTTTGCCATGTTAGTTAATTTTTAATAGTTGATTAATTTTGGGCCGGTCGAAACCGATAATCATTTTGTTATCAATCATAATGACGGGCACGCCAAACTGACCGGATTTAGCCACTAATTCTTTTTGCTTTTCAACATTACCCGCGACGTTCACTTCTTCGTAAGCCAAGTTTTTAGACTTGAAATATTCTTTGGCCAAGTGGCAAAAATGACAAGCCGGTGTACTGTATATTTTTATTTTAGCCATATTAATTTTACATTAAGCAACCTTCCGTGCCTTCTCAAGAATTGTCACCCTACTCTTAAGTTTCGGTAAATCAATATCTTTCATCTGATCGACACCATCATGGACTTGTTCTAACTCAATTTTGACATTTCTCATGTCAGTTTTAATATCTCTGGCATCCAATTGCAATTCTCGAATTTCATTTTTAATTTCAGTCTTAAAATTACTGATTTTTTTCTCAACACTTTCCTGCAATTCAACCAAATCCTCCTTAGAGGCAAGATTCCTCTCCATCATTGCGGCCAAATCTTCGATTGTCATTCCGTCCTTTTTATTTGCCATAGCGTTAATGATATCAAATCAAAAAAACTAGTCAAAAGTTTATAAATTAAGACAAAACCCGCCTTTCATGGTATTATAACTCGCCATGTTTAGTATTATTAAAAAAGACAAAAAGACTAAGGCCCGATTGGGTATTTTGACCACGCCTCATGGTATTGTAAAAACACCAGCTTATGTGTTCGTTGGAACCTATGGCAAGTTTCGCCATCTGGAGGCGAAAGATATTAAAAGAACCGGAGCCCAGCTTGTGATTGCCAACACGTTTCATCTTTGGGGTAAGACTGACGATCTACGACTGACAACCGACAACAAAAAAACATTTTTAACGAAAAGTTTTGGTCTCAAAATTCCGACCATGACTGATAGCGGTGGCTTTCAGGTGTTATCACTCGCTTTCGATGATAAAAACAAAGTCGGCAAATTCACCCCGTTAGAAGTAGCCCCGCCGAGGTCCGAAGGACTCGCGACTGCATTGCGAGCGAGACTTCTAACGGGGTTCATGACAGGTGATACTAAACTAGACAAGAATTTTAAACGTACCAAAATTAGAATCACTTCAAAAGGTGTCCATTTTAAATACAATGATAAAAACCTGTTTCTCGGGCCAGAATTATCCATGAAACTTCAGAAAAAAATCGGCGCTGATATTATTTTTGCTTTTGATCACATCACCTCCCCGCTCGACGATTACGAATACAATAAGAAAGCGGTTGAACTGACTGATAGGTGGGCATCCCGCTGCCTGAAGTTGCACTTGCCTTTGGCAAGCAGGGACGGCGGGACAAGGGGGACGACCAAAGGTCGGCAACAGACAATTTCGGCACTGGGACGACAACAACTTTTTGGAATTGTCCAGGGAGGATTATTTAAAGACCTAAGAATTAAAAGCGCCAAATCCATCGGCGCCATGCCTTTTGACGGTTTCGGTATCGGCGGTTCGTACACGAAAAAACAAATTGCCAAGATATTAAAATGGGTCATTCCCTATTTGCCCGAAGAAAAACCCCGCCACTTGCTTGGTGTCGGCAAAGTGGCCGATGTTTTTGAAGCCATTGAAAACGGCATTGATACTTTTGATTGCGTCATCCCCACTCGCGAAGCCCGCCACGGCCGGCTTTACACCAAAACCAGCCATTTAGATATTCGCAAAGGAAAATACGCCAACGATAAAAAAGTAATCGAAAAAGGTTGTGGTTGTTTGACCTGCGTAAGCGGAATTTCTCGACAGCAAATACGCAAATCGCTCAAAGATCAACCCTCACACCTAGTCAACGAAATTTGCAACTGCCGAAGGCAATCGTTGACTAGGTGTGAGGGTCAACGCTGGTGCTTAATGCACAACATGTGGTTCTTTAATAATTTCCTAAACGAAATACGAGCCTCGCTTGTACGTGGCTCGTATCAACGATACAAGAAAAGCTTCCTCAAAAAATTCGGAATTTAATCCTTATTCACCCCGCGCATAAAAAGCAATGGCAAGCAAAAAGCCCCGAAAGGGGCTGTTGCTTTTTATGTGCGGGACTTCATCATTTTCGAAAAGACGTAAATGTATAAGATATCCAGAATTCCGGCGGTGTTAACAAGCAAAAGAATGATAAACCACCATTTGTGGCTACCGCGAGCCGATTTCCAAAGAGCCAGACCTTTCCAAAACAGACTCCAGAGAAGCAATATGGCAAAAACCGCACCCAACCCAAATCCTAACGGCGTACTCAACCACCACCGTCCACCCTCCGCGTATGGATAGTTCATTAGATCATCTTAAACATTAAATCTAAAATCTAAAAAATATCAGATTTTAGTTTTGAGATTTAAGTTTTTATTTTAGCCCTGATATCTTTCAGGACGACTATGTCCTGTTCTACTTTATCGTGCTCCGTTTCTAAAATAAAATCAAGATCAAAAGTGGATAGCAAATGAACAAACCCATCTCGGCCAATCTTGCCGTCGCCGATATGGTCATGGCGATCTTTACGTTCACCAAGATCAACCTTAGAATCATTGGCGTGGACAAGCTTGATGGATTTTTTGCCAACGGTGGCACTAATTTTTTTTTCTGTTTCCGCCACCGCCTTGAGCGTCCGGATGTCATAGCCCATCGCGAACATATGGGCGGTATCAATACAAACTCCAACTTCCTGCCTGCTTTTGTCTCGAATTTCCGCCAATTCTTCGAACGTACAGCCCATCAACGAACCGACGCCAGCCGAAATTTCAAGCAATAACTCGGTTGAACCTTTATAGCCATGCAAAATTTCTTTAACCGATTGAGCCGCTAGCTCCATCGCTTTCTGACGATCGCCTTCTTTAGAACTGCCCAGATGAGTCATCACATATTTCGCGCCGATAAGACTGCCCCGCTCCAGTTCTTCGCGCGCAATCCGAACAGAATTTTTGCGAAGCGACTCTTTCTCCGAGGCAAAGTTTATATAATAAGGCGTATGAATATAGCATTCGGCCTGATTACTGGCTTTCATTGCCGATTTAAATTCCTCCGCAATCTCCGAAGTTATCTTTGGCGCCATTCCGCCTTGCGGCGACCGCGTAAACATCTGAAACACTTCGCACCCTAACTCCTCCGCCCTCCCCGGCGCGTTAGTTATGCCTCCCGCAATAGAAACATGACAACCTATTCTTCGCATCAGTATTTTATGTTTTTTAATTCTTCAAGAATATCGTTGGGAATGGGAATAGCTTCGCGGATAGGACTTACTCCGGGATAACGCCAAGCGGTGATTATAACTTTTTTTCTTGGTTGAAATATTTTAGTTTTTAGATTTGATTTTTCATTTTTCTGGGCATACATGACCCAGATTTCTTCTTTCCAAACCGCTTTACCGGGCTTACCCGGTAGTGAAGCCGAAGTTTTCTGCCCGGCGAAGCCGCTTCGGCTTCTACTACCGGGCTGCATTACCGCAATCGTATCCGGCGCAATGCCTTTTTCGCTCCGGTACGGATTCCGCATCACTCGCTTTATTCTATCGGCCGATAACCCATAATATACCATTTTGCCGGCTACGTGATTAGTCCAATGGTATTTAGCATCGTTTTTTGGCATCTGTATCCGCATTCAATTATATTAGTATTCCTTCTCATTTTTGCAACCGCACACCTAACTTTAAAATAGGCTCGTACGAAATCTTTCTAAAGTTAGCGGGATTATTTTATTTCGTACGAAAGGTTTTAAGTAGTGTGTTATTTTATGCTCGTGCGACACAAAATAACACATTTATGAATTAGTACGATCGTATTAATTCATAAATAGTAAGCTAAACAAACAAAAACAAAAAGCACGGACTTGCGCCAGCGCTTTTTGTTTTGCTTATTTAGCGATCGTTATGATCACTATAACCGCCTCGATCGGAGCCGCCTCGGCCTCCGCCGAAACCGCCGCCCATCGGACGTCGCGGAGGACGTTCAGTCATGGGCCGAGCCTCATTGACTGTCAGATTTCGGCCATCCATGTCCATGCCATTGAATTTTTCAATAGCGGCCATGGCGGCTTCATCCGTGGCCATCTCCACAAAAGCGAAACCACGTGATCGGCCTGTCATCCTGTCCATCATCACTACGACGGACGTAACTTCACCAACCTGGGCGAATGCTTCGCGAAGGCCAGCTTCAGTCGTATTGAACGACAGGTTGCCGATATATAATCGTTTTGCCATTACTTCAAATCTTCAGTTTCCAGTTATCAGTTTCCATTCATTTTTCAGTGATCATTGATCAATTGAAAACTTATTGAAAATTGGTAATTGGTAATTGAAAACTGTATTTACTAGTAGGGCGACCCCTCGCTTGCCCCGCCTTTGGCGGGGTGAAAGTTCCTACTAGCAACTTAACGTAGCCGAGGAAACCCACGAGTTCCTACAATACGAACATTATAGCACATCCAATCCTTAATGTACAACCCCGCCGTAAACAGACACTATTTGGTGAGTATCTTATCAATAATAGCCTGAAAAGTGGTAAATGGAGCGGCACCAACAGAATTGCCATTACTGTCAGCCACGAGCTGTCCGTTGATAAATGTGGCTGGCGTACCATTCACGCCAATCGTGCTTGCCTCCTGCGTTTCTTTTTGAATTAACGATGCGTATTTGTCAGAATCAAGGCATTTATTAAATTGGCCCGCATTCAAACTGAGCGCCGAAGCAAACTTTTTAAGATTAGCCTTTGAAAACGCGCCAGAATTTTCTGCCCCTTGGTGATTAAAAAGATAGTCGTGATATTCCCAAAACTTTCCCTGATCATTGGCGCAACGAGCTGCCTCGGCCGCCCAAACTGATTCTTGACCAAGAAAAGCGTAGTCCTTCCATGCAAAACGGACCTTACCAGAATTCACGTACTGACTAATAAATGCAGTCTGATTTTGTTTAAAATATCTCTCACAAAACGGACATTGAAAATCGGCGTATTCGACAATCATTACCGGCGCTTTGGCATCGCCAAGAATCATGGCGTTCGTCAGATCAATATTGACCTTGCCGATTGGTTTTTGAACTCCGGTCGGAGCAATAACCGCATTCTGATTAGCACCACCACGAGTATAAAAAATGGAACCACTAATCAAAACGGCAGCAATCAATATTGAAATCGGCAAAATTAGTTTTGTTTTATCAAAACCAGACCAACCCATCGATAAAATAGGCTGAACAGGTTGATGAGAATGCTCCATCGACTCCGACACAACAGGCATATCAGTCAACTGCACTATCGGTTCAGCATCAGTATCATATTGTGGTGTATTCATGACTCAAGTATATCACATTATTTATAAAAACAGAAAATCCTAGTCCCCTATTAAACGCAAAAACCCACCAACGACGGAGGCAGGTTAATGCGTGATGTTGATGGGTGATGACCTACCCCTTACTGTTGCGAGTATAATTGATGAGGTTTTGTTCGACATAGTGCCCACAGATATAAAAAACGCCAGGCATCGAGCCGAAAACAAAACTTCGTACAATACCCATGTTGGTTCCAAGACAAAGAACTGAAATGGGAATAAACAGTATTCCCCCAGCGATTAAGCATTTTCTCATATACGTGCCTCCGTGTTGAATATAAGCATAAATTATTGTTATAGTCAAATGTAATTAAGCACAAAAAAATCCACCTAAAGGACGAAATAATAATATTTCCGAGCGTTAAATGACGCTATTTTTGTAAACACAGCGACCGACACCCCAACCCCCAGCGAGAAGTTGCGCAGGCCGAGGCCATGATAAGGCCGAGGCTTTACCCCCGAAGCTTGGTGCTTGGTGAGGGGGGCGAGCATCTAGATAGCGCCGAGTCGCTGGAACGAGGCGACTATCGGTCGAGTCGGGGGTTGGGGTGGAGGGAACGAAACTACTGCGCTAGCGCCGCGTCCACTCTGGCTTTGAAATCGGCGAAATTTTGGATGCCGACTTCTTTAATACCGTTAATAAAGAAGGTCGGCGTGGAGTTGATGCCGATCGCGAGGCCGTCTTGTTTGTCTTGTTCAATAATAGCGCTGTATTTGTTGGCCGCCACTTCGGACTTGAATCGACTGACATCGAGTTTTAATTGTGTGGCGTAACCCACCAGAATAGACGTTGGATCGGCGGAATTAACCCATTCATCATAGTTGGCATAGATGAGCCGATACATCTCCCAATATTTTTCTTGAGCACCGGCCGCCTCGGCCGCCTCGGCCGTTAAAAGCGCGTATTGATGCTGGGACAATGGAAAATTACGAGAAACGAAATTCACTTGAGGATTATCTTTATATAAAGCGAGAAGCTGTTCAACAATCGGAAAAGCCGCCGCGCAAGCCGGACACTGAAAGTCGCCAAATTCCACAATGTTCACTTTCGCATCAGGATTAACCGTGCTGTGACTGGTTGGCCTAATAAGTTGATCTTTCGTAGCTGGTGTTGGTGCTCCGTTGTTATTGCGAGAAATTAAAAAACCAAGACCGCCGAATATCACGATAAACACCAACGTCATTATTTTTACTTCTTTAGTCATCTCGGTGGGCCGAGCGATGGACAAACATCAACCCGGTTATCAAAGTAAACGCTATCAGCGATAATAACGGAATGGTAATAAAATTCAAGACGGTAAACTGCCGGGATATGCAAGAAACGCCAACAGTACAAGGGGCGAGGGTTTCCGGAATAATCCGCCAAATGAGCAGATTTTGATATAAGGCGATCCCAAGACCAATAATACTCAACGGTAGAACATAGGCCGAAACGGCCTTATCTCGACGAATAATTCCCACGGCCATAATCACTACCAGCGGATACATCACGATTCGCTGGTACCAACACAATGCACACGGAGCAATACCCGCAATTTCACTGAAATACAAACTCCCCACCAAAGAAACGAGGGTAACTACCCAAGCGATATAAACACCGTATTCCGATAACCAAGATTTAATACGCGTAAACATTATCTTCTGTCATAATGGCTTTGAAGATATCATAATTAAACTAATTCCGCAAAAAACAATAGTCCCTCACTTTTTTTAAGATGAGAGACTATTAAAATACGACTGCGGTTTAAGCGACTAAGCTTTTCGCCCCGCAAAGATCATGTAGATGGCGCTCAACCCCACGAGATCGTAGATAATACGAGTCAGAGTGCTCGCGTCCCCGAAAATCGTCGAGACAAGATTATAATCGAACAGTCCAACTAAACCCCAGTTAAGGCCCCCGATAATCACGAGGACTAGGGCAATTTTGTTTAACATATTTGTATATGCACGAAAATCTTGATACGTTTTCGACCAATCCTCGGGGGATCCCGATTACATTATCGTACAATCTAAAAAAACAACAAATAGAGTTATGAACAGTTGAACGATTGAAACAAGAAGTCGAGACTGTTGGCATATCGTTAATATTTTTGTAAAATGAACATCATGAAAAAATATGCCCCATTCATGTTCATTATTGCCCTCATCGTGGCCAGCGATATCGGGGGTTTAATATTGTACAAAAAAGAAGTCTCTAAACAACAGCAAAGCGGAGCGGCCTCAATTGCCTCTCTCCAAAAAGAGCTCGCCACTCTGCAGGCCCAATTGGCTCTAGTCAGTAAACAGCAGAGCACGGTCGGTATGTCCGCCCAAGAAGTCGTTACATCAGCGGTCTCAAAAACGACGCCCTCGGTTGTCTCTATTGTTATCAGTGAAAATGTTCCCAAATATAAAGTGGTCTACAAAAACCCATTCGGTAATGATCCGTTCTTCAAAGACATCGGCATTCAAGTTCCCGTCTACGAACCCACCGGTGAAACCCAATCCCAAAAAGTCGGCGCGGGCACCGGCTTTATCATCAGCACTGACGGTTATATTCTCACCAACAAACACGTCGTCGCCGACGATAAAGCGAGTTATACGGTTCTCTTGTCGAACGGCAAACAGCAAACCGCCCAAGTTATTTATCGAGACCCATCAAAAGATATTGCTATTATTAAAATCACCGGCGTCAATTATCAGCCGGTTAAATTTGGAGATGCCAGCAGTCTCAAGCTGGGTCAAACGGTTATCGCCATCGGCAACGCGCTCGGCGAATACAATAACACTGTCTCCATGGGCGTTATTTCGGGTCTGAACCGAACCATTCAGGCCTCCAGTCCGGACGGCCGTTCAGAAACTCTAACTGGCGTTATCCAAACTGACGCCGCCATCAACCCGGGCAACTCGGGCGGTCCGTTGCTGGATTTGAACGGCAACGTTGTCGGTATCAACGTCGCCACCGTCCAAGGCTCCAGTAATATCAGCTTCTCCATCCCCGAAAGCACCTTCCGAAGCATCATCAAGGCCGCGATTAATAGATAAGATTTTAGTTTGCATTATAACTGCAGCGCTTAACCACACCAAAGATGGGATCACCGAAGACGGCGTTGGAGCAGGCGGTGCCGTTTGTAATCATGCGGTAAACATAAACGCCATTCGCGCCATATTGGACAGTTCGTGTTCCCGAAAAAGAACAGTACTGATTTTCGCCGGCGCATTGAATCCAGTTGCCTGAATTATTGCCATAGTTGGCGTAATTAATCGCTCCAACGGTAACATTGAACGCGCTGCAATTGGTTGACGACGAGCAAACTACAACCGAGTTATTGCCGTTGGCTAACCCCTGAAGAGTTAAGGTGCTGCCATTGAGTACCGCCGATACAACGCTAGAACTAGAATTATAAGCGATATAATAATTCCCGTTATAATTATAGTTATAGTTATAGTTGTACGTGTTTCCGCCAGAAACAGTGATAGTTAAACTTTGACCAACATATAAAATCGGATTGGTCTGACTAAACGTAATGACCGGTAATACCGGATTGTTATATATCGGTGGATTGTAATAATTATTTCCACCATAATAATTAACAGGGCCGACAGTAACATATAGCATGGCACAGCCACTACCGATTCCTGTCTGCGCAGACAGGCCACCAGAAGAACAAACATTAACCGAGCCGGAACCGCCATTGAGACCGGCGATTTGAAGATTATTACCGCTGATCACGGCCTGAAAAATATTAGCCCCAGTTGGGTACATTGTATAAGGCGTGCTGCCTCCGTAAATGGTTATATTCACGGACTGACCAACAGCTACCGACACGCTTGTCTGACTTAAGGTTGGCGACCCATATCCATAATTATAATTATTATAGCTGTAGGGCCAAGTAACGCTAGATGAGGTTTGATTATTTACCACGACATATGCATTACTGCTGAAAATAATCCCATAATTAGCTGAACTGACCGTAGTCGAAAGATATCCGTTCGAATTCGTCGTACCGATATATTGAGATTGCGTCCCGTAGTTATAGCCGGAATTTTGATAATACAAAACCGCGCTGGCGTAGGGATCGCCATATACTGTCACGGTTACCGAATCCCCGCTTCCCGTCGCCGAAACCGACAAGGTCGGCGTCATCGCCCGAGCCGTCAAAGATGCTGAAAAGAGGCCCAAAACAAGCCCTAATATGACGCAAAACCGTAAAAATATTTGTTTCATATTTTTTAGAGGAGCCCATCCAAGCTGGGCCCTAGTTATTATTACTTTCCTTATATGCTTCTTCTTTGTTTAACACAACCAACCGGCCATCACTCTCTTTGTTCGGGCTGACCGCCCCGAATTTTTTGATATTGCTCTTTGTGTTGAGTCAGAATTTGTTCAATCTCATAATTTGGAATTTCCAGACGCAAAAGATCAATCACGTGCATTGCGTCATAGATATCGGATTTATTTTCTATTTTCCAGACGGCATCCCGCCACAAAATAGCCTTTTCATATTCCCCTTTCGCTGACGCCTCTTTTTCAAGACGCTTAAATAGTTCCGTAAACGCAAGGTATTCTACGGCTTTTTCGCCGCCCTGTTCAAGGGTTCTTTCTTTAAATGGGATTTTGGTTGTGTTTTTTTGAGCATTCAGCATGTTATAAACTTTGCCGCTTTTTTTCCATTGAAAAGCGGTAGAAATAATTTTTTCATACAGGGCCCGGGCTTGTTCAATTTTGGCATTATCAATCGCCGGAATATCTTTGATAATAGAAAAACAAAGGACGGCTCCGCGGACAATTTCTTCGAGACTCCACCACGGTTTCGCCGACGCCCACCAGAATTGATCGCTCGATAACGCTTCATCCATTGCTTGGCGGATACCCAAAAAATAAGAACTTTTTTCGTCCATCTCATAAACATTATTGAGCGTCAACTCCACCAGTTCTTTTTGCCAATGATGAATCTCATTTTCCGGGTCATTCCATGACAAAAATTGAATGCCTCGTTCAATATCTTGCTCGCTCGAAGCCCAAGTTGATTTTACCGGACTTATTATAATAGTTTCGGGATAGAGCTGGGGCAATTCTGATATTGTTACCAGTTCAAATTTTGATGATTGGAATATTTCGAAAAGAAGTTTTTCCAAGCCCGGCCGATGATGGCCGAACGTCTCGCCGTCCATCCCCGTAATTAAATAATCGCCGCTCGAAAAATTCTTTTTCATGGTTTCGGCCAACGAATCAGCCGACCTAACGCCGGCCCCCATAATCAGGTTGCTGGGACTTCGCTCCCGAAAAAAAACCATTAGATTCGCCTCTTTTATTTTATAAGTTTTGGAATAATCCACCTGCCCGGTCTTCCCGCCGCAGGCAATCTCGTCGATAATTAACCAACGATATCCAAGTTGTTCAATAATCGGCGCTATTTTCTCGTCATAAGCCATTTCGGGCGGGAAAAACCCATTCGGTTGATAATGATTACGCGTGTAAAACTTCAACGTCGCCTCATTTTCCTGAATCTGCCGAATCATTTCTTTCTCGGACAAGAACGGCAAAAGCGCGTGATATTTCGCCGAACCCGTTAGTTCAAGACGGCCCTCCCGAAGAAGATAATTTATAATATCGATTAAGTCGCGATATCCATTCTGATCAAACATTTCCAACAAAACGCCGTTGATATTAAGGGTTAATCTCGCTTTAGAATTAGTTTTCAACCCTTCCAAAATGGGTCGATAACTTTGCGTTACCACCGCCGCTAAAATGTCCGGCTGTTGACCGGCCGGTTGATAGATGTGTAAAAAATTGGCCCACTTCATAAGAAATTAGTTATTCGGCCGTTTGTTGAACGTGCAAGGCGATGGCTTTCTCAAATAGTTGGCCATACTCTTTCGCCGAACTGGCCCAAGAGAAGTCGGACTTCATTCCTTGGCGCTGAATTTCTTGCCAGACCTTGGAGTAACGATACGTTTCTATGGCTCGAACGACCGCGCCAAAAAAAGAATACTGGTCAAATGATTCAAAAACAAAGCCCGTCCCTCTTTTGGTTTTTGGATCATAATCCGTAACACTGTCGGCCAAACCGCCGGTTTTTCGGACGAGCGGAACGGTGCCATAACGCATCGCTTCCATTTGGGTCAGACCCGACGGTTCAAATTTTGAAGGGATCAAAACCGCGTCGGCGCCCGAAAAAATTCTATGGGCCAGAACGTCATCAAAGGTAAAGTGGCCCGCCATGTTGCGAGGATACTTTTCAGTCAGATTTTGGAAAAATGACATAAAATTAGCTTCCCCTGTACCGGCGACAATAAGTTGAATATTAAAATTGCGGAATAACGGTTCGGCTGTTTCTAAAAGAAGACTGAACCCTTTTTGATCGGTCAGCCGAGAAACAATGCTGAAAAGCGGAGTCTCTGGCCGAAGAGGCAGGTTGAACTCTTTCTGCAGGGCCGCTTTATTTTTTAGGCGTTTTTCCAGACTCCTACTGTTATAGTTTTGAACCAAAGCCGGATTAGTTTCGGGACTATAAACCTCGTAATCAGTCCCGTTCAGTATTCCAAAAAGGCGAGACCGCCTTTCTTTAAGCAACTCGTCCAACAATTCGCCAAATTCGGGGGTGGTGATTTCGTTGGCATACGTCGGAGAAACGGTATTGATCACATCGGCATACATAATTCCCCGACGCATAAAATTCAACTTGGCTAATCTGGGATTGTTGAAAGCAGAGATTTCTTCTTGACCGGAATCATAATCCATATCGCTCACAAAATGGGGATCAAACATGCCTTGATAAACAAGGTTGTGAATGGAAAAAACAACCGCAATTTTGGACAGTATGGAATCATTTTTGTAATCGGTATGCAGATAATTGGGAATCAAACCAGTATGCCAATCCGCCGCCACAATGACGTCAGGTTGCCAGGACGATTGTTTCAAAAACTCCAACGTTCCCTTGGCCAGAAGCGCCCAGCGGACATGATCATCGTTATAGCCATAGGGGTTAGCTCTTTTTTCGTAATATTCCATATTTTCCAAAAAATAGGCCAGTGTCTCTCCCTTCTCGTTTTCGTGACGCAACACGTTGGAAACAAAAAGCCCATTCGGATCGTTTTCTGGAAGGATGGGCTTAAGATCTTTCATTTCCATCTTCAAAGAAAATTTATTCACGTCCATGCTGGCGTATTTCGGCGTCATCACCCGCGCGTCATGACCCAATTCACGCAATTCTTTGGGCAAAGCCCGCAAGACCTCGCCTAATCCGCCCACTTTGCTATAAGGCGCCGCTTCCGAAGCCACAAATAAAATCTTGAGTTTTTTGTCTTTTGTCATGTTTTAATTATACCCTTCTTTTCCTTTTTTTCCTACCCCAGATACCTTAAAAATTGAAATCGCCCCGACTAGAGTCAGCACAAAGATCGGCCTTGTTCTGAAGAAGTCTCTCCACCATCCCTTGCCAATCCTCGGGGGTGATGAAGAGTCGCAAAAACTCGAAGAGTTTCTCGTACTTCTCCCTCTCTGTTCTGACTCGATGGTTCATCTCCACGATGTGACCAATGAAGGCACCGATGACCGAGTATCCGACCTCATCACCTAAAAAAGTCAAATTTAAAAACCTCGAACGCGCGACTTTAGTTATTTAAAAATTAAGTCCATACTAACCATATGATGAAAAAATCAAATTTAATTGTTGCCCTACTTCTTGTTATCGCCATAATCGGTGGTGCGGTTTTATATAAAACGAAACAACCATTTTCTGGTATTCCCGGCTACACCCAAAAACCGACACCTTCCGTAATCACTGGAACTTCTTCACCCAAACCATCTATCACAACGGCCGCCGCTACTTTTTCACTAAAAGTGCCTTTTACCCCCCAAGCGCCAACCGGTAACTGGGACCAATTCCACAACGAAGCCTGCGAAGAAGCCAGCGCCATTATGGCCGCGGCCTATTTCTCTGGCGACACGAGAACCAAAATTCCCGCCACCGAAGTGGAAGAGCAAATAACGACTCTAACGAACTGGGAGCAAGCCCATTTTGGTTATTCGTTAGACACCACCACGGCCGAAACGGCCGAGACGATTCGGTTGTTTTATCATCTCCAAGCCACGGTTGTGAGTAATTATACTGAAAAAGACATTAAAGACGCCCTTAACGCCAATAAGATAGTAATAATTTCCGTGAATGGCCGGCTAATTGGTAATCCCTACTACAAACAACCAGGCCCTATTTATCACATGCTCGTCATCCGGGGTTACACCACTACTCAACTTATCACCAATGACCCGGGTACTAAAAATGGCGAGAATTATAAATACTCCTTTTCAACTCTTAAAAACGCCCCGGCTGACTGGAATCACGCGACCAACACAATCGATGAAAATAAATCTTTAATGATTGTCGTCTCAAAATGATTCTACCTGTTAGATTTTTTGGCTTTGCGGTCGGCCAGCATTTTAGCCTTGATGGCTCGGCGTTTCGCCGTTTTGTGTGAGTGTGGATTTCTCGTCAACATACTGCCTAATGGTCCGTGTCGTTTTTGTATTGCCATAAAAAATTTTAATTATTTTAATTTTTCTGCCTCCCCTTTTTTACTAATTTGTAACAATAATACTGCCTTTCATCGTTGGGTGAATAGCACAATAATAGTTATTAGTGCCGACATCGGTAAACGTGAAGCTAAATGATTGCCCCGAAGCAAGGGTTGGAGAATTAAGAAGATTACCCACGTCAGACGTTACCGTATGAGGTGCGGTATCATTATTAACCCATGTTACCTTAGTCCCCTTTTTGATGGTCAATGTTTGTGGATTAAATAAGAAATTTTTTATATCTACTGCAATGGAAACAACGGGCGGCGGTGAGGATAATGGTGTTGTCGATACTTGTATGGTCGGCTCTGGAGTATTTGTTGGAGTTCCGCTTGAACCATTACTAAAAACTAAGTAATACGCCCCGACACCGACAATCACCAAAACCACTAGAGTTATAATGAGTTTTTTCATTGTGTTTTGTTTGGTTTATTAACTTTTGATATATCTATTAAACACCAGAAACATCCCCGCTGATAAGAAGTATACGATAACAAAATGAATCAGTAAAAACAATAGAACAAAATTTAAAGGATACCCTTCTATTAGCGTTCAAAGGCCGATAGAATCAGATTCGTTAAAGACCCAAACAGTGACTTAAAATCAATGAGACTGCTGGGAGAAATTTCGTTCGAAGGTCTTAACTCTTTGTTTTCCCGTAATTCCCGCTCGGGCTGTAATTCGCGAGGAAGACCATTTTTACAATTATCCCCTTCGCAAGGTCGAACTTGAGGTCTTTGTTCTTCAATTCTGTTGGGACCTCGTCTATCTTCCTGCCCATTAGAACCTTTAACTTTATCCTTGCACGCGTCTGGATTAGTATCGCAATATTCTTTGCATTCTTCCGGACCCTTACATCCTCCCGGACCGGCTTGTTGGGGCATCATTTGCCCGCCCGGATTGATGGTTCCGGGCTTAGGTGGACCCATTTCTTGTTTTCTTTCTTCGATTCTTTTTAGATCTTTTTCTGACATCATGCCATTATCTTTAGCGAAATTAAAACAAGTTTCCTGATTATCAGGATTACCACAAAAAGCGTCGCATTCATCCTTACTTTTACAATCACCGGGGCCCTTACCTCCGGTCTTACGGGCCATTTTGGCCTCTTCTGAAGTCATAAATCCAGCCGCTTCGGCAAAATTGGCACATTCTTCCATGTGTTCTTCTTCCCCGCAATAATCATCACATCCTTCTTTACCTCTGCAATTCGGGGGCTTTACGCCTTTTTTAAACGCCGCTAACATTTTTTGAGAATCGTCTTTTTCTTTTTCATTCATGAAACCCGCTTCCGCCGCAAAATTCATGCAAACTTCCATATTGTCGGGACTACCGCAATATTCATCGCAAGCTTTTCGGCCATGGCAAGGAAGCGGCCTGATCCCTCTCTTGAACGCCGCTAACATTTTTTGAGAATCTTCAAGTTCTTTGCCCTGAATAAAACCAGCCGCCACGCCAAAATTAATGCATTCCTCCATGTGACTGGAATCCTCGCAATAAACATCACATTCTTTTTTATTGCCACAAGCCGGCGGTTTAACTCCTTTAGCTATCGCGGATTGAACTTTCTTGGCTTCTCCTAATTCTTCAACCGACATTAAACCGTTTTTTTCCGCGAACGCCACGCATTCATCAATATGGGTTATATCATCGCAATAAGTGTTACAAGATCGCTTCCCACTACACCCTCCCGGACCCTTGCTTCCCGATCCGACAAACTTTTTGGCCAAACTGACATCTTTTTCGGACATTAAATTATTTTTCTCCGCGAAATCTAAACAGACATCCGTATTTTCGGACTCATCGCAATAAGACCGGCAAGCGGATTGACTTTCACAGTTACCTAATTCCACTACCGGATATTTTATATCCGCCGAATTAACCGTTTCTTGAGCTAAAACTTTATTAATAAAATCAACCGAACCAATAAGTGCTAAACCTATAATAACAAAACTGATAAGATATTTTATTTTCATGTTATTAAAAAGGATTTGTTTTAATATTCTGATAAGGATTGGCCTTATTGGCCGGATTAACATCAGGTTTATTTTCTAAAGGATTCGTTTGAATTGACGGTAAAACACCCTTGGTTGCGCTGTTTGATATATCTTCAGCAATATTCCCGGAATTTTCTAAAGTGCTTTGGGCTCCGGATTTTTTGGAATTAACCCAATAAAAATATCCCGTCGTGCCCACGACAATTAATAAAATAACGGCACTTGTTATGAGTATGGCTTTTCTGGATATATTCATACCTTCTGACAATTTTAGCATCTAGCGTAAATAAAGACAATAAGATATATGTGGACTTATGCACAAGACCAGAGTTCTAAACGTGTTCAGGAGTTGGAGCAGAAAAAGAAAAGTGCTCGCGACTTATGTCCAAAGGACTGCACGAACACTTTTCCCAACGACGATGTGTCATAGAGAAGCCCCCTCTTTCTGACCTTGTCGCATCTTCTGATCGCGCAGGGCTTCAGCCCTGTCAATTCTGTAGGTGATGCTGCTCACCAAGAGCGGATTGCAAGGATTCTTCCTTCTCAACTCATTGAGATAGAAAAGGCCATCTTCAATTAACTCCTCGAACAACTCCGGGGGGCTTCCAGAGTTAAGCTCCAAAAGAGCTTGTGCGCACTCACTCAACTCCTTCCTACGCCTTCGCATTTGACACCTCCTTCCGTCGGGAATCACCAGTCTGGCGCAATTATAACATTTTTTACCGGAGGGAAAAAGGGGTCAGGTCCCTTTTTTAAGTCTTAAAATCAGGATTTTTTTGTCTGCTCCACATTGTGAACAACGTTAGAACTGTAATACGGAAGAAGAATGAGTTTATGTATATTCCAGATTTGAGAATGTATTGTGCATGATTTATTCTACGGTGCGGTTCACTATATCGTTTGATAAAAAAGAAGGCCCCGCACCAGACGAAGCGCGGGGGCTTCCTGTTGTACGGGGGCGTGGCCATGAAGCAGACTACTTCTTGGGCGGGACAGCAGTCTCGACCGGGGCGTAGATGTGTTCGATGTTGTCTTTCCGAACGAAATCGACGCCGCCGCCGATCCGATGCACCTGGACATGATCACCCCCAGTGTCCACCACCTTCACCACGTTTTGATGGCCAGACTGAGATGAACCATCCTTCGTTGTGACAGAATTGGCCATAACACTCACCTCCCTTGGGCCGGAAAACTGGTTGACGAACTGTGACAGTAGTCTATCTAAATAACACAAACCTGTCAAGTGTATATGATATATGTGATCTTATGTGGTCGAGAGTCTGGGCTATTCTTTTGATGATTTCAACTTTCTTGCGACAATAACAATTCTGTGCCTAGAGAGTTTAATGCCATTTTCTGTTTTAAACTCTGCAACATATTCTGATAATAACTTATTGTCTTTCTTGGAATCGAAGTCTTCAAATATTGGTACTCCCTGTAAAAATAAATCTAGGTCTTCATAGGAAGCATGGAATTCGTTATAGAAATAATTTTGAGCGAATACAATCTCAAAACCCGAGTTCATAATTATTCCTCTATCTTTCTCAAGTTTTGAATCGCCCCATTCACCATATCCCTGACCACGGCCAAATATTTCTTTGATTGCTTGGCAGTCTTTCTCTCCGATATTTATTCCAACGAAGTGACCCCGCGGCTTTAGTAGTCTGTGAAATTCAGGGAAAGGTGTCGGACCACGACGACTATAAACCAGGTCAAAACTATCTTTTGCAAATGTTGTCTTGCTAGCATTTTGTTCTTCGAAACTAACATTTTCTATGCCCATTTTCTTTTGTAGATTTCTTGCCGATTCAAGCATGTCAGTAGATAAATCGATTGCAGTTATTTTTTGAAAATGAGTAGCAATAGAAAGAGTAAAACGACCATCGGCACAGCCAATATCCAAAGCCATCTCATCATTTCCGCTTAATTCCAACAGCTTGTTTTTAAAAACTTCTTCGGGATCACCATTTTGATATTCTTTTATGTACTGAGCGTCAGTATGATAATTCCCAAATTTCTTAGCGACTTTATTGTAAAAGTTTGTTGTCATAAAGATATTTTAAGCACAAGCTTCTCTGTATTATTTGTTTCTGGTTCTAATGTCCACAATGGGGTCTAACTAAAAAGCCAGCTCTATCTGGCTTTTTGAAAACTGGCTCCACACCTTGAACGAAATCCGAACCCATTTCCGGCAAACCCCCGACGAATGAAGCCGCCCCGCCGCCGCTCGCTAACGCTCGCCACCCAGCAAAAAAGTTTTCTCTGCATTTCTGATTTTGCGCGCGCCGGATTTTTTCTTCTAAAAGGAAAAGAAAACTTTTTTGCTGGGTTCTGCCTCTAACGATGCAGGCGGCGGGGCTGGCCTCTATTTTTTGCAAGAACACGGCGGAATTCCCCCCACACCCCCCTTCCGCCGTGTTCTTGCGGGGACGGACGGAATTTTTGGCGACGGCTTTATTCTTTTCCTTGCCCCACCACCCGTGCGCGGAAAAGTTTATGGAACTCCCATTGAGATTTACTAATTCGTTATTTTTTGATACCATAGTAATATAATAATCAATTTCAATCGCCATTACTTTGATTATAGTATTATATTACTATGAGCGCAAGCAACAATTCAAAAATTGCGGATAACATCAAAAAATACCGAAACAAACTTGGTATTTCTCAAGATAGGCTCTCAAAACTTGCTGATGTTACCTATAACACGATTATCAAGATTGAATCAGGAGCAAACATCAATCCGACGATTGAAACCTTATCAAAAATCGCCAAAGCGTTGAATGTTGGCGTGGATGATCTGCTTAAATAAGTTTTATGGACCAAAAAGCACAATTTGAAAAAAAGTTAATCGCAATAGAAATAGAGCTTGGGTTTTTGCGTGTTCCAAAAGAAGGTATTGGTTTTATGACACCGGAATCTGGAACAGTTTGGCTTAAATTGGATGACGACAAACCAGCAATTCAATCAACGTGGAACAAAAAACACCAAAGAATTTTTGGCCTGACAAGCTTTTATAAAGAAAAGAATGCAAAGCCAGGAGATAAAGTTGTCGTGGAATTTATAGGTAGTAGAAGTGGCAAAACAGAGTTTTACAAACTTAATCTTGTAAAGGCAACGCCAGAAGATATTAAAAAGGAAGAAATAACCGAAAAAGAGGCGGAAGAAATCATTGACTTGTCCGGTCTTTCCTCACAAGCAAAAGGAGATATCGTTGAAGACCGTATAAAAGAACTTATTTTGCTTTATGGTCAAGGTTTGTTGAATGTATATAAACCGACAAATGACACAGAAGGAATTGATTTAATCGTTGTAAAAAATAGCGTTTTTCAACCGCTGTTTTTGCAAGTGAAAAGCAATTACAAATTGCACGGTGGAAGAAATTTACTTGTACAAGTTGGAGACAGAACGCTACATCCCCACCATACTCTTTTCGTGGTCGGTGTTTATTTTAATCCCAAAGAGTTGGAGATAAATGAGAAACTCGCTTTTATTCCATCGGAAGTTGTCTATAAAGAAGGGCAAAAAGTTAAACTGTCCGGTTCTAACACCGGGCGCAGAGTCACCATTTCTCTTAAAGAAGGTTCGACGGCAAAATTTACAGAATACCTTGTTAAGAAAACCGATTTTGTAAATAAGCTACTAGAAAAATTTGCAGAGATAGAGAGGTACTATAAATAAATTTATGCAAAAACCATATTACGAAAAACCAAAATTTAAACTTTACCAAGCAAACTGCTTGGAATTGTTAGCTGAACTCCCGGAAAATTCAGTTGATATGGTTTTTGCAGATCCACCTTACAATCTCTCGAACGGAGGTATTTCAGTCCACGCTGGACGGATGGTTAGCGTTAATAAAGGAGATTGGGACAAGAGCAAAGGATTTAAAGACGATTATGATTTTCATTACAAATGGATGGAAGCGTGTCGCAGAGTTTTGAAACCGCATGGCACTCTTTGGGTTAGTGGCACCTACCATTCAATTTATCAATGCGGTCATGCCTTACAATCACTCGGGTATCACATTCTCAACGATGTCGCTTGGTTCAAACCAAACGCATCACCGAATTTAAGTTGCCGTTATTTCACCGCGAGCCACGAAACTTTGATTTGGGCGCGTAAAGATAAAAAGGCAAAGCATACTTTCAACTACGATTTAATGAAAAACGGCAACTGGCCGGAAGATCAACTAAAGAAACCCGGACTACAAATGCGTTCGGTTTGGGCAATGGGGACGCCAAAAACTGTAGAAAAGAAATTCGGCAAGCACCCAACTCAAAAGCCGGAGGATTTATTGAAAAGAATTGTGCTTGCCTCAACTAATAAGGGCGACATCGTTCTTGATCCGTTCACGGGAAGCTCAACGACCGGAGTAGTCGCTTACCTTTTAGGACGGCATTTTATCGGCGTTGATACTGAACCGAAGTATTTGGATGTATCAATAAAGCGATTTGAGGAATTGGATCGTAATTTAGCGAACAAATATAAAGTAAAATAACTATGGCAAATATACAACTATACAAAAAATTCTTTAAGCTAGATTCTGTTCGCGAGTTTACGCGGGAATTTCAGAAAACACTTGTTACCACCAACAGATCATATCTCTTTTATGTTGATTGGAAGAAAGTAAAAAGAAATGTTGATACGATTAAAACGGAGTTAAGTTTGTTGGATAGTTTGATAAACTCAAAAAACCTAAAGCGAGATTTTTTCGAACTTCTTTCAAAATATCCTGAAGTTGCCAAAGTACTTCCTATTCTTCTTGCAATCCGAGAAATTTCCTTTGACATAATCGAGAGCTTTGACGAGAAAACAACCGATGTCGTTACTTATAGCTTCAACAGAAAACGCGGAGAAAAACTTACCAAAGAGGAAATAGAATCATTTTGGAATTTGGTTGATAAGTCAGGTGCAACAGAACTCTTCGTGACCATTAAGAATTTCAAGGATTATATTTTTGGCGTTGAGGTGGGGATGGATACAAATGCCCGCAAGAATAGAAGCGGTAACGCTATGGAACTTATTCTTGCTCCACTTATGGAACAAACTAAGATAGAGCTTGGATTAACATTATTCACACAAAAACAATTTGGTTCTGTTGAGAAAGAAACTGGCATTTCCTTTCCTGAACTTCTAAAAAACAAAAAATTTGATTTCTTATTCGCAAAAAATGGTAAAGCCCTGAATGTTGAGGTTAATTATTTCTTTGGTGGCGGTTCTAAGCAAGAAATAATTAACTCATATATTGATCGACAGAACAAACTCAAAACGGTTGGTGCAGAATTCATGCTTATTACTGATGGACAAGCCTGGAATAGAAATGTAAATAATGAGCTAGATTCTGGTTTCAACTCCCTTAATTTCATACTTAACCTAGCGTTTGTGCGACGAGGTTTTTTTGATGAGGCCTTGAGAAATTATTTTGGCAAGTAGTTATGCATGAGAAGCAAACAATAATTTTATGACGAATAAGGAAACAACGGAACTTTTATTAAATTTTCTACAGAGTATATTAACCTCGGTGGCATTTTGGGTAGGCGTTGCTCTTATCATTTTTATATTTATATTTAAAAATGAAATTTCCGATTTCCTTAAAAGATTAAAACAATTCAAAACAAAAGGGTTTGAGGTAAATACCGAGAACGAGGACAAAAAGAAAGAAGAAACGCCTAAAAATGAAGAGTTAGCCAAAGAGGAGGAAAAAGAAGAGGAAAAAACACCCGAAGCCCCAAAAGTTGAAGAACCAAAGAGCTTAGAGGAATGGCGCATGGAAATGATTTTTGCAACATTTGACAAAAATCAAGTACGAGCAGATGAAGCCTTCAAAAAAATGCAAGAATTAAATTCTGACCCACTATCGCGCAAGAAGGACGAAATACTTTATTTGAAATTTTCGCATACTGCCGGAAAAACAGACGCAATTCCACGAATAAGAGTTTTTTTGACTGATATGGAGGTTGTTTATGATGCAAATATGGCACTCGGTTTTTGCTATGCAAATTCCGACGATTTCGAAAATGCTACAAAATTTTATTCTGAAGCACTTGAGAAAGCAAGTAATGAAGAAGAAAAGTCTGTAGTTGCATCACAATATTCTTCTTCTCTGTACCGGAATAGTAAGAAAGACGACGCAATTAAGATATTGGTTGATGTTTTGTCTGCAACCACAGAAGATTCTAATAAGGTAAGACTTTACGAAAGCTTGGCCGATATATATGAAAAAGAGAAAGACCATGAAAACAGGGCTTTTGTTCTAGATAAAGCAGTTGAACTAAAACCAAATGATACAGGCCTTATTTTCAAAGTTGGCTATTCTTATGCGGAAAGCGAATATGATGAGCTTTCGCTACTACACTATAAAAATGCGCAAGCCATTAATCCCAATGACGAATCGGTTCAAAATAACCTAGGCGTTCAATATGACAACTTAAAAATGCCTATAAAGTCAGTATCTAGCTATCGTAAGGCAGAAAAACTTGGCGAAACATTGGCAAGTGCCAATTTGGCATATCGTCTAATGAATGCTGGTTTTACGGAAGAAGCCGCCACAATGTTGAACTCTGCGACAGAAAAGGAAAATGTACATCCGAATGTAAATTCGGCGTTATCTGATCTTCCTAAAAGGATTGAAAAAGAGGATGAAACCGAGAAAGGAAAAATAAAGTTTGCATTAGATTTGAGAAAATTCTTTCTTGGATTCACGGAAGCGAAGTTTATTAAAAGTGATAAGTTAAGTGGTATTAGCGGAGAATGGAAATCAGAGATTGGCACAATTTTTCAATTATCTATTTCTTTAAATAACCTAACGGCGACATGGAAAGAGAAGTTGATTAGTTATGAATATGACTGGAAATTTGAGGGTGAAATTTTTAACAATAGTTCAGTTTTAACAATTCACGAGAAAGAGTATAGTTTTTCAAAAAGCGATGAATATAGGAAAAAAGGAAGAGGATTTTTGTTCTGTACAAACGATGGTAATACCATTAAATTTATCAAGATAGATGATTCTTACAAATCGAAAAAGATTTATACTCTAACAAGGAATTCTACTGGATAGATTCCTGTCGTCGCCAAAAATTCCGTCCGTCCCCGCAAGAACACGGCGGAAGGGGGGTGTGGGGGGAATTCCGCCGTGTTCTTGCAAAAAATAGAGGCCAGCCCCGCCGCCTGCATCGTTAGAGGCAGAACCCAGCAAAAAAGTTTTCTTTTCCTTTTAGAAGAAAAAATCCGGCGCGCGCAAAATCAGAAATGCAGAGAAAACTTTTTTGCTGGGTGGCGAGCGTTAGCGAGCGGCGGCGGGGCGGCTTCATTCGTCGGGGGTTTGCCGGAAATGCGTTCGGATTTCGTTCAGGGTATGGAGGTTGCCGTTCTGGTGTGTTCAGACCTGCCTCCGTCCTCAACTCGATCAAAATCCCAGATACTATCTGGGATTTTGATTTCTGCAGTTCTGCGCCGAAATCGACTTTTTGTCCAATTTCGGTCTACCGGCCATAGGTTTTGAACCAAGTTTGTCTTAGTAATTTATTCGGTTCTAGATAATTCTTGTTTTCGTTTTATAGTTTCGGTCATCCTATTCCTGTTCTGGTTCTGCGGGGCTGGCCTCTTTTGTATTTGCTCGGACGGCTCGCCGGAATTCCTCCCCCAACCCCCTCCTTCCGGCTCGCTCATTTTTTACTATTTTTTATAATCATCCTCATTTTAGTTCGGCAATTATCCCAAACTTCTGAATCCCACTCTTCGGTTTTAAGTGCTCTAATATATTTCTTCAAAACTTTTTCTATTTCTTTGGAAAATTCATTTGCGTCAATTGTAAGAGATTTTGAATCAAACAATTTTTTGTTTTTTCTAATAATTTTCCATCCTCCAGTTGTTTCGCCTTGATGCAAAATGCTGCAACGAACATTTTTATAAAAATTTTTCTTGGCCAATGTAGAGAATGTCTTATTTCCACTTAAAAAGTTTTCAAAGACCTCTTTTCCTTTCCGGTCGGGTGTTTCATCCCAACCATTCTTAAATGATTGGAGAGCTTCGATAAGGAGACAACAGTTTGCTAATATTGAAAAACCGTTTTTGAATTCCCTTTTATAGATGGTGTCCGAAAATTGAAATGGTTTTAGATATCTTCCGTATAATCTGTAGAAAATTAGATTGGCTATCTGTACTTTTTTGATTTTTAAATTTTTCAAATGAAGATAGCCGAGATAGTCATTGTCGGTTAAATCAACTTGTCTCCCACCAACAAAATAATACGCTAATATAATCATGCTTTATGGCTTATTATTTATAAAACCAGAACTTGACCAAACGAAGCTATGTTTTCTACCAGCTTACCAACGGTCCCTGGATAGGTATCCCGGTCAACGATATATTTGTACTACTTTCTTTCTCTGTGATTTGGAGATTATCAATGAATATTTTCCAATGAGAACCTGGGGATATACCGCCAACACTAAATCCGGCCTTGATATAGAGTCCGGTTGTTCCATACCAATTTCGTCCTGTGGTGCTTTCTGTAACAGGATTGGAGTCTAGTGAAGCAATACTAAGATTCGGGGTTCCAGATTCTTTTAGTGCTTCCACCTCGACAGATTCCAGAAAATTTCTGCTCGACCAGCCCTCCGTACGGATAGTTTCGCCGTCGGCGTGAAGTGTTATAGATTTAATTTCCGGAATGAAATAGTTGGTGTCAAAATCAAGTTGCAACAAGACAAGTACTGGAGCATTTCCAATTGGCTGAAGTCCGCTGGGCGAGTATTGACTAACCGTAACATTAAATACTTTTTCAATTGGCAAAATTATCCGAGGAATATTCGGAATCGTTGCCGTGGCGGCCCCATTGGTAGCTATCGTGGCATTTATAGAATCAATCCTAATACGCCAGCCGGAATCATTTGAGGTTGAATAAATATAGCCGTACTTTTCTTGGTTTGTCGATACTGTTACGGCTCCGGATTGCACAAGAGTTTGCCCCGGAGCAACAACGTTCACATTCATTGTAGAATTAAGCATCGCCAGCTGAACATTCTCTAACCGTGCAAGTGGGTTATCGTTTAGAAACGTCATAGTAGCTTGGGTAATCATCACATTATTTTCAAGTGCCTTATAGCCGAAACCAAACCCCCTCTTGATGGGCAAGTTGATTGGATCATTCTTTGATGTTATCCCTCTAACTTCAAGTGTTGCAGATGTTGGCAGTGGTGTCGGAGTGGGTGTGGGAGTTGGCGTGGCTGAAGGAGTTGGTGTGGGTGTATTTGATGGCGTAGGAACTGGGGTTGGCGTTGGTATTGGAGTAGGAGTCGGCGGAATAGTTGGTAATGGTGTTGGAGGTGGTGTCGGTGGAGGAGTGTAGCGAGGAGATTTAAGCCCAGTGATAAGAGGGTTAATGAAATCAACGGGAATGGCAAAACCGAAACCCTGCTGACACAGTTTTGTTTCTGTTACGCACCAATTATTTATTCCTACGAGTTGTCCCTGATTGTTTACGAGCGGGCCGCCGCTATTCCCGGGTTGGATATTGGCGCTTACTTGTATAAAGCTCGTCCCGAGACGACCAACTACGATCCCGTCAAGAATTTTTACACTTGTTGCTCCGATATTAAAAACGAGGGGAAATCCTAAAGCATATACTTGCGAACCGTCGGGAAGATTTGTTTCACTTGAACTTCCAAATTCAATAGGTTGAAGTCCTGATGCCGATATTTTAACAATGGCGAGATCGTTCGTAGAATCCTGCCCGAGAACCGTTCCAGTGTATTGCGTAAATGGAGCGTTGCCTGTGCTACTTATAAAAACTTTTACTGTGCTATATCCAGAGATTACGTGCTCGTTTGTAAGAATATATCCGTCGCTTGAGATTACAACTCCACTACCTGCCGTTGTGTTTGAGTTGTTTGTAATAAGCGCCGTAGATGGCGAAACTTTGCTGAAAATTTGTACTGCCGTAAGACCAGTATAAGAATTAGTGGCTGTGGACGGTTGCTGGATTGTGAGGGCATCCCTTAGAACGACACTTCGGCCGTTAGAGTTGGTAATAGAAATATTAAACACCAATGCTGGCATATTAGCCGGTATCGTTACCTTGATTTGGCTATCATCTAAAATAGCGTAGCTTGGCTTTACAGAGCCCGCTCCGAAATCAACTTGAGTTCCTTGACTAAAGCCGGAACCCTTAATGAGAATGGTTGTTTCATAACCGGCTACTATTTTGTTGGGAACGACGAGTTCGGCATGTGGTGTAATACTTGAACTATTACCAGACCGACTATAGTCCGGGATTTGTCGTACAGAAGCATATTCTGAACCAGGAGTGTAAAGTCGTTGCTCGACAGTATTGATACAGAAAACTTTTTTGAAAAAATCAGCATCGTCAGCAACGGCTTGCGCTCCGGAAGTATTAACCCAGCGAAGATTTGCCACGTCTTCCGAAACCACATCAAGACCATAAACTTTTTGGTCATTAGATTCACAATTGCGGAACAAACCGGAAGTTGTAAAAGCGTCGCGCGTTGTCGGGGAAACATTTTTTATTTTATTCCAACCGAGATGCCCATAGAGATTGAAAATTTTAGGGTTAACAAAAAGACGCTTATATCCATAAGCATTGACAATATAAACATCGGGGTCGCCAGTAGCGCTTATAACATCGCCCTCTTTCAACCCAAAATCGCTAGGTTGAACGGCATGAGCTTGGTTTATAAAATAAAAAACCGCAACCAAAAAAATTACTAATATTGAACCAAGTTTTTTATAATGAGGCATCTGCTCCGCGGCCAGGACTCGAACCTGGAACCATCTCCTTACACGTTATCCAATGTTTTCACAAAGGGGTGGACTATCTCATCTTCCTTTTGGAAGTCGGGTATATAGTCTCTACACATTTATCCTTCGGCGAGCTCAGGACAAGTCACTAAGCCACGAAAGAATTTAGCTCGGGATTGCCATCCGGCAATTGCCGGAAAAGGTTTCCCCGAATTAGCCCGATTTTCATTTGAACATTTCTGTCCAACGCTGCCTAACTCGACAGGGAGCCGCTCTACCATTGAGCTACCGCGGAATAATAAATTACAAAGAACCGGACATGCAATTCTAGCATCTTTTTACGAAAATTCAAACATAGTATAATGAGGCTATGGGAGGTGATTTTACATGAATCGCATTCACCCGCACTCGCTCGGATTGGCGTTGGGTGTTTTCTTTGCGGTCTGCCATGTCGCTTGGTCTGTTTTGGTTTTATTGGGAATCGCCCAATGGTGGCTCGATATTATTTTTAAACTCCATATGCTGACACCAGTTATTATAGTCACGGAATTTAGCTTAACCAAAGTGGTGCTTTTGGTTATCGTTACCGGATTGGTTGGCTACATCACCGGCTGGGTATTAGGAACCATCTGGAACCGCTATGCGGTAAAATAGCTGGCACAATTACTGACGCCACTGGGAGGAAATATAAGGGGCGACTTGGCTGACTTTGAGGGCGGTGGTGGCATTGCCGGTTCGAATAAAAA
>ERZ1292632.851-Hain-H43-01um-R2-851-length-32972-cov-9_pt1 | contig 32972 bp, 60 predicted proteins | sample MGYA00564407_ERZ1292632 | MGnify/ENA primary metagenome ERZ1292632 (study PRJEB36523, sample SAMEA6512637) | groundwater metagenome | collected 2019-01-08 | study: AquaDiva: Metagenomics assemblies of 32 groundwater samples | reverse complement strand
TTCCTTCTGCTGGGCCATCGGAACGACCAATCCCAGCACTGGCTGCCGATGTCGGGAGCCAGGGGCCGGCGCCGTTCTTCCCCACGGAATCGCCGGCCTTGAATTCAGGAGGTGCTGAATGATTCGCGTCTCCGATCAAGAAATCCTTTCTATGCTGGTCGATTGCAAAGGCAATAAGTCCGAGGCCGCGCGCCGCTTGGATATGCATCGGCGCCAAGTACAGCGGCGCTTGGATGCGATGCGCGGCAAGAAAGAAAAAACACAGTGGCGGTCTGTTACCGTAACGAACGAGCAATATTGGTGGCTGCGCAAGACGATGAGGCATCTTGGGATGCCGACGTTGCAGGCAACGCTCACGAAGATATTCGCCGAATGGTGGGAGGTGCGCGCATGACGTCGCCCTTCCGCGTCCCGTTCGATCAGACGACGAATGAGAGGCTGGCCGATCTCGCGGCATGGCGCGCGCTGGGCACGGGCACGCTGAAGGCATCCCCGCCTCCCCACGATCCGCGCCGCTGTAGCGCGCTGAACAAGTACGGCCATCCCTGCGAACTGTGGGGATCGTTCATCGTCGATGGCGCGCGGTATTGCCAGCATCACAAGCCGGATGGCGCTGAGCGCCGGTAGAGGTTCAACAACCCCCAACAACAGGAGCGGGGAATGGCAGAGCGGGCAAAGGCCAAGCCGAAAGCGGCTAAGGGCAAGGTGAAGGGGAAGGCGATCGCCGTCCTCCCGAAGAAGTCGAGGGGCGCCAAGGGCAAGCCGGGGCCCGGGCACAATTCCGGGATGCACGCGGTTTCCGACGAAGTGATCGGCCGGCATCTGGACACGCTGAAGGCCAAGAAGAAGGCCCTCGACAAGGTGGTCAACGACTACAAGGACGATCTCGACCAGGCGCGCGGCGTCTACCGCTCGGCTCGCAAGCTGGCCAAGAAGGAGGGCGTTAATCTCAAGGCGTTCGACATCATGTCCGAGCTCGAGTCGGAGGACATGGGCCACGTCCAGGTCAACTACGCCGACGTCGCGCGCTACCAGAAGATCACCGACAGCCCGTTGCTTCAGCTCGAGATGTTCCAAGGAATGTTGGCCCCGGAGCCAGCAGTGGACGTCGCCCTCCAAGGTCAGAATGCCGGCAAGGGAGGGGAACCGGCCGACAACAACCCCTATCCGGCCAACACCGATGATCATGTCATCTGGCGAGAAAATCACCAGCTCGGCGTCAAGCAAGCGACGGAAGCGCTGACGCGGCACTGATGCCCAGACTGCTGGCGATCGATTGCTCGTCACACGTAGGATTCGCATTCTTCGCGAGTCCTACGGCGACGCCCAAACTGGGGACGTTCAAGCTACCAAAGTCTTGGGCACAGGAAAACTACGGGCCGCGGTTCAAGGCGTTCCATGACTGGCTGTGCGATGTGGTGACGACGTTCGAACCGGAGGTGCTGGCATTCGAGGGGCCTTTCCTGCCTCGCGGCTCGTCTTCGTTCTCCTCTACCGAGCACACCCTGCGCACGCTGATTGGTCTGGCCTCCATTGCCGAGCTTATCGCCAACCTGCGTAACCTGCGGTGCTTTGAAGTGAATGTCTCCACCGCCAAAAAGCGCCTCACAGGCGACGGCCGCGCCCAGAAGAACGATATGATTATAGCAGCTACGGCGCTGGGCTACGAGGTGGCGAACGATCACGAAGCCGACGCCATAGCCGTTGCGCTCACAGTTTTTGACATGTTGGAGGCCTAGATGGCCCGGCGCCAGGCGAAGGAAGCGGCATGAGCACGCGGATCATGGTTGGCGATGTGCGGGAGCAGCTCCGGCTTTTGCCTGACGAGTCGGTGGACATCGTCATTTGCTCTCCGCCGTATTGGGGGTTGAGATCGTACCTTGCCGCCGATCATCCCGACAAGCACCTAGAGATGGGCTCCGAGCATACGCTTGGCGAGCATATCGACGCCATGGTCGATGTCTTCCGTGAGATGCGCCGAGTGATGAAGTCTGATGCACCGTTCTGGCTGAACTACGGCGATTGCTACGCCACGGCGCCCAACGGTCGATCGGCTGCGGCGACCAAGGCCGCCGGGAAAGACGATCGCACATTCCGTGACAAGCCGTTCTCAACCGTGGGTCCGGTCTACGATCCTGACGGGGGACAAAAAGGCGGGGGAGCTCGTGGGGCCAACAAGGGAAATACTGGCGGCGCTAATCCTGGGAGGGTTGTCGCGGGCGGCTACCTGAAGCCCAAAGACCTGTGCTTGATCCCGTTCCGGCTGGTGCAGGCGCTTCAAGAGCCGTACCACGTAGGTCCGATCAAGCGCGAGGTGGATCGGGCGTGGCTGGCTGGCATCATCGACGCCGACGGTTGCATCGGCATTCGTCGTGAGAGCAACGGCGACTGGAACCCCGGCTTCATCCCCTACCTGACGGTCGGATGCTCGGACGCGCCCATCCTGCAGCGATGCGTCGAGATCACCGGCCTCGGCAAGGTGAACCTGAAAAGCCATGCGGGCGACACTGACCATCGAGGCATCAAGCAGCGCCGCGACGGCTACGTCTGGAGGCTCGACGGGCAGATCGCATCGCGTGTGATCCGGGACATTTTCCCTTATCTTATTCAGAAGCGCGCTCAGGCGCTCGTGGCGAACGCCGTCAACGTCAGTCAAAAGGGCGGTCGGGCCGAGCGCGGCAAGCCGGTACCGGCGGACGTCGTCGATTACCGCGTCCGGCTCTACGAGCTGATCAAGGCACTCAACCAACGGGAAGATGTCATTCTTCCTGATCTGCCGGAGGTAGCGTCGAATTTCGAGCAGGGATTCTGGATCCGCTCGCGCTGCATGTGGGGAAAGCCCAACGGCATGCCGGACAGCTCGGGCAAATACCGGCCCTCGGTTGCGCACGAGGAAATCTTCCTGCTGAGCAAGAGTGGCGATCTGTTTTACGACGCCGAGGCAGTCTCGAGTCCCGTCAGCGGATCGACCCACGCCCGTGTCTCGCAGAACGTGGCTGCGCAGAACGGTAGCACACGGGCAAATGGCGGGCGCAAGACCAACGGCAACATGAAGGCCGTCGTCCGCGGTCGAATTCCGGGGGTAACTCCCAAATCGGCAGGTGAGGATACGAACGTGCGCGTCAAGGGCTCGTTTCATGCCAGCACTACCGCTGTCGTAGACACCCGCTATCTCCGCACCTACGAGCCCGAGGTCTGGCATATCGCCACGGCAGCCTACAGCGAGGCGCATTACGCGACTTTCCCTCCAGCGTTGGTGGAGCGCTGCCTGATGGCGGGAACACCAAAGAACCGGCGCTGCGTCGTGCTGGATCCGTTCGGGGGCGCGGGCACGGCAGCCATGGTTGCCGATCGCATGGGCCACGATGCCATCCTGATCGAGCTCAATCCAGCGTCGGCAGAGTTAACCCGAGCCCGCATGTTGAAAGATGCCGGCATGTTCGCAGACGTGGCCTGATCGCCCACGGGGAGGGGACGAATGGACGAGCTTTTGGAAGCGATGGCGCGGGTTCTGGCTGTCGCTGAAGCTAGGCGGCGCTTCAAATGGACGCCGGAGGGCAAAATCTTGGACGAAATGGTGCCGGGGTTTCTCCCCGCCGGCCGCGCCGCGCTATCGGCCATCTCTGCTGCTGGGTGGGCGGTGGTGCCGAAAGAGCCAACGGCGGAGATGTTACATGAAGCCGGTATTGAAGTGAGGAAGCCAGCGATGACAATTGAGCCGTCTCGGGGACGGGGTGATATTGATGTCGCCTACCGGGCCATGCTCGCTGCTGCGCCCAAGGTGCCGTCGTGAAGCGCAAGGTCGTTCAGCAATCATGCCGGACGTGCGCCTTCTGGGGAAAGCCAGCTGGGGTGCGAGCGCTGGCGGATTACATATATCCATGCACGGCGCCCGTTGCCCATATTATGGCAGCGCTACCTGCCTCTATCCAGCGATTTGGTGATCGGCGGCACATGGAACGGGACGAGGGCAAGACGTGCCCGTGCTGGGAGATCATCACATGATTGCGCCGAGCGGCTGCGGAAGGCGGCGCTGATATGAGGCGCGAAGCTGCACTGGGATCGCTCCAGCAAAAGGTCATTGACGTGATGGCATTGATTGGAGACGCCTCAGACAACGTGCCTGGGGCTCCCGGGATCGGCAAGATAACTGCCGGCCGGCTGATCGAGCGGTGGGGCTCGCTGGATGCCGTGATGATCTCGGCAATGACGGGCTACACCGATCGGGTGCTGACGCCGCGCATTGCCAAAATCATCGTCGATAACTGGAAGCAAATTGTCATGTCGCGCGAGCTTGTGCGGCTGGACTGGCAGTAGGGCGCGACCATGACAGCCGCGCCCCGCCTGTCCCCGCTACCCCCGATTCGCACAGGGCATATTTACGCCCGCGGCAGAGATGAAATGCACACTGGCTTGAATGCGCGAGGGGATTCGCAAAATCAGTGGCAGCGCGGCGGGAGTCGTGGCAATATCCAGATACGGCAAAGGCCCCTCGGGAAAGGAGCCTTTGGCGCCCTCGGTTGCGGTGTAGGGCCGCAGAGAGGGGATGGTTTGAGCCACCCGGCGCTGCAACGAATATACAGCACCTCGGTTCCCCCCGTCTACCCGTCAGGACCCTCCATAGCCCCCTTGTTCAGGGGATATAGCTGGGCCTCTCGGGTCACCCCCAGCCGAAATACCGACCAATCCGAGGGGAAGATCGACCCTCAGCGTGACGGGGCTCCTGGTATGGTCTCGGCATGTGCCGCTTGTGTGACGCGCTCTCATAATGCCCCGGTGAACATCGGGGGGCAGCCTGGCGAAGGGCGAGAGATACCAGTTGGTGGGGTTGGCTCCAGCAAAGCAGAACAGTCCTCGCCGTTTTTGGTTCAGTCCAGATCGGCTAGGACGCTCTTGGCAGGAGTTCCACCAACAAAGCAGGGTTAAGGACTAGGATAATCAAAGGGTCTCAATCAGCAGAGGAGTCAAAGATGGAAATGATTCGTAAAGCAGTTTCGCCCGCAGCCTTGGAGTTGTTCAAGAATCTGGTGCCGGCCGATGAGCAGCCCATGGCCAGCAAGTGCGAGCCGGTTGGCGACGATGCGCCCAAGCGCATTGCCGCGCGGGAGAAGCTCTTGAAGGTGCTCGCAGGGGGTGGCCGTGAGTAAGCCGATCCTCTGCCTCGACTTCGACGGTGTTCTGCACAGCTATTCGAGCGGGTGGAAGGGCGCTGATGTCGTGTCCGATCCGCCAGTTCCTGGCATGGTGCCGTTCTTGGCTGCTGCCAGTGCCAAGTTCGAAGTCCATATCTTCAGCAGCCGTAGCCGACAGGATGGTGGCCAAAAAGCAATGCAGGATTGGCTGTTCCTGCATGTAACGGGGCAAGAATACAAGGCGGACGAAACGATCTCGGCCCCTGTGTGGCTGTTCCAGATCAAATGGCCGGAAGAAAAGCCGCCCGCGATGGTGACGATCGATGACCGTGCGATCACTTTCGACGGGGCATGGCCTGACGTCGCCACGCTGCTGGCATTCAAGCCGTGGAACAAGCGATGATCAAGGCCACCGCACGCGGCAAGGATGGCCGCCAACTCGTGGTGCTGGGCCTGAGCGACGCCAATGTGGCGCGCGCTCGCGAAGGCAAGCCTGTCCATGTGATGGCCGAAGAGATCGGCCTGACCGGCTTTACGTTGTTCATCATCGTGGGAGAGACGGAAGCCACGCTGCAGGAATCTCTGGGCGGCCTGATCCATCCGACCAAGACGACCGTGGTTGATCATCGCGTCAAACCCAAGAACTGAGGCAACCAAGAGAGAGGCGGCGGAAGGCGCCGAAGCCCATGATTTTTGTGTGTCATCTCCAGCATTCGGCTCCTAGGGCGCCCGGCTGGTACTGGTGGGTTGAGGGCGACGATCACAAGGTTGGGCCCTTCGATACCGAAGCCCAAGCGCACACGGATATCGGCTTGGTGAGCCAGGAAGCGGACGGTCGTTGATGGCGGTTCCTGATTTTCTGGTGTGGTCATGCGCAGGATGCGGCGCGCGAGCGGTGGGCCTGGAAAAGCCCTGCGATTGCCCGACCAATGTTGGAACGCGCGAAGGGCCGAACGGCAAGTGCGAAACGACATGGTGGGCAGAGCCGCTGCCTGAGATGCCGCGCGTTCTGAGCGAGCTGGTGGGCGCTGTCGGCATTTACCTTGGTCGCGTGGGATCAGCGCATAAAGGCGACAAGGCTCGACTTGAGCGCGCCTTAGATCGGGCGTTGGCCGATGGCAGCGCGCAATATAACGTGAAGGGCTGATCTAGTGCCCACGATCACCTACCGCACCCGCGATCCGATCGGCCTGGGTGAATGGGTGCGATCGACGCGCCGGCCGCGGTACGCCTATTTCATCGTCGGTATCCAGGACAAGGGCCTGTTCAAGATCGGCGGCACGGTCGGACTGCATGCGCCCCGGGTCTACAAGCTGGAAGTCGAGCGGCGCCGGCACGATGCGCCCCAGAGCGGTGACGTCGTGCATCCGATCGTCTGGGACAGGAGGGGCTGATGCTGCCAAGAGCTGAAGACACATCGGACGGCTGCATGCGGCTGGCGTTCCAGGCCATCCTGCGCTGCGACTACGAGGAGCGTGACAGGCTTTGCGATCGTGCCAAGTTGCTCATCAAGGCAGAAGGCGAAGCGTCGGCTATGGAGCGCGTTATGGCGGTCGATTTCTACGTGACCTGTGGCGGCTGCGTCATTCCCACGGCGCGGATGGCGAAAGTCGCCGGGGCGATACAGTAATGGCGAAGGCAAAGCCCGCAGCCCAGCCTGCGCGCCCGGAGAGGACTTATCGTTATTACGAGAAGTGGTCTGGTCCACGCGGCGTCCGTCAGCGGTCAAGGCGATGGTCTAGCTTTGAGGAGCGCATGGAATTCTGGACGATCCCAGAGCCAAACAGTGGGTGCCTCTTGTGGCTCGGCGGCGTCACAAAGCACGGCTATGTTCGCGTCGATTGGCGGGGCAAAAAGGGAGAGCGACTTAATCGGGTAGTGTGGGAGGAGGCCCATGGTCCCATCCCCGATGGTCTGCATGTCCTGCACAAATGCGACGTTCGATCTTGCGTCCAGCTTCAGCATTTTTTTCTTGGCACCAACGACGACAATATAGCCGATAGAGTGGCCAAGGGACGCTCAGGGACCGTCAGAGGAGAAAAGAACTTCAATGCGAAGTTGACGGCTCCTCTTGTTAGGCTGATCCGGCTCCGCAATAGATCGCCGCGCGAATGGGCTGAAGAATTGGGGGTAAGCGAAACCCTGATTTACATGGTGCGAAGCAACAAAATATGGAAGCACGTCACATGAAGCTGTCGCAGCCTGTGTTGTTCGGCGACGGCGAGATAGCCGACGCGCCCTCGGCTCCGGTCCAATCCTGCTATGACCTATGGAATCTCTTCGCCAAAAAGAACGGCTGGCAGGAGGCCAAGGTTCTGGACACCGGCCGGCGGGCCGCACTGAAACGGGCCTGTAAGGACTACGGCGGTGTGCCGGGCTTCCAGGCCATGCTTGAAAAGATCGAGCGGAGCGACTGGTGCATGGGCCGGGTTGCCCCTCGAGACGGCCGCAAGCAATTCAAGGCCGATCTGGACTGGTTCACCCGGCCTGTGACGGTCCGTAAAGTCATTGAAGACTTCTACAATGGGGGCACACCGTCTGGGGGAGTGGCCGGATCCAGCAGCACGGGGCCAGTCGTGCAGGATGATCCTTGGCGGCGTTGGCTGAGTTACAGGGTTGGGGGCTGGTGGCCTTCACACCTTGGGCCGAAGCCTGACGAGCCTGGCTGCCGCATGACGCCGGCCCTGCTGATGAACTGGCGCCGAGAGAACAACGTCGAGGTCGTAGTGCCCAAGGACCAAACTGAGGAGGAGCGGCTGACCTCGTCAATCGTGTCGCTCCGGAGGTACGAGAAGTGGGACCGGGCGAATGCTGCCGAGGAGCGCCTGGCAGCCCTCCAGAAGCGGCCTCCCGTCTTGGTCCCGGCTCCGGACGCCGCCCAAGCGGGCATGCCGCCACGGGCAGAATTCCGGCCCGCAAATGGTTCCACATCGGCCCCAATGCGGGATAGTCAGAAAGCAACCGGCGTGGCGTCGGTTAATAACTCGCGCATGGGCCACAACCGGCCGCCCGGCCCGATCACAGACGTTCCTTTCGACGATGCGCCGCCGTGGGACGATGCTATCCCAGAGGGCGACCCGGCTATGGCTGAGCCATGATCCTAGGCTTTACAGGAACGCGGGACGGGATGACCCGGCTACAGCAAGCCCTGTTCGTCGGGGTGCTGGCCCGGCTATGCCCGGAGGAATTCCACCACGGCGACGGATTGGAAGCCGACGCTCAAGCCCACAACATGGTCCGCCAGCATGTGCCGCGGTGCCGGATCATCATACACCCGCCGACCAATGACGCGCTACGGGCGTTCTGCGAGGGCGATGAAATCCGGGCACCCCAGCCGTATCTGATCCGCAACTTGGCCATTGCCGCCTGTGTGGATGAGCTGGCGGCGGCTCCTAAGACCAGCGTTGAGGAATTGCGCAGCGGGACATGGGCAACGGTACGCTATGCTCGCCGGGCCTTGAAGCCGGTTCATATTCTCAAACCGTGGGACCGATAGAATGCTGACGCGAGCCAACGTAAAGACCGAATGGTCCGATGACGATGAGATGGACCGCTACATGCAGATGTCGGATGCTGAGCGGGCTGCATATGATGCCGCTTTCAACCGAGAGGCCGAAGGATGGGAACGCGAGCATGCGGCGCGATTGCGGAGGCTGACCGCCCTGCAGCGCTATCGGTATGAGCGTCACCATTCGCTGATCTCTCTATTGCGCTGCCGGTCGCGGCTGGAAATGTACCGGCGCGAGGCGATGCTGGATTTCATGGCGGCGCGCGAAACGGCGTTCTTGAAGAAACGGCAGAGCGAATTGCTGGATTGGCGGCGGTTCCTGGCGAGTGGGATTGAGCCGGCGCGTGGGGACAACTGAAAATGACCGCCTATCTTGGGGACGAGTCGCAGGCTGAGGCATGAGACCCCTAGCGATCGATCTCTATTGCGGCCTACCCGAGGCCCAGCTTTTCAGCGGTGCAGATGCCGCGATCAAGAAGCTTGTGGCAGGTGGGGCACAATATCCAAACCATGTGACCCTGAGTGTTGGACGCCAGCCGCCACGCGCCGTTGCGTTTGAACGCCGGCTTGTGCGCTATCTCCAGAATGCGATCTTCGCCGCACGCTTCGCAGGCGGTAGGCATTTCGGGATATCGACGCTGCAGTCTGTTCAGTGCGGTATCCTTGTAGGCACGGGCGGCCTCATATTGGGCGCGTCGTTTAGGATATTCCCGCCGCGCCCAAGTCTTTCGCAGTTCGCGCGCGGCCGTAGTGGCGCATTCAATGGAGCAGTAGCGACGGTTGCAGTCAGGAGGCTTTATCTCAAAGTGCGCTCCGCACCGACCGCAATCGCGTCCCGCTTCCGTCGTGCCTTTGTGCTCTTGTCGTCGGATGCGTCCCGCGCGCGCGGCGCAATAGGCAGAGCACCATTTTTTGTCAGGTCTGCTGGCGCGGAAGGGGGTGGAGCATTGACCGCAAGACAATTCGTGCATCGGGGGACACTACCATGAGTAAACCCTTGATGATCGACCTTTTCGCAGGCCTTGGAGGATGGGCCGAAGGCGGTTTACTTGAGGGCTATGACGTGATCGGCTTCGACATAGAGCAGCACGTCTATGGCGAGCATCGTTACCCGGCGCAATTGGTGGTGCAGGATGTTCTGACGCTGCACGGCTCGCAATTCAAGGATGCCGCCTTGATTGTAGCAAGCCCTCCCTGCCAGGAATACAGCTACATGGCAATGCCGTGGAAATTGGCGAAAGCGAAGGCCGCGGCTATCCGGGCAGACACGACGGGGGAAAGTCTGGTCGCTCTCAACCGATTGTTCAACGCCTGCTTTTGCATCCAGGCGCAGGCCAGCCTAGCTGCGGGCCGCTACATTCCCATGGTGGTCGAGAACGTGCGCGGAGCTCAGCCGTGGGTCGGTCGCTCACGGTGGGCGTGGGGGTCGTTTCATCTTTGGGGCGACGTGCCGGCGCTGATGCCGATCGCCATCCGAGCGGCCAAGGTGCCAGGCCTTGACTGGAACGGCTTCAAAAACGGTGATCCAAATTACCGCGGGCAAGCCTTCAATCCTGCTGCGCAAGGTCGGGCAATGCAGGAAGCTCGAGCCATCAAGAATGGCGGCGGCTCTTGGTTCAAGATCGCCCACAATACCACGAGCGGCAAAGGCCAGAACCCGGACGGGCGCAAGACGTCAGGAGCGCCGCATAGGCGGGAGGGCCAGCCCCACACGAAGCATTTAACAAATCCGGGTGAGCACTATCCAGATGAGAACGGGCGCAAGGTATCTGGAGATTGGTTCGGGAGTTATGCAGACATGAAGGCTGCGGGCAGCATATCTCCGGGGCGCCTGCATGGCAAAGGAAGCATCAAGCGCAAAGCCGCCAGCGCGATGATTGCCAAAATCCCGCTGCCGCTGAGCCGTCACATCGCAGCGATTTACCGTCCAGCGCCCTCCAGCCGATGAAAGGTAGGGACTGAGGGGTTACGGGGCCGGTGCTCACGAGGCGCCGGTCTGTTTCGACATTGCGGATAGTGGCGCGGCAGCGTTGGCAGGTTACTTCATCGTTGGTCTCAACTGCCTCAAATCGAGTCCCGACGTCGGTTTCAAACTCCCGATCGGTCCCCATTGCGGCTGCGCCAGATCGACCGCAAAGGGTGCGCCGCCAATCGGGCCAAGTCTTAGCTCCATGCCGGGGGAAGAGGCGATGGATTTGCCAAACGCGCGGAGCCATCACACCGGCTCCACGACGACGAACGAGCAGCCGAGTATCCGGTCGGGCGCGATGCCGAGCTCGCCCATGATCCTGTCGGCCAGTTGGTCGAGCACTTCTTCCACCGGGCGATCCTTGAAGCTGTGGCCCTGGGTGTTCAGGATGATGGCGCAACGGGACGCCGCTTCCTCGCAGGCTTTGATCGAGCCCCAGTCCTCAGCATAGATCGAGAACTTGTGCGGCCCGATCTGCACCACGCGCCCCATGGATCTGAGCACGTTCACCTCATGCCGTGCTCTATCGATTGCGTATTGCTCGGCACTGACATTCGGCAGGATGGGCGCGGGCTTGGCGAAGGCGCGGCGGAGGCGGGCGAATAGGGCGGTCATGACTTTTCCTTCCAGCAAAGGCAATTCTTGCCGTCGTTGCGCTCCATATAGGAGCGTCGGAATTTCGCCTCCACGCTCGCAGGATATCGAGCGTCGGGAATTGGCGCTGTGCACGGATATACGAAACCCTCAAGAGCGCGTTGCTTTGGCGGCTTGTCCCAATAGACGCAGGTACGGCACGATTGAGCCTTGGTCATTATTGAGTTCCTCCCCTCGTCACGGAATCCGAATGCGCTGGCCGGGAAAGATCAGGTCTGGGTCAGCGATGATCCGGCAGTTGGCGGAATACAGGAGTGGCCAGCCCATGCCGTAGCCATAGAAACGGATCGCGATTGCCCAAAGGGTGTCTCCAGGCTTGACGGTGTAATGCTGTGCCATCGTTCTTTCTCCCTCTGCTACAGGCTTGAGGGCCGACCGCAGCCGGCCCTCTCGTCAATGGCAGCGGCTAGGCATGTTCCTTGGCGGCGCATGCTTCCTTGAAAGCCTTGATAGCTGCGCGCCCCTGTCGTTCTGGTAGGATCTGGCCGCTGAGGGCTTCCAGTTCCTCCAGAATGCGGGCGCGGACTTGGTTGTCGTCTTCGGCGCTGTCCACCGAATTGCCGGCGAGGTAATAGGCCATGACGGCAAATACCGATTTCGGAATTGCGTCGTAGCTGTGCCCGAAGAGATCACGCGCCACTTGATCGTTCTTCCCGATTGCCATGCCCCTACTCCTTCGGCTTATTTTCAAACCAACGCATGAAGCTATCGAAGCACTCCGGGCAGAGGTCCCCAGCTTGATCGCCTTCGGTCACGACGTTTTCGCGACTGCCGACCTTCTGGCATGTAATCTGCGCCCAGCCACGCGCCGAGGGATTGTACTGGGGATGATTGTTGTCCCAGCACCGCTGACAGGTGGCCTCAACTATTGTCACCTCAAACATCGGCTACTCCTTCGGCTCGATACCGGCGGCGCGCGCGGCGGCGATGGCGCCTTGCGCTTGCCCTAGCGCATCTTCTAATTGGCTGTAGAGTTCGGGCTGTGCTGTGGCTACTTCCACGAGGTTATCCAGCGCAGCCAGCATGGCCGCTGCGGCTTCGCGCAAAACCTGTTCGTCGCTCTTATGGCAGTTGCAGTCACGGGCGGTTCGCTCGCCCACGAATGGACATTCGGCGGTCGTGCATCGGTGTAGGCCCATCTATTTCTCCCTTGTTGAAACTGGCGCTCACATAAGCCGACCGACACGCGGCACGGCTCGCGGTGAGGGTCAGCGCTGCAGGAAACGAGGCGTGAAATTGTCCTCCAGTTCCATCGTCTCCCGGTTCAGGTGGCGACGGATGCCGCCGATGTCGTGGGAGAAGTTGGCAAGATCGGCCGTAGCCAAGCGGTGCAGGTCCAGCGGCGTCTTCTCGTGAACCGTCGTGAGATCCATGAGGATATCGAGTTTGGTGGGCAAATCTGCCCACGGCAGTTGCAAGGCCCTGTCGGCAATCTCTCCAATCGTCCGCATATCTTCTCGGCTACAATTCGGCATCTTCTGTCTCCTCTGTGATTTGCCCGGCTCATGTGGCGCTACCGGCCGCACCTTGGGTGGTTAGGCAGTCATCGGAATGCGGCCACCGTCGACAAGTTCGGCGTCGATCCAGTCGCTGATTTCGGCGAAGTCCGATGACAGGGTGAAATGGCCCTGCTTCTCCATGCTCTCGGCGATGGCGAAGCGGACGAAAGCCAGCTTGGAGCCGTGGCGATCCCAGAGGCGACCGTAGCAGGACAGCGTTAGGCGCTCCTGCGTGGCAGCGGCAGCATTGTAGTCCTCGCGGTCCCACACCTTGCGACCGGCCTTGGCGGCGCTCTGATTTCCCGCATCCCAGGCGCTTGCCCGGAGAAGGCTCGGCAGCGGATTGACTGTGTTGCGACCTGTGGACTTTGCCATTTGGGCGTCTCCCTTCGTTAGCGTGGGAGAAAGGTAATCCGGTCTTTCGTGGTTGATCATGTGGCGGGATGTCACACCATCCGTGACGCAGGTGCATTCGGTCGGAAACTGCCGGGAACGGTCACAAACTAGTTTCCGACCTCAGTATATCACACGCCCGCTTGAGTTAGATGGATTTTGTTGATTTCGGTGCGCGCTGGGCGTAGCCTCAATGCAGAACGGCCCACCGTGATGGGTGAGCCGTCCTAGGTTCAGTCTGTGGGCACAGTCCTGAACCGATGGCCGATGACGCGGCCGGTGATGTGAAGGCAATTTACATCCTCGGTTCCTCCAAGTCCACCCGATGTGTGTCCCCCGAGCCTAGGCGTTACCTGGGCCGCTATGGGTGCCGAGCCGTATAGTAGGGCATCGAAACCGGGGAGGAACTTTTGCCGAGCAATCGGACGTTCCGCCTCAAGCTGGGGGAAGACCAATAGCCCAGCTATCGAACCGTCCGGGCCTCGGCCCCCGTCATGCTAAGCGGATGGCACCGCTCCACCAAATGCAGGCGGTTCGTTTCCCGGTTGAGACTGGCCCCGAAAGGGTAGCGCGAATCGTTGTCCCTAGGGGGTATGACGGTAGCGGAACGCTTCAATGGAGAGACGCGCGCAGGAAAGTATCCTGAGATATCCCATTGCCGCGCGACCCCACCGCGCGTATTGTCTGATATCCATATTGAGGATTGAGGGCAGATGATCAAGGCAAGAGAACCGGCGAAGGCAAAGCGGGCACCTAAGTTGCCTCCCAAGAAATCCGCGCCGCGCCGTTCAGATCCTTCCACCTACGCGCTTTTGGTCCGGCAGATTCCGCTATCAATGCGGGCGCGCCTGGATAGCACTCGGGCCAATCGCGGGCTGCGGTCGATCAATACCACGATCCTGGCCCTGCTGGATGAAGGAGCGGAGAAGTGAGCGCCGCAGCACAAGCGATAGGCACGTTCGCCGTTGTATATGGGGTTTTCTCGGTGGGCGGATCGATCTTGTATGCCCTTTTGGGCAACGATCTGAAAGCGACCGCCGCCGCACATCATGCGATTGGCTGGTTCGCCATTGCGGCCCTTATGTGGCTGGTGGCGAAATGACGAACGCCGAAGCCATCAAGCATATCGAAGGCATGTTCGCGGAAGTGTTGCGAGACATGCGCCACATGTCCGATGCCGAGCTGCTGGAGAAGTGCAATCGACTGCTACCGGAAGGAGCCAGGGCCGCCGATTTGACCAGCGCATCGCACGCCCTGACGGCTGTCGCCGCTTTCGCGGTGTTCCTGACGACCGAGATCGAGGGGAGGGTGAAGTGATGGACGCCGCCAAATTGAGAGAGGCGATCCAGGTTATTAGGCTGGGGAAGGCGCACTTTACGCACATCGATCTTGGAAGCATCTCGGGTCATGTAAATTTGGTTCTCGCTGCAGCAGAGGCCCATTTGACGGGGCTCCTAAAGACCAAGGAAGTGGACGTGTGGCGCGTCGAGTACGCTCAATCTGGGCTGCCGTATAGCGCCGCGTTTCACTATCGTGCCGACGCCGACAGCTATGCGGGCATTGTTTCTCGCTGGCTCGATACAGCCTGCATCCGCGTCACCGGCCCGCATAAGCAGACGGTTCCGGAATGACCTCTATCGAGAAACTGGCGCGGCGCATCTGCTGGCTGGAGTTTGTGAAGCTGCGCAAGCTTACCGGGAAGACAGAAGCCCGGTATTGGGAATCTTTGCCGCAGGATACGCGGGATTCTTACATCATGGACGCGCGGTATTTCATATGGCTGAGACGAGAGAGCACGCTGACGCATTCGTCGGCCATGATCTTCCGATTGTCCTAATTCGGACAGCACCGTTCTATGACTATCTGATCGATCAACCCGAAAGGTTCGAGGGCTACACCCAGTGATTCTGTTCTGGCTGGCCTTTCCCTTCTGCATCGCTCTTGGTTTCTCCATTGGCAGGTACTGGCCGCTGTAGCCGTAGACGCCCGTTCCCCGCGAGCGTATCCTCTCCCATCGCAATTTGAAGGAACCCCCATGGCCCTCCCTCCCGCTGCTGCTGCTGCCCCGATGCCCGCTGCCGACGCCGCCATGCCTGCCGGCGACATGCCGATCGACGCCGCCGCTGAGGAAGGCGCGGAGCCTGAGGTGGTCGCGACGATCCTGAGAGGCCCTGACGGCGGCTACATCCTTGTGACCGGCGACGAACCGGAGCCCGGCATGGAAGGCGAAGCGCCGGCCGGGACGCCGTTCGATACGCCCCAGGCGCTGATGAAAGGCATCATGGAGCTGCTGAATCCGGCCGAGGGGGCGGAGACCAGCTTTGAGCGGGGCTTCCGCGGCGAGGCGGACGACACCGCCATGAAGCCGCCTGCAGGCCCGATGGCGTAGCAATACAGAGACGAGACTGCCCGAAAGGGCAACGAGGCGAGGGTTTCGGTTGGGCGCCCCAGACACGAATGTGCAGCCGGTCAGAGCGACGACAGGTGAAGCTCCGGAGAAAAGCCGGAGAAACCGATGACAGCCGGGAAAGACCGGCACCTTTTGGGAGGCAAGAAATCGATGCCCAGCGATCACGTCGCCCGAAACCAGACCCGCGCCCAATTGCTCGACGCGACCGGCACGCCCATCCCGCCGAAGCAGGAAATCCCATTCATTCAATGGTTGCCTGATGGCAAGAGCATCGGGCGCGGGATCGATCGCGGCACCAACGTCTACGAGCAGTGCAAGCCGTTCATTGCCTGCGGTGGCCGCTATTCCTTCATCCTGAGATCGGATGACAAGGCCGAGCTGGTTGCGGGATTCCCGGTGAAGGGCGGCGAGAAGGGCGAGATGGTCGTGGTGGCTGAGGAAGTCGTGCTCAACGGGCCAGAGATCGGCCCTGCAGTTGATCGGCTCGTGGCGGCGAGCGTTGCCAACCTGCACAAACTGCCCGTTACGGAGACGATACAGTAGTGCGCTTGGCTCCCGCACATGGATTCGAACCACGGTTTCCCGATTCAAAGTCGGGCGTCCTACCGCTAGACGATGCAGGATCAGAAGCACTCACTGTCGTTGAAAGCGTAGACGTTCGGCGTGTCGCGTTCGCTGCCCTTGGCAAAGACGACCGTATCCAGATCGGCCACGATGTCACCGATGGCGCGGTGATCCCAATAGCGATGGATAAAGTCTGGCTTGCCGAAGATGCGAACGGCGCTCACGTACTCGCTGCCACGAAATCCGACGAAGTGCAGGCACGCCTTGGTGAAGTGACAGGGCTTGATATCCTCGGGTCGCCGGCCGAACGCGTCGTGCGTGCCGTAGGCCTGCGGCGGCGGCTCGGGCTTCATTCGGTTGTAGGCTCGCGCCTTGGCGTAAGTGGGATGCATGGCGTTCGTCCTGGAACAGATGCCGGGCTGGCTCTTCATCGCGTCTGAGCTACAACCGAGTAATCCCGCCCCGCCTTAGCTATGCTGTTTCCATCTGCGCCTAGGGTTCGCAGACGTTCATGCAATCCCGCTCTGGCGTCTTGCTACACTCGGCTGGCCGGATGCGATCCCGGCGCTTTCGCCCCATCGTGCCCCTTGCGGGGCGTCTCTAAAATTGGTGCCAGCGCCCGGACTCGAGCCAGGAGCCTGATGTTTACAAAACGCCTGCTCTACCAGTTGAGCTACGCCGGCCGGAGATCATCCGGCGCGTGTCTGTCGCTGTCGTTGCGAGGGAACCATCGGGCGCATGCCGAGCATGTATCAGAACGCCCGCGCGCCGTAAAGGCCAATCGTCACTTAGGACGTGACAGGCTCTCGGCTCGGCCGTAGGATGCGGGCATGGCGCTCTACGAATGCTGGCACGTTGAAGACATCCCGGGCGATGATGTGGAGTTGGTCGCCGGTTATCAGGACGGGCGCTCAGGTGAGCCTGAGCCTGGCGCCAATCGATCACCCGCTTATCATCATGGGTGGTGGGCTGGCCTATCGGATCGGGATTATTCAAAACGCCCAGAGTGGATTCCAGCCCTGGCAAAGGAACTCTTCGCCAAATGATCCGCATCAAGGAAGATAAACCCCAGAAGGGTGCCGCTAGATCGCAAAAGCGACCGGTCAAGCCGGAAGCGGCGGCACCCGTGGTGGTTCGGCGCCCCAAGGCAAAAGCGGCCCCAGCGCCAAATTCAGCCTCCCTGCGTGCATGCGCAACCTGCCACCGCCCCTTCCCGATGACGGCAGCGGAGCGCCAGCGCAAGCACAGGGCGGCGGTCGAGGCCGCCATTCCAAGGAAGTGAACGCATGAGCGCCGACCTGATCCAGAAAGTGGGACTTGCCGCCTATAACGCCTGCGAGAATGGCTTTCGGCGTTTCGATGGCGAGAAGGAAGATATTCAGGCCTATCTTCGCGCAAAGCTCGCATTTATTGGCCGCACTGCTCTTGAGGCAATGCGCGAACCCACGGAGAATATCGTAGGCGCTGGCATGACTGTCCCGGAAAAGATTGCATATGAGGAAGGCGCCATCGTGATGTCGATTGACTACCGCGCCATCTGGGATGCCATGATCAGCGCCGCTCTTTCGGAGAAGCAATCATGACGATTTCCGACGAATTCGCAGCCGAGCTTGTGGCCAAGATGCGCGCCGATTACGGAACCCGTGACGAGCTGACGGCCGACCCGATCGACCTCCGCGACTTGCTGATCCTGAAGCTCTACGACGACCTGCAGGCGCTGACGAAGAGCGTCGCCTTCCTGGGAGGCGGCATCAAGCCGGTGCAGCGTGTCGGCTGAAGTCCTCGCTGGATGCGACCGGCATGCACTCTACGCGTCGCTCATTGAGCCCCTAGCTAAGGCAGTCGCCGTGGCCGAAAGGGCCTATAGTGACGCGCTTTTCCCCGATTGGGAGACGCTGGACGAAATGGGCCGCGACCATCTGCGCAGGGAGGCGGGGCAAATCCTAAGGGTTCTGTTGGACAATCCTGATTTAGCGGAATCTATCGTTTCCTTGCGGGCATCGAAATGAGCAAGATGATCGAGCGCGTGGCGCGGGCAATGTGTCGTTGCGATTACCCGCATCTCAGAGAAGACGACTTAGATGGGTATGCCGATCAGGGTGATGAAGGGCGGCGCCCGGTCCATAAGCCGCGCTGGCAATGGTATGAAGCCAAAGCCCGTGCCGCTATCGAGGCAATGCGTGAAATGACCCCCGAGATGTACGAGGCTCTGTCCGCCACCGGCAAGATGTGGCGCGAGATGGACTCGCGGGAGGTCTACACCACCCTGATCGACGGGGCGCTGAAATGAGCGGCGACGTCGTCCCCCTCAAGATCGTGGATAGCGAAACGGAGCCAAACCCGGAAGTGGTCGCGGCTCTTGAAGGTCTGCTTGCTGAGGCGAAAGCTGGTAATGTCCGTGGTCTCGGCTACGCCCTTGTCCTCGCCGATGGCTCATTCCAGACATTCTGGACCGGAGGCAAGAACATGAACTTTGCGCTGGCTGCTGGAATCATGCGCCTGGCATGGCGCTATCAGTCCGAAGCCTTCAATGAGCGCGAAGGCGAACACGGAAAGCCTGCGTGATGCCCAAGCATGTCACAAAGAGCGTGCCCACGATGCGCTGCAGGGTCAGTGGCGCTGGATCGGTCTGGGAGGTCGGGCTGCTCCATGCCATCACGGTCCGTGTAATTGAAGGCGTGCTATACGATACGGGCCGTTTGCCGGAGCAGATGCCTCCCGCCTATCCCACAGAGGACGGCACCTATCTCCTGATCGACAACGTCTGGTCACGGGAAGCGTGATGGCGAAGGCAAAAGCACGCGCTCCGGCCCTGTTGCTAACAAGGGAATACAGCTATGGCCTTTAAGAAAGGCGAATCGGGCAATCCGAACGGCCGGCCCAAAAAGACACCGGAGCATTACGAGGTGGAGGCGCTTGCCCGTCAGGCGTCTCCGACGGCGATTGCCCGGCTGGTTCACTTCATGAAGGCAAGGGGCGACCCGCGAGCCTCGATCGCTGCTTGCGTTGCGATCCTTGACCGTGCATTCGGACGACCGGCCCAGGAGGTCAGGCATAAGGGGCATGTGACGCATGAGCTCGAAAACTTCGCGGACTCGCAGCTTGCCGCCATTGTCGCCCGTGGAATTGCAAGAAATGGAGGAAGAGGAGCGGGCGGCGAGGATCGTGCAGACCAGGCGCGCCGTACGAACAAGCCCCATTGAGTGGTGCCGGCTGCTGGGCTACGAGCCGGCCCCCCACCATAAACTCATCCTCAAATCTATGGACGACCTCATGTCGTCTACTAGTTACGACACGCTCCTGATCTTCGCGCCTCCGGGTTCGGCCAAATCGCATCACGTCAGCGTGGCCTATCCCCCTTACTGGATGGCGCAAAACCCTGAGGGGCGGATTATTGCGGCGTCGCACAGTTTCGATCTGGCGGCACGCTGGGGTCGCCGGGTCCGAAACATTATGCTCGAGCATGGGCCTACACTGGGCGTGACGCTGGCGACGGACAGCCAAGCGGCCGACCGCTGGGGGCTTTCAACTGGCGCCGAGTACATGGCTGCCGGCGTGCAGGCTGGTATCGCCGGGTTCCGCGCCGATCTGGGTATTATTGATGATCCTTTTGGTTCGAAAGAGGACGCCTATTCGGAGCGCATCCGCAACCGGGTATGGGACTGGTATCTCAACGACTTCTCTCAGCGTCTGAGCCCGCACGCCAAGCGCGTGATCATGCATACGAGATGGCACGCCGACGATTTGGCCGGCCGCATCATCGACCAAGCCACGGCGCTGAAGCAGAAGATTGAGATCCTGAAGCTCCCCGCTATTGCAGGGGCTAACGATCCGCTTGGTCGCAAGCCCGGCGAATACCTGTGGGATGATCCCAAGGGATACGATTACGCCAAGTTCCTCCGGGACCGGCATCGCGAGATGGCGCCGATGGAATGGTCTGCACTCTTCCAGCAGGAGCCGGTGCCGGAAGAGGGCGATTATTTCAAGCGCGACTGGTTCAAGTATTACGACGACCTACCCCGCGGCGTTCGCAAGTTCGGGGCGAGCGACTACGCGGTGAAGGCAGATGCAGGTGATTGGACCGTGCATGGAATGTGCGCCATCGATTCGGATGGAAACCTCTACATCGATGACATTTGGCGCGCCCAAACGACCTCGGATATTTGGGTGGACGTCATGCTCGATATGGCCGCCGGGCATCAGCCGTTCATGTGGGGAGAGGAAGCGGGCCAGATCATCAAGAGCCTGGACCCCTTCATCAAACGACGCATGAAAGAGCGCAACATCTTCTTCCAGCGGCAGCAGTACGCTTCAACATCGGACAAGGGCACCCGGGCGCAATCGATCCGCGGGCGCATGTCTCAAGGCAAAGTTCTCTTCCGGCGCCATGCAACGTGGCGGCATGAATTCGAGGCAGAACTGCTATCATTCCCAGCCGGCAAGAACGATGATCAGGTCGATATGCTGAGCCTGTTTGGTCGGATGCTCGACAGGATGTACCCGCCGAAGGTTTCGCCCAAGCTTGTCCCCAAGTTCCGGGGCACGGTGAAGGGGGCGGGGATGCTCGGGTAAGGGGAGCGATGGTAAAGTGTGATCGAGATTGCAATGTCGACCGCGAGCGCAAGATGGTCGAAGCCTCCCCAGATGCTTGGTGCGATCCCTGCATTGCAGCCGTTATCTACGCGCTTAACGCTGGCGGCGTAAAAACGATTGCTTCCTGCTGTGGTCACGGCAGGCGCCCGGGGTTCATCGCTTTGGTGGACGGCCGCGTGCTTGTCTTGGCCCGGAGCCTGGATGAAGCTAAAGCCATTACCATGGGGTTCCCGGATATTAACAGCACGCCATGCTAGGCTGATCACGTAGCGCGTGACAATCGTAACGCGGCCTGTGACAATAACGGCGGACGTGACAATGGAGGCAAAGAGATGACCGACGCATTCAAGGGATTGCCTTGTGAACGCACCGATTGTGCCCTGTCGGCCGTCTCCAGCATGTCGACGTGCATGGGCTGGACGCCGGTCTATGGGCGCGACGGGCAGCGCCTCGATGACGGCGACCCAAACATCACGGCTAGCATCTATCTCTGCTCGACCTGTGATCGTCGGTTCGGCCATCGCACCGCAGGCGGATGCAACCCACTCGACGAATGGTCCGAGGAGTAGAGCATGACCGACCCCAAAGACTCCACCCTCGTGGCGAACAGTGGCCACGGTCATGTCAGGCCAAGACCGGATGGAGTGAAGGCGAGGTGCGGTGGACCGGCGATCTGCTCTGAATGCGCCCTTGAGCTTGCTCGCAATCCGATGGTCAACAGTGCCGATCTTGAGCGGCTCAGCGTGTCCAGAGCGCAGGCCGAGAAGCAGGCCTCTTTCCAGACCGATCCGAAGTGGGCCGCAAAACTCTTGGCCGAAGCCGAGAAGGACGAGCTCACGCCCTACGCTGGAGTATCCGGATGACCATCCGTTGCATTGACTGCAAGTACATCGACGTCACGGTCCAGCGCCCCGGGCAAGATCGCGAGCAGACCGGCATGTGCCGCTACCCGCCGCCGGTCGTGACAGCAGTGCCAGGACAGCCGCAGTGGCCGTTCTGCAAGTTCACGGACTGGTGCGGGCGGTTCGTTGAGAGGGTCCAAAGTTAGGAGGCCTTTCGCTTCTGGCGAGAGGTTTAACGGGCGACGTCACAGGTTGGCGTCGCCCTCTTTTTGCGCGTTGAACGGAATGTACATCATTGTACAATGGTGGAGCTGCGGCGATGCAGACGCTGAGCGCTCGGCCCTGCATCCCAAGCGGCACGTTGCAAACGGACTCGCTCCCAACGTGATGTCGGTGTCGCCCGATCCGCAGCATCTTTCCCCATTGCGTCCCGGAAGCATCGGCGTATCATCGGGCTGTGGTCAGCATCGGGTACGCTGGCCCTTTCCTGAGTTGCGTTTGCCATTGACGATCTCCCCCACAAGGACGGCGCCCAATCTCCCCCGGGCGCCGTTTCCTTTTGGGGACATAGCCAAATACCACGGCTGGTGGTAACGTCTCGTGACCACGCGCGCTTTGTAGCGCCCGATCCCGTGACGGAGGCCTGATAATGGCGATGCCGATTTTTAAGTCGTTCTGGTCGACTGTCCAGATTTGGCGCCCGAGCGCGTGGCGCCAGGAATACAAGATCATCACGGACAACAACACGGGCGCGCCGATCGGCCTTTTGTCGATGAACGCCAACGGGCCGGATGGAATCTGGGCGCCGGTCCCTCTCTCGGCGTCGCAGATCGCGTCCCCCGCTGCGACGATCCTCGCCGACCTCAATGCCACCTATCAGCTCAACGTGGCGCCCTACACCCGGTACTACTCCGACGGCGATTCGCTCGTTCCGTTCGATCCGAGCGGCGAGATCGTGATTCCGGCCGGGGTCAACGAAGTCTGGTTCTCCCCGCTGATCGTGACGGAAGGGCATTCCGTGACCGTGGAAGGTGGCCTCAGACTGATCGAATAGGAGCCCAAAGCATGACGCCGGATCAGATCAAACACATGGTCGACCGTTTCCTGAGTTGGAAACTGCCCTCAGATTTCACCCCCGATGCCGGGATCAGCTTCAAGGCTGAGTTCAACGAACACACGGCCCACCTGATGAAACACGAGCCGACTGGCACCAACCTGTTCGACTACAGGCAGGCGGAAGCGATGGTGCAACACATGATCGATGGAATGCCAGAGTAGCGTAAGCGTAGCAGACAATCGGCCCTCCCCGCCCGCGTCGGATGACGCCGGCAACACTGAATCTCACGGGAAATCTCTTGTGAGAACAGGCCCATAGAAGGATCTTCAAAATGGCGGCCACACCCTCAATCAATCTCACCGTCTCCGGTACGACCCTCACCCTTTTCGCCAACGCTGGCTCCGGCGCGGAGGCCGGCGGCGCGCTGATCGTCCGAGGAGGCACGGCGGGCACGCCCAACGTCGCGGGCGGCGCCATGTCGGTTGCCGGCGGCGCCGGTGACGGGACCGGAGCCGGTGGCGCTGTATCCCTTACGGGCGGTGCTTCGGGCACTGGCGCAACGGGAGCAGGTGGCGCTGCGACCGTAACCGGTGGTGCTGCGCTCTCGACCGACAATGTGGGTGGTGTGGCTTCCTTGGTCGGCGGTGCTGGTAACGGCACGGGCGCTGGTGCGGCTGCGGTCGTCACAGGTGGCTTGGGCGGCGCAACGTCCGGTGTCGGCGGCGCGGTCACTGTCACCGGTGGAGCAGGCGGCACGTCGGCAGGGGCCGGTGGTGCGATCAACATCATTTCGGGTGCTGCGACGGCTGCAGCCACCGCAGCGGGCGCGATCAACATCCATCCCGGTGCCTCGACGACCTCGGGAACCTCTCCGACCGTCACGATCACGGGCGGCGTGTCCGGTACGACGGGGCCTGGCGGTCCGGTTGTCATCGTCGGCGGCGGCGGCGGTACGACCTCGGGAGCTGGCGGCCTTGTTTCGCTCACCGGCGGTGCCGGTGGAGCTGCTGGCACAGGTGCTGGTGGCGCGGCATCGGTCGTTGGTGGCGGCTCGGGAACGGGCGCCACGGGGAATGGTGGCGCTGCGGCGCTGACGGGCGGAGCCGCCACCTCGACCGCAGGCAACGGCGGTGCCGTTACCGTGACGGGTGGCGTCGGAACCACGACCGGCAACGGCGGGGCTGTAACGCTCCTGGCCGGTGCCTCGGGCAATTCGACGGGCAATGGCGGAAACGTCGCCATCACCGCTGGAGCGATGGGGACCACGACCGGCACGGCCGGCACAGTCATCCTCGTCGCGGGACGCGGCGGCACGACCGATGGCGCCGGTGGCTTGGTCTCCCTGACGGGTGGCGCCGGTGGTGCGGCTGGTACTGGTGCGGGCGGAGCAGCCTCCCTGGTGGGTGGTGGATCCGGTACCGGTGCGACCGGCAACGGTGGGGCGGCCAATCTCACCGGTGGCGCGGCCTTGTCCACGGCAGGCACCGGCGGCGCAGTTGCCATCGCAGGCGGTGTCGGAACGACCACCGGTGCGGGTGGTGCCATTACCATGACCACGGGTGCTGGTGGGACCTCGGGCCTCTCAGGCGCGCTCACGATTGCCACGGGTCTTGGCGGCACGACCTCGGCCTCCGGCACGATCACGATCCAGACCGGTGCTCCAACCGCCACGGCGGGAGCGGCTTCGGGCGCCATCACCATCCAGACGGCGGCGGGCGCCACGGGCTCGGGTGCGACCAGCGGCGGTGCGTCCGGCGCGGTCACGCTCAAGAGCAACGCTGGCGGAACGACAGGCACGGGAACCGGTGGTGCCGGTGGCCTGGTCACCGTCTCGAGCGGCACCGGTGGTGCCGGCACGGGTGCGGCCACGGCGGGCGGTGCCGGTGGCGGTCTGACGCTCACGACTGGCGCAGGTGGAGCGACCGTCGCAGGCACGGTCGGTGGCGTCGGCGGCACCATCACAATGACCGCCGGTGCCGGTGGCAACGGTTCCTCGACCACGGGTGGTGCCGGCGGCTCGGTCAACATCACCGCAGGCGCTAGCGGCGCTGGCACAACCGCAGGAGCGGCCGGCACGGTCGTCATCGCGGCTGGCGCAGCGGGCACGGGTGGCAACGTGGCCGGCGGCCTGGCATCGTTCACTGCTGGTGCCGGCACAGGGACCGGCGCGGGTGGGGCCGCGTCGCTTGTCGGTGGAGCCTCAGGCGCGGGGGCGACCGGCAATGGTGGCGATGCGGTTATCACCGGCGGTGCAGCGGCGTCGACCAACGGCAGCGGCGGCTCGGTCATCCTGACCGGTGGCGCGCTGGCCGGCACGGGCAAGAAGGGCTCCGTCATCACGCGAGGCCAGAATCTCGCCCAGGCCCAGGTCACGCCGACGGCCAAGACGGTCACCGCGGCGATCACGGCGGCGGAGCTTGCGACCGGGATCATCACCACGACCGGTGCGACGGCCCCGTCCATCCATCAGTTGCCCACGGGCACCCTGCTGCTCGCCGAGTTCCCGGATTTCGCGGCGAACGACAGTTTCGACTTCTATCTGATCAACACCGGAACCGGCGCATCGGACGACGCCACCATCACGGTCAACACCGACGTCACCATCGTCGGCAACCCGACCGTGGGGGCGTTGACCGATACCACGATCATCTCGGGGTCGGGACACTTCCGGGCGCGCTACACCACAGGCGTGACCTGGATCGTCTATCGTCTCGCGTAGCCTTGGACTATAATCGGGTGCCCGCAGTCATTCCGGCTGCGGGCGCAACCCACGGGATACCGCCCACATGACGATGAAGTTAAAAATTGGCCACGTCTTCCAGGCCGCCGAGACGGTCACGGCGATCATCAACGCAAATCGCCCGCTGCCGAGCAAAGGCGCCTACCGGCTGGCCCGGCTCTACGCCAAGCTGAAGCCAGAGTTCGACCTGATCGCCCAGCGTCGCAACGCCATGATCGAGGCCTATGGCTACAAGGCCCCGCTCCCCGTCGACGTGGAAGGTGGGACCGTCACGCTGGCTGAGAACTTCAGCGTCCCCCCCGACAAGCTGGCGGAGTTCATGAAAGCGTGGGCCGAGATCGCCAATGAGGAGATCGAGGTTGCGGTCGAGCCGATCCCGCTCGATCAGCTGGACAACGGTAGCGGGAGTTCCGGGGTCACTGCGGCTGAGTTCATTGTGCTTGATGACTTGGTGGAGGGTTAGGACAATGGCAGCCTTGGGACAGAACGCGGCTTCCAACCAGCCAGCCGATCCGCGTCTCCACGCGATCAACAACGCCATCTGCAACTATGCGGACAATATCCGCGCGCATGTGCAGGGACTCAACCTAAAGGCGGATGCCATCGTCGGCGAGATCCGCACGGGAGAAGCATTGCCGGCGCAAGCACCGACTCCGGTTCCCATCGGTGCGCTGGAGCAGATCGAAATGGCGCTCGCTTCCCTTAGCGGCGCCATCGACGACTTGGGCGCCGCCGAGCGGCGCTTTGGCGGATTGGCTTAGACGATGGGCTGTCCCAATTGCGGCAATCGAAACCCCGCCAAGGCTAGCCCGTGGGCGCGAGAGGAAGTGACGCCCTCGGGTCGCCGCGGCCTCCGCATTCTGGGCAGCCAGTGCCTAGTCTGCGGATGCAAATGGGAGCACACTGAGACTGCTGTATTTCGTGAGTTCGACACCCATCCGCGTGAGGTGAGCGCCGCAGATTTGGGGCTGCCCCCCTGATGCCCATACCCTTCTCCAGTCTCACTCCCGACGTTCAGCGTTATCTGAAAGAGGACGCTCAAGACGCTGATGGCACGGTGGCCTCTGAGGCCGTGCTGGCGGCGATTGGGGTTTCCATCGGGAAGCTGAGGAACGAGGCGAAAGAAGCGAGGGTATCGTCTGGCATCGAAGACCGCTGGCGTGACGCAGAAGAAGCCTACGCCGGCATCGACGATGCAAACCGCTCGGATGTGAACGGCGGCCATCAGTGGACCAAGTCCATGAGCAAGGATGGGCCGATCACATCCGACGATGTCCTGGATACGAACAATCGCAGCACGCTCTATGTCCGCCTCACGCAGCGTTACGTGGATGCCGGGACGGCCAAGCTGGGCGAGATCCTGCTGGCGCCGGGAGCGAAGTCATTCAGCTTCACCGCCACACCCGTTCCGGCCCTGATGGAAGCCAAGGACGACAAGCGGCCGGTGCGCCTCGATCACCTCCCGGACGCACCCTTGGCAATGCGGGCACCAAACCCTGGAGAGACAGCACCCGCGCTTCTCAACGGAACCGCTTTGACCCCCCCTCCCGCCATCGGTGCGCCCTTGGGGTCCCCCGTGGGGGCGCCACCGGTCCCGGCACCAGCGGGGGCGGTATCTCCTGCTGGCGCCGCTGGGCTGCCCGCTCCGGGCCCTCAAGTTCCGCCGATGGTCCCTGCCACGGTTTCAGACTTCGCCAAGGAGAAGGCGCAGAAAGCGGATGATGCCGCGAAGAAAGCCGAGAAGCGCATCTATGACTGGCATGTCGAATGCGGGCGTACCTCGCAGGTCCGCAAGGTCATCTTCGATGCGGGGAGGTTGGGTGTAGGTGTCCTCAAGGGCCCCTTCCCCAAATCATCGCGGCAGATCGCGACGCGCAAGAGTGCCGACGGCGTCGAACTAGGAATTCGCAAGGTCATCCAGCCGGCCTCGAAGTGGGTCAACGCCTGGAACTTCTTCCCCGATCCGACCTGTGGAGAAGACATTCAGGACGGCGACCATTGCTTCGAGCGGGAGTGGATGGGCGAACGCGCCGTCCGAAAGCTCAAGGAACTGCCGGGCTACATCAAGGGCCAGATCGACAAGGTGATTCTCGAGGGCCCGCAAAAGGTCAACGCTCGGGACGACGCCGGAGGGCCGGAATCCGACACGACGACGCAGATCAAGAAGGGCAAATACGAGACCTGGTACTTCCATGGCACGCTGAAGCGTGACGAGATGGGGTGCATCTGCGAGGCGGCAGGAGAATTCGACAAATTCAGCAAGAACGTCCCGCCGGGACAGGAACAAGTCCACGCCATCGTCACCATGATCAACGACAGTGTCGTCAAGGCGACGTTCAATCCGCTGGATTCGGGGGAATTCCCCTACCATGCGATGCCTTGGCAGCGTCGGACGGGGTCGTGGGCTGGCGTAGGTATTGCCGAGCAGATCGCCACGCCGCAAAAGATGCTTACCGCTGCAGTTAGATCGATGCTCGACAATGCGGGCATTTCTGCTGGAGGACAGATCGTCATCGATACGGGATACGTGACACCGGCCGATGGCGAAATGGGCATGAGTCCGCACAAGATTTGGTACATGAACGGTGACGGAGAGAAGTTGAACGTCAACGAAGCTTTTGGCCTGTTCAAGATCGACAATGTGACCGCCGAATTGATGCAGATCGTCGAGCTGGCGATGCGCTTGGGCGAGGAATCGACCTCCATCCCGCTTATCACGCAGGGCCAGAGCGGGCCATCCACTCCCGATACCTATGGCGCCGCGGCGCTGCAGAACAACAACGCCAACCAACTCCTCCGCTCGATCGGCTACACGTTCGACGATCATGTGACGGAGCCCGAGACGCGCCAGTATTACGAATGGCTGATCCTCGACCCCGACGTGCCCAATGACGAGAAGGGCGACTGGACGATCGACGCTCATGGCTCGAATGCCCTCGTCGAACAGGCGCTACAAAACCAGTTCACCCTCCAGCTTTTGCCGCTGTCGCTCAATCCTGCGTACAAACTCAACCCGGCGAAGGTCATGGCCGCTGCCATTGAGGCCAACAAGTTCAGCCCGATCAAGTTCCAGTACACGGAGGAGGAGCAGGCGAAGATCGACGCCACGCCGCCGCCGGGAGCGCCCGCGGTCGAGGTCGCCAAGATCACCGCCGCCACGAAGGAGAAGGAAATCGCGGCCCGCGCGGCGGATACCCAGGCCGACAACGAGCGCGCTGATCGCGAAGTCATGACCAACGCCACCGTTGAATTGCATACCTTGCAACTGAAGAAAGAATTGGCGATGTTGGAATACGCTTCGAAGAATCAGCAAACTCTCGCGCAGGTACAAACCGAACTTGCGAACACCAAAATGAAAATCGACGCCCAGGAACGCATCAGCGCCCGCGACAAGGCCATAGACGGCCAGAATCCGCCGCGGCGCGCGCGCAATGGGGCCACTCCTCCGGTCGCTACGCCGGCCATTGAACCTCCCGGCAGAGCGCCCGATGGGCGAGCGTTTCAGGCATGAGCGTTCCCGTGAAGCGCATCGTCGATTTCTACCTCGCCAAGGAAGAGCGCACGTCGACCGTTTGGCTGAACTTGAAGGATCGGCTAGAAAAGAAGCTCGTGAGCCTGCGCAAGCAGAACGACAACCCGAATTTGACCGACGTCGAGACGGCAACGCTCCGCGGTCACATCGAATGCCTGAAGGAAGTGATTTCCCTCGGGGATGAGCCGCCAGCGATGGTGGCCGCACCGGCTCGGCCCGCGCCGCGCCGTGACTACGGAGCGCAATATGGCTGAAGTGACCCCTGCTGAAATTGAACAGAAGGCTGACGCGGCTTTTGCCACAGGTTTTGGCGACACCCCTCCGGCTCCGGCCGCGAAGGTTATTGAACAGACCCCGGCTGAGCCTGCCAAGCCCGCTGCTGCGCCTGCTGCCGTCGCCCCAGCTCCCAAGCCGGAAAAGCCGCAGTACGCCCGCGTTCTTCAGCAGGATTGGGACAATCTCAAGGCCGCGGCCGGCAAGGTTGCCAACCTTGAGAGCCAGATCACGAAGCTCGCGGGGAATACCCCGGACGCCGAGCGGATCGCCCAGACGGTCATCGAGAAGGTACGGGCACAAACGCCGGCCGGCCTGAACGTCGAATTCTCTGACGAGGATTTCGTCGAACTGACCGAGAATTTCCCGGAAGTCTCGACATTCACGCGCGCCGCCTTGGAAAGGCTTTTCAAGAAGGCGAACGTGAAAGGCACCGGGGAGCCTGAGCCTGCGAAACCGGAGACGCTGGACGTCAATGCGGCGGTGGAGAAGGCCCTCCTCGATCGGGAGGCCACCGCACTTGCCGAGGCCTATCCGGATTGGGACGTGATCGTCGGGCGACCGCCGACCGCAGATTCCCAGCCCGTGGAGACGCCGTGGCGGACATGGTTGGCCACCCAACCCGCCGAGTACCAGAAGAAGATCGGTGAAACGAAGTCCCCCGCTGTCGTCCAGGCCTCGATCGACAAGTTCAAAGCCACACAAATTACACCGGTAGCGCCGGCCGAGCCCACTCGGGCTGCGGCTCGTCGCGCCGTGATCGCGGATGCGGTTACACCCCGTGCAGACGGGAACCCGCCTCCTCTCAACGCCCCTGAGTCCGCAGAGGACGCTTTCGGCAAGGCCTTCAAGGAGGCCAAACTGCACTAACCCAGCCTCAGCGCGCGCGATGTGACATCGCCCGCTAGCCCACAGATGGAGTTACCATGGCAATCCAGAGTTACGCCACAGACACCCCGCGTATCGGCAAATTCAAGGGCATGATCCTCGCCCACGCGGAGGCCAAGGAGCGTCTCGGCAAGACGGGCCGTCAGGTCCCGATGCCGAAGAACAACTCCGACACCTACGTTGCCCGCCGCTTCCTGCCCTATGGCGCGACGGCGACCAACGCCAACACGCAGAACCAGTTCTTCCAGACCGGCAACGGCGATCGCTCCTCGGCGATGATCCAGGCCAACCAGATCGCGGAAGGCGTCACGCCCTCCCCCGATTCGCTGATCGCCGTCGATGTCACGGTCGTGCTGATCCAGTACGGCTGTCTCTACGGCTTCACCGACAAGACGTTCCTCCTCTACGAGGACGATATCCCGGCGGAGATGGTCAAGCAGGTCGGTGAACGAGTCGTGCTGGTCAATGAGCAGATCATCTACGGCGCCCTGAAGGCCTCCACCAACCAGTACTATGGCGGAGCCGGAACCTCGATCGCCACCGTCAACGGCGCCATCACCTTGGGCATGGTGCGCAAGATCGTGAAGAACCTGCAAGCCAACCATGCGGAGCCGATCACCCGCGTGCTGAGCGCGTCGCAGAACTTTGACACGTCGGCGACGCCCGAAGGCTTCGTAGTGTACTGCAACACCGACATGGAGCCGGACATCCGGGACCTGCCGAACTTCACGCCGGCCGAGAAGTACGCCTCAGGCAAGCCGATGCCCTACGAACTGGGGATGTGCGAGCGTTTCCGCTTCGTCATGTCGCCGGACCTGCCGAGCCTGCAGAACGCCGGCGCCGCGATCGGAGCAACCGGCCTCTACTCGACCACCGGTGTCAGCATTGACGTCTACCAGTTCATCGTCGCCGCCGAGGATGCCTGGAGCCAGATCGCGGTTCGTGGCCGCCAGTCGCTGGAGACCACCTATCTCGAGCCCGGCAAGAAGGACAAGGCCGATCCGTTGGGCCAGCGCGGCTATGCCGGAACGGCGTGGTGGAAGGCTGTGATGGTGGAGAACCCTGGGTGGATGGCTGTCGGCAACGTCGGCGTCAAGACGCTCACCTAGAGGAGTGTCCCATGACGCAAATGACAGCAACCCTTCAGCAGTGGCTTGAGGGTATCGCCGGGGCCAAGGAGCGGTTCAGTCTGCTTCAGGCTCTTGGATCGATGGCCGATCGCTTCAGTTCCTGCGCGACAAGCAGCGCAGGGATCGTGATCAAGGCCGGTGGCAGCGCGCTCGCCAAAACGGGCAGCGCAGTCACGAATCTCAACGCCAACGGTATCCCGGTGGCGATTGCGGCGAGCACCGACATGCCGGCCCTCGTGGGCTCGATCACGGCAACCTACTTCAACGTCTTTTGTTTCTTCATCGACAGCGCGAGCGTCGTGACTGTCGCGATGGGAACGGAGGCCGCGACGTTGGCTGGCGTGGTCTTCCCACCCTTCCCGGCAGGCAAGGCGCTCGTGGGTTTCCTCACCGTCACCTACGCCAGCACCTTCGTCGGCGGCACCACGCCGCTCGACACCGCCACCACGACCTACAACAGCCCGACCGGCGCATGGGATCCTTCCGTGCTCGTGGGCGCAACCAGCTACTGACGGAGATACGATCATGGATACAGTCGCAAAATCCCCCCTGACGATGTGCCTTGCCAGCATGGCGTTTGCCGAGGGCACCACGAGTACGCTCAGCACCACCGGCACGAACGCCTACCTCATCGAGAGCATCTTCAAGAGCCGGACGGCGCTGACCAACCAGGCCACGCCGACCACCGACTACGCGACGGGCAACGCATTCATTCCGATGCCGATCCCGCTCGCCACCACGGGCCTGCCTGGCGGCGTGCCCAACCCCAGCGCCGGCTACGCCTGCGCCTTCACCCTCGGCTTCAACGCCGCGGGCACGCTCCTGGCCATCCAGGGGCCGATCGTGGCCACCAATGGCTCCACCACGCCGGTGTTCATCAGCGCCGCGCCGTCGCTGTCGCCGTCGCTTGGACCTCCGGGTCCGAACCCCGGAACCACCGCTGGCATCCAGGCGGACAACGATTTCTGTCCGTGCGGCTACATCGTCGTGCTGTCGGATTCGGCCGCCGTGGCCACCTTCACCTTCGGCACCACGGCCTGGACCACCACGGGCTATACAACGAGCTTGGGCAACATTGCTTCGCTGCCGGGCCGCTCGCTGGCGAACCTGACCTACAGCTAGCCATAACTGCGATGGGCCGGGGCCTCGTGTCCCGGCCTTTTTCTCCGCGCCGTGATGGCGCCACACCCCTGCGAAGGAGATACCGATGCCCCGCGTTGCCATTTCTACTGCCGAGAAGCCGAAGCGCACCTACACCCGCCGCACCGGCCCGACCATCGTCCCGCCTGCGAGCCACGAGACGCACTCCGACGACTTCCAGATCGGCCAGCCATCCACGATCACCGACAAGACCGACCGCAACGACGTCAGCCGCGAGAAGTCGAGCGGCGAGCGCCTGTTCGGGACGCGCCTGAAGCACAAGGGCGAGATCATGCTGCTGGATGGCATCGAGGTCGACGAAGCCTATCTCGCCGAACTGGCCTTCAACGAGGAGTGGCTGGAGATCCTCATCAACCCGTCGACCCACAAGAACGCCGCCAGCATTTTCGAGAACTGGAGCAACGGCGTCGGCGCCGAGATGCTGATCAACGGCAAGCCCGTCATCGTCAGGGACTTGCCCGTCGGGCGTCCGATCACGGTCAAGCGGAAGATCGTCGAGCAGATCATCCGGGCGCGCGTCACGGAAGTCCGTACCATCTACGAAAGCATAAACGTGGAGAATCCCCGGAACGAGATCGGCCGCACCGATTCGCGCGTGCATTCGTTCAGCGTCCTGCATGACCCGGC
>ERZ1292632.850-Hain-H43-01um-R2-850-length-32977-cov-6_pt1 | contig 32977 bp, 48 predicted proteins | sample MGYA00564407_ERZ1292632 | MGnify/ENA primary metagenome ERZ1292632 (study PRJEB36523, sample SAMEA6512637) | groundwater metagenome | collected 2019-01-08 | study: AquaDiva: Metagenomics assemblies of 32 groundwater samples | reverse complement strand
ATTTGCCCGGGATTAACATCCGGATGGCAGCCCATTTACGATATCGAAAAATTAAAACTCCTTTTGATTTTTATAATCAGCCGCTCAATAATCTTTCCCGCTGGTTTGGTCATCCGGGGCGAGTTTGGTATCATCGTTTACGCGGATATGAAACCGATGATATAAAATCGGCAATAAAATCAATCCGCAAATTGTTGCCGGAAGATTGATACAACAAATGTCAACAAAATATTACGAAAATGGAGAGATAAAAATGAGCGTTAAAAAATCCGATATCACCAAGGAAGCCCTTCTTAAGAACGCACCTCCTCAGCACGAGATAACGGAGCGTCAGTTGGAGTCTAAGGAAGGTAACTTCAGTCGTAAAAACGATGAGGTCGCTGATGCTGACGGCCAAATCGGCGTTACAACTGAAAAACAGTTAGATAACGTACCTAAGACTCCAGAAACAGGCAAAGGCGATTTCGGTCGTGTTCGTCCAGATGGTGTCAAAGAAAATCTGGAAGTAACTGAAATACAGCTCGATTCGTCTCGTCCAACCAAATACGGTGTTGACAGAGATCAAGAGGCCGAAGCCGATAAGAGAGAAGTTGGTGAACGTCAACTTGCCGGATCTGGTTTCGGATCTGAGAGATGGGACAACGAAGAGCGTGATGGCGACAAACTTCCCGTAACTGAGAAGCAATTTGAAGGTAAAGATAGACTAGGAAAAGCCGTTGACGAAGTGGGCGAAGGGCAACTTGAAGGTCATCGTCAGGGAACCGATAAAGAAATATCTTCAGATGCCAGTCCTCATAGCGCATCTCAGACTGAGAGAATTGTTTCGGCTGTTCTTTCCGGTTTGGCAAATGTGGTAGTCAGTGAACGTATCTCTCCAAAAACACTGTGTGCCGCAACTGTCCGCACCGCTGGAATTCAAGAGCCAAAACAAATTCTTAGAAAACAAGCTCTGACCCTTGAGGATGTTTCGGCATTTGCAGAGCAATCTATTGCCAAGGAACTTTCCAAAGAAGATCTTGAGTCTCCAATACTTCAGGAAACTCTTAATGTTCTTTATGAAGATCCTAAAATTCTTTCTCAGGAAGTTTCTAAACTTGCTGATGAAAAAATCAACGAACTTAAAAATATTGCAAACAACCAAACTGAAACACAAACAGTCGAGGAAAAAAGAAAAGCAGACATCCGTTCTACTTGGAAAAAAGTACAGGCTGCAAAGATTTCAGATACAACCAATAATGAAACATCTATTGTTTTTACATTTGGCGAAGCTGGATTGAACCCAAATTCAGATCTTAATGATCGTGGCGTTAAATCTTCTATTAGAAATTATCTATCCAATGTATTGGGCGTAGATAAAGAAGATATTAATGTTTCAAGCATAGCTGTTGACGGTAGTGGAAACATTACCGCTCAGACTGCCTATAGCACAAGTGTTGAGAAAGAAAAAATTCCTCAATCTTATGTTCCACAAAACAACACAATGCAGAGCGATCCAAATAATGCTCCTTCCAATAACGTTCCTCAGCAAAATAACGTTCAGGAAGTTGAGCCAGCTGGCGTTGAATTAGCAGCTGATGTAAAAGCAAGTCTTCAGAAACTTGCCTCTCAGAAGAGAATGGCACAAAATCCTGCCGGAACTACGTTACCTCCTCCAGGGCCACCAGCCGGTGGAGCTCCAGGTGGATTGCCAGCCGGATCACCTGGCCTTGGAACTCTTGGTGGACCAGATACTGGTGCTGCCGACGCTGGACCAGATGCTGGTCTTGATGCCGGAATGGATGAAGGCGGAGAGGAAGATACCGAAGCCAAGCCATTCGGTTCCGTATGTCCTTTCTGTAAGGCAGACGATGTAGATGTCTCGGATGGTCATTACACATGCCAAAGCTGTGGTCTTGAATATGATATTGAAGTTAATCTAGATGTTCTTAATCCAGAGAAACTTGATGCTGGAATTGGAATTGCAGAGAAAGAAGAAGAGGAAGAGATAATGCCCGATACTGAAGGCGAGGAGCTTAATGAAGAAATTAATGCTCAGCCTGCTGGAATGCCAGCTCCGGGTGGTGCTGCTGGTCCTGGACCAGCTCCGGGTGGTGCGGCAGCTCCTCCATCTCCATTGGGAGCCGGATCAAACGATTGGGTTAAGACTGCTTCTCTTCGTTTATCAATGACAATGAACCCAGAGCACCTTATTCGTGGTGCAAAGATTGTCAAGGCTAACAAAACCATTAACTTGTTCCCAGTTGGAACAGTTTGCCCACAATGTAGTGGTACTGTAGTAGCTTTTAAAGACAGCACCGGAACATGTGCTAACTGTGGTTGCCAGAATCACGTTCACGCCGAACACGATGGCGACAAAGTTAAAGTTGAGATGACATTCGAACCAAATCTTGCTCTTACTGAAAGCAAGAATGTATCTGGTGGACATGCCGTTAATGCCGAATGTGAAGATTGCGAATCCGTTAAAGACGCTCTTCATGAGATTCTGTCTCATAGAAAAGCTCTTCAGAAGGTTGCCAGTGTTTTGGCACAAGATCCTTGGCTTGACTGTATGTCCGATCAAATCGGTACTGGTTACGCTGGTGATGATGCCGTTGAAATTTGCGCATCAATTCGTGACCTTAGAATTAAAACAGCGCAGATGTACATGCACGAAATGAGTGAAGAAGTGAAAGATAAAGACGAAGACGAAGATAAAGTTGAGTTTGAGTCCGAAACTGATGGAGCCGAAGATGATGACGAGGCCACTGATTTCGAAGATGACGGACTTGAAGAAGTAGAGGATGAGTCTCCAGAGCATGAAGAAGGCGAGACCGAAGAAGAAGAAGCTGCCGAAGTAGCCGAAGGCGATGATGACGAAAATCCATTTGCCGAAGGCGATGAGGGCGACGAGATGGGTGAAGAATCCGGAGAGTCTGAAGTTGATGTCAAGAATGTACAGAAAGTTGTCCTTGAGGGCGTTGATGCCGAAGGTAATGAATTTGAAGTAGAAATTCCAGTCGGTGGAGAAGCCGGTGCGGGTGACGATATGGGCGAGACCCCAGAAGAAGTTCTTGAAATCAGCGAAACCTTTGAAACTCCTGATGAAATGGGAGAAGAAGGTGAGATGGGCGAGATGGGAGAAGAGGGTGAAATGGGCTCGGAAATTCCACCAATTGAAGATGAGATGGGTGGCGAAGCTGGAGAAGAAGACCTTATGAAGGGTCTGTTCAGCGATGGTCTTCAGATGGGGCCACAAGAGAACGAGCTTCAAGAGAAAAAGATCCCACTTTCAATATCCGAAGTCAAAGAGCTTGCAGCGAGCACCACTGAGTTTCTTAGAGGTGGAAGACTTTCGAGCTCAGCAAGACAGGCTGGATCAACTCTCGATCTTACCAAATTAGCTCAAGCTCTTTCAATGCCTCTTGACACTCAAGCCGATGTCCCAAGAAATGAAGAACAAGGTTTGAGGGAAGACGGTGAGTTTGTTCACACAGACGATAACGAAAATACAGCCAAAGATAATCTTCATGGCAACGCAGCAGGGTCTACCCTTCAAGAAGATGAAGCAATAAAAGGAACTGAACGTGGCGTTGAGATTATCAAACCAGAAGCTTCTACAAGCAATTGGATCAAGGTTACCGCCAAGAAAGCAGCTTGTCCTAAATGCAAAAAATCCCCTTGTTCCTGTAAGGGCAAGGGGAAGGACAAAATGTGCGATACTCCTCAGATGAAGAAAAAAACCAAGCTGAAGACCGCTCAGCTTACTGGCGACAAACAAACCGAACCAGTTAATTCAATTGAAAAACCTGAGTCTAATGGTGAGGGTATTGAGATTCCAAGAAATAAAACCAAGGCTGTTCCTACGATTGATGTTGGCAGAAAAGATGTTACCAATCCAACTGAAGTTCGCAAGGATGAGTATACTCTTGGTCCAGATTCCAAAAATCTTCATACCGATGTAGTTCCTCGTGATGGCTCTGGCGATGGTATTGGTGGAAAATCTGTAGAGTTCAAACCTGAGAAGGGCGAGAAAGCTACTAGTGGAAATCCAGATACTTATGTTCAGGAATTCCAGAAAGAAAATCAAATCAAACCAACTCCAGTATCGAGCGAAGATAATCATCTTGGCGCAACCAAAGCAATTCAAAAAGTTGCACAGGCAAAGAATATCGATGCCAGCCAGCTAGAGGCAATTGAAGACCAAGGTAGTTATCTTGTAATGGATCTTAGCTCTGGTAAAATTTATAAGGTAAAATAATTAAAAAATAAAAAAGGAATTTCGAAAATATTTCGGAATTAGATAAGAGTATAGGTAAATTGAGTAACTCAAGAAAGAGGAGAGCAGAACATGACCATCAAGACTTCAATGTTTTCTAACGGAACTGTCATCGTCCACGAGGCTGAGGGCAAAGTTAGAAAAGCTACGGCTGAGGAAATTTCTCAGCATCTTGCAAGTTTTTTCCCAACAGAAAAACAAGGCAAGAAACTAACTGCCGTTAAGTATGATCCAGAAACTGGTTATGCCTACGGAAAGTTTGAAGACAAAACATATAGAAAATTAGTTGCGCAATCAAAGGGAACCACTACAACCGAACCAACAAACTCTGTTGATAAGGCTGATCCTAAAGTTGACGTTCCAAGAAGCAAAGAGAAAGCAAAACCACAAATTGATGTTGGTAGACCTGATGTCAATAGTCCAAAGGAAGTCCGCAAGGACAATTATGAGCGTGGCAAAGGTGGGGAAGATCTCCACACTGATGTAGTTCCAAGATCCAAAGGCAATAGTGGTCTTTCGGGCTCAAAAGCAACCACGTTTGAAGATGAAACGGCCAATAAAGCCAAGTCAGGAAATCCTGACACTTATGTACAGACCTTCACGCCTTCTGAGAAGCCAGCCAGTGCTGGAAGTGCAGACAATCACACCGCATCTACTGGTATTTCGATCAGACCAGATTCGGAGATTTATCAGAAACTTTCGATCAATAAAATAGCAAAAGACGAAGGCGATGACGATAAAGAGGATGGAAAGAAGGGCAACCTTCCACCATGGCTCAAGAAAGACAAAGAAGAAAACAAAGACGAAAAGAAAGATGGAAAAGATGAGAAGTCCGATGGAAAGAAGGGTAACCTTCCACCATGGCTCCAAAAAGGAAAAAAAGACGACGACAAGAAAGATGATGGAGACAAAAAGGACGACGAGAAGGAAAACAAATTCGCAGAAGCTACAAAACAGTTGACCTTAGCACAGAAAGAAAATTCGGAACTTAAAGCAGAACTTAATCGTTACAAAATTCGTGAGGAGAGGGTTCGTTCAGCCAGTGCATATGTACTAGCTCTTCGTGACCTTAATCCAGTAAAATACGCATCCGCAGAAGTTTTCAACCAAAAGGTTGAGGACACAGCTAAAAAGATGAATATTGAGGCTATCGAAACCGCAATCGAGGAACTTGATGTCATGAGACAAGAGGCATCGGTCGCACAACAAGCTTTTATCAAACAAGCTTCCAAGCAAACTCATGAGTCTGGATTGGCAACAGCTATCGTGATTCAGAAGGAAGAGGGATTTGGAGACTCTGGTTCAAGCTTGAAGGACATCCTTATGTCGGGTACATCTCTCGGCAAAAAGATGGCGGAATTTGACAGCTACGTTCCACACCAAAAAGACTAAGGTGTGATAGAAAACAAAATTAAAATAGGAGAAATAAAATGATTATTCCTGTATACCACGTCGTTTCCTCAGTTATTCCTGTGGCCGCTGCCACAGCAATTGAGGCGGGTATGGTAGTCGGTCTTGATAGCGCAGGTCTTGCAGTCAAGGCTTATGGCACTATTCTTCCAATCGGTCTTGCTGGCGATAAGTCTCGTGCAGCTGAGGCTTATGAGTGGCAGAACCGTGTTTCCGATTTCGGCCAAGAGACAGCTGCTAGTGGAATGCTTAGCGTTTACCACTCTGGCGGTGAGTTTTATGTCGATGTCGATGACTCCCGTATCACTACTCCTGCTGGAACTGCCATTACTGGCGTTATCTCCAGTGGAACCGTCACAACTCCAGGTACGCTTCTTTACACTCAGAACCTTATTGCCAGCTTTGGTCAGTTGACCAATACTGCCACTACAGGCGAAACTTGTAAGGTTGCTATCACTCTTGCCGCTGCCGCCACTCTTGACGGTGGAATCCCAGGCGAGTATGAGCCTCTTACCACAACTATGGTTGCGGACGACAGTCCAAGAACATGGGTTAAAATCAAATTGATCATCTAATCGGTTTTGCCGTTATGGCGGCATAAAGCCGCCTTTGATCAATTAACAAACTGAGGAGTTAATGAAATAACTCTAAACTAATTCCTAAAGGAGCTATGAAAATGAGTCTTATCAAATCCAATATCACCGATGCTCAGCGTGAAGCTGTCATCGCTCAAGCACTTGAAACTCCTGAGGGCCGTGTTGCGCTTGCCCAAGCTATGGTTGAGCCAATCAAACGTGCTCTTGAGTATCAAGCCATTGGACGTAAGCTTCTGATGGTTGACGAGCTGCCTCAGGGCGCTCTCGCCAGATACGAAAAGGATGTGGCATCTGTCGCTCACATTATCTCTCGTAGAGGTGCAGTGCCTGATAGAATCGTTGAGGGCGAAGAAGTTCTTGTCCCAACATTCGAAATCGCCGTTAATCCTCAGATCCGTCTGTCCGAAATCAAAGCCCGTAGATTTTTCATCGTTGACCGTGCCCAGATGAAAGCCAAAGAAGCCATCCAGAAAGCGGAAGATACCGAAATTCTTCGTGCCATCAACAGTGCAGTCAGAACAACCCAAACTGTTTCTCAGTCTGGTGACCTTCAGGTTGCATCTCTTAACTACGCCTTCTCGTTGATTGAGTCTCACGACTTGACCGTTGCGAAGATCGTCATGCACCCACAGCAGTACGCTGACGTTCGTCTCTTCGGAAAAGACGTTTTTGACGAAGCAACTCGTCGTGACGTTCTTATGTCCGGTCTCTTCGGCCACCTTTGGACAGCTGATATCCACGTTTCCCACCGTGTAACACCGGGTTCCGTGTATCTTCTTGCCCCAGCCGAATACGTTGGTGCCATTCCTGTTCGTCAGGACATCACCGTTCTCCCAGCTGATAACCCAAGAGAATTGAGACTTGGTTGGGTTATCTACGAGGAACTTGGGATCGTAGTTATTAACGACTACGCACTTGGTAAGATCTCTATGATCGCAACCAGTTAACCAAACCCTTCAAAATCAGTAGTTTATATCGGGTGGTGAAGAAATTCACCACCCTTTTTTTGTTTACTGTGTTTTTTTGGTTGACTTTACTGGGAAAAGTATCGTATAAGATAATATCTTAAATCGGGAGGTTGTCCAAATGTCAATTAAAGGATCACAAAAATACGAAATATCAAAAGAATTGCTTGAAAAACTTTATATCGTGGAGGGATTATCTGGAAGACAGATATGGGAAAAATTAAAAATTGGAGATGAAAGAACAATAAAAAATTATATTAAAAAGTATGGTCTTAGTAGAAATAGATCGCAAGCAGCTATGATTACTCACAATGGATTAACGGAACAACCAATTATAACTAATTCGCAAAAAGAAATTATTATTGGAGAATTGCTTGGAGACGGAAGCTTGAAACACGATTGTAAAAACTCCATACCTTTCTATAGACATTCCTCTAAATATAGAGAATATTGCGAATGGCTTGGTACGGTGTTGCCATCTCTTCGTTGGGCAGAAGTTACCGAAACAAAACATAGCCAAACAAAGAAAGATGGTTCGCCGCAAATTAGTTATAATCTTCGTAGCCAATGTCATCCTGACTTGTTGCCACTCTATGATATGTTTTATGATCAAGAAGGTCGGAAACACATTCCAACAGATCTTAAATTAACCAGTACGGTGTTGTTGCATTGGTTTCTTGGTGATGGAACTGCTGGTATGTTCAGTGCTGGCAAATCAAGGCTTGGCATTCCAAAACAATGTTGGCAAATGACGATCTATGCCTGTGCGTATACTAGGGAAGAATTAGAGAGTACGGTTATGCCGCAATTGGCTGAGATGGGAATCGTTGCTACCGTAACGATGAAACCTGGCCGACATCGTATAAGGATATCATCTGGATCGCATGAGCGATTCTACCGATTAATAGGCCAATGTCCATGTAGCATTTATGGGTATAAATGGAGAAAGTAAAAGTAAAAATGAAAAAGAAGAAAAAACCCATTAAGGTATATTTTGCAGGAAAAATAGATAAGAACGATTGGAGACACGATATTCTTCCTGGACTTAGGGATTCTGGATATCCTCTTGGCGAGTTAAAAAGTCCCAAAGAATTAGATCGTGAAGAATTTATATATACTGGTCCTTTTTTCATGTCTTGTGATCATGGATGTTGCCATGGAGAAAATAGTCATGGAATATTGGGAGAACTATACACTTTCCCAATTAACGAATATGGGGATGAGGAAAATGAAAACGAAGAAGAATATGAAAACGATGAAGAAGAATACGAAGATAGGTTCGGTAGGGGATGCGCATCCTCTTTTTTGTCAGAGGATATCGTAGAAACAACTGAAAAAAAGGTTCATGACCTATGCCTTCAACAATTAAACAATTCTGATTGTGTTTTCGCTTATATAAACTCTACTGATTGTTTCGGAACAATATATGAACTCGGAGTAGCCAACACTTTATCTAAAAAGATTTTTATTTGTTTTTCAAATCCTAAAATATTTCAACAAATGTGGTTTATAAAGAGAGGCGATAAAACACACAGTATGGTTTTTGAAGATCCCAAAAAAGCTCTTGATTTTGCTTTGAAATATTTTAACGAGAAGAAGGAAAGGCAATAATAGATAATAATGAATATCGAATTTGTAAAAGAAGTAAATGAAGAAGAATCTCTTGATTCTCCTATTACTGAATTGGAAATTTTAACAGTAAAAGAGTGGTACACAGATATAGACAGAGAAATAGATATGTATTACGATTGTCTCGGACTCATAGGCTATGACTGTTCTGAAAAAGATTTTACATCTTTTCCACGAAAAATAGTAGCGGTTATTAAAAGCAACGACTCTAATTACAAGTTTATGATTGTGACTGATAGTACGCCAATATATGATCTAGTAATGTATTTCCATAACTATTATTGGCCTAAATATACAGGATCTATAATTTAATTTCCTTCGATTCACAATTAGGGTCCGTGCATCCCCGGCATGTATTGTTTCCTAATATTCGGACCGCATGAAGTTCTTCTTGCGGTAACACAGCGGGTGGATTGAAATCTGGCAACGGTGGACATACTTTGTTATTTCCAAAAAGTATGTTTTTTATTGACTCGTAAAAATATTTTTCATCACCGTAGCCATAATGGCCCATTCCAAATTGTTTGCCTACTTCATCTAATTCTGAACTGCTCATGCCAACTATATTCATACCTTCAAAATAACGATCTACATAATCTCTTCTATTTTCAATTGATTGTCCGTAATTTTCTTTAGCACGATCTACATGGTTTTGTGCTTCCAGTTCGGTCTGGTATGTCTGGATGCATTCCATCGAGTATACTGAATCCCAATCCATCTCTACACGTATTACAGCAAAAAGTTCGGTCATTTTGGCTCTCCCATTAAATTTACTGTCGTATAGATGATACGATAGAGGCAACATTATGAGGAGGCAATATCATGAAATGGACTAAAGAAGTTCCTACGAGGCGTGGATGGTATTGGTATCGAAGAGATCAGATGGGAGAAGCCATGATACTTTTTGCCTATGGGCAGGAGGGCAGAGCACTAGCTCTGACTAATTTTAGAAACGATTGGACTGGCCTGGGCAAGGATTTTTGGTATACCGATGAGCCAATCCAGATGCCAGAATATAGTGATGAGATGAACAAGGCCCATTTGGAGTGGGTTCGGCAGGACGACATACATAAAGAAGAAATAAGATTACGACGAGAGAAAGAAGATGCGGAACCATTTTCTATTGTTCACGCACATAGTGGTTTTATTTTGTGGAAGTGTAAAAAGTGTGGAATATCGTATAGTTTGCCATATGGCGAAAAGCCAGAATGTAATTGTTAGGAGAAGTAAGATGACACCACAAGATCCATGTACAATTGAATATAAGGGCAAACTATACGACATTAATAGTTGGGGATCTCATCAACTATATGGCGATATGAGACCATTTGGCGAAGCTGGTCCATTCCACATAGAAGATCACGGAATGGTTATGGATAGCGTTAGCTCTGCATGTTGGTCTGGTTATATAACTCATTATTTGGTAGATAACGGGCAATTGTTTCTTGAAGATGTTACAATAATGGGACAGAAAGAAAATAAACTATTATTCGGAGTTGATCCCACGCCTGTTGACGAAAAATACAAAAACAGATCGTTTGATTATATATACAGGGGTGTTCATCAACCTATTGACTATAGTGGAAAATTGAAAATAGGAAGTGGTAGCGAAAGGATTGGGTTTCACTACACCGAAAATTATGATTACGAATTTTTGGAATTTCATGAACTTTTATTTAAACGTGGAAAATTAATAGAAGATATAGACAAGTCTGAAGAAAACAGAATAAAGAGAAATGGTCTCAAAGAAGATATTTATTCTAATTTGGCCTCGAAGGTTAATTATAGTGTAGAAGATGTTAGAGAATGTGTCGAAGAGATGAATAAAAATGGTAAAATACATTATTGGCAGCTTTCTGAATATTTAAAGAAAAAGGAGAAGTAAAATGTTAATGGAATTTTGGGCACAACACGGAGCACTTGCTGGATTTGGTTTTATTTTGGCTATGTTTTTCTTTCCAAGATTAACACAATTGTTTGCTACGGCACATTCTTTGGTCTTGAGTGTTGCGATGGGACCTGCTATGATCCCTGTTTGGTGGGCTGGTTGGGTTTTGCTACCACGTTGTCTTTGTGCTGTAACGGCAACAATGATGTACGGAAGCTCTAATCCAATTCTTGTTTTTCTAACTTGGGTTTGGGCTGTTACTGGCGATCTTGGTGAAAAAATTCAAGGATATCGCATGGCTCAAAAATCCGGAATGTTGGATAATGTTTAATGGCCAAAATTAATCGATTCAATTGGCTTATTATTATGGCTACCCTGACGATTGTTCATATCGTCGTCAGGGTATTGTATAGTATTTTTCGAATCCGAAGAGTCTATATAGCTGGACCATTTGGGGATAGAGATCTTGCCAATACTGCCGACAATATTCGGATTGCAATGGATGTCCGTGCTTCCGTTCACTGTATGAATACTTTTATGGATAATGCGTATTATGATTGTGTTTGTGTTCATAGTGAATGTAGTGGGTTGGAACTAGATAGTCGGACTAGTTATCCCGTATTGCCTATTGAGCATTGGTATCGTAGAGATTTAATTGCCATGATGTTTTGCAACCGGATAAGAGTACTGGTTGAGAATCCAAGATTAGAAGCAAGTCGTGGTACGGCAAGAGAAATTGAGATAGCCAGACGTTTGAGAATTCCTATATACCATACTAATAAGGAGATAAAATGAAAAAGGTTGTTATAAACAAGTGCCATGGTGGTTTTGGCTTAAGCCGTGAAGCTTTGTTGGAGCTAGCTCGTCTCCAGAGTCCATATATCGAATTGATTGAACCTTCCAAGTGGTTTGGCTGTAAAGGCGATGAGCTTGCTCAGAAAATAAAAGAAGATGCCCATAGGCCAAGTGGATGGGGAGCTCTATACTATGAAGACAAGATAATTGATGAGCAATATAGTAGAAATTACAATGGTAAACAAATTTCTCGTGCCTGTCCATTATTAGTTAAAGTCGTTAGTAAGATGAAAGAAAAGGCATTTGGTGATTTTGCAAAATTAAAGATTGTTACAATTCCAGATGATGTTGAATTTGAAATAGATGATTACGATGGAATGGAACATATTGCCGAAAAACATAGAACGTGGGGTTGAGATGAACAAGAAGAAACGATATTGGTATCGAATATTTGTTTATTATTGTCCTCTTTGCGGCAAGGAAGACGAATATCGTGAGCGTCAGTATAGTCGGAAGCCAAAAAATAGAGACAAAAGAATAACAATTAAAGAAGAATATGATCATTGTGATGATTAGGAGAACGAAATGACCAATTGGTATAAGACAGCACAAAAAACTCCAGAGATGGAAAAGTGGTTTGAAGACAGGACTGCTCGTCATATTTCATTAGTGCAGAAATATTGCAAAAAAATTGAAGAAACGTTTCCTGGACGTTTTAGAAACATTGTTGAGCGTGGTCGTCTTCATGATCGAAGCAAATACGGCACTAATGAAAAAGAGCCATACATTTTTTTGTCTTGGCATTATCGATGTAAGGATAAGGGCATTGGTTGGAAGATGCCTGATGGTATGCAAGAGAAGGTAGATCAAGCTACTTATCATCACATCACCAATGAACGTAATTCTCATCACCCAGAGAGTTGTTCCAGAACTGAAATTCCGGTAACTAATTGTAGCGATAGGTCTGCCCCGAAAGAGATTGTTGATGCTACCGAGATGAAAAATGAAGAACTGGCAGAAATGTCGGCGGATTGGATGGCGATGAGCGATGAGAAGTCAACCAATCCTATTGATTGGGCAGATAAGAATGTCAATGTTAAATGGAAGTTTACTCCTGAGCAAAAAGATTTGATTTACGAAATATTGAATGCTGTTTGGGATAAGTAAATGCCATATACAACGTGGGCTTCAATAACGCCAGTGCAAAGAGAACTTCGGCCTGGATGGAAAATCTATGAAGGTTTTGAGGTATTCCGTTTTCCTAGACATTTTAAATTTGAAAATACTCCAAAGATTTGTAATCGTTATCCTGCTGCTGCTAAAGTTCCCATAACTAGAAAGAATGGGATTAGACCTGGCAATATGGTTTTCGATGAGGATGAAGGCAGAGTGGGAATTGTAAATGACAAATTAAATATGATTATATACAATAAATATCTAAGCGCATTTTTATCTTTTAAAAAAGACGACAGGCATTGTTGGGTAACGAATGGAATGCGTTATATTGATCCATCTATAGCGGGTAAATTTTCAGAAGAAATTAGATCGGAATAATTATGATTAAACTTAACAATCCACATTTATTATATATTGAACCATCTATAGAATCCCTTTCTAATTTTCCTTTAATTGATTTCATAACTAGAAAAATAACAGCCAGTTTTAGAAAATCCAAACATTGTTGTGACTGGAAAGGTTTGCATGGTGCGTCAACTGGCGTTTGTAGCACATCCCATGATTATTCTTTGTCTGATGGAAAAATTGTAAACAGTCTATGTATTTATTATTTGGCTTGGCATAGAACAGAAGTTCCTGAGAATCAACTTAAAATAGTATCTAGATTAAAAGACGGAGAAGAAGAACCAACGGCAGAAGAATTACATATTGTAGAAATAGAAGAATTTAAAAGACATTTAAATAATGGCATGATTAAACAAGGTAATGATTTTTGGAGATGTTATTTTTGTGGAATGAATTATGTTAGTGAAGAAATTCCAAAATGTAGCTGTAGAGAAGATTCAGTATGTCGCTAGAAATAATCAACCCCTTAATTGAACTGGATGAGGCCAATGTAGATAAGCCGCCATTGGAGGAACAATCTTGGCATCCTATTTACTTACGCCAAGGAAGAGAAACCGGATAACATAGAGAGACAAGAAGATATTCCGATTCACATCCGATTGCATTCTGGGGAAACAATTGATGTTGTTGGTAGGTTCAAGAAATTAAAACATGAAGACACATCTATTGGGTACAATATAATTGTATTTTTTTCTGGAGCCGTAAGCAATCCCACTATCGGAACAGATAAAAATTCTTTTCAAAATGGTCTTTGTTGGTCTGTAGAAACCGGAATGATTGAAGATGGTCCAAATGCATGGATTCATCAGATATACAAATACAATCAAATTCTTTCGGTGGCCTATAGGGATGGGATCGTAAGATGTATTCCTATCTCTCAAATCGTAGAAATAACGTATAATATGATATAGGGGTATTATATCTATGCGTTATGTTTTATTAATAATTTCTTTTATATTTTTCACATCTCAATCATTCTGCGCATCGTGGTATGTTAGACCAATTCCATATGGTTTGGGAAATGGTACTTCATATCTAAATTCTTGGGGTGGATTTGGAAAAATTCGATGGGGAACAGGTGGGGTTCGGGCTGGAGATACCCTGTATATATGCGGCACACATATTTATGGAAAAGATTTTAATTATGGTCAAAACACTATAAAAGCAAGCGGCAATTCAAAATCACAAATAACTATAGACGGAGGATATTCTAAAGACAAGGGAGTTATTTATTCTGCTAGAAAAATAAAATCTACTGGCGCTTGGATTAAAACAAATAAAATATATAAAATAAAATGGAATTATCGAGCAGATTTTGCTTTTGAATCTAATTCACTGTCTGATGAAAAACTTCTTCATATTGCAAAAAATATAACCGAGTGTTCAAAATTACCTGGAAGTATATATTGGGATTCAATTAATCGTTTTCTATATCTTCATCCATATACATATTTGAAAAATACATATACTGATTGGGGTGGATCTGAAGACACTGGATTTGCTCTTGATGTAAATGGTCAAAGTTATATCACTATAAAGAATTTAGTATTACGAGGAGGTTCATTGAATGATGGAGTAATAAGTCTTGTAAAAGATACTCGTCAATATATGAGAAAAATAGTGATAGACCATAATGATATCGGATTTGGAGCTTATACTGGAATATATTGGGCTGGATATCAGAACATGGATGGACTAACTATTAAATTTAATAAAATTCATCATGTACCTACCGGAACTTATTGGATTAGTATTCATGATAAACTCGTTAATAATATTACAATCACAAACAACGAACTTTGGTCTGGAGAAGATATAGATGGGATTTATCCGGCGACTGCGGCTGATAGACACGCTTTAGGCGGACAGTTTTCAAATAATGTTGTAATCAGTTATAACAATATACATGATTGGGCCGGAGATGGTATTCATGGTTGGCGTGGTGGTTTGCCTAACGAAACTACTAATAATTGGACAATAAGTTATAACAGATTTTCGAATTTAAACGATACCAATAATTTATATTATCATAGGGCCATTTCTTTGGGCGGTGCCAATAGCCGTACTTTTGGAGATGGATGTGTTAATTGGAAAATCGTATCTAATGTTATAGATAATTGTGGAGAAGGAAATCCTGAAGGTGGAGGAATAGGTATTCGTGTCAAGGGAGTTATGCCAACCAATAAATCTTTTGGATTGCCTCCATTTATTTCCAATAATGAAATATCTAATTGTTTCAATAGCTTTAGATTAGTGTATGTTAACGGGTCTCCAAATGAGGCATGGACTGTTCGGAATAATACTTCTCGTAATCTTAGACCTGGAGGATCTCATTTCTATATTGAACCCTCCGTTAAATCTGCCGATTTATCAGGTATTATAATGTACAATAACATATATCTTCCATAGGAGAATAAACATGGATTCTACGCTAATTAATTGTTTCCCATTTGTTCGTATTAAATATTTCTCACTAAAAGAAGCTGAAAAACTTGTTCCGAATGAAGACACCATTATGATTAGTATAAGAGATCCTGGCGGTCGTGTGCATCTAAAACAAGGGTGGAAGAACCTCATTGAAATAGAATGTGACGATCTCGATCCAGATGAACTTAGATCTATTGGACGAATGGATCTAATTAGAACAGCCAAGTTTTTCAATGAAGATGATGCTCGAAAAATAGTTAAGGCCAGTGTTACGGATAGGCCAATAGAAATTCGAAATATTTATGTTCATTGTAAGGCTGGAACAAGTAGAAGCGCAGCAGTTGCGCAAGCTTTGGCTGAACACTACAGAGTTATAATCAACAAGTCTTCAAATCCCAATCCATTGATTTTAAATGTCTTGCGTAGTATTTTAAACAAATAAAATCGTATTATATTTTATCTGTAAATTGGGGGTATGGGGAATATGTCAGATGGAACTTACGAAAAAGAGGGATTAATTCTTAAAGAATTTGATCAAGAGTTAAATGACAAGTATGATATTATTGGCAAGGAAACTTGCGATTACTTCCTAAGTGATCAGTTTTATGAATTAGTAAAAAACGGTTTGGTAAAGATAGAAATATTGTCTTACAGAGAAGACGAACCAAAACTTGCAGATATAAAAATAACATTTTTCAAAGAAGGTGGTTCTGTCGAAGTAAAAAAAGTTAAATTTGTAGAACCTGAAGTCAAAGATGGTGGTGGCACAGGTTGGGATTCTATGCTCAAGTACGGAACCGTACACATACCAGCACGTAAAAAGTGGTGCAAAGCTGATTATTTTGTAGTTATAAAACATTCTTTGGACGAATTACTTGTTTGTCAATCAAAAAAAGCTACCAAATGTCCTCCCATTAAAAAAAAGTGTCAACCTAACGGTAAGATAGGAAGTTTTTTTGATGTGCCATTGAAAATATGTGCTTTTTATAAACTAAAAGACAATCACTGGATAATGACCAAAAAAGAAGGCGAGGATTGTTAGTTAATTTTTCTTTTGGAAGAAAAAAAAGAAAAGCCCAAAGAATAATCCTTGGGCTATTTGTGTAGTTTTGTCGGAAAATAATATAATATAAACTTGCCTAACAGATCATGCCTCTTCCGTAAAGGCATAACAGTCGTGTGCATCGTAGTCAACACCATGGGACTTATTCAACCTGTTAACCACTTCGAGTTGAGCAGCGGTGTGGGGGCTTGCACAAATTTGTCCCTCTTTTTCAGGCACTGTGCAGAAAGAGTGTAGAAAGACTTCCTCTACCATTTCACCAATGGACATTCCCTTTGTTTCAGCCAGTCCTTTCATTACCTCAACTAGTCTCTTTTCCAAACGCATTGTGACGTTTTCTCGTCTGATTTGAACCTTCTTTGTGTTAGACATTTTTCGACTTCCCCTTTGCTTTCAAGTAGATTTTACAACGGGTATTCTAATATAGTCCGTTGCTATCTTACATATAACAGACCCTGTTTCTTGCTGGAAAGCTTATTGTAGATTTAAATATTATCTATTTTTATGTTTTGTAGATCATAATTACCAATCAGTTCCCTTATTATTTCCCCAAATTTCAAACTGTACAGCATGGTGCGTAATAAGCAATTCAAATTTCTTTGACCACTTTAGTTCTTTGCCCATAATTCTTTTGAATTCTTTAATATCTTCAGATGATGCTGGACGCTGATCATTTCCAATTTTAACAACTAACAATTTTTTAGATTTTTTGTTTTTCTTTGACATTATCGTCTCCTTATTGTCTCTCTTAAAGGTTAATGGTTTCGGCAGTACGGGACAAGCCAATAACGATTGCATCACGGTTGCCCTTTACTCTCTTGTTTTCAATTCCAGTGATATCTACAACTTGCCAATTAGCATCGTAAACTACGATATCCAATTCATCACTTTCTTGTTTCAACAAATTCATCAGCTCTTTTACTTTCATTTTATTCTCCCTTTTTATTTATCCTGTGCATCAGGATTATTTGATTTTATTTCTTCTTTTAATTTTCCATACCAATAATTTTTCAATAATGTGGTGCGATCAAACGATTCCAAACAATCCATCATATAACGTGATAAGATAAAATCTGGATTTTCTAATTTATTTTCTATGGAATGACGTTTTAGAAGTTCTGTTAATTCGTCCCTTAAATATTTCTCCATTTTATTGCTCTCTTTTATTTTTCGAAATATTAATTCCGTAATGCTTTACTGACTCATATAACTTCTGTGCTTCGTCCAATCTTCTTTGCAGCTCAATTAAAGCCCATTCGCAAATACGTGTTCCCAAAGGGTCATCATTCGCCTTTGTTTCCTCCATATATTGTCTAGTATGCGCCATGCTTTCTCCAGCTGCGAGCATATCCCACGTTGCCTTACTATAAAGTTCACATAATTCGTTATTATCCATATTGTTTCCTTATTTAATAGTATAGCAAAAGATATCCTGAGTCGTCACTGCCATTTTCTTGATTGCGTTGATCCTGCGAACTCCTAAATGCCGCCATGAGGGCATCCTGAACCGCAAACGGACAATCCTCAAATGCTTCGTTGAATGACTCCTCGTCCTCTGGTATCCAAAAGATATATTCCTTGGTTTCGGTGTGAAGAAATGTCGCATTATCAACAAGCCATTCTTCTGTGGCTTTCTTATCTTTGGAATTAAGAACAGACATTATTTCTTCAATGGAGCTTTCCATTAACCTCCTACTACGAAGATTAACAATTCTTTCTGTTTCTTGTCCTTCATCCAGAATTACGTTCACTGTCGCCATTTCGCTCTCCCTCAATAAACTTAATATGAAGTCTTCGGGCTATTCTTTTCAATTCTCTTTTATAGGAACCAGTCTTGATGCCCCTAAGACCTTTATTGTTGTGATGTCTCCGACTTTTCATGTTTATTCACTTTTTTTTCAAATTTAATGAATTTATCATAAACATATTTGGACTGGGCCATAAAAATAGAATCTAATTTTTCCTTTATCTCTTCATTGCTTGGAGATTCTTTGGCTATCCAACGAGAAAGAACTTTCCAGTCTCTTTCAAGCCACTCTGCAAAAATAACCCTAAAGAAGTTTTGATTTTCAATTGCTGTAGTTTTCATTATGATCTCCTTTGTAACGAAATACGATTCCAAAAGAATTAATTAGTGTTTTTTATAAATTATATCTTTAGAACGCAACTTTGTATTTTTCATTGAACATTTCTGTAACCTTCAACAAAAATGGATCTAATCTACTTCGGCATTCTTCTATTATTTCACTTGGTATTTTCTTATAATAGGCTTGGGCTACCGATCCAGCAATACAAGCAAGAGTGTCGGTATCACCACCAAGAGAAACAGACAATCTCATACAGTCCTCAAAATCAGATGAGTCTAAAAATGCAGTCAGGGCTTGCGGAACTGTTTTTTTACAACTTGGCTCAAATCGATATGTTGGTCTGATTTCATCACATGTTCGAGACAAATCGTAACCAAATTCTTTTGTAATTCTATCTCTGATTTCTTCCTTATCGGCATCATGTCGTGCCAGGAATATTGCCAATGCGGTAGATTGAGCTCCCTTAATACCCTCTGGATGATTGTGCGTCACTTCTGCCGATCTTTGGGCTTCCCGCAAAACTCTTTCTTCAGTATCGAAAGCATATCCAACTGGGCCAACTCTCATTGCAGAGCCATTTCCCCAACTATTGTATGGCCTTTGTGCGCCACGATGTATCCAATCCACAAACATGCCACCATAACCAGCGTGTGGATACTTTTTGGCATATTCGGAATATGTCTTGGCGTAATCGTCATCTGTCAAAATTACATCGGCAGTTGCCACTGTCAGGATAGTATCATCCGTGGCGTAACTTGCCTTTTTGAAAAGAGGAAAATCTTTTCTCTTAATGTTGTCAAATTCATATGGCGAACCAATTATATCTCCAGCAAACGAACCCCACATAATAATCTCCTTATATCTTTTTCATTGATTTTTCAATAAACTTTGAAAATATTGGATGTGGCGAAAATGGTCTGGATCGAAATTCTGGATGGAATTGCACTCCAACGCAAAAACGATGATCTTTTTTCTCCACTATTTCAACAAGATTGCTTTGAGGATTAAACCCACTCATCACAAGACCGTTTCGTTTTAATATTTCCAAGTATCTATTATTTAGTTCGTAACGATGGCGGTGTCTTTCCTTTATTGTACATAGCTCTTCCATGTAATCTGTTCCGGCATAACAATCCCAAGCAACTGTGTCTCCCACCAATTTGCAATCGTAGTTTCCAAGTCTCATTGTTCCGCCCATATTAAGAACGGTTTTTTGTTCTTCCATCATACTGATTACTGGATCTGGCGTATCCATATCCTGTTCGGTTGTATTGGCCAATCCAATATTGCACAAATACCTAGCCGCCGCAATAACAAGTGCTTGCATTCCGAAACATATTCCAAAGAATGGCGTATCGTTTTCAAGGCACCAACGTGCTGCGAATATTTTACCCTCAAGACCTCTTCCGCCAAAACCACCTGGAACCAGCAACCCATCACAAAGATGGAAAAGGCTCTCAGGAGGATCATACATTCTTTTGTCCAGATGTTCTGAATTTATTTTTGTGATGTTTATTACGCAATTGTGGCGTTTGGCAGCATGTTTGAGAGCTTCTTCAACGCTCTTATAGGCATCTTGACATTTTGTGTATTTGCCTACTATTCCTATAGTCACTGAATTTTCATATTTATTTTCATATGATGACCAAAGATTTGGCCTTACTATAGTTTCTTTTTTAAGGCAAAGATGATGAAGGATTCTTTCTTGAATTTTTTGTTCGTCAAACATGGCTGGAACTTTATAAATATCGTCAACATCACTAGCCACAATAACATCTTCCGGGTCTATATCGCAAAATAATGATATTTTTGTTTTCGATTCTTCTGATAATTTATTTTCTGTTCTGCAAATAATAATGTCAGGTTTTATTCCGATAGATCTGAGATCTTTTATTGAATGTTGAGTTGGCTTTGTTTTCTCTTCGCCAGAAGAGGGAATGAACGGCACAAGAGTCAGGTGAACGAAACAACAATTATTCTGCCCTACTTTTCTTGGCATCTGCCTGAGTGCTTCGAGAAATGTGCTTGCTTCTAAATCAGCTATAACGCCCCCTACTTCCACCAGAACCATATCTACATTTTGTGAAAAATTTATTATTTTACCTATTATTAGATTGGTGACATGAGGAACAACCTGAACAGTATCTCCAAGATAATCCCCAGCTCTTTCTCTCTTCAATATTTCGCTATAAATCTGTCCGCTGGTTATATTCATGTATTTAGATCCAGGACTATCGGCAAATCTATAGTATGTGCCCAGATCCAAATCTGTTTCTTGCCCATTTTCCAAAACATACACTTCGCCATGATCTTCTGGTCTGATCGTACCTGCGTCTACATTTAAATACCCATCGAATTTAATCAAACCAATAGAATACCCTTCTTGAGCCAGTAAGGCAGCAATAGAGCCAGTACATATTCCTTTCCCAAGCCCGCTGATCGTTCCTCCAGTTACCATTATAAATTTTTTGTCCATATTTTTCTCCAAGGAATTTTAAAATATCGTATATAATTGTAATTGTGTAATCTAAATTACGAGGTAATTAAATGTCTAATTGCAAATCAATTCCAGTTAGTATTCGACTTAATACAGAAGTTTTAGAAAAACTAAAAAAATTAGCCAGAGAAAAGTCGTTTAAAAATAACGAAGACATTTCTCATGTAGATCTAATACGATACGCAATAGATATTATTTTGTTAGAGGCAGAGAAATAAAATGACTGGTATAATCTACAAAGCGACCAATAAAATTAATGGCAAAATTTACGTTGGACAAACAATCGGATGCCTTGCCTTGAAAAAAGAATTTGGCGACACTGTTCTAATAATAGTGGCTGTTTGTCGTTTAAAAACGCTATAAAAAAATATGGAAAAGAAAACTTTGCGTGGGAGACCTTAATCGAAGTTGAGTCGAATGAACTAGATTATTATGAACAAAAATATATCTTGGAATACAAATCAAATCAAAAGGAATTCGGCTACAATATTAGAGAGGGCGGTAAGACTGGTAAATTCAATGAAGAAACAAGAAAAAAAATGAGTGAAAGCGCAAAAAAATATTTTTCCGATCCAGAAATAGCTAAAAAGAAAATAGACCATATTCATGATTATCTTAAAAAACATCCAGATGTTGAAAAAATGCGTTCGGAAAAAATAAGAAAAACTTGTTCTATGCCGGAAAATAAAAAGAAGAACTCTGACAGGAAAAAAGAATATTTTATAAACCATCCGGAGGCTGGCAAAGAACATTCAGATAAATTGAAAATCACATTTTCTGATCCAAAATATAGAGAATCGGCATCAAAAAGAACTATAGAATATTTTTCTAACCCGGAAAATAGAGAAAAGGCCAGACAAAAATCTATTGAACAATTCTCAAATCCAAATAACAGAGAAGCTGCGAGTCAAAGAACTAAGGAATTTCTTTCTGATCCAGAGAACAAAAGAAAAAAGATAGAAACTCTTATTGATTACTACTCTATTAGAGAGAATAGAATCAAAATGAGTAGAGCAAGAGGTGGCAAACCATTCGTAGCAACAAAGGGAGACGAAACATTATATTTTGATCTTCAATCAGAAGCTGCAAAGCAACTTAACATTCATCAAACCCACATAAGTCTTGTTTTATTGGGAAAATCAAAAACAGCTAAAGGATGGAAATTTTCATATATGGAACAATAGTTTTCCTTATTCATGTTTGTGTCTTTTAGCCAATTTTACAAATTCTGCCGCTTCCTCATATGTCATTTTGGTTACCAATATTCTTAGTAAAATATTGGTGCAATCTGGACACAAATCAATTGGTACTGCATTATCCGACATTTCAACTCCATCGCTTTCTCTGCCAGTAATGCATCGCAATGTAGATAAAGTTGTTTTTTCGCCACAACAATCACATAAGTATATAGATTTTTGCATATTATTCTATTTCTCCCTTCCATGTCAACCAAGCGCCAAGCTCATTAAATCCTATAACTATTCTGTTCTTTTTTTGTGCCTCAATATAGTCTATAGTCAGTCCGCCTTCTGGGCATTCTTTAATAAAGCCTATGTCGATTATTTTCTTGCCCCTAAGTTTATTGAGTTCCGATTCCAACTCTTTGGTTTCATGATCATCACTTATTGGCACAATTTGTGCTAATTTATATCTGTTCATTTCATTATCCTTCAATTGGTTTGTATGTTGAAAAATCATGTATGGTGTTTAAAAATTTGGCAATACTGTCTAAAGATTTCATCCAAATAGCGTCGTTATTCATTACCATTTGACCAACCTTTTCCAATGATTTTAATTGAGATTTATCGAAACTCTTATCTCCATCTTCTAACAAGAAACAAAAAATAGTTTTGTCAGGTCTTTTATTAGAGTCGTCTACCACTTCGGCAATAGAATAAACTCCTGTCATCTTGGGAGTAATAACATAAAGACAAAAATCACAAGTTTCTCTTTCTTTTAGTTCTTGTTTGTATGCCTCTTCGGTCCAGTCATCACATACTGGATTAAAATAATCAATTTTCAATTTCGGAATAAGTTGATCTCTCCAAGTTGATTCGTTACATGTTCCACCAAGAAATACCCTAGCCATTATAGTTTTATCGCATCCTTCCAATATTGCATTGTTGTTTCGCCAATGGCGAATTTTGATTCTTTATATATTTCTACCAAGCAATTGTAAAAAGACATGGCTTGATCTTCCATTCCCACAAGACACAAAAAAGTAAGAACTCTTGTGATTCTTAGGAAATTATGATTTCTTAGTCTTAGCCAACTTCTTTTAATTAGCCAAAAATCACTTTCTTTCACAACGGTTCCATCTTCTGATAATTTCAAGCCAAGAGACCAAAGAAACCAAGAAAGTGATTTAATAATATTGGCTTGAATATCTTTATTGTTTTTGAATGTTTCAATATCTTGATCTGATAATATTGGTGCTTTTCGGTCGTGTTGACTTTCTACATTGAGTGGGAATACTCTTTGTATAATATTATGGCTTGATTCGATGACTTGTCTTTTATATTTCCATATATCTCGAAGTAGTCTGTCGTGATCATCGGATGATTCTAATAGATAAAACGATACATAGTCCATTTTGGTTACCTCTGTGGAGAACATACGACAATATAATATCGTATTTTGTTGTGTTGACGATTTTTCGCCAAAATATAAAAGCAAAGGGAAGTAGAAAAAATGAATGAATTAGAAAAAAAATACCAAAGGTATCTCTTCAATAGAGAACCTCAAATCGTTTTAGACATTCTAAATGGAATTACAGATTGTGTGGATCACATTCAATCTTTGGATTTGAGAGAACTTAAAGAAGGATTGAGTCGTGAAAATTTTATTAGAGAGTGTATTTCTATCGTAGTTCGACTTCCAAGACAATACGGGAATACTGCGATTGTCAGAGGTCTACATAGTAGATTTGAAAACTCAATAGCAATCAATCATAACTGTTCTTTTGATTACAAGGGAATTAATCCTGAATATAAGAAAGACAATGTTGTTATTATTGATGATTATTCTTTTTTCACAAAAGAAGAATTATTGAAAGTTTTTGACTGTACCGATGGATCTGTTTACGTTTTTATTGGCTAAAAATAGGTTTTGACAAAGGAATTTCGCTATGATATCTTGAATAGTGTTTGGTGCTTTTTGCGCCAAAATTACTTGTTTGGAGGGTTTATGCGAAATGGAAAAAACAGAAAAAATTGTTTGGGGCTGGGAAACCCAGCTAGACCTACATGATTGCAATGTAGAGATGATTGACGACGAAGCAGCTGTTCAAAGGTATGCCAGAGAACTGGTTGTTTTGATCGATATGGTTCCATATGGCGAACCAATGACTCCAAGATTCGGTTTTGCTTGTCCCGCCACAGCCGGATTGTCCCTGACACAACTTTTGGAGACGAGTTTGCTATCGGCACATTTCTCTCCATCAACACAATGTGCATTTATAAATATTTTTTCCTGTAAAATTTACAATCCGGAAACAGTTCGTGATTTTAGTATTAAGTTTTTTGGCGCTAAAGATTGCACGTTGCATTTTTTAGAAAGATACTAAAAACGAACAGGTACGGTTTGTTTTTTAGGCATTAATGTGTCTTTAAGCCTATTAAAATTTGGTTTAAATCGTCTAGTTTGCTTAATTCTTTTCATAACATCCAGTACATTCTCGATATCCGTTTGAGTAATCATTCGGATGTCTTGTACTGCTCGGTACAAAGTATGAGTGTCTGGATCGACCAGCTTTCCTGTTTCAACATCAATATTTCGATATGGCCTGATTGTAGCCATTGACTCACATTCATTCTCTTCGTTTAATGATATCTTTTCTACCTTAAAGAAATGTCCTCTTCCATCGGTAACTTCATCTCCAAGAGAAACGTTACATACTGGAGTTCCCTCTACAATGTAATCATTGGGGTCTATTCCTGGAGTATATCTTCTATTTAGCTTCTCATCCTCGTTAGAAAAATCTCCCCATTCAGCAGCTTGTCTATACCAATTCGATGGTTGTGCTTTTCTCTGCATTGCATTTTTCTGAGCTAATTTATATTTCTTTAAATTGAATGCCATTATTGGTTTCTCTCTTTCAAGCAATGCTCTATATTCCTCTTGTGCTTGATCGTACTCGGCATAATATCTGGCTAAACTTTCTTCTGTTACATTTTCTGGAGTTATTTGTTCTTTAGTCAGAACAACTGTTGATTCAAATTCGTCCTCTGGATTTTTTTTATAATTAAATAAGGGCACAGCGCCTCTTGATGGGCTTATCTGAAATCCTCTGAAAGTGTATATTGGCTCTGGAATCATTACGTTAATCTTATGTTCTCTATCTTTAATTTTTCACTTTGATAAGGACTTCTAATGGGAAGTTTTTTTATAGTTACTTCTAACCATTTGTCTATCTCGTTTCCGCTACGACTTACTGGGAATTGAAATGTGATTGCTTTGTCTTCTTGTGGCTCCGTATATCTATTCCAATCTACTTCAATTTTAAATTCTTGAAGAATTTGCTCAATTGAATTAATAACCTCAGACCAACTTGAAAAAATTAAACCATTTAATGTCGGATATAAATTATTGTTTATTTTTCTGTTTTCCGGACCCAATACAGTTCCCATTTGTTTGTTTATGTCTTGCTGAAAACGATCACCAACACTTGGATGTTGTGGTTGAAATTGAGCAGTTCTGATTGATCTCAAGTTAAATGATTTTTTATCCATTTTCTTTTCCATCTCATCAAGATAATTATAATATTTGGGATTTTCCGATAAATGATCCTGAGCTATTTCACGAGCTAAATCTTTTGAAGTAGTATGCTCCATTTCTACAAGAATCCCCTTCTGAACGGACTTTTCATCGAAGGTTTTTTCTGATTTGTTGTCAGACAAACCACCAGATACTTTATCTTTTTCTTTAGAAGATCGAAGATTGAACATTATGGCTTCCCCTTTGGAATAGATTACTTATATTTATTCCAACAATATTATTACAATTCCTTCAGGCTTTGTCGGATCAATTCAATTGTTTCGAGAAGATCTTCGGTGGAGGAGGCCATATTTCCGACCTTGATATAGTGAATGTATTCGGCAATGGACAACAAGATAGAAATGTCCCCAAGATGGGCCTTTTTATGACATTCTTGACATAAAAGAACTAAATTAAAATAATTTGCACTTCCATTATCTCGTATAGTACGAAAGTGGTGCAGCACAGAACCCCTTTCGATACACACAGCACAGCCATTTCGTTGCCTTATGCGCACACTCTCTTCTATATGCCGGGGTATTTTCCTTCTTTTAGCCATTCAATGGCATACGACTAATTAGCCAAAAAAGGTATTCGATTATCTAAAATTAGAATAAATAAATATGGTTTTAATTGGAGAGGATATGACTGGCGAAGAAAGAGAACGTTTAATATTTTCAACATATATCAGATATCAGAAAGCAATGATAGAAAGATATATTAGAAGACAATTGAGAAAAGGCAGGGAAATTACCAGAAACGAAGCTGTTCTGGAATGGTCTGGTAAACGTGCGGCAAGGTTTAAAAAAAGATGGGATAGAAGAATGGGGCTGTGCCTAGAATGTTGCCCATACACCGATATTTGTCCTACGCTACATTATCTCCGGAAAATTCTTGGTTGAACCAATATTGTATAGGTTTTCTATTTCTCATAGCATCACCAAACATTAATGATGCCTTTTTGTCTTTGAATGGTATTATCAATAACTGTGCGTCATCTCCCCTAAATCCAATGAGATGGGTCAGATCAACATCAAATTCACTAAAGAGAAATGCACATCCTCGTTTCTTTTCGATATCCACCAATATATCTTCTGCTTCGTGTGCTATGCAGTAGTATATATCATTAAACATATTAAACAGAAGGTAGAGTTCGACCATCTCCAAATAAAACGACATGCCCTTTTCACTTGCCATTTTAATGAAATTTTTAGCAGAAATATTGCGTTGTGATATGTAAAAATCAGCAAGTTCTCCACCAGATATACTAACAGGAAATGTTTTAATATCTTCGTCCATTTTATTTTCCATAACCAATCTTAATTAATTCCAATGCCATTTCTGGTTTTACTTTAGAAGACAGCAAATAAAGATATTTTTCTATTATATCGTTCATTCTTGCTCTTAAAATTTCATTTTCATTATCGGCATTGTTTTTGCATATAACATTTCTTATAGAATTGTAGGAAATTACAAGAGAGGCTATATTGTCTTTATTGTTGAATATGTATTGTGATAATTGTATAATTGTCTCCATGGCTTGTTGGAAATTATCACCGATTTCATTGTTTCCTATTATTTTTTCATAATTAAACATATCTTCTGCCGTATGCTCATTAATCATTCCAACTTTCAACCTAATGGACTCTTGTTCGATTGGAGATAAACAAGACAATTCTTCCCTTATTTTGTTCTTCTGCAATGTTTCCATTTTATTCCATACATCTATCAGGGCCGCTATATTATTTGTTTTTAGAGCATCGTTCATCCTTGCCCTTAAAAGTTCATTTTCGTTATTTTCTGTCACAAGTTAACTCCTCAGAGATTGTATAATAAATTGCCACCTATCATCTCGTATCTCATTCAAATCGATAGAGTCGATACTTTTTAGATATTCTATGGCATCTTCTACGGAACTGAACATATATTCCAAGGGAATAATTCCAAAAAACCAAGCTGGTATATCCTGTATTCCACTTGGGCATATCAGAAGTGTGGGCTTTTTTTGATCATCTGCTTGAATAATTTCGTGTGTAGTGCCAGTTGTTTTAATTTGTACTGGTAAAAATGCCACAATAAAATCAGAAAGATCGACTGCTCTAAGATCTTTCCTAACTATTGCCTTCATTATTCTTCTTACTTCCTCGTAGTTATGTCGATCTCTAAGTATAGTGAGGTCTATTTCAGATATACCCTTTGAAGATATATTTTTTGGATCTATTAGAGTTACTGATGTCTGGTTGAAAAAATCGCTTAACTTTTTTTTAGCCTCAGACAATTCATTTTCTTGATTCGAATATTCTATCGGATAGGAAAAATAACATCTTAGATTTTTCAAATTAGACATTTGAAGTTTCCTTGTCTATGATTTGTATGACTTTTTCGTGCTGAACCACATAGAAATACACACGATGCAATTCAATCCATTCCGATTCATCGTCATGTCGTTTAATTTGACACATGGCCATAAGGAGTTCGGAATTAGTATTATTGGAAAATAGATAAGGAATATCTGTCAGAACAGTAAAGGAATCATCATCCGGGCTGGCGTTTTCGGTTTCTCTTTTTGTATCGGAAAATGCTTGAGATAGAGAAATTGTCTCGCCTTTGGAATTTTTTATTTGAGCTGCATTGGCCACCGAAACAACTGCCTCAACATATTCCTTGGCCTCTACCGAATAAAAACAATCTGATCGTGAGACATCACATTGTTCGCCAATTTCAGACTCTCCGGAATCCATCTTATATTCACCGGATTCATTTTTGGCGTGTATGGATGCCTCATCAATAACGTGTAATAAAAATCGCATCGAAACAGTTCTCCCTTCATACTGTTGCTTGATACGATTTGATTGAAATTATCTATGTGGAAAAAATTGAAAAAGAATATTTGGCCCCGGACATTGGCCTTTTCCTGTAAGAAGTAATATTAGATTAAGAAATTTTTCTACTCTATCCCTCAATTCGGAATAAGCAAATTTCACAGCTTCTTTTTGCATCGCCGCAGGATCTTCAACGTGCATCTCTTCTGATTGATTGTCTACGGATTCTCTAAAATATTTTATAACATCTTCTAGGAATTGATCGTAAAGACCGCATTGCTCCATTGCTGTTTCGTTTTCTTTGGTAAGGGCAGATCCAACTACGGCAGAATCACCATAATATGTACTTTCTGGAAACTTGTAATTTGTTTGAGCTATTATTGTTTTTAATTTAGAACTATATGCAGTAACCAATCTATTTGGAATACTATAACTCCAACGAGCTTTGGCCCTTTGTCTTTGCTTTTCAGAGAAAGCCTTCTCGCCCATCTCTTTTCTTTCTTTACTTACTTTGGCCTGACCAGCATTAGACTGATAATCTTTATAGTGTTTCTTGCCCTTTGATTTTTCTTGTTTTTGATGCAATTCTCCACCGTGATCAAAAGAACCCTCATTCTTTGTTTTATTCTTATGCTTATCTTTAGGAACCCAATGCAAATTTTCTTTCTTATCTGGGTTGCCTTTGTACTTCCACCTAGGGGTCTTATGGTCAAGTTCATACTTGCCTTTGCCCTTTGGCTTTGGTGGTTGCTCATCTTTTGGAATATATTCTCTGGCTTCTCTGATAGAAAATTCTTTTCTTTCTTGTTCTGCTGTCTCAAGGGTTTGCATAGCTACTCTTTTTGCTTCAGATCTAGATATAAATTGGCGACCAGAAAGACATACTTTATCTAACCCAGAATCTGTAAGTATAATCTCCAGTGCGTTTTTATCTCCTTGTCTTAAAAAACCGTGAAGATGAGACCCCTTTGTAAAACCGTTATAAACAATATCTCCAATATTTTCTTCACTATCTATACTTGCGAACCAAGAATATGGTTTGTTTTCTCTAGATATTTCATTTCCAGCTGTTATAATCTCTTCGTCAGGATCTTCTTGTAGGATAACATTAGCTATTTTAAAATCTTTATCTGGGATAAGATCTTCTTCGACTTCAGCCGATTGCATATCATCATCGGCCAAAAATGCTACATCGTTGGCATCCACAGCATCAGCATCAGAATGCTCACTTATGTCCATTAAATTCTTTATGTCGTCATCTATAACAACGGCTCGTTCTCCTCTTGGCACAAAGATACTCTTTGGGAAGTTACGAGCTACAACAATCATTCTATTAAAATAATCCAATATGCCAAATTCCCTTAAGAGAAGAATGACTGGTTGATCTTGATAATCTACACCTTCTTTTTCTGATTTGCTAATTAGTCCAATATCCCTACCCATTTCTCTAAGTTTCCGAAGAGTTTCTCTGACATTTTCTTTAAGTCTGATATATTTACTATTTGAGTCAACTATAGTGTCTTCATCTATTCTATTGAATGGAGGAATCATTGTAAATGCTGGTTCCTCGGAATCCCATATGGTCATGTCAGCATCAAATATAAAGAGATCATAATCATCTGCTGATATGTTTTTTGTGGTAGCGGCAATTTTAATCATTGATACTTCGCCCAACATATTGAGTGCTTCTTTGAATATGCCGTTATGCTGGTCTATCCACCGTGCCATTTCTTCTTGATTACGACAGGCAAGAAGATTTCTTATCTTGGATAGGGCCAATGTTTTTATATTAGAAGTTTCTACTTCGTCATCTTCCGATGGGCAAAGAAAGTATGCTATTTTGGATAAATCACCAACTGATATTTTTGATTTATTTATAGCTAATTTTTCAAACACTTCAAAAGCTGGTTCATAGGAAGATTTTTTGTTTTTAAAGTATTCGACTTCACGCAATCTTTTTTTGGCCCCTTCTTCAGAATCAGATTCGCCAAGATTTTTCTTTCCACTCTCGTCAGTTACTCTCCACTTGCCACTTGGCATATGTTTTATCTTGGCTTCTCTGTACCAAGAATGTTCATCTTTTATGTTTTTCTCACCAAATCTTTTCATATCTTTATCCATACTGGCATCCTTTACAATTCCGCCGTGATCTGGGAAATGGTCCTCTACTGGATGTAGAACCAATCCAAGTGGTATCGGCCCTTGAAAATTTTGCCCTTCTAAATATGACATGTCGTTTCTAACTAACAAATCGTCAGATTCTGGTTTATGTATTTTATTTTCTCTTTTTTCAAGTTCATCCATCGCATTCCTTATTTTTGGAACTATTATAGCAGAATGAGCAAAATTTTCTTCTGCTTCTTTTTTAAATCTTTCTATTATGGATATTGCTTCTTTCATTACTCTTTTTGCATTTTTTTCATCGTAAACTACGATGTTGTTATTCTCTATAACTTGTGAAATAAGATCGTTATAAATAAGGCATGATACTTTATGCATTCCTTTATCCCCAAATGGGCTTATAGATATAGAAGCTGAAATTGGGCTCGAATATTTATCCACAGCCGCTATATTTATTTTCTTTAATTTATTACATGCATCTTCTTCGGAGGAGTTATAAATATTTACAACCCCACCATCAATTTTTTCTATATTGATAGTTTGATTACCCATTTTATGCTCCTTGCTCTTCTGGTTCAGATATACATACATAATTCTTCAAATATTCGGTGGCATTGGCAAGAGTCTTTATATTGTCGTGAGCAAGCCCAATAGCTAAATTACATTTATTGCATAACAATCCTCTTATATTGCCGTTGCTATGATCGTGATCTATAAAAAGTATTTTATTTTTACCGGCTCTTTTATGTTCTTGGTAAATTTCGCATATAGCGCATTTTCCATTCTGACTTTCTAATATTTCTTCATATTGCTTAACTGTTATGTCGTGATGTCTCTTTAATGTTTTTTCTCTAATTACATTTCTACCTGTTAAATTTCTTTTAGAAATTGATTTTATACTAACCAAGGCATCGCACTTTTTACAATAAAAAGACACCCCATATTTGGCATTTTTATTTTTATAGAATTTATTCAAATCTGTTTCGCCACACATACGGCAAGTCTTAATGAGTGTAGGTAATGATTTTGCTTTATTTTTCGCATTTTTACGATATTCAATAAGTTCTATTTTGGAGCATTCCTTACAAAGCCTTTGTAACCCAGACTTTGATTTACTCGATTTGTAAAATTTATCTAAATCATTTTCTCCGCATCTTGGACATTTTTTTACAGTAACAACTGATATTTTTTTTACTAATTGTATTCCTTTTTTGTTATTTAAATATTCTATTGCTTTGTTTGTAAAATACATATTATCTTCAAATAATCCTATCATTGTATTGCAATTATCGCACAGTAACCCTCTATTTATGTCTCTTGCATGGCAATGATCTATACGCAGTTTTTTTTCTAGATTTTGTTCTTTTCTGCCACAAATTGCACATTCATAATTTTGTTTCACAAGCAATTCTTCATATTGTTTTATTGTAATCCCATAATTTGATTTAATATACCATTTTCTTTTTATTTCTTTTATTTTTTCTTTATCTATTGTTCTATAAACTGCCCCTGATTGAACATTTTCTATATTAATATTTTGATTTTGAGGCATCGTTATATATTTCCTTTAAAGATCGTATTCCTTATTAGATACTACTTTTTAACCAAAAAATCCTTGGAGGTAACCAATATGACCGACATCGTTGAAGAACAAGAACAAGAAACAGATAAACCACAACCGCCTATTCTTCCACCAATTCCACATTTTGATTTTGTGGAAGATAACAATCCAAAAGAACCAGTTAAGTACCCACCACTATATCTGCCAGAAGGTTCTATTAGAGCTCTAATTACAATTGGCCTCCTTGTTATGTGTGCTTATGCTCTTGGTAGTAATATTCCCATGCCAGAATGGTTAAACTCTCTTGTATCAATGTGTTTCGGCTTTTACTTTGGAACGAGAGGCAGTGCCAAGTAATATTATATTGCCTTCTCGTAAGCAAAGTTAATTTGATCTCCAGCAACTAATCCAAAACCGAGCCACATAACAGTAGTTCCCGATACAGTATAATCCTGTCCATATATTTCATTATTACCGTTCACAAACATTATAACGCCATTGTTGTATAGGGGAGCAACAGATAGT
>ERZ1292632.843-Hain-H43-01um-R2-843-length-33035-cov-14_pt1 | contig 33035 bp, 36 predicted proteins | sample MGYA00564407_ERZ1292632 | MGnify/ENA primary metagenome ERZ1292632 (study PRJEB36523, sample SAMEA6512637) | groundwater metagenome | collected 2019-01-08 | study: AquaDiva: Metagenomics assemblies of 32 groundwater samples | reverse complement strand
CGAGTAGCCCTAGCGGAAATGTCCGAGGCGGATGCCGAGGATGGACCCCATGGGCTGGACGAACCACTAGCGAGAAAAATGACACGAAGCTCAATTTTGCATTTGTATTTTCCGACCGCTTCTTCCTTAGAAGAAGCCCGACCGAGCCCCGTTTCCGCCCATTCAATTTTAAAAAAATCCCCCCCGCGAAAAAATAAGTATGGAAAGGCGGAACGGGGCGAGGGCGGAGCGCCGAGTCCGCGAGGCGCTGGTCGGATTGTGAGAGTCACCACGCAATCGGGGCGTACGCATTGGTCTAAAGCCACCACGCACGCGGAGCGTGCGATTAGCTCTCGAAAAAAGTTCGCGCAAAGGATATGATTAGGTCACAAATTATTTAGTTTTTATTCTGTCACGGAATCTGTGCTTGTTGCAGAAACATTCTCGTCAGTATCGTTAGATACCGGAGTCGTGGAAGCTGTGTTTTGTTCTTCAATAACAGGAGTAGTCGTGGCAGTTTCCGGAGTGGTGGTTGATGTATCGTTTGTAGAAGTTGGATTATCAGAATTATTATTTTCGATTCCATCGCTTACAACTTGTGTCGTCCCAACTCCAGAACGCAAAATCATTTGTTCAAATTGGTCTTTTGTAATACAAGTGTTGTTCACACAAACATTACTATTTACATTCATCTTGCCACTAACATTAAAATCAACCACGTTTGCTTTGTCTGCAGTTATTTCTCTCGTGTATACAGTGGTGGAAGTCAGGCTATCCAAAACAAGATTTTTGACAGAGCCAATAACGGAGGCGGTAGAAGAAGCAAAATCGTCAAATTTCTTATTTAATTCTTGAATAGCTTTGGCAAGGACAGCGGTAAATTTCGGATAATCTAAACCTTGTATTTCTCCATTTGAGTCATAAGAAACAACTTCGGGAATAATAGGTGCAACTTCTTCCGCAATAAAGCCAACCTGTCTTTTACCATCTTTGATATAACTATCTTTGTAATCAAAAGAAACTGCTCTGAGTTTTAAAACTTCACTTAAACCATATGAAATATCTTTTAAATTTTCCTTATATTTTATTGACGATGCCCCACAAACTCCGGTGGAAGTAGCAAGTTGACCTGTTGTCGTATTTAAACAAACATAGTATCCGGTAGAATCGTTAACCAATCCAGGCATAGCGACTGTGCCATTTACACTCAAGGTGGTCCACGGACTCGTCGTCCCGATGCCGACGTTGCCGCTTAATGCAGTTTTTGTAACATTCCCATCTCCAATAATAACTGTATTAGTTCCTAATCCTACCGCATTTGCACCAATCACAATTTCATTGTCTTGCCCTGTTGCCAGACTACGTGTGTTGTAGCCTAAAAAAACACTGTTTGAAAGTGATGACAACCCACCTCCGGCCCCATCATATCGTCCGGCGTCTTTACCAATTGCTGTATTGTTACTCCCTGTGACGTTAGAGTAAATGGCCTCCCGGCCAATAGCTGTGTTGCTGCTTCCTGTTGTGTTCAATCTTAATGCAGAAAAACCAGAAGCCACATTATTCCCGCCTGTATTGTTTGAGTACATGGCCCCGGCTCCAATTGCTGTATTAGTTATGCCGGTTGTATTACCGTAAAGCGACTCCTCTCCAATTGCCGTGTTTTGGTCGCCACTCGTGTTGGAATACAGAGCTTGCCAACCTACTGCTACACCGTAAGAGCCAACTGTGTTAGAGTACAGTGCATCTTTCCCAGACGCCGTATTGTTAGCTCCGGACGTGTTCAGGAATAATGCAGCGTTTCCTATGGCAGTGTTACTGCCGCCAGTAGTCGTGGTGAAAAGTGTCCGATAGCCCACTGCCACATTTCCAATAGCTGTCGTATTTGCGTATAACGCCCTATAACCATTGGCGGTATTTCCGTTCCCTGTCGTATTAGATAACAGCGATTCCATCCCGTTTGCTACATTCTGAACTCCCGTCGTATTCGACCTGAGAGCACTTGTGCCGGCGGCAAAGTTTTCACTTCCGGTTCGTGTTCGTCCGCATCGCTTCCAAGCCGATTGCGGTATTGCCAGCCCCCGTCGTGTTGGATAACAGTGCTTCGACGCCAATACCTATATTATTGTTGGCCGTTGTGTTAGCGCGGAGTGCATCTTTTCCTATCCCTATGTTGTATAGTCCTGTCGTATTGGAATATAGGGCTTGATAGCCGGATGCGATATTGTAGCTGCCAGTGGTGTTGGAATACAAAGCCTGGTATCCAATCGCGCTGTTCCCTGTCCCTGTTGTATTGGCATAGATTGCATCTTCGCCTACCGCCGTATTGTTCGCTCCAAGGGTGTTTGCGTACAGCCCATTAACACCAATGGCAGTGTTGTGACTTCCTGTGGTGTTGAAATTCATCGCACCCGCCCCAAATGCGGAATTATTGATGCCCTCAGTGTTAAACTGCATGGCATCCCCACCGAACGCAGCGTTATTGTTACCTATCGTATTGGAAGACAATGCCTCTGTTCCAACAGCCGTGTTTTGGTGTCCTTCAGTATTTGCAAGCAGGGCATTTATCCCAACAGCCGTGTTTTCAATTGCGCCTGTCGTGATGTTCCTAAGCCCGTTGCCGAGTGCCAGGCTATTCAAATAAGTGACACTGTTTGGTAGGTAAATAATCGGAGTTCCATTAATCCCTAATGTCCTATCTGCGATATTCGCAGTGCCAACTATTTCAATTTTGTAATTTGGCCCCGTCGTCCCGATACCAACATTTCCCGAATTTTGTTGTACTACAAATTGGGAACCGCCAATGGCTAGACCGCCAGTTGAGAGAGTAGAAGTGGCAGTGGTACTTGTTGCATTGAAATTACCAAATGTTGGAGTGGAGGTGGCTACGATTGAGCCGATTGAATTTGTTGAAAGAATAGAGTTAAGAGCGGTACCGGAGAGAATCAGTGATGGTGAAGAAATACTTGATGTTGCCGTGAATGTTGAGGCTAGAACATCGCCTCCAGTGAATACCCCTGAACCAACCACAGAAAATTTACGGTATGGAGAAGTTGTTCCGATACCAACATTTCCTGAACTTCTATAAACATCACTTCCTGACAAAGTCCAATTACCAACACTACCGCCGCCGACTAAATTACCAGCCCAATATAAATCACCGCCTGTATTATACAAACGATTAGATGTATCTGATGGAGCAGAAATTTGAGAAAGCAAAAGTGAAGAAGCAAAAGAAGCTTCGCCTGTAATTGATGGAGCAGTTAGAATACTGCTTACACTACTGCTCAAATTATCTATATTAGTTTGCAAAGTATTTACATTTCTTCCTAGAGCATTAGCCACACCTTGAGTGGAACCTGAACTGCCGGTGACATAAGTCGAAGGATAATAGTTTTGGATAGGTGTTGGTAATGCAGAAATAGCCCCTGTAATCATTCTTGAAACTTCTTCTTTGGAAATACCGGAATAATTTATAGTTAGAGGAGTCTTCGCTAAAGTTTCGGCTTCCCGAGGGGAGCTTGTTGAAACATTTTCTGTTTTTATAATTACGGTGTTTGTGTTTTCTCTGGGTGAAAACCAAGGTAAGAAAATTTGTGAAATCGGATTGATTATATACCTCTCTAATATATTTTCTCTTTGCACAGAATCAGTTGCATAAATATTTATAGGCAACAATAAAATAACTATAAAAATGAAAACAAAAACCTTTTGGATTTGAAAATATTTTTTCGTTGAATTATTCATGATAAACAAAAAGCACTGTTAAAAGTGCTTCATGCGGAAATTTTAAATTGCAACCAAAAAACTGGCGAGCGTGTTTTACTCTCTCTCTCTCTCTCTCTCGATTTCCGCCAAATAATTTAGACATTTTGTTTGTTAATTCTTTACAGTAAAGTGTATCATATTTTTGATGTCAAATGCATAAAAAAGTGGAAATCTAGACCCATAAAATGCTATACTAAGCATATGAACAATTCGCCTGACACAAGCTACAAAAAAGCAACCCAGGCCCTCAATTTTCTGGCACGCAAGAAAGACGGCAATATCATTAACAAAATGAAAGCTATCAAGCTTATATACCTTGCTGACCGCCTGCATTTGCGAAAATATGGTCGCCCCATAGTTGGCGATGTATATTGGGCTATGAAGCTTGGGCCCGTAGGATCCAAAACAAAAAAAGCTGCGGAATTGGATCTACCAAATACGGCTTTGTCATATACAAAAAAATACATTAAACCCACGGATGAAAAAAAACATTCTTTCGTTTCTATAAAAGAACCAGATCTAGATGTTTTTTCAAAAACAGATATTGAATGTTTGGAAGCGGTAAACGATACATTTTCCGATAGAGATCAGTTTGAGCTCGCTGAATTGACACATAAATACCCAGAATGGTCAAAGTACGGAAAAGAACTTAAATCCGGAAGGAAAAGAATATTAATGAGTTATAATGATCTTTTTACTGATGGAACACATGGTGGGTTGTTTGCCCAAACCAAAACGGAATTAAATCTGTCCAAAGAGTCATTCAATGAACAACAAGAAGTTTCTGATTTTTTTGCTAAATAATCGCTATGCAAGATGGATATACCATTAAATGTAAGGGTTCCACTATCTATCGAACAAGGGTCAGTCTTTAATTTCCACATCGATTTCGATGGGCCTGGAAGAAAATCTGGGAATAGGTATTTTGTAGTAATGAATCGTAATCCCAAGATGGATAAAGTTTTGATAATGCTGACCTCTACAACACAAATTGAAAAAAGAAGGGAATTCATCAAAAAAGCGAAAATCAATGAAAAAACTTTGGTAATAGTATCGCCAAAAGAATGCGGTACATTTAACACTGAAAGCGCCTTCAATTGTAATGACATCCATGAAGTCAGCCTAGAGGATTTGGTGAGAAAAATAGAAAATGGTGGCTCTATAAACTATCCCAGAATTTCTGATTATATTCTCAAAAAACTTATTTCTGGGATAATCGAGAGTCCAGTTGTTACTGAAGAAATTAAGAAACTACTCTAACCAAACGGCTCATTTGGGAGCAAATGAGCCGTTGGGGTTCTTTTGGAAAAAGGCATGCAAAGTGTATAATTAGCTTAAAGATATGACCATGCCAGTATTTATTTCCATACTGCCTTTCCTAGTTTTCATAGGACTTTTGCTTTGGGAGAAAATATCACTTTTGAAAACTTCGGTAATCACCGTGGTTTTGTTTACCTTGCTTGGTATCTTTTATTGGAAGATGCTTCCCTTTTATGTTTACGCATCATACGGTAAAGGCATTTTCATCGTATTTGATATTTTCATCATCGTCTTGGGGGCGATATTCTTTTTGGAAATTTTGAGTCACTTAAATATTATAAAAAATGTTTCTTATTATTTGGAAACATTTTCCAAGGATTACCGAATTCAAATAATTATTTTGGCTTGGTTTTTTGAAAACTTTTTGGAGGGAACGGCCGGATTTGGCGTCCCTGCCGCAGTGGTCGTCCCCCTACTCATCGGCATCGGGCTTTCCCCTATTCGCTCACTCATAATTGGCCTTTTGGGGAATAGCACTTCGGTCGTTTTTGGTGCGGCGGGCACCCCAATCAGAGTCGGTTTCGCTGGCCTCAATACTGCTTCAGTACCACTCTACTCCGCTCTTTTAAACTGCGTTGGTATCATTGTGCCAATTTTTATGCTTTGGATTATAACTTCAAATCGTGAAAATGGACGAAAGGAATTTTTTGATGGACTACCTTTTGCTATTTGGGCCGGTGTCGCCTTCGTCATCCCTTCAATTTTAATTTTACCACTCGGACAAGAATTCCCTTCTATTATTGGTTCAGTCATCGGTCTTTTGCTCGTAATGGCAACCACCAAACTCGGCATCTTCGTTCCAAAAGAAATAAAAAAATTTGATGATGAAAAAATACCCCAAAAAACTATGCCTGCCTCCAAGGCTTTCCTGCCATATTTGTTATTAATAGTTTTGCTTATTGTCGGTAAGTTTACATTGGGAAGCATGGGTATTTCTATTTCACTCGGCTTCAAACATATTTTTAGTTTTTTCAATCCTGGGTTTGCTTTCATTGCGGCGGCTTTGATTGTCATGCTTATTTGGAGAAAAGAATTTAGGATATTGTGGCCCTCTTTTTCTAGCGCCCTTAAAGGGACGGTGGGGCCATTTTTGGTGATTGCCGCCATGTCATCAATGGTTCAAATAATGATAAACTCTGGGACAAATTTTTCGGGGATTCCATCAGCAATCAATATTTTGTCAAAAGTTTTTGAGACTCCACTTTTGCCATTCTTTGCTCCTTTCGTCGGCGCTTTTGGCAGTTTCATCACCGGTAGCGCGACCATTTCAAATATAATGTTTGGTAATTTCTTTGCCGTTGCCTCGGCTAATCTTAATCTAAATTTGGGAATAATACTCTCGCTCGGAGTAGTAGGTGGGGCAGCAGGCAACATGATGGCCCTGGCTGATATTTTGGCAGCAGAGGCGGTAGCAAAAGTTAAAAATCAAGAAGTACAGATAATAAAAGGTGTCATTGTTCCTTGTCTGACTTATGTCATTCTCCTCGGTATTTTGGGCATGATAATTACATAATCAAAATCCCCCGCTTTGCGGGGGATTTTGATTTTTAATATTTTAGATATTAAAATTATGCAACTACTTCGTCAGAACCTTCTGCTGGTGCAGCAGGAACTTCTTCTGCAGGGACAACAGGCACAACACCTTCTGTACCCTCTTCAACTGGAGTAACTCCTTCTACAACGACATCGTTATTTTCTTCTGCCATAGTTTTAAATTAAAGCTGATAATGTAATCACTGATATAATCAGCAAGTTCCTATATTATATCAGATTATGTAAATAGCACAACAACTTACGGGAGTTTAACCAAAACATCTTCAGGTCTGTCGGGTGGGATTTGATAATAGTTGATGAGAAATTTGGTGATATTTAAAAATGGGTCTGTTAAAGTCTCAGAAGCATAACGAACATTTTTAGGATAAATATGGAAAAGGAAAACTAAAAACTTTGGTTTATAAGCGGGGAAATAACCAAAAAATGAATGCAGATACTTCCCCTCCACATAACCCGCTTTGCCCTCATCAGTCATCTGAGCAGTACCTGTTTTGGCAGCCACCGAATAACCGGGGATTTTGGCCGTACCACCCCGCAAAGCGACATCAACCACTCTCACTAACATTCGAGTAATTTCTTCTGAAGTTTCTTTTTTAATAACTTGCTTACCGGGAGCAAAAGACATTTTTTTGGTAAGACCAGTTTGATATTTTATTTTTTTAACTAGGTGAGGAGTAATCAATGTCCCACCGTTTGCCAAAACTGAGAGCGCTCGAACAGTAGCAATCGGAGTAAAAGCAATACCTTGCCCATAAGAAGCAGTGACGATTTCAATATCTCTATTACTGTCCAAATTATTGACTAAACCAATACCTTCGTTTGGTAAATCAATACCGGTTTCAGTACCAACACTAAAATTTTTCATATACTCGGCAAATTTTTGATTACCTATTTTCATCGCCACATAAGCTGCCCCGGTATTTAATGACTGATTTAAAACTTCTTGCATATTTACCGTCCCTCTGCCTCGATCATCATAGTTTGAGATGCGTTTATTATTTAAAAACAAAAATCCGGCATCATAATAAGTACTGGTCGCCGAGACAATGCCCAAATCAAGACCAGCTGCCATGGTAAGTGATTTTACAATTGAACCCATCTCATATCTATTTTCCACTAAAGGATTTTTGAAAACACTGACATCACTTTCTTTAAAATTATTTAAATCAAATGACGGGTCCCAGGCCATAGCCATTATTTCACCGTTCATTGGATTAATGATGATGCCACCAGCGCCATTACTGCTCCATTTATCTCTGATGCTTTTTAATTCGTTCTCTAAAAAAAGTTGCACCGACGGTTCAATGGAGGTAATGATGTTGCCGTCCCCTTGCGGATATTCGTTCAATGTTTCTTTAACATTTGAAAAAAATTCAGCAAAAAAACTGTTATAAGCCTTAGATGGATCTTTCTTTAAAACGTCTTCATAATATCTCTCCAATCCATAGCGACCAGCTAATTCATCTCCACTAAAGCCCACAAAACCGATAGTACTAGCTGCTAATTTACCACCTGGGTAAAATCGCCATTTATCAGTAGATATTGTTACACCATACAAATTTAAAGTTTTTATTTTATCAGTCGTCTCCGCATTTAAATGATTAGCGATCTCCTCATAAACATGCTCTTTTTCTGAGACCTTTGTTAAAAATTCTTCTTTATTTAGAACCAAAACCTGACTTAAACTTTTATAAATTTCTTCCGGATTTTTTATAATTTTTGGATTGATAGCAACAGTAAAACCTGATCGAGAGATAGCTGCCGGAATAATCTCCCCAGTTTGGCTTTCAAAATATATTTCACCTCTATTATAGGAGATAGTATTTTCGTTTATATTTTGCCTTTGAGCATCTGAGACAAAAGATTCTCCATTTACTACCTGCAAAAAATACAAGCGAATAGACATAACTATTGCCACTAAAATTATGACAACTGCTATAAGACGAATCCTCTCAGTCATTTACTTATTTTAATCTAATTTAAGAGAAAGTGCAGTCTTTTTGGCACTTTTTATTATAAAAGTTGGATTATTTACTTCCACAAAACCCAAATGTAATGCCTTTTCGATACTTAAACCATTTTCTAAAATTAATCTCTTTGATTCCATTTCACTGACTGTTATGTTTAATGATTGTATTTGAGTTTTTGTTTTTTCCAAGATAGTTAGAGTGCGAACTGCGGTGTTGGCAAAGTAAGCATAAGAAAGAACCGTCGCCATAATAAGCGCAACAAGCATAAAATGAGTAGTTCTATTTATCAAAAGAGTAGCTGTTTTTTGTTTTATTAAATTAGACATTTTTTTATAATTCTTAATTTAGCGCTTCTTGATTTATGATTTTTAAATATTTCTTCTTCATTTGGGATAATCGGTTTTTTATTTATAAGTTCCCCGCTATCATCTTCTTTTTTTTCTCTAAAAAAATTTTTAACAATTCGGTCTTCTAAACTATGAAAAGAAATGACTGCCATTCTGCCCCCTTTTTCCAATATTTCAAATCCTTTATTAAGACCTTCTTTCAAAGCTTGCAATTCATCATTAACGGCAATTCTGATAGCTTGGAAAGTTCTTGTGGCTGGATGAATTCGGCCGAAGCGATAAAATATCGGCACGGCGCTCTTCACAATTTCAGCTAGTTCGCCAGAGGTTTTTATTTCCTTTTCGGCTCTAGCCTTAACAATGGCTTTGGCAATTCTTCTGGCATACTTCTCTTCACCATAACCATAAATGACATCTGCTAAACTTTCTTCACCCCAACGGTTGACCACATCACTCGCGGTAGTATCTTCTTCTCTAACATCATTCTTGAAGGTCATAAGGAGTGGCTCGTCTTTCTGAAAACTAAAGCCACGACCACCCTCATCAAACTGATCAGAGCTCCAACCGAGATCAAATAAGATTTTAGTTGGATTTTTGATGCCGAGAATTTCTGGCGCCTTATCAATATTTCTGAAATTAAGCACCGCCAGTTTTGGTTTAGCTCCAGAAAGATCCATTCTTTCTTGACTGATATCAACCGACATTTGATCGGCATCAATACCAGCAATAATGACTTTGTCTTTCATTCGTTGCCAAACTTCCTCCATGTGACCACCAGAACCTGTGGTGGCATCTAAATAGACATCTCCCGCCTCAAGTTCTAGACCATCTATTGACTCTTTTAAAAGAACACTTTCGTGAGCCATAAGAGTGCCCTTACATTATGCCCAGGCCTGATAATTTTTCTGCCAAGCCATCAGCCTGCTTCTCCACTTGCCTCTTATAATCGGTCCACGACTTTTCGTTCCATATTTCCACTCGATTTTGCACTCCAATCAAAACCACTTTGGTTTTGAGATTAGCGCGTTCCCTTAGAAAATCCGGAACCAAAACTCGTCCAATATTATCAACATCAACTTCACTGGCGCCACCAAACATATATCGAGTGAAGCTTCGCATATCGGTTGAAAGCATTGAAGAATTCTCCGACAATTTACCCGCAATTTTTTCCCACTCCTTCACTGTAAAAGCAAACAAACATTGATCCAAACCTGGAGTAATCACAATCTTTTTGCCCATAAGAGATCTAAACTTAGACGGCAGAGAAACTCTGTTCTTGTCATCTATAGTGTGTGTGTATTCTCCTATTAACATGAATCAAAAATTTATTTCTTATTTTTATTCTCGCCTCAAGTTTTTTGAAACTTGCCCCGTGGCGAGTTTTGCGAGCTTTACGGGGTTATCCACTTCTTCCCACTTGGTTCCATCTTATACCACCTCATTATATCCGTCTACCACTTTACCATGTGGATAAGTGGATAACCCAATTTTAATTAAACTGATAAACAAAATAACCCTTATTCTTGGGTTATTTTTTAACTAACTCTATAATATTATTTTTATCCCCTTGGACGCATTAAAGGAAATGTTTGCAATTCTCTAAGAGGTTTGTTGGCTAAAATAGCAAAAAGGCGCTCCCCAAAACCAAAGCCACAAGTTGGTGGCATGCCGTGTTCCAACATTTCAACAAACTCCAAATCAGACATCATAGCTTCTTCATCACCCGCTTCCATTAGTCTCCCTTGAATTTCAAATCTTTCTTTTTGATCAATTGGGTCATTTAATTCTGAATAACCACGTCCCACTTCTGACCCGGCAATAATTGGTTGGAACATCTGCACAACTTTTTTGCCAGATACCAATTTGGCAAGTGGCGCCACTAAAACTGGGTGGTTAATTAAAAAAGCCGGACCAGAAATATTTTTGCGACAATATTTCCAAAGAGTATCTATCAAGCGTTCCTTATTTTCTCCTTTATAAGTAACTTTGAGTTCCCATAATTTCGATTTTATTTCTTCATCAGTTGCTTTTTCAATATTAATACTGGTTTGCTTTTTAATTTCATCAACATAATCAATCTCTACCCAATCACTCGCTAAATCAAAAGAATGTCCATTGTATTCAAATTTGGTTTTACCAAAAAGTTCCTGAGCGATGATTTTATATAATTCTCTAACCAAATTCATGCCATCCTTAAAATCAGCATAGCCCCAATAAAATTCCATATTAGTAAATTCTTGGAGATGTTCTGGACTGGTACCCTCATTTCTATAGACTCTACCAATTTCAAAGGTCTTGGGAAAACCAGCGGCCATCAATCTTTTTTGCCATAATTCCCCAACCGAAATCCGAAGGCACACATCTAAATCAAAATCATTGTGATGAGTCCTGAAAGGTTTTGCTTCGGCGCCACCAGTAGTCATTTCTAGGGTTGGTGTTTCCACTTCCAAAAATTCTCTTTGTTTGAAAAAATTCCTGACAATGTCCCAAAATTTTGATTTTTTAATAATCAAATCCCGTAGTTCTTCGTTCATTAACAAATCCAAATATCGCATTCGATATCTCTCTTCAATATCCTGCAGACCGTGCCATTTCTCCGGCAAAGGTTGCAAACTTTTGGTCAACATTTTCCAACTTGAAACTTGAACTGTCTTTTCTTCCCTTTTGGTGACAAAAAGAGTACCGGTAACTTGAATAAAATCTCCAATATCTACTGTCTCTAAAAATAAATCAAAATCCTTATCACTTATTTTTTCTTCTTTCTTGAGTAAGGCCTGAAATTTACCAGTGCCATCATAAATATCCACAAAAATCAAAGCCCCCTGCGCCCTTAAGGCTATCACTCGTCCAGCAATAGTGACTGACTTATTTTCTTTTTGGATATTTTCAAAGTTTTTTATTAATTTGCCAATTTCAAAATTTCTCTCTGATTTTGCGGGGTAAGGATCTACTCCAACTTTTTTAAGAGTCTCTAATTTTTTTAATCTTGCCTCACGAATTTCTTCTAAAGAAGCCATGCTTCTATTTTATATCAATTATTTTATAAGCGATAGGGCCAGATGGTGCTTCATAAGAAAAAGACTGACCTTTTTTCTTTCCAATTACAGCTTCTCCAAATGGGGAATGGACTGATATTTTGCCAGAGGTCAAATCTGATTCTTCACCACCGACTATTGTATAAATTTTTTCATTTTTGTCTCCGTTTTTTACTACGGTTATTTGAGAGCCGACCACCACCATTTCGGTGCCATGAGAAGAAACAATAGTTGCGCTTTTTAAGATTGCCTCTAACTTTTGAATACGATCTTCCACTACTCCTTGAGTATCTCTAGCTTCATGATATTCGGCATTTTCAGAAAGATCACCCAATGATTTGGCGTACTCTAACTGTTCGGCCACTTCTTTGCGCTTGGTCTTTTTAAGGTATTCAAGCTCTTCTTTTAAAGCTTGATGTTTTTCTTTTGTTAAATATTCAGATTCATTCATATTTTTAAAATTAAAATAATGGAACTCGTATTATATGCGTTTGGAGTTAAAAGTCAACTTTATGAGGTTATTGATAAAAACAAATATAAGCCGATACTTATTGGTGTAGATAAAAAAGGAAAATGGCTTTTAGCCGATAATTCAAAGTTTCTTTTAAATAATAATCCAGAATTAATAAAATAACATACAGATTTACAAAGAAGTAATAAAAAAAATAGGGTTACCATTTTTTGTAAAACCAGCTAATTTGGGCTCATCCGTTGGTATAAATAAAGTCAGCAACGAAAAAGATTTTAAAAAGGCGATCAAAGAAGCTTTTAAATATGATTTAAAGATTCTTTTTGAAGAATATATTGATGGGCGAGAAATTGAGTGTTCGGTTTTGGGTAATAACAATCCAATCGCCTCCGTTCCTGGCGAAGTCATAACAAAACATGAATTTTATTCTTATGAGGCTAAGTATATAGATGAACATGGGGCAATACTTGAAATTCCAGCTAAATTATCCAAAAAATTGGTTAAAAAAATTCAAGAAGTAGCTGTCAAAACTTTCAAAACATTATCTTGTGAAGGACTCGGCCGAGTTGACCTGTTTCTAAAGAAAAATGGAGAAATTATTGTAAATAAAATCAATACAATTCCAGGATTTACATCAATCAGTATGTATCCAAAATTATGGGAAGCAAGCGGTATTTCTTATACTAAACTAATAGACAAACTTATTCGGTTTGCGCTAGAAAGATTTAAAAAAGAACAAAAACTAAAAACCTCTTACACTCCAGAATAAAAAATCTTTACAAAACTCAAAGGGCACCTTTGAATTCTAAGACTTGTGGTATAATTTAAGTATGAAAAATCGAGATTATAAAAATTTCACAAAAGGTCATATATATCATCTTTATAATAGAGGAAACAACAAAGAAATTGTGTTTCGTGACGAACAAGATTATAGAGCTTTCCTTTTTAGGCTTGGTTTGGCACTTGGAATTGAAAAGGAAGATCTGAATAAATGTGAAATTACCAAATCTTTAAAATCAAAAATAAGAGTTGTTGGATTAAAACCGAATTATTTCAAATTGCACGCCTTTTGTTTAATGCCAAATCATTTACATCTTTTAATAGAATAATGTGGTGATGAATCAATTTCGACTCTCTTATTAAAAGTATTCACTAGTTTTTCTAGATATATAAATTCAAAACACAAAAGAGTTGGCCATGTTTTTCAGGACCAATTTAAATCTGTAAAAATAGAAACAAATCCTCAATTGATGCTTATTTCTTCGTACATACATATGAACCCAGTAAAAGATTCTGTGGTTAATAAACCAGAAGATTATAAATGGAGTAGCTACATGGATTTTATAAAGAACAGAGATAACTCCATTATTCACACGAAATTTCTTACTGAAATATTTGGAAATAAAAATAATTTTATAAAAGAAAATATTCGCTTATATAAGAAAACAATATCAAAGGTGCCCTTTGAGTTTTTGAACTTGTGGTATAATTAGAATTGCTTTTTATTCATCCAATTTTTATCTTGACGAACGAGTTTAGAGAAATCAGATTTAGAGGCAAGCAAGGGTTTGAGCGCTTCTTCGGCAAAAACCCCATTTTGAGAACCCTTAGCCAAAATAACAGCATTTTCTTTTATTTTGTCTTTGACAAATAAGCCAGCATCAACTGAGTTTTTAGCTTCATAAACATTACAACCATTTTCTCTAGCAACTGGCGCTAAAAATGCATTAGCATCTTTACCTATGGTAACCACCCAATCTAAAAGTTCAGGATTGCAGTATTGCCCCACTTTAATATGCTCTTCCTTTGAAGAATCACCCAATTCGTTCATCATGCCCAAAATGGCTATCTTCTGTGCTCGCGGATATTGATACAGAGCATCAAGAGCTATCCTAACCGCGTCCGGACTAGCATTATAGGTGTCGTCTATAATAACAGAATTTTTAATGCCTTTTAATTTTTGCATTCGGCCAGAAAAGCTCTGAATTTTATTTATGGATTCTTTTATTTTTTCCTCACTAATACCAAATTCCTTGGCAATAATTACAGCGATACTGACTGAATATAATTGAACCTGAGAAATAACTTCACATTTGTAATCAAAACTAGATTCTTTGCCATAAAAAATTATTTCATTATGATCAAAATCTTCGGGTAAAATTTTGCACAAATCCCTATTAACAAAAACCAAATCGCTAAAATATCGAACAGACCATTCCTCTTCGGCCACATTTCTTAAATTTTTAAAAAATTCCATATGCTCTGGCGCAACAGCAGTCAGCACCGCGACATCAAGATGCAAGTATTTTCTAAACTGGCTTATTTGTCCTAGCCCATCAGTGCCAAGTTCTACCACCACCAAATCAAAAGGATAAGAAAAATATATTTGAAATTCGTTTTGAATAATAATTTTTATCCAATCAAAAATGTTCCAAAGCGACGGCATATGGTGGCCAAAAAATACTAATGGGACACTAACAATGTCATTGTAATTCCCTTCTTGGTATCTCACTCTTTTCTCTCCTTCTAGCATTTTGGCAATGGATAATTTGGTACTAGTTTTGCCAATACTACCCACTACACCAATAATTTTTAAATTGTGTTTTTTTCTTAACCTCCTCACCTGCCATCCAAGTATTTTGACCAAAATATTTTTTAGCAGAGATTTCATATTATTATTGTATATCATTTTTAAGATATTCTGGAGTATTGATAGACATCCAATCAAGAAGAGAGCGCATTACATAGGTGGCTCCAGTGAGATTAGCCACTGGCCCTCTTTCCATCACCACTGTAAAGGCGTATTTTGGATTTTCGTAAGGAAAGAAACCAATAACCCAGGAATTTACAAATTGTTTTCTGGCACCAAGTTCGGCTGTACCCGTTTTACCAGCAATATTTATATAGCCCACGTTTAAACCACTGGCCGTTCCCTCCTTCGCCGACATTCTCATACCTTCTCTTGCTACTTGAAAATTTTCAGTATCACCTTCTATTTCAGTTCCCGAAACAATAGTGCTAGTAGCTGTAAATAATATTGACGGAGTTATTAATTTGCCATTATTAGCTAGAGCACCGACTGCCACCACTACTTGAATCGGAGTAACTTGCATTCCATATTGGCCAATAGTGGTGTTGTAGGTATCGCCAATTCGCCAAATTTCGCCATTAAAGGTTTTTTCTTTCCACTCTGGATCTGGAATGACACCGGTCGCTTCTTTTTGAAAATCAAAGCCAGTTTTTTTGGTAAAACCGAAAAGCTCTAAATATTTTTTAATTCTCTCAATCCCCAAACCTTTTTGACTGCCGAAGCCGCCACCGATTTGATAAAAGTAAACGTCTGAAGAAACGGCGATGGCTCTTCTCATATCAACTGGCCCATGAGCCTTCCAATCTCTAAAAATAGATGGCTTACTTGGGTCATATGGGTTTGGTATTTCTATTTTACCAGTACTGATTATTATTTTTTCTGGAGAAATTATTTTTTCCTCCAAAGCGGCAAAAGCCAAAAATGGTTTAACAATGGAACCCGGGGTATAAAGTCCAGCAATGACTCTATTTAAAAATGGATTATTTAAATCTTTATAATAACTCTCTATTTTTATTATGTCTTCTCCTTCGGTCATTATCCCCGAGTTATATTCCGGGAAGCTGGTCATAGCCAAAATCTCTCCAGAATTAACATCCATAATTATGCCAGCACCACCCTGAAAATTTACCGAATTGGCAAGACTTTTGATTATCCCATAAAACTCCTTCTGAACTCTGGCATCAATAGAAAGAGTTGCATCCCCTCCATTATTCGGTGTTTGAATAACGCTCTGAGAAATCACATCTCCATTTACCGATATTTCTATAAGTTCTAAACCATTTCTGCCGGCAAGTATTTCATTTAAATAAAGTTCAGCTCCATCTTTTGGCATAAACTCTTCCTCATAATAATATCCGGACTTGTCTTTAGCTGGATATTTAATAAACCCTAATAGATTCGAGAAACCAGAAGTTTCTATATATTTGCGTAAAGAAAAATCTTTATCATTTTCTACTTTTTGATTCCAAATCAATTTTTTACCATCTCGACTATACACAATTCCTCTCGGAGCTAAAACTAAAATTTGTTTTAATTTATTATTTTCACTTCTATCCTTGTAAAAAGAACCATGAATAATCTGCAAATCTCCAAATTTTATTAAAAAAACTACAGCCACCAGCAAATAAGCAAAACCTAAAAATGAAAAAACTTTAGAAGAAATTGGTTTTTCTAATCTACCCTCAAATTGGTATAAATCAAAATCAGGCAAGTTTTTAGAATCAAGAAAAATTTCATCCGGCGTGATGTCCTTATAGCTCCTCCTCTTCCATTTATTAAACATTTTTCTAAAAATTCCCAGCATCATTTTAATAATATTAAATAATTTTAGACCAATGAATTCTTTTGCTCAAAAACAAAGCAAACAATATGAGTAATAAAGAAAAAATTGTCAGTGAATATTTGGTTATAAAACTATTACCGAAATAATAAAGAATGTCTAATAAAAAACCAGCTAAAATTATTTCGTACGGCAATTTTGCCAAATAAACAAACAGTAACCCCATTGGCACGAAAAGCCACCAACTAAAAATAATTGGAATAATTATAATTGCTAAAAAATAAAAGAAGCGATACATTTTATTCATTAATAGCTGGTGCCAAAAATACCACACTGATTTTTGAAACGTTGACCGGTAGAGACATTAAAATATTTTTAAAACCGGAGGGATGATCTTCCTCTACCATACCAACAACTGCCATCAAATAATTTAGAGAACCACTAACCATAATTTTGTCTCCCATAACGATATCAAAATCAATCGGTACCTTAACTTCCATATTTCCACCTCCAATACCTTTGATTTCTACTGGCTCGTTAGTCCTAGCAATAAAACCGTAGGAAACTACACCAGTAAAAGAGTTGAGGACAACAGTTGACCTATTTGAAGAAACCTTAACAATTTTACCAATCAAGACTCTTTTGGCTACTAAAACAAAATCTCCATTATTTACACCATCCGTTGTCCCATTATCTAAAAATATTGTATCAAGTGGAATTTGTGGTGGTTTGGCTACAATTGAAGCTACTTTGAAATTTCCAGATGGTTTCAATCCAAGCTCCTCTCGCAATTTTTGATTTTCATATTTTACAGATTCATAATCAATTTTATCAAAAAGATTGTTTTCTATTTGATTTAAGAGTTCCTCATTTTCTTCTACCAATTTGTTCCTATCAGAGAAATAATTTGGTATTTTATTGAAAGTATCATAAAAATAATTGCCCGTTTTCAAAAATGGTGAAAAGATATCCAAAACTAGTGAACGAGTTGGATTAAAAAAGCTAAATAAAAAAATAAAAACAGCAACTAATAAAAATATAAAAAATATTTTTATAAAATTTCTACCAAAAAAATTTTGTTTAGTATGTTTTATTTGATATATCATTTTCATCAGCAATTAATATATCCCTAAATTTATTAATTTTTTCTAAAATAATGCCAGTACCACGCACGACACAGGTTAATGGATCTTCGGCTATATAAACCGGTATTTTAATTTCTTCGGCCAGAACTTCGGCAAAACCCTTAATTAGAGCGCCCCCTCCGGCCAAATGAATACCACGATGCATTATATCGGAGAGTATTTCTGGGGGTGTAACTTCCAAAACTTCCTTTATGGCTTCAACCAATCTTTCAATTGAATGAGAAACGGCGTCTCTCACATCAGCATCGGTTACCACCACCTCTCTTGGCAGGCCAGTAATCAAATCCCGTCCCCTCGCTTTTGTTTCCAAAGGAATATTCCCAGGCAAAAGAGAAATTATGGAAATTTTTATACTTTCAGATGTTTTTTCTCCAATAACAATTTTAAATTCACTTCTAATATAAGAAGAAATGTCATTATTTAATTGATCTCCCGCAATACAGACGTTTTTAGAACTAACCACTCCACCCATAGAAATAACTACAATGTCGGCAGTGCCACCCCCAATATCAATTACCATATTACCAACTGGTTCTTCAATAGGCAGATGCATACCGATAGCCGCCGCCATTGGTTCTTCTACAATATGAACTTCACTAGCACCGGCGTTTCTAGTGGCATCTCGTACTGCTCGTGTTTCTACATTAGTAATGCCCGATGGCACTCCCACCACCACTCTCGGCCCAAATATTTTTTTTGACACTAATTGAGCTTTATTCAAAAGATAGTGAATCATTTCTTCCGTCACTTCAAAATCAGAGATCACCCCATTAACAATAGGCCTGACAGCAATAATGTGAGGCGGAGTTCGGCCGAGCATTTTTTTAGCTTCAGTCCCAACTGCCACCACTTGACCGGTTTTTTGATTAACGGCAACCACCGAAGGTTCGTTTAAAATAACCCCCTTACCACGCACATAAACCAACATATTGGCTGTCCCTAAGTCAATACCAATGTCATTGTGTAGAACCTGTTTCCATTGTTCTATTTTCTCTTTGAACATATGGATAATCTAGCACAAATTTTGGAGTTCGTCTTCAGAAATCATTTTGATTTCACCTGTTTTTCTGTTCTTAATTTCCAACTTACCGGAAGCAATATTTTTCTCACTAACAATAATTTGATATGGCATTCCTAACAAATCCGCATCAGCGAACTTTTCTCCCGCTCGCAGATCCTTATCATCATATAATACATTGGCCTCGCCTAATTTTTTGTAAATTTTTTCTGCCATTTCCTTCACTTCTGGTTTTTCTGATGCAATTTCAATCAAACTAAATTTAAAAGGGGCTACAGCCTCCGGCCAAACAATACCTTTGTCATCCGCAAACAATTCTACAATTGTACCCATGAGTCGTCCTAAACCAATACCATAAGAACCCATGAAAACCATTTCATCTTCTCCTTTTTCGTTTTTGTATTTTAAATTAAATGGCTCAGAAAATTTGGTTCCAAGGGTAAAAATATTACCAACTTCAACACCTTTCTTCTCAACGAGCTTTTCTTTTTTTAACCCCAAGCTTTCAATAACTTCATCATTAAAAACCTCCTTATTAATAGCTACTTTACTTTTTTCATCAATATAAATAATATCCTCGCCGGCTTCTGTAAGAGTTTGAAATTCGTGAGAAAATTTTGAAAAGGTTCCGCCTGATGAAAAAGTTATATAAGTTGAGCCACCAATCCCTACTCTTTCAAAAATCTTTTGGTAAGCTATTTTTGCTTTTTCATAAAAAACATTGTGCTCTTCTTCATCTTTGGAAAACGAGTACAAAGCTTTCCAATAAAATTCTCTTCCTCTAATAATTCCCGATTTGCTTCTGACTTCATTTCTAAAAATTTCCTTAAAATCATACGGGTAGGCTGGTAAGTCTTTATAAGAATTTACATACTGCTTTAAAATATTTGAATAAGCTTCTTCGTTTGTAAATGATAGACCGACCTCCCCGCCATTTTTCAGTTTCGTCTTAAACCAATTATCCACCACGTTGTCATCCCATCTATTCGTCTTTTCCCATATCTCTTTATTTTGGAGTATAGATGTTTTCATTTCTATTCCACCAATACTATTCATTTCCTCTCTTATTATATTTTCAATTTTTTTTATCACTTTCAGACCAAGGGGTAAATAAGAATAAACTCCGGCCATTTCTTTGTGAATATAACCGCCGCGCACTAAAAGCTGAGCGTTTTTAGCCGTCTCATCCGATGGCGCTTCCCGCCTTGTTTTTGTAAAAAGTTGTGATTGTCTCATTTTCTAATAATATCTCAAATCCTAATTTTGAGCAAAATATCTTTAATTTAAAACAATCGCAAAATGTCGCGGTAGGTTATGAATAACATCAAAGCAATCAAGAGGGCGAAGCCTGCGGTATTGGCAATTTGGGCAAATTTTGGATTGATGGGACGTTTAATAATTCCCTCAATAATCACAAAAAGGATGCGTCCACCATCGAGCGCTGGAAATGGCACCAAATTTATAATAGCCAAATTTATAGAAATAAGGGCAGTAAAAGTAAGCAAATAAGCAAAACCTAATCGCGAGGCATCCCCTACCAAACCAATAATGCCAACTGGCCCGGCAATATTTGTCATATCAGCATCTCCCTTTATCGCATCTTTAATTAAATTCCCAATTCCAAAGACAGTCAGGTGCATAATATTAAAAGTAGTTTTACCCCCTTGGTAAATAGCTTTGTGTATTGGCAAGGAAAGAATACCCACTATATCCATATTGATACCTATTATTTTTTTACCTTCCACTATCCCCACATCCGGTAAAATATTAAAATTTAAAATTTCTCCACCACGATCAATTTCCATCAAAATTCGTCCGGAGGATTTATTTATAAAATCAGAAACAGCTTCTGGTTTTAATTCTTTTAAAACATTCTTATTGACAGAAGAAATTTCTTTTATTTTATCTCCCGTTTTAAGACCAGAAATTTGGGCAGGAGAATTTGGCACAATATCTACAATAGTTAGAGCTGGATTTTTGACTTCAGCTCCAAAATCATTTTCCACCGATGTTGGTAACCCTATTAAAAAACCCAAAGAAAAAAGTAGCCAGGCAAAAAGAATATTGAAAACTACTCCAGCGGCCAATATTGTCGCCTGCCATTTTTTGGAAATTTTAGTAAAGTTTAGATTCTTAAAGTCAGAAGATGAAGAAAAATCATCTTCATAATTTTCACCAAAAATTTTAACAAAACCACCAAACGGAATCCAATTTAAGGTAAATAACGTGCCCCATTTTTTGCCCAACTTCAATGCTCTTGGTGGATAGCCAAAACCAAATTCGTCTACCCGCACCCCCGCTTTTTTAGCAACCAAAAAATGCCCCAGCTCGTGGATAAAAACGAGTATCCCCAAAACAATCAAAAAAATTAGAATCGTCATTTAGCTTAATTTTTTATTTCAATTTCCTTTTTTGCTGTTAATTCCTCCAGTTTTTTGCTACTTTCTTCTATTATTTTCTGCATCTCTTCTTTTAATCTAAACTTGTCGTCTTCTCCCATCCCGCCAGCTTTTTCTTTTTCCTCAATCGCTTTCCATGTTTTATCACGCAAATTTCTAAATGAAATTTTGGCTTCTTCCAATTTTTGTTTAACCACCTTAATAAATTGTTCTCTCCTTTCAGAAGTTAAATCAGGAAAAATAATTCGCAGACCCTTTTCATAAGGCGCTACTGAAAGTCCCAGATTGGAGGTGTTAATAGCTTTTTCAATGCTTTTACCAATCACCATATCCCATGGTTCTATTTTTATGGTTTTAGTATCTTCTACAATAATATTGGCTAATTCTTTGATACCCATTTTTGAGCCATATGCTTCTACCTGCACGAAATCGAGAATAGCTGAGGTGGCTTTACCAGTACGGATAACTGAAAGCTCTTTTGAAAGCCAGCTTTCTATATCTTTACTTTTTATTTTTAATTCTGAAAAATCAAACATAATTACTAAGAACAGTCCTTAGTTATCAAAGACGGTCTTTGAACTGCCCTGGTCCCAAAAGACCGTCTTTGATAATCATTATAGCACACCCGAAAGCCATTCCAATAGCATCTTTGGTGAAGAACCTCTGGCTGAAGCAAATATTTTAGCGGTTAATATATTTTTCATTTGATTTGCCGATGCTTTTTCTTTATAGGCAATTGTTTCCAAATTTTTAATAAGCTCTTTCATATCATTTTTATCTTCTTTTTTTGACAAGGAACGAATCATTAAGAGTCTATTCTTTATTTTAAAATTTAAAAATTTATGGCCAATGCTTTCAGCCAACCTCTCATTTTCCCCAGATAATTGAGGAGCACCTAAAATCATAATCCTCGAAATAAAAGTGGGGAGCAATCCACTCAGGTTTTCAAGATTTATAAAAATATAAGTTCCCATTGGTGGTTCTTCCAAAACTTTTAATAATGCATTTTGAGCCTCATGAGTAATAGATTTGGTAACAATCAAAGAAACTTTGGTCTCACCGATCAAAGGTTTGCCAATAGCCCATCTTTCTAAATTTCGAGCATCATTAATACCAAAAGGTTGACTCTCTACTAGCAGAAAATCTGGATTAGCATTTGGATTAAAATTTAAATTTTTAACTAAAATATCAAAAATAAAATCGCGACAATCTTCATTACTCAATATAATATTAGCGTGATGCATAATTTCGTATTATCTCTTGGCGACGGCCATTCTTTTATAAGCTCCCAAATGTTCCAACGCGATACCAGTCCCTTTGGCCACACAATAAAGAGGATTCTCCGCTAAAGTAGCTTTGACCCCAATCCTTCGAAAAACTAATTCCGGTAAATTACGCAAAGAAGAAGTACCACCAGTCATAATAATACCGTGATCAATAATGTCAGCAGCCAATTCTGGTGGCGTTTCTTGCAAAACATCCTTAATGGCTTTTATTATTTCTCGCAATTCTCTTGATATTGCTTTAACAATTTCATTGGTTTTAATTTCAACTGAGCGGGGCAGTCCTGAAATAAGATCTCGACCTTTTATAATCATTGAGAGCTCTTCATCTATGGGTAATGCCGAGGCAATATTTATTTTTACATCTTCAGCGGTTTTATCACCAATAGCCAAATTGAATGACTTCTTAATATAATCGGTGATACTTTCATCAATTCTGTTGCCGGCACACTTAACAGAAATAGAGGAAACAATACCACCCAAAGAAATAACGGCCACATCAGTGGTACCACCACCAATATCAGCAATCATGTGTCCCTTCGCTTCATAAATAGGAATGCCGGCACCAATGGCGGCTAATATAGGTTCCTTCACTACATAAGCGCTCTTGGCTCCAGATTTTATAGCCGCCTCAATAACCGCTCTGCGTTCAGTTGAGGTTACACCAGCCGGTACCGAAATTAAAACTTCTGGTTTTATAAAACTCCAACCACCCAAAGCCTTCTTCATATAATACGCGAGCATTACTTCAGTTACTTTGTAATCAGCAATCACTCCATCTTTCATTGGTCTATAAGCCATGATGGCCTCTGGTGTACGCCCAATCATAGTTTTAGCTTCAGTGCCGATGGCCAAAATTCTTCTGTCTTCAAGTGATACTGCTACAACCGAGGGCTCATTTAAAACCACCCCTTTGCCGGGCACAAATACTAAAGTGTTTACAGTGCCCAAATCAATACCAAGTTTTTTAGAAAAAATTCCCATACCAAAATACTACAAGCCAATTGATAAATGAGCAATCTTGAGAATAACTGAAATCTCTGCCACAATTTGCTTATGTTTATAATTGAATGTCTACCATTTTCCAAGGGTTTAAATAAAGAGTCATTATCGTATTTTTCGGCTAAAAATTTAGAACCCGGCTCTTTAATAAAAATCAATATCAGAAGCAAAAGCGTGAATGCTTTAGTTTTAGAAAGCAGAGACGCTGTGGAAATAAAGTCGGAGATAAAATCTGCAAGCTTTCAGTTAAAAAAAATTTCTGCCATAACCGCTAAACCATTTTTACAAAAAAATTTTTTAGATGCAGTAAAAACAACGGCAGAATATTTTGCCACCACTTCAGGAAATGTTTTACCTCATTTGATTCCTTCTTTTATTTTAGAAAATTCAAATTTGCTGTCGCTGTCAAAGGGTACCTTCTGGGACCGGGACAGTTTGAAGGTGCCCTTTGACAGCTTTGACAGCAACAAAGAAACCAAAAGTGAGGTAGCGGCACTTCAAGCGCCGGATGAAGAAAGATTTATTCATTATCGCTCATTAATACGTGAAGAATTTGCCAAAGGAAAATCAATATTTCTTTGTTTGCCACAAAATGAGGACATAAAACAAACAAAAGAAAAGTTAGAAAGAGGCATTGAGTCATTTGTCAGCGTTTTTCATAATGATTTAACTAAAAAAGATTTAAAAAAGGAATGGGAAAAAGCTTGCCTCACTCCCCACCCAATTCTTATTATTGCTACTTCTAAATGGTTATTTTTACCAAGAAATGATTTGGGAACCATCATTTTAGATAAAGAAAATAGTGATGGTTGGAAAACCCTTTTCCGTCCTTTTATGGATTTAAGATTTTTTACTGAAACTCTAGCCGACAAAAAAAATATCCGCTTGGTTATCGGCGATTCTTTCTTGAGAACAGAAACTTTATATAGATATAAACAAGGAGAGGCCACTGAGTTTGAAAATATTAAATGGCGACTGCCAAAAGAAGTAACAACAAGTGTTTCTGATTTAAGACAAATTAATAAAAAAGATAAGGAGTTTAAAACATTATCTCCTGAATTAATAAATCTAATAAACAAAACCATTGAAAATGAATCCCGAATGTTTATTTTTGCCGCCCGAAAAGGCTTATCTTCTATTACTGTTTGTCGTGATTGCGGAGAACAAGTCAAATGTAATAACTGCCTAGCACCAATGGTCTTGTACAAAACAAACAATGGCGGAGCTTTTAAATGCCACCAATGTGGCGAGACCAGAGATGCCGCAGAAATTTGTCAAAACTGCCACAGTTGGAAACTAGCTGCTTTTGGTTCCGGAATTGATAGAGTAACCGAAGAGATAAGAAAAAATTTTCCGGAAGCAAAAATATTTGAAATTTATAAAGACATCGCCCCCACTAGTGCCAAGGCTCTGAAAATAATGAAAAATTTTTATGAAAACAGAGGTTCAATACTTTTGGGTACGGAAATGGCTTTCCCTTATCTTTATAAAAAAGTAGCCAATTCGGCTATCGCTTCATTTGATTCTCTTTTTTCCATTCCTGATTTTCGTATTCGCGAAAAAATATTTCGGATTATTCTGCAAACAAGAAATATTGCCAAGGAAAATTTTTTAATTCAGACCCGCAACCCCGATGACTCAACGGTAGAATTTGCTATCAATGGCAATTTGATGGAATTTTATAAAAAGGAAATAAAGGACCGCCAAGTTTTAAATTATCCACCATTTGGTATTTTTATAAAAATAATAACGAGAGGAACCAAAATTTTTGTATTAAGAGAAAGCGAAAAATTAAAAAATATTTTAAAAGACTACAACCCGGCAGTTTTTAATTCAATTCATGAAAAAAAAGGTGAGCAATCCGCCATCAATATAGTTATAAAATTACCTAAAGAAAATTGGCCAGAGCCCACTCTTCTTTCCATATTAAAATCTCTCCCCTCTCACTTTGAAATAAAAATCGACCCTGATAATTTGTTGTGATTTGATGGATTTTATGATGATTTTATTGTAGAATAGGGACATGGTAAACGAAATAGTGCAAAAAGAAGACAAAGTTTTAAGAAAGATAGCAAAAAAGGTGCCAGTATCAGATATTCAAAGCCGAAAAGTGCAAACCATAATAAGGAGGATGCAAAAGGCTTTAGATAAGGAAGATGACGGTGTCGCCATCGCCGCTCCTCAAATCGGCGAAAATTTGCGAATTTTCGTGGTATCAAAAAAAATATTTGAAATAATAGACAAGGAAAAAATTAAAGGCAAAAAATCTAAAAGAGAAAATATAGAAGAATTTCAAAAAGAATATAAAGATCTTGTTTTTATAAATCCAGAAATATTAAAGACCTCCAAAGAAAAGAAAGTGATGGAAGAAGGTTGCCTTTCGGTGCGTTGGCTTTATGGCAAAGTAAGAAGATCTCAAAAAACTTTAATTAAGGCTTATGACGAAAATGGCAAGTTGTTTACGATGGGCGGTTCGGGGCTTCTTTCTCAAGCATTTCAACACGAAACTGATCACTTGAATGGAATTTTATTTATTGATAAAGCCAAAGATTTAAAAGATGTCCCGCCGGTAAAAGAAAAATAAAATGGTATTTTTTGGATCATCAGAATTTAGTGTTTATGTTTTAGATGAATTAAAACTTCATAATATTTTACCCAAATTAATTATTACCACTCCTGATAAGCCAAAGGGTAGAAGGTTGGTGCTTACTCCAACGTCTGTAAAAATTTGGGCTCAAAATAATAATATAGAAGTTATAGCCCCTGCTTCTCTTAGAAACAACCCCGAATTCACCTCCAAGCTTCTAGCTCTAAGCTCTAAGCTCTTCCTCGTGGCTTCCTATGGCAAAATAATTCCCAAAGAAATTTTTGAGATTCCAGAGAAAAAAACATTAAATATCCACCCGTCTCTTTTACCTAAATACCGTGGTGCCTCCCCTATCCAAAGCCAGATTCTAAATGACGAAAAGGAGATTGGAGTCACTATAATGCAAATTGAAGAAACAATGGACACAGGACCAATAGTAGCTCAAAAAAAAGTCCTTTTCTCTTCGTTACAAGCCCAAAAATGCACGGATATTTTCTTGCTAGAAAATTCCTCGTGCTCGCTTCAGTCAAGCTCGCAAGGCATTTCTGAGCTTGCAACTTCAAGAAACGAACTTGAAAAAGTCTTGGCAATCGAGGGAGCTCAGCTTTTTGCCCATATTTTACCTGAGTGGCTTATAGGAGCGATTGATCTAATTATTCAAGATGAGAGTAAGGCCACTTATTGTCAAAAAATAAAAAAGGAGGATGGTGAACTTCAAATTGATTTAAACAATATGCCCACTGGCGAAATTGCCAGAAAATATTTATGCAAAATAAAAGCTTTTGAAGAATGGCCGACTACTTACTTTTTCTATAACGGAAAACGCATTATCATTTCTGATGCAGTATTAGAAAATCATTCTTTAAAAATTTTGAAAGTAATTCCCGAAGGCAAAAAAGAAATGCTTTTTGAAGATTTTCTCCGTGGCCAAAAAAGCTCCAAATAGTTCTTGGGCGAGATTCCGGAAGCTGTGAAAAGCTGAGGACAAAGAAATTTTTAGCAAAAAATTTCTGTATCGAGTGAAAGAAACTATTTGGAGCTTTTCCAGCTCTTTAATAATTCCTTAATTTTAGCACCACCTCGTCTGAAGAGGCGCATTGCTTTTTTTCTTTTAGAAGTCATTTCATGAACAATTTCATCCTTTACTTTATCAATAGAGGCATAAAGGTTTTCAGTTTCTGATACTGCGTAATATGTTTGACCGTTGACTACCACCCGAATTTCAGCTCTAAAAAAATCTCCGGATTTATGATGCTTGGTTGTTTTGCCAACTTCTACATTTATTAGAACATCGTCTACGCCACTAAAAAACTTCTCAAGCATACTCACTTTTTTCTCAACATATTCAGATATAGACGGTGTTAAAGAAATACCGGTGGCCTTTATATTTATTTTCATATTTTAATTATAACCCTATGGAATAATTTATGCAAAACAGCTTTTCTTTTAATTTATAGTTAAAAAATATATCACGAACTTTCAACTCTTTCCAAAAAACAAAATTTGTATTGCAATTACTTTTCCACAGTTTTATGAGAGTTATGAACAAGTAATGCACACCAAATCAACTGTTTTAGACACAACACCATATTGACCTTTATTAAAGCAAGAGAGAGAATTGCAGTAACGGTAATCTTGAAAAGAACCTCCATAAATCAAACATAATCGTCTCGCTTTGTTTGAGAAATTATGAATTTCAAATTAGAGATGAAATATTTTAAAAAAGGGGGTGCTTCCTTTCAGGATAGTAGACCGGGGACCAAGAATGCCACGTTAAGAACGGGCATTTTTGGTTGTATTCTTAGTTAAAAATTTAATCAAAAATATTAATAAGATAACTATCTATAATTCGCTGTTCTAAGTCATAAAAGTTTTGCTTCTCTTCATAGAGTCGCTTGGCCAAACTTTTCCCTACAAAACGCCAGTGCCACGGTTCAAACTGATAGTAGGTATTGTCTTTGGAATAAGAAATAATAAATCCATATTTATAAGCATTTTGCACTAGCCATTCATACTCCTTAGTTTTAGAAAATCCAGAAAAGCTGGCCCCAATGGAGGTAGTTGTGAAATCAATCGTCGTCCCTAACTGATGCTCTGAATATCCTTGGTCAGCGGAAAATGTATTGGCTCCACTGCCATAATTGACAGTATAGGCGCCTTTCAAAATACTTTGCTCGCCAAACGAACGATAAGCGGAAATTATTTTCAAATCCATACCATCTTTTTGGGCAACGCTAAGAAGATTTACAAGATTTGGCAAAACCTTGGCGTGAATTTGCATCTCTTTTACTTGCCCTGAAGAATTTGAAAGAGTTTTTTCATAAAGAAATTCAGCAGGAATCAAAGAAAGCGCTTCTGGTGCATAATGTTCATTCAAAAAATAAACTTTAGAATATTTTTGCAAAAGTTCTTTGTCTGTCTTAGCCAACTTATCCAGTGTGTCAACTGTGCCAGCTATTTCGCCAATCTGAGTTTCAAATATTCCGTTTTTCTCTTGCTCTTTTTTAAGATCTTCAGCTAAAGCAATATTTTTACTTCCTAGTTCTAATATTTTCTCTTCAAGATATCCGGTATTTTGAATTATTCCTGTCGCCGTTTGATAATAAAAATAACCACCACCACTAAGACCCAAAACAGCTAAAATCAAAACCACTAAAGTTATATATCTTTGGTTTTTGTTACCTTTTTCGAACATAATTTAATTTTAACTCGCGTTCTATTTACGTTTTTTGCTAGCTTTTTTGGCCAACATTTCACGTTTTACAGCAAGACGCTTTTTGGTCTTTCTAGAACGCGACGCTCTTGGTTTGCCTACTCCTGTTTTTCTTTTTGCCATAAACACATTATACACTATTTAATCAAAATTAAAAATAGTTCTATTTATATTTTCTGTCAACTTTTGCTCCCGAATTAAGACCTTCGCAAACTTTTGAAATCATCTTGCCAAATCTGATACACAAATCCAAGAAGCGAAACCTGAAATGATGCGCCCCGCCACTATTTTTCTGGGGCAAAGGAGGCGGGGCGACGGACTCGCCCGCGCGGAGGAGGGGTCTGGGGAGGAATCCGCGCTGGCTTCGGCTTTCTTTTTTGGCGAAATTCTGACGGGCTATACGAATTGTTTGACGAAATTTCTATAAAACAAAACGCCAGGGGATACCTGGCGTTTTGTTTTATAGCTCAATATCAATTTTTACCTTCCCTTCCCCCTCTACTCCAGTTGAACCACTTCCTGATTCCACCTTTGTTTTTGACTCAACTTCAACGGAAGCTCCAGAGGATGTCCCTTGTCCTGATTCACCTTTTGTTTCTCCTTCTATTTTTATATCAACACTTGGTATTTTGATCTCAAGTTTAATTCGTTCCTCCGTTGCCACGAGCAGTTTTGCTTCCTGTGCAATACGGATTGCCTCTTGAAAACTTGCGAAGGCTTTTCCGTACGATTGCGCTTCCACTTCTATTTTCCCGCGAGCGACCACGCTCTCCGCTACTTTAAGCCGCGTCTCTGCCTGTGTGTAAGCACTTGCGCTTACAGATGATTTCACCCGCGCAATAAAACCGCGCACTTCACTAATTTTGTTTTCCGCAGCTCCAAGCTTTCCCTCTGCCGCAGTTTTGAATTTGCCGTCTGCTTCGGCGGACACTTCCGCTTCAATGTTAATTCGGGCTTTCACCGTTGCATTCAAGCGGGTACGCACTTCAATCAAGAGCGACCCTACTTCTCCGCGGACATTTGCTTTTTCCGCAGCTATTTGAGCCAACACCTGCTCATGTGCTTTAAGCGATGCCTCAAAATTTGATTGAATTTCTAGAGATGTCCCAGCATCCTGCTTCGTCTCCATTTTTTTTGCACGCTCTTGAAACGCTTCCGCGTGACTTTCAAAACGAGATTCAATATCGGCGCGCGTTTCGGCATTTAACCGCCCTTCTGCGGCAAGCTTTTCCGCTTCTTCCAAGCGTCGCTCGGCTCGGCGCGCATCCCATTCAGCTTGCGCTTCGTTGGAAATTGCGACGAAACTACGAACTTCTTCATTTACGCTTACCTTTATGGGGTACAAAATATCCCCGGGGAGAGCGCTTTCAGCGGCAAACGAAGTTCCTCCTCCAACAAATAATGCGATGATTAATATGATAGCCATAGGTTGTAATTTACTAATTAATGGTTTTAATGTCAATATTTCCGCGAAAGCAGAAATATAGGATTTCGACCTTTCCTGTAATAGATGTCGGAGACCAGTCGCATTTCTTACAGAATGCTTTGCAATAAATAATTCCAAGTTTCCCCACATCTTTTTCTTTTCATCAGATGAGAGCTTCACTTGTTCTGCCCTATTAAAAATGTCTTGAAAGTCTTTGTTCATAAATAGTGGTTATTTTGACTCTTTTTTTACCAATTCCCGTAGTTTATTCATTCCCCTGTGAATACGCACCGATACGACATTCTCTGATACTCCGAGGACAGCTGATATTTCTTTCGGAGAAAGATCATCAATAAATCGCATCTGAACAATACTTCGGTATTGTTCTTCCAGTAACTCCAATTTTTGAATCACGTCTTTTGCAATAAGGCGTTGTTCTAAATCTGGCGAAGACTCGTCTTTGGGAGAAAATCCTTCTTCCGTGAGATGGTCGAGCGAGAGCGGTTTTTTTCTTCTTATTTCGTCCACAATGACATTGTGCAGTATGCGGTATAAAAAAGCGCGGATATTTTTAACTTCTTTGCCTTGAGAAAGATATGTCCACGTTCTGCAAAATGTTTCCTGCACTAAATCTTTTGCTAGCTCTCGGTCATAGACTCTGAAATAGCAATGACGAAATAACGCATCGGCGTATGCATCGTGTGCTGTCAAAAATTGTTCTTTAATATCTGGTTCCATAGTAGATGTCGGCAAGAACGCAAAAATCTTACCTTAGCGTAAAAAGAAATCAAGCGATTTCTTGTAAACCTTAGCTAACTCTCCCAATTCTACTGCATCAACTCCTCGCTCGCCTCGTTCAATCTTGGAAATATACGCTTGTGGCTTCTTGAGCTTTTTACCGGCCTCTACCTGCGTTAAACCTGCCGCTAGGCGAGCGTTCCTAAGTTTAGCGGTTAGTTGTTGGTATTTTGCTAAATATTTCTTCGACATAGATATATTAGCATGATATAATCGATTGTGGAATATACCAGTTTAGTATATTATGTACTTATGAATGCCCGTCAGAATTTCGCCAAAAAGAAAGCCGAAGCCAGCGCGGATTCCTCCCCAGACCCCTCCTCCGCGCGGGCGAGTCCGTCGCCCCGCCTCCTTTGCCCCAGAAAAATAGTGGCGGGGCGCATCATTTCAGGTTTCGCTTCTTGGATTTGTGTATCAGATTTGGCAAGATGATTTCAAAAGTTTGCGAAGGTCTTAATTCGGGAGCCATAAAACTAGATACGAACTCATTTTTTGAAGATGAGAGGGTTCGCTCGCCCAGCCCCGCCATTGGCGGGGCTGGGCTTCGCTCCGCGACGGCTCCTCCGTCGCTTTGGCGGGAAATGAAGCGGATTTTAATGCTTTCGGGGGAATTCAATTTTTTCTTTTTTCAAATTAACAATACAAATTTATGAACATGAAAAATTGCGCCATTTATACTCGCGTTTCCACCGATAACCAAGCGGAAAAAGAATTTTCGTCCTGCGAAGCGCAAGAGCAGAAAATCCGGTCGTTTATCGCGAGTCAAAATGATTGGCAAGTTTTCAAAATTTATAACGACGCCGGATTTTCTGGCGCAAGCATGGAGCGTCCCGCTTTGCAGGAACTACTTGCGGATTTGAAAAAAGAAAAAATTGATGTGGTTTTGGTCTACAAAATTGATCGGCTCACTCGTTCGCCGAAAGATTTTTACCAACTGATTGAATTTTTTGAGCAAGCAAAAATTGATTTTATTTCCATTACGGAAAGATTTGACACTTCCACGCCCGCCGGAAGGTTGCTTCGCAACATTATGCTCACTTTTTCGCAGTTTGAAAGAGAACTAACCAGCGAGAGAACAAAAGACAAAATGTTGGAGCGTGCGAAAAAGGGGCTGGCGAACGGCGGGCTTACTCCTTTCGGTTATATGCGACAAGATAAAAAACTTATCCCGCACCCGAAAGAATCGGAGGAAATAAAATCAATTTTTGAAACTTATATTGAAACCGGCTCAACGGCGAAAACTTACCAAATGCTGAAAGATAGAGGTATCAAAAATAAGTTAGGCAAAAATTTCTCCAAAACAAATATCAGCCATATTTTGCGAAATGTTATCTACATAGGCAAGGTTTTGCACAATGGCGAAATTTATCAGGGTATCCACAAGCCGATAATTTCGGAAGAAATTTTTGCCCTTGCTCAAAAAATTCATAAGGAAAAGCAGAAAAATTTTAGAGTGTACAAAAACTTCCTGTTCGGCGGACTTATAAAATGCGAGGAGTGTGGCTCAAACATGACTTCTTGTTTTACCAATAAATATATCGCTGGAAAATTAAACCGATATTATTACTATCGTTGCACCGCCACGATGAAGCACGATTGGCAGGCGTGTTCGGTAAAACAAGTGTCCGCCGAACGATTGGAAGATTTTTGTTTGGAAAATTTAGAGCGCATTTCGGTTGATAAAAATTATGTTGAAAATCTTGTTTTTCGCCTAAACAACGACGAACAAGCGGGACACCGCGCTGGATACGAACTAACGGACGGATGCTCTAAATTTTCCGCCGAAAGCATTTCGGACACTGACAGGTACCCCAAATCCTGGACACAAAGTTTCTTTGTATAATTAGTAAATTAA
>ERZ1292632.595-Hain-H43-01um-R2-595-length-39987-cov-27_pt1 | contig 33055 bp, 75 predicted proteins | sample MGYA00564407_ERZ1292632 | MGnify/ENA primary metagenome ERZ1292632 (study PRJEB36523, sample SAMEA6512637) | groundwater metagenome | collected 2019-01-08 | study: AquaDiva: Metagenomics assemblies of 32 groundwater samples | reverse complement strand
TTGTATTGAGACGGGAGTGATGTATGAAAGCTTCTGGGCAGCTACACGCGTTACAGGAATAAGTAACATTGCTCAGTCTTGCAATCGGGGATACCGTGCTGGTGGCTTTCATTGGCGATGCGTCTTGAAAGAGGATATGTAGTGACAAAAATCTCAATACGTGATCTTATTCATTTTCCAACAATAGATGAAGAGTCTATACAAAAACTTGATCTAAAAATCGACATCCAAGGATGGGGTGGACATTCTGAATTTTTCGAGAAGATGATTCGTAGGACGAAACCGAAGCTTATCGTCGAGGTCGGTAGTTGGAAAGGAAGATCAGCTATTACGATGGGTCATGTACTTGATGGGCTCTATCGTTTTTCTGCAGAAGATGATGGTCTTGCTGATGAACCACATTGGTCGATAGATACAGAAATTGTCTGTGTTGACACATGGCTCGGAGCAATCGAGTTCATATCTAAAGAAAATGATGATCCAAAACGAGGTCTCATGAGAGACGAATACGGATATCCGTCTGTGTTCAAGCAGTTCGTAAAGAATGTTTATGGTTCAAATCTCCAGCATCGGATCATCCCGTTCCCACAGACGTCGCAGAACGCGGCGCGGTTCTTCCGCGACAAGGGACTGCGTCCAGATCTCATCTACGTCGACGCGAGCCACGAGTACGATGACGTGCTCGCCGACCTGCACGCGTGGTACCCTCTCCTCTCGGAGCATGGGATGATCTTCGGCGACGACTACTGCAAGCACTGGCACGGTGTCATGGACGCCGTCGATCGGTTCTCGCGGTATGCGAACATGAGCGTCAGGCACGAGCGGTTCGAGAACGGTCCCGGAGAAGCGCCATCGGACTACTGGTGGTACGAGAAGAAGGCCGGGTGCAACAGGCATGCCGTCTGCGCTGATCATCCGAACTCTTCGCATTGCTACGACGATGACTGCGAGGACTGTTTCGGATCATGAGCTACTACGTCTTCGTCGTCGGGCCGGACGGGACTGGCAAGACCGAGATCTCGAAGAGGCTCGCGCATGAGCTCAAGGTGCCACGTTACAAGGCGCCGAACGAGCGTGAGAACTGGGATGACGGCACATTCTTGGACTCGTTGTGGTTCGATAGACTGTTGCCGTCGTATGTGAGAGCTGAGGGTGCTTTCGCTCCCGGGATGGTCTTTGACCGCGGATACGCATGTGAACACGCGTACTCCGTAGCATTCGGTAGGGCGACGCACCACACGATGATCCGTAAGATCGACGCAGAATGGGCAGAGATCGAAGCGAAGCATGTCCTCTGTCTCAGACGTGACTACTTACGATGCCGTCCAGATGAGCTCGTCCCGGCGACGAAGCTCAAGGAGATCGAGGCGGCATATCTCAGGTTCTATGCTGAGGTGTCACGTTGCGACCGTCTCGTGCTCTTCGTCGATGATTTTGATGATGACATCGATAGACAGATGCGATATCTTTTGCCGTTCTTGAAAGGATCATGATGGACAAGAAGAATGATGCTTTGCTCTGTGAAACATTCCCGCTTCTATACGCAGATCGTGCCGCAGATATGCGAGGCACGTGCATGTGTTGGGGTTTCTCCTGCGGAGACGGTTGGTTCCAACTGATCTGGGACCTGTCGGAGAAGCTCGAGCCGATGATCGCGGCCATCGACGGTTCCGATGATGAGCGTCCGAAGGCTAGCCAGGTGAAGGAGAAATTCGGGACGCTGAGGTTCTATATGACGTCGTCGACCGATGAGATGGAAAGTGCGATCGGTGAAGCTGAGGCGAGAAGTGCTGTGACGTGCGAGCATTGTGGACGTCCTGGCGTGTTACGATCTGAAGATCGTTATTGGGTTCTCACGCTCTGCGACCTGTGCGATGCAGAAGATCGGGCGAAGAAGGGATTGCGAGATGGATAAAGAGATGTCGCTTTGGACAAGGATCAAGGTCAGACTGGCGATCATGTTTGGACGGTGGTCATCGAGGATCAGGGACAGCCTTGAGCCGCGAGATGCGATCGTCGTGATGCAGCGATGTGTCCTGAGCAACACGAAGCGCAACAAAAAGCTTGCTGGAATCAGAGAGGAAGTTAGAAGGATCACGAAAGATGACGGTACCATGGAAGACACAGCGATGAAAGATGACGGTAGGTGTCATGGTTACGGCAGACGACGGATGAGCTTCTTCAGGAGGCTCATCGAGAGGTTCAGGGCTGCGTTCACGGCGTTTCGTAGTTGGGTACCCGCGCCGGACGGGCCGTATATCCGTGATCCGAAGCTGATCCTCGACAGGTTGGAGAGCGACGACTGGCAGAGAATCGTCAGGCATAAGCGTCTCAACGGCACTTTCTTGGAGGAGCTTCAGGGGCGCCCGGAAACCAAGGAATGAGCGATTTCTCGATTGACAGGTCGCTGTACGCGCTATGGAAGTCGCAAAGCGCATGGTCACAGGCGACGTTCGGCAGCGATAATGTCCGCGGACCGATCGGTGTACTGAAGCATCTTGAACGCGAGGCGCGTGAGGCTCAGGCTGCGCCGGACGATGCTGCCGAATACGCAGACTGTCTTTTGCTGATCCTCGATGCGGCGCGTCGTTCTGGGCTCGACTTCGATGCGTTGGTTGAGGCGACGTGGGCCAAACACCGTGTTAACGTCGGACGGATATGGCCTGTATCTGACGTCGACGATGAGCCGATAGAGCATGTGAGATGAGCGGTCTTCGTCTAGGTTATTCTTTTCATGGGTTTTTGGCAGACGTCAAGCTCGATGGGCATGGGAACGAGATCTCGACACCTGACGGCAATGCGACGTACTCGTGGTCGATCCTCTGGGAGGCACAACGTCGCGGGCACACGGTTTACCTGATGCAGGAGGATCGTGATTGGCAGTCGTTCCTTAAGTTCGGCAAGAGCCTGTTCTCGGCGTTCAGTCAGGAGAAGAGGAAGTTGGCATACCAACGCTGTCTTAGGACGAGTTGGTCGTTTGGATCTGAATGGAACGATTACCCGGAGCTCGACGTGCTCCTCCTCGAGTGGCGGTTTCCGATCCTAGGCCGCAACACATCAGAGATGAGAGGGCTCCCTGGCTATCAGTCCGATCTCGATCGACAACATGAGCTGCTTGAGCATTACTCGGGGACGAAGACAAAGGTTGTGATTTGGGATCTTGACCATAAGCTCGAGCTCGTCGATGAGGCGAACTGGTTGCCGGACGCGATCTTCGAGACGTCTGTCGAGCCTCGTGATCTCTGTGTGAAGAGGACACGTGTCGAGCCGCCGTTCGTGATCGACGATCTTCTCCAGCATCCGACGAGACCGGCGGATCCGAAGAAGATGCTCGTCTACATCGGCTCACGTTACGAGCGCGACAATGTGATCGACGAGTGGATCAAGCCCATCAGCGATGAGATCCCTGGTGCGGTGCGGTTCGTCGGCAAATGGGACGCTGACGCCCGTCGTCGTTGGCCGAACATCTCATTCGGCGAACGCGTCGGTGTCGCTGGGTTTGCGAGAGAGTACGGTGATGCTGTTGCGGTCCCTCTCCTCGCGAAGAGGAGCTACATGGAGGTCGGGTTCGTGACGCCTAGGCCGTGGGAGGCCGTGCTGTTTGGATCATTGCCGATCGGGTTCGTCGGCCATCGTGGGATCGAAAATTACTCGTCGGCGGTTGCCAGAAACGCTGACGATCTTTTTGATCTTGTGCAGATCTACTCGTCCAACGGTGAGACGATAAGAAAGATCGATAGGGAAGAGATGGCACATCGGCTGCAGTTCATGGATGTCAAGAACTTTGTCGACAAGATCGAAGGAGTGATGGGATGAGCGACAGCAAAGAAAGAATCGTGTTGAACAATGGGATCGGTTTCGGTGGGATCCTCGCGATCGTGTTCATTGTCTTGAAGCTAACCGATTACATCGGATGGTCGTGGGTGTGGGTCCTGTCTCCGTTGTGGTTGCCGTTCATGTTGGTGTTTGTGATGGTCGCGACTGTCGCGATCTTCGATCGTCCTAAAGAAAAGAGGAGAGTGAATCGTGGGAAAGAGAGATGAGCAGATGAAGCCGGTTGTGACTTTCAAGAGGACAGATGGGAAGTTGCCGTCGCGGACGCCGTGGGGGTTCAACCTGAGGGTCCCGTTCGCGACGACAGTCCCGGCTGCCAAGTCTGCCGAAGAGCCGTCGACTGTCATGCTCGACCTGGGCCTCACGTGCGATAGGCCGCTGCTCGTGTGGATCGATCGCAACGGTTCGTCGCTCCAGCTCGCCAGTGGGTGGATCGCCCTCCTCGATGCCGCCGAACCTCTCGCTGTCGCTCTCGTGAACAGGAAGATGACACCGGTCCAGCTTACGGAGGGGTCGTCGATCCTGAGGGCATCGGTCCTCTCCGGCGATTGGTTCGATGTCCGCATCGAGTGACCGCTGCGCCGGATGCGGTTCTACGTCGGTCGTGTGCTCCGACGGGTCATGTGTTCGTTACCACATGCACGACTGCACTGTGTACGACCGTCCTGAGCTGTTCGAGACGTTGGTCCCACCCAGGCCATCCTGGCACGACGTGTACTCCCAGTTCGCTCGAGTCCTCTCTAAGAGGTCCACCTGCAGGCGTCTACAGGTAGGTTGCGTAGTGGTCTCTGGTGACAACCAGAGGATCCTGGCGATCGGTTACAACGGCAACTGGAAGGGCGGACCGAACGACTGTGACTCGGACGTCGAGGGCTCTTGTGGCTGTACGCACGGGGAGGCTAACTGTATGGTGAAGTTCGACCCGCGGGAGGCATCCGGCGCCGTCCTCTTCACGACCGACGGGCCATGCGTCGCCTGCGCGAAGCTGATCATCAACGCGGGCATAAAGAACGTCGTGTACGGAGAGGAGTATAGGATCCGTGCCGGCGTCGAGCTGCTCTCACGTGCAGGTGTCAGGGTGACTAGGTACCAGACGTCCTAGGTATCTTTCGGAGGTCGAGGAAAAGATGAAGAAGACGATCGTGCGTCCCGACGGGACGAAAGAAGAGATCGAAGGTTCTGCTGAGGAAGTCGCTCGTTATGAACGGGAGCTTCGTGAGCATGCGGGGGAGCTGGTGGAGCAGCCGAGCAACCGTCGGATTTTGACGGAGGATGAGACGGCGAGAGTCGAGCATCTCGAGAGGGAGCTCTCGGGCCTCGAGGCGGAACTCAAGAGGCTGATCACCGAGCGTGATCGTCTTCTCATGGAGGCGCTCAAGCAGGTCGTGGCTGATGAGTTCGCGAAGCATCCGATCTATTACCCGTATTACCCGATTACTTTCACATCGGACAAGTTCGTTTGTGAACAGCAGTCGCCGACCATGATACACGGAGTTTCGACATGAGGGTGATATTTGCGTTCGTCCTAGCGTTGGTGGCGTGCGATCCCGTCGAGTATATCGCCGACGAGGCGGCGGCTTCGGCGAGCCGCGAGTGCCAGCGGATCATCGACGAGCGGACGCCGATCCTCATCGACCAGGCATGGCAACAGTGCAACGATCTCTACCAGAATGTGATCCTGCCGACGCTCGACCAGAAGCTCGATGAGACGGCGGCGGCTCTCGTCGCCGGGTTCCAACAGGTGCTCGCCGATGTCGAGCTGGAGATCATGACGCGCCTCGGTTGTTTTCCGGTCCCGACTGTCATCGGTTGGGATTGTTCTGAGTCGCTGATCTGTGGCATCTGACGATGGCCCCGGGACGCAAGGGCACCGGTCTCTACGGCGATCGTACAGCGACGATCCATTCGATCCACACACGGTTCCACGAGAGCGATTATCAGCTTCTGAGGGCACAGCTTGATAAGGACACCCTGGCGTTCCAAGCGTTATCGACGGCATGCGTCGAGGCATATTTACGTCGTGACCCGTATGTGTTAAAGATCATTCGTGATTGGCAGGAGGAGAATCGTCTCGAGAAGTACCAGGCCAACGAGTTCTCGTTCACGGATAAAGAGAAGCGACGCCTGCTCGATGCGATCGATAGGCCTACAGGGAGCAGAGACGGCGGACAACATGCCGAAGATCAACCAGAGTGAGCTGTCGGAATATCTCGAAGATCGTGAGCCGCGGGCGAGAGTCCGCAAGATGAAGAGGCAGCTCCAAGACGCGAGCAAGGAACGTCAGCGCCAGCCGGTCCAGCAAGAGGAGAGATGACGGCATGTCGCCCGGCGCGCGCTCGATGTCGTTCGTCACGTTTGTCGTCGCGATCTCTCTGATGCTCGCCTGTTCGAGGTCGGGCTGGACGACAGGCGGTCCATACTATCATTACAACGGAGCTCCGGCGATCTTCGACACGGTGCCGATGCGATGGACGTTCGGTTGCTCATTCCCGCCTGAGATGCGTGACGCGGCGGCATCTGGGTTCGATTTCTGGGAGCGGACGATCGGCGTCGATCTTTTCGAGAGGACCGACGACTGCGACGCGTTCGGAACTTCGGGCGGCATCGTCGTCAGCTATGTCGATCGGTACGATGTCGATGGCGACGAGATCAGAGAGAGGGTCGTCGGAGAGACGTGGATGAGGGGTAGGTCCGAACGACTGACGGGTGGCTCGATCGTCTTCTATCTTGCGTGGAAAGAGGCATCGGCCTTGTCGATGCGGAACGCGTCTGCCCATGAGGTCGGCCACTCGCTTGGGTTCGCCCACAATGGCAGGCACGACTGTGTCATGTTCGAGTACGTCTCTGACGAAGAGAAGGCAGCGTGCGACGATGAGGTGACGACGCTCGGAGAGCTATATGCCGGCTCCAGATGACGTCAGGTACGGCGACCTCGTCGAGGCGAAAGAGAAACTGAGCGGTAACATCATAAGCGGTCATGCTGCAGCCATGCTTGACGTGAGCACGAGCCTCAGCTATATTTGGTTACGCCGCACGATCATCATCGAGATCTCTGTCGGTCGAGCTGAGCTCCCGAAGCTTCACGCGTACATCGAAAGCTGCGATCGTTATCTCAGGGAGAATTTCGACTTGTTCGGTCTTGAGTGGGGCGATCGCGCGTTAGGACGTGATGCCGTTTACGTGTACATGGATCCTGATAACGTCAAGAACTCGATCACCGATGAGGCATCCGCCATGTTCAAGACTGCGGGCCTCTGTCCTCGGTGCGGTAGCCGTGGGTCCTGGATAGCGATGGCGGCGGTCTGTCGGTGGCATGGAAAGTTCTTGGGGTGAAAAATGGGAATCGATAGGAAGCTGAGACGTGCGGCACTGAGAAGAGAGTACGCCAAGTTCGCCAGGCGTTGGAAGGATGAGAAGGCTGCCCGGATCGCGACGAACGAGCTTGCGACGGTAACTGGAGAGAAGCAGGTAAGAGAGCTTGGCCTTCGTCCTCCGTTCGATGCTTGGTCGAGGATCATCGCATCTGACATCAGACGTGCCAAAGACGCGACTCCTGAGGATGTGGTCGAGCATGCCGAAGAGAATGACATGGGCTGGGAGGATGACGGATGATCGATGATCTCATCAATGTGAAGCGGTCGCATCTCGAGTCTCTTGAGGCTCTCTCCCTCGCCGGTCTCGAGCTGTTCGTCGTGATCGCTGCTTGGATCGAGGGGATCGACGGTGGTGAGGGGGTCGATGCCGAGCTCGACTCGTACGCGTCGTCGTTCGTCGCTGCCACCGAGTCGAGCCCAGAGGTCGACGATATGATCTCGAGAGCGATGGAGGGGACCGGATAGCTTGGATCTCAGGATCCTCCGAGGGAAAAGGAAACGTCATGCTTCGCATCATGGCCGTCCTGGATTGAAGATCTGTGTCGATCCGACTGGGCGCCTGGTGCTGTCGTTCGGTGATGCTGCCGACATCGACGGGCCGCCCGCCAAGCCCAAGAGGCGTGAGACGATGAGACAGAAGAGAGAGACCGAGCGTGCCCGGATCCCGGTGAGGAAAGCGCTCTCTTCGAGACGCAAGGGACGATGATGATCCATGTCGTCCGTGTGATGCCCTCTCGAGAGTGTAGGATCGCTCTGGTGACCGCTACGTGATGCAAGTCGGTTGATCTATGCCTGGGACGCCTGAGAACTCTCGTTGTACCTGTGACGTCCTTGGTGGTAGGATCAACCATCAACAACTGATGAGGAGGAAAAGATGCCGGCCGATGTTGAAAGTCTCTTCTACGTGGGAACTACGCCGTGGCACGGGCTCGGGAAACCGATGCCTAACGAGGTCACATCGGAGGAGGCGATCGTGCTCGCTGGTCTCGACTGGGAGGTCGAGGTCGCGCCGATCGTCACGAACGACCAGAAGCGCACGGCGATCGTGAACCGACGGGTGACCCGTCGGCTGACCGACAGCGCCATCCTCGGCATCGTCCCCAAGCGGTTCGTGCCGATCCAGAACCGCGAGGCGTTCAAGTTCTTCGATGGCGTCATGGGTGAGAACAAAGCGACGTACCACACCGCCGGCTCGCTCCAGGGCGGCTCCAAGGTGTGGATCCTCGCGAAGCTGCCCGGCGTGATCGAGATCGGGAAGGATGAGGTCGAGAAGTACGTGCTCCTCAGCAACTCGTTCGATGGCTCTCGTCCCCTCCAGATGCTCTTCACCCCCGTGCGGGTCGTCTGCAGCAACACGCTCTCGATGGCGCTCGGAAAGAGCAAGAGGGATCGTGTCTCCCCGAGGGTCTCGATCCGCCACAACCTCCACAAGGAGCTGATGTTGGAGCAGGCGAAGAAGCTGATGGCCTCGGCCGTCGCGTACTACGAGAAGTTCGGCGATTTCACGAACTTCCTCGCAGGCAAGCAGCTCGTGACGCAGCAGGTCGACAACATCGTCGCCAAGGTCTTCCCGCCGAACCGGCAGGAGCTCGTGACGCCGGCGATCTCCGAGATGAGGGGCGAGGTCACCCGTCTCTTCGACGAGGGCAAGGGGCACGACGCGGTCGCCGGATCGGCCTGGGCGCTCGTCAACGCGTTCGCGGAGTTCGCGGACCACGGGCTCGCGAGCAAGAAGAAGCATCGTGAGGACCGGTCGTACTCGATCTGGTTCGGCGGTGCCCGTGGCCTGAAGAACCGTGCGACAGCAGCCGTTACCGCAGCTGTGATGTGACCGAAGATGGGCGGTCTGGCGATGCTGATGAAAGGATGACGATGGCTGATGGCGGCAAAATCTGGGCGACCGGCGATCCGACCATCGACGCGATGCTCGAGAGGTGCGTGCAGATCCTGACGACGAAGGGGCATGATTATACATCTGGATCGAGGAACGACGATCGCTTGAAGAACTTCAGGGAGATCGCCGAGAAGTTCGGCGTCAAACCGGAGCTCGTCATCGGCATCTACATGTACAAGCACTGGACGGCGATCGACCTCTACATCAAGGAGGGCAAGGTCGAGAGCGAGCCGATCGGCTCACGGATCGCCGACATGATCAACTACCTGCTTCTGCTCTGGTGCATGGTCGCGCCGAAGGAAGAAGCTCGGTCTGTCGCTGAGCTCGTTGCCCAGACGACCGGATCGTTGCCGACGTTTTTGACGGATCATTTCTGGGTGCATGAAAAATCCTGGTAGGACAAGACGATGCGCATCCTGATCGATCATGACGAAGTCATCTGCGGGTTCGTGGAACGGATGGTCGACGTCTACAACGGGTATTACAACGAGACCGGCGCGTCCGTCAGCGTCTCGAGCATTACGAATTTCTATTTCTCCGACGTGATACCGAAACCGATCGTCAAGGCGATCATGAGACATGGGCACTTCTACGACGGGGTCATGCCGTTGCCAGGGGCGATCGACGGGATGAAGAGGCTCATGGAGCGCGGTCATGAGGTCATCATCGTCACGACGATCTTGTCGTCGATCCCAGGTCTGTACGAGCAGAAAGTCGAGTGGATCGAGCGTTACCTGCCGACGTTCGACATGGACGATTTCGTCACGACGTCACGGAAAGATCTCGTCGCTGGGAACGTGCTCTTCGACGACGCGATCCACAACCTCGAGCCGTACAGGGATGCCCATCCTGCGGCGGTCTGCATCGCCATGGACCGCCCATGGAATGCCAGTTGGATCGGTTCGAGGGTCGCATCGTGGGACGAGTTCGTCCCGTTCGTCGAGACGATCGACCCGTGGAGCAGCTGATGATGGAGCAAGAATTGTCGAGCAACGCCGCCGGCGGGTTTGTCATGTTCATGGCCATCGTTCTTCTTTTCCTGTCAGCGGCGACGGTGGTAGTTAAGTCCTGCGGAGAGATCGAAGAGACACGTGGGCACGAGTGGTCACGATGTTATCCGAACGAGACGTGCGATCGACCGATGGAATGTTACCGCAAACGCTGTGTCGTGCCGACAGGACTCCCAGAGGCTTCAAGCGGAGGGACACCGTGAACAAGCATAAAGAGCTCCTCAGGATCTTTGGGATCGGTAGATGACGAACCCCTTCAAAGAATTGTTGCGACTCAGGAAGCTTGGGGAGCGTCTGAAGATCGAATCGACGGAGGCCATCCACCGTGCGGTCGATATAAGGCCATCCATCGGCATCGATGGGCGACCGTTGGATCTCTTGGAGGTCGCGCTCGAGGAGCTTGAGCTGACTGTGACGACGATGGTCGACATCATCGACGGCCTGCGTGACGAGCGATAAGAGGAGAAGGGATAGCCATGGGAACGATCGGATGGATCATCTTCTTCTACTTCGCCGCGAACGTCCTGATCCTCGAGCTATATCTCTGTGAGAGGTTCGACAGCTACGATCGGTATCGCCGGCGTGTGAAGGCGATCGAGATGCTGTACGTCACGGCGATCCTTGTCGTTGGGCTTCCTGCCGTCGTCGTGACAGCATTCGGCATCCTGATCATATACTGCGGATACAGGCTCGACAGGTGGTCGAAGCCGAGGGAGCGAGACCGTGGCTGAGAGAATGGGCGCCGAAGTGTTCCTCCGCTCGCGAAGCCTCTACATCTCGAGGGTCCCGATCGTGAGGGAGAGCTCGAAGATAGGCTTTGTGGTCATCGGTTACGACGTCACGGGCATCTGGCGTCGCGCGCTCGACGGCGAGAGCAGCGAGATCGAGCTCATCGACGACGACGGGCTCATGAGGCTGAGGAGGTTGCCGGGATGATCGGGCGGATGATGAAGCTGTGGCGCTCACGAGAGACCCGCCGGCGGTTCGAGCGAGACCGTGTCCTCATGTTCACCTCCAGCTCATCCGGGCCGAGCTGGACGCGTGCCAGATCTATGTCTATCTTCGCGGTGGCCTGTCGTTCGCCGGCGTCGTGACGAGCGTCCCCGGCGGTCTCATCGTGCTGCTGACGGACGCCACCGGCGGGACGACGATGTTCTCGGCGCTCGATGTCGTGGCAATCCATACGCCGATGGCGAAATATGCGCCGGTCGAAGGAGCGAGCTGAGATGAGCGCCTGGCGATGTCCGAAATGCGACGCGCCCGCTGGCAGACATGGCCGCGGCGGTAATGGCAAGTGCAAGAGCTATCCGCGGTGGAGAACGATCTGCGAAGGATTGATCTGCGAGTGTGATGATCAGGGTACAAAGTCCCACGGTTTGTCTTTTGGCGACCGCTGTGAGAATGCTGTCTGCAACCACTGTGGATGGGTTGGCGCGCTGCCGATCGCAGTTCTCGACGGGAAGAAACTGAAAGGATGGGCCAAGAAAGCGCTCGACGCTGGGTGGACTCCTCCAAAAGGATGGACCCCGTGAGCGAGAGGATGAAGATCCTCATGTCCCAGGCGATCCTTCGACCGATGGAGGAGAGCGAGCACTACGGCCTCTTCAGAGCGATCCTTCTCGAGCGTCGCGATCCGCGGACGGGCAAGATCGGGAAAGAAGAGACCGGCGAGGAGATCGGCCCGTTGATGGTTTTCAGGGTCGCCCGATCGGATGAGAGCGTCGATACACGGACGATCGAGCCCGGGACGCAGAGGGAACTGCGGCTCCACAAGGTTTGGGACGCGAGGGGAGACCGATGACCGACCTGCTCTGGTTGCTCGCGGCCGTGCTGCTCGTCGCGTGGCTGCTCGGGATCGGCGGTGTCTACTCGATCGGCGGGATCGTGCACGTCCTGCTCGTCCTCGCCCTCGTCGTCGCCCTCGTCGTCGTCATTAATTTGATTCGGAGAGACGATGCGTAAGTCACGATCGAAGCTTCGTAAACGCTGCGGGTGGTGCTTGAGACGTCGTTACGTCTCGAAACTTCGTGAAAACTGTCATGCTGGTGTTCTGTCTTTGACAGGATTCGAGTGTCGCGACGCCGAAGACTGTATCAAACAATGGAAGATGACACGGTAACATCCGCTGTGGTATGATGGAGCCATCACGATGACGAAAGACACTGTGACGTTGGCCCGCTCGATGTATGAGAGCGATTTTCGATCCCTCGATCCGGAGACCCAGACACGGGTCCTCTCGTCGTGGGTCGATGCGTCGAGGCAGATGCAAGAGGCCGGCCAGCGCGCTCCGGTCTGGGAGTGCTCGATCCCGGAGGTCGAGGTCATCAACCATGAGATCACAGCGAAGACCGAGGTCGGCGAGATCGTCGGCAAAGCCGTCTACTTCGGGATCGTCCGTGACGTCGACGGCGTGTTCAAGAGGACGGTGATCGTGCATGTGCCGAGTTCGGGCTCCATATTCTCGGTCCCGAGCCGGAACGTCAGGCTCGCGGGCGCCGATGATCACGATCGCCTGAGGAACGAGATGAGGATGGCCTCTGCGCTGGCGGCATCTACCTCGACGGTCGCCCAGATCGTCAGGACCCGCAGGCAGGCGCGCGTCGGCGGCAGCCATCTTCTCGAGCCGATGCTCGATGCTGCCCGTAGCAAGGGTCTGGTCATCGATGATAAGTCGGGTTTCCATAAGATCTTCGGCAACCGCAAGAAAGTGTGTGTCTACCTCTCGAAGAAGGGCGGTCGTGCGGACCTCAGCGGATTCTGCATTGACGATCCGGCCGTCGTCCCGATGTCGGCCGAAGAGGCCAAGGAGAAGCATCTGGGGAAGGTGCGCGGCCAGGTCGACTTCTCGGCCGACGATCGCCTCGTCGTGGCGGCGTGGGATCGTATCCTTGTGGAGCTCGGATGACCGGGCTCGTGTCGACGGTGTTGCTCGTCGCCGCCGTCATATTTCTTCTCGACGAGCGTTTCTGGAGGCACTGAGCATGGTGATCGGACGGTACCATACATTGAAGGCTCTCGCGGCCCGTCTGAAGTCCCAGCGTACGACGAGGTTGGGCGTGCTCAACATGATCCCGGAGAAGAGGCGCTCCCGACGGGAGATCGAGGAGATCGCATTCCTCAGGGACGCCGTGTCGCTTGTCGATCGCAAGAAGAGGAAGAGGTCGACGTCGATCGATGACGGTGAGCCTGCCGGGCTGCTCAGCGACCTGTGGGAGCTCTGTACCGAGGGTCCACGTCCGTTCATCTTCCCCCGAAGGGAGGACTGAGAGATGGCGAGAATCGATCATGTTTGGGAGTACAGCGTCATGACGTTCGACGGAAGCGCCGCGACCGTCGGGACCCAGTCATATAGGAAGATCGATCCGACCGCGTTCGCCGGATGGCTCAATGGCCTCGGTGTCGATGGGTGGGAGCTCATCAACTGGGAGACCACCCCCGGCGGCCGAGTGCTCTGCGTCCTCAAGAGGATGAAGCACTCTGAGCTGAGGTATGATCCCGCAGAAGAGAGCACGTGAGGTTCTACCGATGATGCGTCCGCTCATCCTGTTCTACGGTCGTTCGATCGTCGCGACCCTCGCGGCGATCCTGTACGCGCTCACGTTCTCGTCGGTGACGTTGCTTGTGGGCACGCTGTCGTACCTGTTCGCAGGCTTGGCGTGGGGGATCGTCACGTCGGTCGGCCTGCTCGTGATCGCCGTCGTGTGCCACGGTCCGTACTCACGCAGGGTGCGTGAGCTTCTGAGGGTCGAGCGAAGGGAGAGCCAGCCATGAGGAAGTTCTTCTATCTTGTCGCGCTTGCCGCGATCTGTGTCGGATGCAACCAACCAGGATGCGCGCCTAGGAGCTGCAAGGAGCCACGACCCGGCGTCATCGAGTGCACCGGCGGCGGCGCGGATCACGTGGTGATCGTGACGACGTGCGGCGTATCAGAGGTCGCGGCAGAGAAGTGAGCTTCGATAACCCCGGCATAACAGTCCTGACGCCTCCGGGCGCCGGGCTCCGGGGGATAGGGCGGCAGCGGCCGACTGCGGTCGGTCCTCGGGGAATCCCGGTCGCCTGGGCAGGGCGGCGCGCCACGGCGCGCCGGTCATCAGACTCTGACGTAGGTGAGCCCGCGGCGAGCTTGAGCCATGGTGGTGTCGAGCGGTGGGCGTCCTGACCGATGTCGGGGCCGTCGAGATGGCGAGCCCGTTCTGACGGGCGGAGGACCCTGCCTGCAGTACTAAAACGACGGAGGCGAACGTGCTGACGAGAGAGCAGATCGAGGACATGACCGATGACGTGTGCAATAGACCGGAGGTCTCTGAGGAGAACCGCACGGTCATCAGGCGCCTCGTTGAGGAGCACGCCGGGCTGAAGCGCCAGCTCGAGAGAGCCCTGCGAGGAGAGGGACGGTGAGTGACGGCTTTCCTCGCTGCCACACCTGCGGCTGCTACCTCGGATCCGGGGACGGGATCGTGTGTTTGCCCTGTGATCGGCGTCGCACTCGTTGCGTTGATCCGATGTGCTCGGGGGCGTGCGAGCTGAAGCGCCGGCAGCGACGTCCATCGCGCAAGGAGAAGACGCGATGAGTGAGCGACTGACCGAAGATCGCGCATGCGTCGATTGCGGAGCATCGCTGAACGCGGGCGAGGCTCGGACGTTCACTGTCTGCGATGCGTGCTGGGACAAGGCGCACTCTAAGGCCCCCGCGCGCGGCCGCGACTGGCTCGAGGCCGCCCGTGAGCGGTGCGAGAGGGCGGCACCGAAACCGTGGGTCGTGGGCGAGCGCGACCGCGACGGAACCGAGATACTCGCGAAGGGCGTCAACCAGGGATACCCGGACGAGGTTGGCACGGTGGCCGATGTGATGTGGGGAGCCGATGCCGAGTTCATCGCCGCCGTCCGCACCGACCTGCCCTGCGCCCTCGACGAGATCGAGAGGCTGGTCCGACTGAACGAGGCGTTTCAGGGACAGGCGCAGAATCTAGGCGGCCGCCTCGTCGAGCGTAAAACCCTGCGCGCCCGCGTCAGGGAACTGGAGGCGGAACTGGCGCGCGTGGAGGACATGCTCGCGACGAAGATCGCCGCGATCCGTGCCGCCGTGGAGTCCGAGCGGGAGCGGTGCGCTGGGATCGTTGAGAGTGGCTGCTACATCAGTCCGGTGAGCGTCGCCGCTGCGATCCGCAGGGGAGGCTGCACGGACATTGCGTGCGCCGATGTCGTCGGTCCATGCGAAAGATGCGGAGCTCCTACCACCTCAACGAAGAGACCCGACTGCGGCCACTTGATCTTCTATGACGGATGTATCGGCCCACGCTATGGCAAGGCGTGCTGTTCTGGCTGCGTCCCCTTCTGATCCATCCTCGGTCGTCCAGCACGTGGTAGGATTCCATCCATGACCATCGACACAGGTACGCTCGATATGATCGCCGCGGCATCCGGTCGCAACGAGAAGCTGCGCCTCATGCGCGAGCTGCCCGACGACGGGACGACGAGGAGCTTCTTCCGCCTCGCCCTCGACCCGGTCGTGAAGTTCGGCGTCACCGCCGACGTGGGTGAACTGATCCATACATGGGAATCATTCTGCCCGCGGCCGCCGTATGACGTGCGGTTCTTGCCCGATAGATGGTGGGATGAGCTCGTCTGGCTGATGCAGCGTTTGCAAGCACGGGAGCTCACGGGTGGCTCGGCGTCTCGGGCCCTGGTGGACCTGTTCCAGCGGGCTCCAGAGGTCGCCTGCGTGGTCTGGGGAGCCCGAGCGATCAACAAGGACCTACGGTCCGGGGTCGGGGTGGAGACCGCCAACCGTGTGTGGCCCGGCCTGATCGACGACCTCAGCGTCCAGCTCGCGGTCCCGTACGAGCCCGAGCGGCACGAGCTCCGCGGCTGGTGGGCGATCGAGCCGAAGCTCGACGGCTATCGGATGGTCGTCGTCGATGGCGTCGGCTACACGCGGAACAAGCGGCGGTTCACGACCGTCGACGGCATCCTCGGCACGATCCCGGCCGACACGCTCGAGGCGTTCGTGATCGACGGCGAGGTCATGGGCGGCGGCGCGGACTTCGACGAGTCGGGCGGGCGCCTTCGGCGGAAGGGCGAGGACGATGCCGGTGCCCTTTACCACATCTTCGATGTCGTGCCGCGTGAGCGATGGGGCGACCCGACGTACGACGTCCCGCTCTCCGCCAGGCGTGCCGCGGTCGAGAGCGTGGCTGCTGTGACCGTGGCCACCGCGGGCGCCGGTGGCAGGCGCGTGCTCGCCGTCGAGCAGATCAGGATCCTCGACCCGACGCCGGAGCAACTGATGGCCGCGCGCGACTCGTTCATCCGCGACGGCTACGAGGGCGCGATGGCGAAGGACATGTCGGCGCCGTACGAGTACCGGCGGACCGACCGCGTGCTGAAGCTCAAGGACTTCGTCTCCGCCGACGTGCCGATCGTCGGGTTCAAGGAGGGGAGGGGGAAGCTTCGCGGCTCTCTTGGCGCGATCGTCGTCGCCGGCCCGGGCGGCGTCGAGACGAGCGTCGGGAGTGGGTTCGACGAGGCGACGAGGGCCGAGATATGGGGGGCCCGTGAGACGTACCTCGGTTCTACCGTCGAGGTGCTCTACCAGAATCTGACCCGTGACGGGCGGATGCGGTTCCCGCGGTTCATGAGGATGAGGGGCGACCGATGAGGGCGATGACCGACAAGGAGACTGCGGCACATATCCGAAGGTGGCTCGATGAGAAGGATCACAGCGTCTGGTCGTGGCCTACGGACGCGTGCGGCTACGAGCAGCATATGCGATTTGCCGATCACCGTAACGCGAGCTGGCACGGTGGTACCGATGATGAATGGAAAGCGTTTGTCGCCGCCTACGCCGATAGCCTCGATCTTGCATGAAGATGACGAGTCGCGTGAAGTACCCGAGGACCTACCATCTGCCGTGGTCACCTGGGATGACCGACGACGATCGGATGATGGAGGATGTGGCCTTCTTCACCGGCCAGCGCGTCGTCGTGACCGCCAAGCTCGATGGAGAGAATACGACCCTCTACACCGACTATGTGCACGCGCGCTCGCTGGAGTTCCAGCCGCATCCGTCACGCGACCGAGTGAAGGCGCTCCATGGGACCGTCGGGTACGAGATCCCGAAAGGTTGGCGGGTATGCGGCGAGAATCTTTTCGCCAAACATGCCATCCACTACCACCGCTTGCCGGCCTACTTCCTAGTCTTCTCCATCTGGAACGAGCGGAATGTCTGCCTGGGCTGGGATGACACTTTGGTCTGGGTCCAGCTTCTCGACCTGAAGACGGTGCCGATCCTTTACGATGGCATCTGGGACGAGGACCTGATCCGGAAGCTTTACACGCCGACGTTGGACGGCGACGAGTGCGAGGGCTACGTCGTCCGTGTCGCCTCCGAATTCCACCACAGGGATTTCCGGCGGCGGGTAGGGAAGTATGTTCGGGCGAGCCACGTCTCGGTCGATGGCGGCCACTGGATGAACAAGATCGTCATCTCGAACGAGATCTCTGAGCGATAGGGAGAGAAGATCTATGCGGGCTGAAGTAAACGTGAGTGTTAGGCTCCTCGAGCGGGCGCTCGACGCGTGCCTGATCGCCATCGTCGAGCTCGAGCTCTCGGAGGAGAGGGAGTTCGTCGATCGTTCCTATGTCGAGGTCCTCGCCCGTGAGCGAAAGTTCGCCCAAGAAGTGCGTGACGAGCTGATCGAGTCGCTTCGGGTGGTCCGCCAGATCGCAACATGATCGCATCTCGCTCTGACGTTCCTCCGACCGGCTCGCTGTGGTACGGTGGTAGCAGATGACGAGCTACGCGAACCTGAGGACCGGACCTCGTATCATGAGGCTGCGTGACGTCGAGGTCCCGGACAGATACTACAACCGGATACGGACGTCGTCGCCCGAGCTCGATGAGCTGTTCGGCGGCCTCGACTATCCTGGCGTGATGCCGGGCTCGATGGGCCTGCTCACCGGCGTCCCGGGCATCGGCAAGTCGACGCTCTGCCTCCAGCTCGCCGACATGCTTATGCGCACCTCGCGGCTGCCTGTGCTGTACAACTGTGGCGAGGAGACCGTCGAGATGGTGAGGCTTCGGGCCAAGAGGCTCGGCATCATCGGCGATTTCGCCATCGCGACATTCGAGGAGGTCGACGAGCTCATCGCCCACGTCGTCGCTGCGGGCGTCGGGATCGTCTTCCAGGACTCGCTCCAGACGTTGCATGCTGGCTCTCTTGATGGGAGCCATCTCCTGAAGGTCGCGGTGAAGAAGCTCGTCGAGCTCTCGAAGGTCGACGGGACCACCGTGTTCCTCATCGGCCACGCGACGAAGGGCGGTGATTTCGCGGGCCCGGCGAAGATCAAGCACGACGCCGACTTCCACATGCACCTCTCGTTCGACAAGAAGACGGGAGAGCGCGTCGTGCAGCTCCAGAAGAACCGGTTCGGCCCGGCGATGCAACCGTACAGCTTCACGCTCGGCGGCGCCGGCGTGGCGTTCGGGCCGGCGGAGCCGTCCCAGCGGCAAGCTGTCGGCAAGGCCGGTCCCGGTCCAGAGGATCCCGTCCTCGGCATCGTCAGGAGGCTCCTGCTCGCCGGACGGAAGCTCTCTGGATACTCTCACGAGGAGGAGCCCGAGATCGAGGCCATCGGAATCACCGGCGGCGCCATGCGCCACACGTTGAGGCTCGCGTGCAGGGACCTAGAGAGAGAGGGGCATGAGGTGGTGAGATGCACGATCAACAGGAGGGAGCACAGCTTCCTCAGGCTCCCGAGCGTTCCGACCGACGACGATAAGGAGGATGACGATGGCACGTGGGACGACGCGTAGGACGACGAGGTTCCTGTTCAAGGTCCGCGACAACCGGACCGGGAAGTATTACACGGACGCTCGGCGATCATCGAGCCGCCTGTCGCGTGACGGAAAGACTTGGAGCTCGCTCTCCGCGCTCAAATGCGCTTTCGGGTCAGGGAATTCTCTCGATCGCGCACGAGATTTCACGATCGTCGTGATCGATGCGTGTCCTGTCGGTAGTTTCTCGTCGATCGAGCGGCTCGAGATCTACCTGAAAGCGCTCGAAGAAGTGTCGTCGGTCGATGACTGGCATTCGCCGACGTGCCCCGAGGGCGACTCTCTATCGTTGCGCCACGGATCCCCGCTAGGTCGTCTTTGATCTCTCTCCTTTCTAGCGTGGATGCATCGTGGTAGATTGGTTGTCACGAGGACCGATCGTGGTCCTGGTCACCAGGAGACGGACACAATGGACCGAACTAGGAAGAGGATCGAGGGCAAGTGCCAGTTCGACGTCACGTATGACGAGGAGAAGAAGACGGCGTCCGGCAAGACGAAGATCACGAGGGTCAGGGAGACGTGCTCGAAGGGCCGCTCGTGCGCGGTCTGTTGCTACTGCATCGGCCACTGTCTCGGTCACAAGCAGCTCATGGATCGGTATCTCGGCCTCGTGAGCAGGGTGATCGGATGAGGCACGAGAGGCACGAGCCGCGCGATGGGGCCTCGCCTAGCGACCTGGAGTTCGGGGAGCTGCCGGTCCCTGTCGACAGCCTGTTCAGGCATGGAAAGCATGACCCGTACCCGTCGGGTCTCGTCAGGCGTCCGTTCACGTGGGAGGTCCTGTGGTGGGGGCGTCAGCTCGAGCTGCGCATCCGCGATGCCCGTTGCCAAGTGGTCGGCTACGCGCTCTGCTCGAGCCAGAGAGAGATCGACGCGACGTTCGTGGAGATGATCACCGACCTGGAAGATAGGGAGTGAGACTGATGACGGCTGGCATCGAGCTGTTCGACAGCAAGAGCATCGGATGGCTCAAGCGACGTGTGAAGTCGTCGCGTGCGATCTTCGATCTCCTCCAACGGGATCGTCTGCGTGAAGAGTTCGGGTCGGAGGATGTGGGATGAAAGTACTTTTTCTGGATGTGGACGGTGTTTTGAACTGCCGCACGACGATCGAGCGCCACCCACGTTACCATTTCCTCGGGATCGACCGTCGCCTCGTCGAGCCGTTGAACGACGTCCTGAGACGTACCGGAGCGAAGGTTTGCGTCTCGTCGACGTGGAGGCTCACAGAGACGGTCGAATCGATGCAGGGCATCCTCACCGATGCCGGCGTCGAGTGCGAGGTGGTCGGCCTCACGCCGCAGCTCGATCGACCGTCGACGTACGGTCGCCGTCTGTATGCCAAGAGATGCACGGAGATCGAGAGGTGGCTCGATGGTCGTGATGACGTCGAGGCATTCGCGATCGTCGACGACGACCAAGACGCCGGAGACAGCGAGCGGACACGGGCGGTATTCGTGCAGACGGACACAGACCTCGGTCTGCAGCCGCGAGAGGCCGACAAGCTCGTCAGGATCCTCGGCGAGGTTGAGATCGCGTCGTGTTGCGGCACGCCGGTCGAAGGTGGCATGTGTCGATGTGAGGCGGTCGAGGAGTAGCCGATCGCGTGCCTTCGACGAGGCAGCTTCCGCGTGTTTTGACGCCTTCCTATATCGACATCGATGTGGTAGGATCATATCCATGGATGACACGTCCAGGCTCCTCCTGAAAAGCAAGATCGCTACGCGTGCCGCCGACCTCAGGGTGCTCAAGAAGCTTCCGGTCGGCCGTCTCGACGCGCTTCTCGATACCGCGGTCCCAGAGTCGTTCTTCGACGACGATCGCGTCGCCAAAGCGTGGCTCCTCGGCAGCACGCTCCCGCGCCGTAGGTACCGTTCCTCGTCTCCTGAACGCGCGCACGCTCGCCGGTCGCGTGAGCTTCGTCGGCTGCCGGCGTGCATCGTCGACGGGCAGGTCTTCTTCAAACGACGGTTCCTCAAAAAGCTCATCGACGCCGGCGACGGTTGGGCTGGAGACGCGTTCGCCGGCGGGTACGACAATGTCGCGGATTTTGAAAACTGTTGTATCGATCTCGCCCGAGCGATTCTCGAGCACGCGGTCGGCCACGTCGACTGGAGCGAGGCCGACATGCGTCTGATGGTCGAGTGCGCTGCCGATCATGTGCATGAAGGCACATTGGTCGCATGTGCCAGACGAGCGAAGAGAGATGGAGGCAGCGGATGACGGCAGCAACACACTGGACCGATCGTCTCGTCGAACTGCGCGCCTGCCCCGATGCCGTGGAGTGGGCGCGGACACAGCCGGACCTCGCCACGGCGTGGGCCACGTGCGAGCGCGTCGATTGGATGCTGTGGCTCGCTGGCAGGGTCGCGGGACCGCCGGGGGACGACAGCCGCCGCCCGCTCGTGCTCGCCGCGTGCGAATGCGCCGAGCGCGTGCTGCCGCTGATCCGCAACGAGTGGGCGCAGGCGATCGCGACGGCCGCGATCCAGACAGCGCAGGCGTGGGCGCACGGCGAGGCGACGATCGAGGAGGTGCGCGCCGCCAAGGACGCCACCACGGCCGCCGCCGACGCCGCGCCGGCAGGCGATCGTGAGGCCGCGCTCGCCGCCGCCTACGCCGCCGGACCCGCCGACGAGGGGGACGCAGTCGGCGTCGCCGTAGGTCCCGCCGGCCGCGCCACCGCCGTGATGACCGCCGGCCACGTCCCCTGGCTGGCGACCCTCGCCGCCGAGGCCGTGCGCATCGACGCCGCTCGCCTCAGGGCCCCGTCGGCACGGAGGCCGTGGAGCCGACCCGTTGCACGAGGACCAATCCTTTGCGAGATGGCGGACATCGTGCGACGCCACTACCCCGAGCCGCCGAGGATCTCATGAGAGCGTTGCTCATCGGGGCCGTCTCATCGTGTGCAGGTATCCTGCTCGCCCTCCTGCTCGCCCGTGCCTTTGGACTCAGGGACGCATACTTCTACTGGCTCATCTACGTGCTCCCTCCGGTAGGATTCCTGCTCGTGTTCAGGGATCGGTTCAACCTCCCGTGATCGGACTGTCGACGGAGCTCAGATGGGAAAGATCTCTCGTGTCCCGCGTTTCGTGTCGGGTGAGATGCCTGGTAAGATCAAGGCCAATTCATATGAACACGCGCTCTTCGACCCACGTGTCTTCAGACGTCTCGTATGTAGGATCGAGAGGAAGCTCAAGACGATCGCGCGATGCGCCGGCCGTCCTGTCAAGGCGATCGTCGGTATGGGCGTGAGCGGTGTCCCGCTCGCCGCCGCCGTCTCATTCTTGTCGGGGATCCCGTTCGTCATAGTCAGGAAACCAGGCGAGAGCTCGCATGATACCACGTATCGTGCGGTCGGGTACAGCATCGATCTCCGTGATGATTACGTGATCATCGACGACTTCATCGATAGCGGCGACACGATCTGTCGGATCATCGATGAGATCAGCATGGACAAGGATCGTCATTTTCCGATGGCGATCGTGCTGTATAATGTGCTCGCGGATGGCTACGATACCGAAGATCTGTTCGGCGCCGTCGTGCCGATCCATTCGGTCTGTGGCAAGCAGACGAGCGTCCCCTACCGGCGGTAGCTCGCAGGGACGCACGTGAGACTCTCTCGTCGTCTCCAGAGCCTCTAAGCGAGCCGGACCATGGGATATATTCCTTACGTTTAGAGGTCTCTCGTGAGAGTCTACTTCGTCTGCGACGCGTGCCAGGAATCGGAGTCATCCGAGTCGGATGAGCTTCCGTACCGAACTCTGAGGATGTTGCGGCCTGAGACCGGATGGCTGTGGCTCAGTGCCGCCGGCGGCGAGCTCGTCTCGTGCCAGATGAGGGCGTGCCGGCGCTCGATCGTCTCACGGTACCTCGAGTCGTGGGCGGTCGAAGGGTACATGTCATCGGCCGGCATGAGGTCCTAATTGGATCCAGGAATGTGCTCTTCCGGATGGACCGGGAGCAGCTGACTAGAGACAAGAAGGAGAACCACGATGGGCAAGAAGAAGAAGGAGACGAAGGAAGAGCTGCTTGACAAGGCGGTCAAGATCCTCGATGCCGTCGATTACAAGTACGGCGACACGGTGAGGGATCTTTCCGCCGGCGGTGGGGTCGATCTTGACGAGGCGAAGAAGCGTCTGAAAGAATCTGTGAAGGGTCTCGAGAAGAAGATCGACGAGCTCATTGATCTCGTGAATGAGCTTCGTTTTCTTGGCGAGAACACGCTCGGCGTCTTCGATTACGATATCGACTAGCAGGGCTCGCTCCCTCTCTTTATCCTTCCTCGCGCCGTAAGAACCATCCTTCCAACGCTTTGTCCTCTGTGGTACCATCATCCACATGGTGAAGCTCCCACGTATGGGCACGTTCTCGAGAATCTTCGTCGACGCGTGGATACATGATCACAATGGTGGGATCAGTTTTTCGTCGGCGCTCGATCTATACGTCGAGACAGTGGGACTCGGCTACACGCCGAAAGGGCAAAAGGATTTCCGGGCACAGGCACGTAAGACTGTAAGCCGCATCCTCAGGAAGTATGGACACAAGGGTGGGCCCGCAGGATCGAAAAAGCCGTGGTTTTTCGGTCCTTTCTGCGAATCGTTCCCGTTCTGCTTCGCATGCGATCGTATCATCGGACGACAGCTCACCGATGCCATTGTCATCGATGGGATCGGGCTGGTCGTCGAGGCGCAAGAGGCATCGACGCGTTCGATGTTCGTTCCAGAACCGATCGTGCCGTCGCCGTGGTGTCCGGAGGAGGACTGAGATGAGGCCTACCGATGCACCGGCGGACGATGAGCTCGACGAGATCGTGTGCTTCCGCGCGATCTTCTGGGACGGACGTGATATCCTCGTCTCTCCCGAAGAGCTCTTCGACCCGTCGTTCGACGAGCTGTCGTTGGTCTCGATCAGGCCTCTCACGGCCACAGAGCATGAGAGAGAGCTCGTGCGTCGCAACGGTCCAGGAGGGAGAGCATCGTCATGAGGGTGATATGGCACGATGAGCTGGTGATCTCGCTGAGGCGGGCAGCGAACAAGTTCTTCAGGGACAACGCGCTCGATGAGATAGAAGAGGAGCTTCGTGGGATCCTGTTCCGTGAGATCGACCTCGAGGATTATCCCTCACGGCAGGGATCGTCGGTCTCAGGCGAGATCGCCAACGCGAGATGAGAGGAGGATCTTCCATGGAAGAGGGATCGGCCAGCTGCAACGTTGCCTCGTTCGGCGAGCGTTTCATCACGCTTCGTCACAGTCTTGGGCATGTCACCCGAGCGTATCGAATGCAGTTCGACAGCGACGACTCGAACGCGGTGCTATCGTGCATCGCGGAGGCCGTCGCCTGGGGGCTGATGTCGTCGGAGTCCGATGACGCCGCCGAGGCGTCCGACATGCTTGCAAACTCCGATAAGTTCTGGCGCGCCGCCTCGGCGGCCATCGTCAGGGCACGCCAGGGTCGCATCATCCCGTTCCCCTGCTGAACCATCGGAGGAGAGAGAAGAGATGAGATCGCCCAAGGAGATCTGGATCGAGGAGCATGACAGGTTCGTCGACGAGCATGTCGAGCTGTATGGCGTCGAGCCAGACGAGACGCTCGCGGCCGTTGTCGCTGACGAGAGGGCCCGTGACAGGCTGGCGATGCTTGTCGACCTGGCTTCCGACGAGGGACGCTGAGATGCGCAAGCGCCGCACGTTCTTCGTCGATATCGATGGCGAGATCTACAAGTTCTCCCGTCGGTCGTGGCTCGAGTGGCTCGTCGCGAACTGGGAGTCGCTCAGGGATCGCGGTGCCCCTGTGCTTCCGTTCGAGTGCGGCGGCCGGTTCGTTGGCATGACGGAGGGCAGCGCTCTCGATTGGTCGTCCGAGGATTTCCATGCCGCCGTCCTCCGGCTTCAAGACGAGTGAGACGGACAGCACCTGTCCCGTCGCCTTCTGGCGCGCTCGTGCCGCCGTCTACTTCGAGCGGGCGTACGTCGACCTCTGCGCGGTCGACCGTGAGGCTCTCAGGAGAGCCGAGCACGCGCTCCTGATCGCGGCGAGGGTCGAGCGGTCCGAGCAGAGATCCGTCCTTTCCCGGACAAGATGACCGTGGTACCATGTCTTCATGCGGACGAAGGTCGCATGGATCACGCTGCTCGAGGTCGATTTCTTCATGATGGCCCTGCTTGCCCTCACGCTCGGCGAGTTCTGGAGGCCGTGCTGAAGGGCTCCCACGTGCTCCAGAGCTCTCTCTGGAGCCTCAACGTGCCAAGGTGGTGGATTCCCCTCTAGGAGGCTCTCGATGAGGAAGATCGGGTGGATCTACGCGTGCGTCGGCGGCGATCGTCGTTATGGCACGCATCTTACGGTGTGGATCGACGACACGAGCGGCGACGTGGAGATCACGAACGACTCGACGACACCCTCAGGCGGGATGGACGGCCCTGGCGGTGTCGACCGGTCGCGAGAGGTCGTGTCGAGGCTGTCCAAGCCGGATTCGGCAGACCTCGTGGGAGAGCTCAGACGGCTCTTCAAGTCCATCGATTTCGGCACGATCGCGAGGTACGGCAAGCCGACGAAGCGTTTCGTGTGGCGGGTCGGCGACTTGCAAGCTAACGGTCTGAGCGCCGGCCTCGCGGAGACGGCGATGCGGGGACCGATCGTCGCCTGATCTGAAAAAAGGAGGATGGAGAATGTCTTATATCCGTCCGTCCATCTGTGGTAAGATCTTCTCATGGGATACACGACAGAGTTCAAAGGAAGCCTTGAGTTCGATCCTCCGCTGCCGGACGATGACCGCGATCTCATCAACGCGTGGTGTGAGACGAGGCATGACGACACCGAATGTCCGAGCACTTGGTGCGATTGGTGGATGTCTGCCTGCGGCGCTAGGATGGAGTGGAGCGGGAGCGAGAAATCCTACGCGATGGTCGAATGGGCGAACTTTCTCGTCGAGCGCTTCGTGCCCGCTGGGACGAAAGTGGGTGGCATCGTCCTCGCGCGCGGCGAGGACTTCGATGACCTGTGGCACATGGCGGTCGCCGACGATGGGCGGACGGTCGAACGTCATCCGGTCTGGCCGATCGTCGGTGTCCAGGAACCCGTAGGGGATCTTCCCGCGGTCGGACATCCGTCCTTCCCGCGGTGTCTCACGCGGTGGTAAGATCGGATCATGGTGGAGATTGGGAGCCGAGGCGAGCGATGGTGCGAGCGGAGGCTCCGAGCGACCTTGACAGAGGAGAGACCGAGATGAGCGACACGACGAAGACCGAGATGACGAAGGCGGAGACCGAGAAGAGGACGACGGAGCCGGCGGCCCCGAAGAAGCGCACCGTGGCATACGCCCGGGTGCTCGAGCTCGCCGCGGCGCGCGCGCTGCCGGTGGAGGACAAGAGCGCTTTCACGATGATCGGGCACAAGAAGGGCGTCCGCCTGGCCGTGGCGCGGACCGAGAACGTCGGTCGCATCTACGTGTACGGCGCCCAGCCGAAGCACGAGGCGATCATCCACCGGAACGAGGAGTACCGGAGGACGAACCGCTACGGTGGCATCATGGCGGAGGTCGACTTCACCGCCGACGGCGTGGAGCAGGCGGTCGAGGTGTGCCTGGACGCGGTGGCGGCGGCCCCGGTCCCCGTCCCCAAGCCGGCGTCCGTCCCGAAGGTCGCCGATGAGACCGGCGGCGAGAGGAAGCCGCGCGTCAAGGCCAAGCCGGCGGGCGCCGAGGCTCCGCCGCCGGCCGCCAGCGCGTCGGCCAAGCAGCGCACGAAGAAGAGCGAGAAGAACTGACGGGCTGGGCCCCTCCTGTGGGGCTCGTCCCATGCTCCCGTAGCTCAGATGGACAGAGTGCCGGTTTCCTAAACCGGAGGTCCCGCGTTCGAATCGCGGCGGGGGCACCGAAAGAAGGAGGGTCTTGGTATGACGGTGAGAGAGCTGCTCGAGGAGCTCCATGGGCTCGACGGGATCGGGTTCGGTGGCATCGAGGTCGGGTTCGCGTACCCGTCCGGCGACCACTGGCGTACCGTCCTGGTGGGAGAGGTCAGGAAGACGACACATGCGCTCGTCAAGCACAGCTCGTACCACGAGCGGCTCGCTCTCATCGACGAGGACGACGGTGACGATGAGCCCGCTCTCGATCCCGAAGCCCGTAGCATGGTCGTGCTGCGATGACGATGCACCTGTGCCACTGTGGGCGCGTTCACGAGAATACCATCAACTGTCCTGTTCGTTCCCGGTTCGTGCCCCGGTTCTCGACGCTGATCCCGCTGAGCATCCACCATGAGCTATGCGATCGGTGCATGCTGGAGACGGCCCTGTTCGTCAGGTCGGACCTGCCCGGCGTGCTCGTCGAGGACGGTTCCCTCAGGCCGCCGAGGCTGTGCGTTGCCTGCGACGAGCGCATCGGGGCGCTCGGGATGGAGGACGAGTGATGTCGAAGAAGGTCAAGGTCACCATCGAGATCGATGTGGACGCGTGCGGTTCGTTGATCGTCGATGGGGAAGAACAGTTCCTCAATGAGCTGAGCCGGGATCAGCTTCGTGATGTCGTCATCGACGCGCTTGGGGGTGACAATGACGTCTTCGACTGTCGGTCTCAACGTGTTCGGGCTTGCCATCTCGATCATATCGGTCGAGGAATTCAAGAAGTAAGATCTTCCGTCCTTCCCCTGACCACAGTCCTATGGTAAGATGCATCCATGGCCGATCCATTCGATCATTACGAGAAGAAGCTGTGCGACGCACGTGGAGCGCTCGCATCCCTTGGCAGCGCGTCGCGTGATCTCGCTCACGTCGCAGACGAAGAGCATAGAGCTGGAGATCCTGACAACGCATCATGGGACGGGTTGATCGAAGATGTCAGCCGCCTGCAGAACGCGCTCGAGGGAGAGATCGACACGCTCGAGGCGATGGTAGAGATGCATCGACCGAAGGAGAGCTGAGACCGTGGGCGTCGGAAGGCGGAGGGAAGATGAGGGAGACGATGCTCGGGAAGGTGTTCGCGCTGTGCACGGACGAGGAGCAGGCGGAGTTCTTGAACGAGGCCGGACGAACCCTTCGGCGCGTCACAGCCCGTCTCACATCCGAGTTCGAGGGCTACGGCATGCAGCTATGCCGGATCGTCGACCACCTCGATGACGATGGCAGACGCCTGGTCAGGGAGCTCGCCGGGTTCGTCGAGTCCGACGAGACGAGGGGGAAGTCATGAGCAAACCAAGACTTTCGACCAGCGAGGACAACGTGTCGGAACACGATAGACTGCGCGTCATCAAGGATCAGTCTCAAGCGTGCGGCGACTTCATCTCGTGGTTGGAGCACAAAGGTTACATCCTGTGCATGGCCATCACGCCGGACGAAGAGAGCGATTACCAGGAGTATGTTCCGGCGCCGATCAACCTGGTCAAGCTCCTCGCCGAGTTCTTCGACATCGACCTGGAGCGGCTCGAGGACGAGAGACGAGCCCTGCTGGCCTCGCTTCGAGAGGCCGACCGATGAGCATGCCGATGAAGCCGAGCGATCCGGCGTACTGCCTCTTGGAGGAGGGACGGCGTGATCCGTCGAAGCGCAGCAGGCAGACGGCGCCGAAGCGTGAGGGTTGCTACATCTGCGAGGACCCCGAGTTCTCGCTGATGGGCCTGCCGCTTTGCCGTGCCTGCCCGGCCTGCGGCGGGCACATCGCTGCGGACGCCACCGTGTGCGACGACTGCGGGTTCGGTCTCCCCGAGGACGAGGGAGCGCCAATGGAGGACCACCCATCAGGATCTCTGGAGAGCCTCCCAGATCAAGCGAGTGGCCTCAACGCGAGCTTGGGAAGGGAAACCCCATCCGGCCCTCCTGAGGACCCTCGGGTGGACCCCTGTGCGACGCCCGGGGCGTGCATCATCTGCGGCGGCCGGACGTGGCTGTGCAAGCGTTACGATGTGTATTTCTGTGACCCGTGTGACGATTGGTCGGAGAGCCGGTGTGGGGACCCGACGTGCTGGGAGTGCGTCCCACGGCCGGACCGCCCGAGCATGGTCCGCACCTGCGGCATGTGCATGCGATACATCGACAGCAGTAACCCGGGCTGCGAGCATGAGATCTACGCAGGTGGGAACACGTGCGAGAGCTGCTGTAGGAACATCGCGACGTGGGGGTGCGACTGATGGATCTGTTGGCGAGAGAGCTGGCGACGGAGCTCGCAGGACGGGTCGTCAGCGACTGGGCGCCGTTCCAACCCGTCGTAGGCTACAGAGACCGTGCGCCGTACGAGCCCGAAGAGATCATGGAGGGCTGGCGGTGCTGTCTATGTCCAGCCGAGGCGGACACGAAGACGGCTCTTGCCGAAGAACACGATCGAGACTGTGTCTACAGCATGGCTGTCGCTCTGTTGAATGAGCTTGATCGGCAATGAAGATCGTCATCCCGACATATGGGCGTGTCGAGCGTCAGCAGACATTCATGACGCTCGCTCACGATCTCAGAAAAGATGTCGTGTTCGCCGTCCGACCCGACGAGCAGCGCGAGTTCGGGCGCACATACCCGAAGAACGAGCTGTTCGTCCTCCCTTCCGACGTGAGGGACATCGGCGCGACGCGGCAGCACGTGCTCGACAGGTTCGGCGACGAGCGGTTCATCATGTCGGACGACGACATCACGTCGTTCAGGCGTCGCGAGCTCGACCCACGTGTCGGGTTCACGACGTCGACGTTGGACACGGAAGATGGCCAGCGCGAGATGCTCGACGCGATCGTCTCAGAGCTCGAGACCGGCGTGTCGATCGTGACACCGTCTCCCGGCGGGCACGTGCCGAACATGAGCCATTGGCCGAAGAGATCGGCCGCCAATGCGCTCGTGTTCCTCGCGATCGACGGGCCATCGGTCAGGGGAAAGGGATGCTGTTATCGGTTGGACTACGGCGAGGATGTGGACTTCGTGCTGCAGGTCCTCTCGTCTGGGCTCGATTGCGTCCAGCTATCGAGGTTCATCTACATGGTGGAGTTGGGCGGATCGGGTGGGATCGGCTCGATGTTCTCTGAGGATGAGCGGCAGGCGATGCTCGAGAGCTACCATCGGAAGATGCTGGAGCTGTGGCCCGATCATGTCGTGCTGGATGGTGGTCAGCTATCGATCGAGAGGGCCAGGCTGTTCGATGAGGCTCTCGCGAGAGAGGGAAAGAAGAGGGAAGTGGGAAAACGAGGCAGGCCGAAGAAAGACCCGAGCTTCAACGGGGTGACGTACGAGAGCGAGAGCAGCACTCCTGTGCTGATCCTCGCGGGACCGAAGATGGCGGCCTATGTCCTACAGACCGCCGGCGACAGGGTCGCGATCATGGAGCCGCAGCCGCACAGGGTCTACCGCACAGAGAGGTTCGCCGTGGAGAAGACCGATGTGAGAGACGACGGGATCGTCGTCGTGGGAGATGACTAGCCTTCGACGAGGGTCGCCAGCCCTCTCCAGGCGGACTCGTTCTCATCATCATCGAGGTCGGACGTGTCGTCGTCAGCGTCGTCCGGCAGCGTCTCGAGCTCGGTGCTGAACGGCTCATCGGGATCTTTCTTCTTGTACGTGAGACCCTTCGCACGCGTCCTCGGGTTCAGGTCCTTCGAGCCCTTCGGACGGCCACGGCCGCGCTTGACCGGCTCGCCGGTCTCGGGATCGACATCGAGCGGAAGATGTCCAGCATGCTGGCCCGTGTGCGTCGCTTTCCCAGGCGGTCGACCGACCGGATTCTTCTGCGGCTCCTTCGGCATGCCCGGGTACGGCGCCTCGGGCCTGACGCCCGAGCCCTTCGGTCGTCCGGGCTTTTTGACCGGCCCGTCGAACTTCGGCGCTTCACCGGTCGTCTGCCACTGGTTCTGCTGCTTGAAGTACCACGGCAGCCATTGCGTCGTGTAGAACTTGAGGTAGCGGACCTTGGTATCCTCGTCGGACTGCTCGGGCTCCGGCGGCATCGGCGGCTCTGGAGCCCTGACGGACTTGTCGAGCCCCGAGTTCCTCGTGAACCACGGCAGCCAGATCTCTCGGTACCATGACGGTTTGCCGACCGACGACCACCACGGCGGCTTCCCACGTGAGCCGGGTACCCACGTCTTGCGCCCCTCAGGCGGCTCCGGTCGCTCCATCCCGCTCTTGCCCGGTGCGATCTGTCGGGCCGACGCGCGGAGGACGGCGCTCTCGACATCCTCCTCCGAGCGGCTCGGATCCTGGCTCAGCTGCCGCCTGAGGTACTCCGGCCAGCGGAGCCACGCGCCCCTCGTCTCTCCCTGTTTCGTCTTCGTGATGCTCCCGATAAGCTTCTTCGGGTCCACGTCATAGATCGGCTCGTGCGCCTCTGGACCGACTTGGAGCCGGCGCTGGAGGACGCGATTGGCGAGGACCTTGGCAAGCTTGTGGCCCGGGTCGAGGAACCTCTCGATCGACTTCGGGTCATCGGGGTCGAACGATGCCCAGTTCTTCGAGGGATCCGTGCGAGCGACAGCCTTGATCTGCTCGCGCTCATCGGGAGAGAGCGCTCTCATGGGCCCCTGCGGGGGCCGCTGTTCCTTTGGCCTCGGCGCGAACGGGTCCCAGACCCACGGCTGTCCTGTCGACTTGAACCTGTCGACCGCCGCGCGCCTGAACGGGTTGCCGAACCCCTGCTGGATGTACAACCGGATCTCTCTCGACCACTCCCCTCCTGGGTCGAAGACCTGTCCCTTGAACGTGCCGTCGAACGACGGGTACGACTCGACGGCACCGGGCTTGTCCTCCGGCTTCGGCTTCGTCCCGGCTGTCTTCCCCGCCGCCCAGACGGGAAGGTCGGTCGTCGTCGGCAGCGTCGAACGTTGCGATTTCTGATGCGGCGCGGTCGCCTGCGGCGCCTTCCCGAGCGGCCGGCCGGTCTTCGGATCGAGCTCGGCACCGACGATCTTGCCGGTCGGGGGAGCGGCGAACGGGTCGGTACGGGCGCTCTGACGGCCGTGCGGGAATGGATCTTCCGGCGGCTGTTCGGGCTTCGTCTCGGGCTCGTCGGGAGCCGCCGAAGAGGTGGCGGGCTCATCCGCGGGAGCATCATCGTCATCGTCGCCGAAGTCGATGTCGGCCCAGGAGCGCTTCTTGCCGGGCGTGGCCTCCGAGACCAACCCCTCGAACACATCCCATGCGGTCTTCGTCATGGGTATACGTATGTCCGCGGGACCGGTCTCGGGCGGCCGGGCGTGGGAATCTGGTTGGGGTTTACGAAAGAGAGAAGAGCGGGAGGGGTATTCTCAGGCGGCTGGCGCCGACGGCTCATCGGCATCGGAGGCATGGGCGGCGGGGTCCGCGATCGGCCAGCCGTCCATCATGGCCGAGTAAAGCTCGAGGCGCTCGTCGGCGATCACGTCGTCGGCTCGAGCGAGGAAGACCCTATCGACGTTCCTCGGGTCGAGCGCCAGACGGGCGATCGCGCCGTCGCCGGCATCCGACGTCGCCATGCCGTGCTGCTCGCACGGCCCGAAGTGGATGATCCCCTGGTCGCCCTCGAACAGGAGGCCGCCGCGGCGGCCGCAAGAGAAGCACCTGTACGTGTCGTCATCACGCGTCATCATGACCTCCGTTATCGCTGTGCCGAGGATGCGTACTGTCCCCGAACATTTCGTTGAAGCACTTCGAGCACGCGCCCGAGATCAGGAACTCACGGTCGTCGGATGACAGGTCAGAAAGCACGTCTTGGGCCATCCTCCCAGCGCGCCACGCGAGCAACCCTATCGGGTCGACATCGGAGATCCTGACGGTCTGCTCGCAGAGGATGCACTCGCCGATGGCCGTGACGAGCCCGTCGCGTCGGTTCGAGACGAGCGTGATGTCGCCATGGTGAAGCGACAGCACCACGACATCCTGCGGTTTCCACCTGTCATCCATCATCCGTCTCCTCCTTCTCGTAGCAACATGATGGGCATGTCGAACCCTCGTGGACGTCCGACCAACCGATCTCCGGCGGGTGGACGTCCACACGTTTGAGCCCTCGGTAGGCGAGGGCGCCTGACATGATCTTGACCTTGATCGCGTTCGGTGCCATGCACTCGATGCCGCAGACCTCACATGCGACGAGGTTGAACACGAGCGTGAACCCGTCGTTTTATTTGTTCGTCGTACATCACCTGGCCGACGAATGAGCCGCGGTATTTCGG
>ERZ1292632.837-Hain-H43-01um-R2-837-length-33095-cov-5_pt1 | contig 33095 bp, 32 predicted proteins | sample MGYA00564407_ERZ1292632 | MGnify/ENA primary metagenome ERZ1292632 (study PRJEB36523, sample SAMEA6512637) | groundwater metagenome | collected 2019-01-08 | study: AquaDiva: Metagenomics assemblies of 32 groundwater samples | reverse complement strand
TTCGGCTTGTTGCGGAGCCACGACCGCGAACTCACCCCGCGACCGAGGTGGAAGTTCTTCGGCACGTTTCGACGGCTCCTCCGACGCCGACGCCGGGTCGGGCCCGGGTTCGACTTCGCCCGGCTCCGGTAGCCCTTGCCCTTGAAGCGGCGGGCCGTGCTCCGGTGCGACGTGCGAAGCTTCCGGGCCCAGCCCTTCTTCCAGGTGCCGGCGCGCTTCGGGTTGCTCTTGCGACGGCGCCGCGTCGCCCGACGCTTCGGGAACGTGCGGACGGCCTTCGCGCGGCCCCTCTTCGGAGCCGAACGGCGGCGACGCGTGCGGCGCCGCGAACTCTTGATGGTGAACGCCATGGTCGTGCTTCTCTCCTTTCGGGTGGCTCGGCTCGCGGCTACGGGCCGTCGCGCCGTGGACTTCCTGGTGGTCTTGGCCCGCTTGGGCCGGTGCTTCTTGAGGGGGGTCGGCACCGCGAAGCGCGGCGTGGCCGGGTTGAACCGAGGGCCCGTCTTCCTCTTGGTTCGGACGCGACTCGCCTTGGGTCGGTGACCCCCGCTGAAGGAGAAGGGCTTGCCGGTGGCGGCCAGCCACTTCGCCTTGAAGCTTGCGAGGTGGGGCGAGCGCCCGCTCCCCTTGCGCTTTTTGGCCTTCCTCGGGTTGAAGCGAGCACTCGGAGCCGCGATCGACTTCCCGAGCTGCTTACCGCTTCCGTTGAGCAAGAAGAGCATCTGTCAGTGCCTCCGATTCTCGTGTTTTTCCCTGAGCCAATCCGAGACCTTCATGTGGCCGATGATCTCGGTCACTCCTGTCTTCGGAATGTGAACCAGGTAGGACGGGTGGGTCTTGGACGTCTTATGCACCCATGGGTTTCCTTCCTTGTTCGACCCCGGAGGGACGTCGTCGTAGGTGACCTCCGGCGTTCTGCCGATCAAGAAGCCCGCGATGTTGTCCCGTCTGCCATCATCTATCACCCACACCTTCTGGCTCAAGTCGAGTTCGTGGAATCGCGGAAACCCCTTCAACGCCTCTCGAATCCCCGGGATGTTTCTGCGGAGCGCCTCCCCGAGGGTGATCTGGCCTTTGATCATCTTGCGAGGGAGCCTGAGCTTCACCGGGTCCCGATCGTCGCCGAGGTCTGTGCGCGCCCTCCCGGGGTTCCTGCGGCGCGAATTCGTCTTCCACCCGGCGTGGAGTGGAGATTGCCAATGCTTCTCGGCCTCGGCGCGAGTAGCGACCCTGACGTCGACCTCGGGGCCAATCCCTCCGGTTTGGTTCCCCGGGCGCACGACGACGGAGCTGGTGCGCTTGTCCGTGAAGGCGTAGAGCGTCCGCCCGTCGAGGCCGACCCATCCCCTTCGTGAATCGAAGCGAACAGCGCGCGGCGGATTCCCGCCAACGATGCACATGAGCGCGCCGAGGCCGGGGCCTGGGTTCCGACGCGCGCGCGGGTTCGGTCGCCCTCGCCTGCCGATCACCCACTCGACCCAGGCGATCGTCTGGGCGTAGTCCCACCCGGCTGAGCCAGCGATCTGCGCCGAGACCTCCTCGACCGTCGGCGCACGCATGGTCGGCTCGATCGCCATCTCGAGCGGTGTGTAGTCGGGGACCGTGGGCATGGACTCGTTCAGCTCGGCCAGGACGGCCGAGAGCTTGCGGAGGTCCCCGTCGGAGAGGCTTCGGCTCACGCCCGGCCCCCCTTCTGGTGCATCTTCCCGCTGTGGTAGATACAGCGGCACCCCGGCTTGTGGTTCGCGAGCGGGTTGCGCTTGATCCGGGGAAGCCCGACGCGGTCGATCGGCCCCTCGACGCCCCTCTCGAGCGCCTCCTGCTTCTCGGCGCGAACGACCTGCCGGCGCCCGTGCGCGGGCGTGCGCGGCCCGTGCTCGCGCACGACGGTCATCTTCCCGTTGGCAAGGCCCTCGTAGTAAGCGGCGGCTCCGTCGCTGCCCGCCTTCTTGGCCTTCTGCTTGAGCCGACGCCAGAAGTGGACGTCGCCCATGACCTGCCTCGCCTCCCCCTCGGTGAGGGGGTTCGACTTGGTCTTCCGGCCACCCATGGAGGCGTGCATCGCCCCTGCGCCCAGCGCGGCACCGGCCGCGAAGGGCACGACGCCGGGGTTCTTCCGGCAGCACGTCGGGCACGCGACCAGGCGCGCGCCGAGCCGCACCTGCCTCGCGCCGTTGCAGCGACGACAGCCGACCGGGGTGCCCTGCATGTGGGGGTTCCTGCCGGCGAAGACGCACCCGTACGCCTTGAACTTCGCGATCACGGCCTCGCGCGAGGCGGCGCGATCGAAGTACTGCTCTCCGTCCGTGGTCTCGGCGACGAAAAGGACGCCCCCCGGGAAGTGACCCCCCCAGTAACGACCGTTCCGGTCGTAGTCGCCGGAGAGCGCGACCTTCTGTACCGACGTGAAGGTCGGCTTGCCCCCGCGACCCCACTTGAGGTCGTTGACCTCGGCCATGCGGGGGTTCGAGCGCCCGGCCCCACGCCAGCCGTGGCGCGAGAGATGCCACCCTGGACCAGCCTTGCCCTCGACGGCGGGCGGTCCGACGCGAAGGTCGCGGTACTCCGGCTTCCGGTCGGCGACCTTGTAGGCGACGCGCTGCGCCTTCTTCTTGGCCCTGGTCGGCGCGAGCGCGGCGGCGATGCCCGAGATCGCCTCGGCCTCGCCCTTGTGGAAGGCGCCCTCGAACGGCTCGCTGCCCCACTCGCGCCTGGCGCGCGCGGCCGTGCGGCGGGCCTCCTTGGCGAGTTGGCCGACTTCCCTGCGCGTGAGGGGATTCCTCGCAGGACCACCGATCGCACGCCAGCCCTGGCCCGTGGCATACCCGGCGTCAGCGATCTGCTTCTGCCCAATGCTCACGCTGCCCTTAGCCGACTTGTGGAGGATCTTCTTGATCTGCGACTCGGTCGGACGGAAGTTGCAGATGGTCTTCTGGTGGCGCTTGTAGACGACCACGTAATAGGGCCACACAGGACCCTGGTAAAGTTCCAGGCTCTCGTAAGGCGAGTCGAGGTGGGCGATGTACTGCTCGCCCTTCATGGCGTTCCGACGAGCCCTCGGGTTCGCGACGACCGGGCGCTTGATCCGGCCCGTCGGGGTCTCCTCGCGCCAGATCCCTCGGATCAGCGCGCGGAACTTGTCGACGTTCGCGTTGATCCACCGAGCGGCGTCCGCCTTGACGAACGGAGGGAGCTGCTCGCCCTCGGCGCCCGTGCAGCCGGCGTGCGCCATGCGCCTCGCGGCGTGGAGCACCTGCTCCGCGATCGGGCGGGTCGGGCACGTGACCGTGAGGCTCGAACTCGAGATCGAGAAGGACATGCCTTACCTCTTCCCCACGAACGGGGCGACCGCGTTGAGCGCGTAGCCGCCCACCGCGAGCGCGCCGACCACCTTGAGCCACGTCGGGACCGTGAACGCGCTCTCGCAGCCCTTCACGGGGTCCCACGTGCCTCCCGACGCCTCGCACGCGGCCCTCGCGGTGGCGAGGGCGGCGGCCTTGGCGCCGGCCGAGACCCCGTAGAAGTCGTCGGCCGTCTTGAGGGTGTCTCCCGCACGGAGGGGGTTCACCATGCGGTCGCCGAACTCGACGGCCGTGGCGACGCCCGGGTTCCGCTCCATGAAGTTCGTCGAGGCGCGCTGGACGACCTCGGTGTAGCCGTACCACCCTCCCATGGAGACCGGGCGCCACGACGAGTCGGACCACGGCGCGAGCTGCGCGAGAAGCGCCTGCACGCCGGCCTTATCCCCGGCGTCGGCCATCTTCGACGCGACGTTCTTCTCGGCGTCGGTCGCCGCGCGGTCGCCGAGCCCGTTCAGACCGGCGAGGCCGGCGTAGCGCCCGAGCCCGTAGACGCCGCAGACGTCGCTCACACCGCGCACGCCGACGGGGCTGTTCCACGCCTGGAGCCTCTCCGGCGTGTTCCAGATCGTCGTCCCCGGGATCGCGTTGGCGAGATCGCAGATCACTTCCGCACCCCGAAGGCTCGCGCGAGCACGTAGGTCCCTGCCGCGACCGCGCCCGCTCCACCGAGGAGCGCGAGCAGGTTCGCGAGCCACGAGTAGTTGGCCTCGGCCTCAAAAGGCGCCACGCGAATGCCGCCGACGTCGACCACGGGGCGCACGACGTGACGCAACACCCAGTCCCCCCAGCCCGGTCCCTCCTGGCTCACGGGCGTCGTCTGCCCGGGGGCCCACGCGACCGAGACCGGGGGGAAGCTGGTCGTGATCCCGATCGCCGGGATGCCGAAACCCCCGGGGATTCCCTCCGCAAGCCCGGCGAGCCCCTTCGGGGTGCCCGCGCCAGCGCAGGGGCCCCCCCTCTCGCACGACGCGCAGCACGCCCCGAGGCCCGAGAGCCCGAGAGCGGCGCGGTTGCGCGCGCGGAGATCCGCGAGGGCCTGTCCCGACATGCTCATCGTCTGGCCTTCTTCCCTCTCCGGTTCCTGTTCGACGCGGCCCACGCGAGCGCGAGCGCCGTCGCGATCCCGACCCCGCCTATTCCGAGCCACGGAGCAATCGCAGCGAGCCTGCTCGTCGGCGAGTCAGCCACGAGCGCCTGCGCGCGGGCCAGCTCGAGGCGCGTCGCCGCGTCCTGCGCCGCCACGGCGTCCTGCGCCGCGATCATGGCCTTCGCGTCCTTGTTCCCCGTGAGCGCCGCGATCGGCACGACCTGACCCGAACCCGCCTTCAGGACGTCGGCGATCGGACCCAGGAAGCCTCCCACGATGTCCTTGACGATCGTGGTCTCCCCGAGCCCGGGAACCGATCCGGCCATTCCGGCGAGCGTCCCCATCATCCGAGGATCTTCCACCCGATCAGCGCGAGGAGCGCGGCCCCCGCGAGCGTGGCGATCCCCGGCAGGGCCTTGGGGTCCGACAGCGCCCCTCCGCCCGTGCTGAAGGTCACGTTCGTCATGGGGTTCGCCGTCACGTTCTGGCTCTGCGTCGCCGTCATCACGTTGGTCATGTTCGCGTTCGGCAGCGGAGCGCCCGGCACCGACGCGGCCAGCCCGCCGAGGAAGTCACCGAGACCCATCACAGCACCCCTGCGGCCTTGGCCGCTCCGTATCCGACCCCGAGACCCGCGAGCACCTTCACCCACGTCGGGATCTCCTGGTACCCCGCGTTCTGGCCCGGCGCGAGGAGCTGCGACACGCGGCGCGCGGCGAACTCCTCGAGCTTGTCGGCCTGCGCGACGTTGCCGGCCGCGCGGTAGTAGTCGGCCTGGTCGAGCCACGACTTGACCTGCGGGTCGGCGTAGGGGTCGGCGGCACCGAGCCCGGGAAGGCCCCCCGCGAGCCCGGCGAGTCCTCTCGCGATCTGCCCACGCAGGTCCGTCGCGGATTGCTGGCTCTCGAGCGGCGACGGCCACGAGCCCATGCCGGGGATTCCTCCCGCGAGCCCGGAGACGCCCACGGCGAGGATTCCCCTGGGGGACCCCTTGCCTCCCCACATGAGGACCGGCTCGCCCGCGCCCGACACGTCGCGACCGAAAGGAAGGAGCGCCGCCTCGATCAGAGCCTCGCTGGGCCCGATCCCGTAGGCGGGCAACGTGCCGCCCGGGTTGCCGAGGGGCATCCCGTTGGGCAGCGTCGCGACGTCTCCGGTCCAAAGCGTCGGCATCTTCAGTCTCCTCCCGAGGACCTACTAAAACGACTCGTTCCCGAAGTCGGCGTACTTGGCCATGGAGGCCGTCATGGCGACGGCCCGCTGCTGCGTCGCGCCGCCCGCGTCGAGGCCGATCGACGCCTCGCCGGGGACGCTCCCCGAGAGGGAGATCGACTGGCCCGTGAGGATCTGGATGATCGTCTGGGCGAGGGCCGGGTTCGTGGCGAGGAGCGGCAGGAGCGACATGATGATGCTCGGGAGCTGCGCCCTCGCCTGCTGGTCGGCCTGGAACTGGGCCATGCGGAACTGCTGGTCGGCCGTCGCCTGCGCCTGCGCGGCCTGGTACTCGAGCTGCGCCTGCTGATCGGCGCGCGCCTGCGCGGCGGCGTTCTGCTGCGCGGCCTGCACGGCGAGCGACGACTGCGCCTGCGCGGCCTGGGCGTCGCGCTGCGACTGGATCACGAGGCTCATGTCGCAGCCGTTCGCACCCCACGTGCCTCCGGCACCCATGCACGCCTGCTGCTGGGCGAGCTGCTGGGCCTGGATCGACTGCTGCGCGGCGGCCTGCTGGACGACGGCGCTCATGTCGCACGCCGAGCCCGTCCACGTGCCGCCCTTCGACGAGCAGAGGGACATCTGCTGCTGGAGCGCGGCCTCGGCCTTCGCGACGGTCGACTGCTGGCCCGTCACCGAGGCCAGGGCCGCCTGAATGTCCCCCGTGCGCCCGGTCGCCTGCGCGGCGGCGATCACGTTCGGGTTCTGGAGCGCCGCGAGCGCTCCTGCGAAGTTGCCCTGCGCGGCCATGGCCTGCGCCTGGAGGAGCGCCGAGGTCACGCCCTGGGTCGTCTGCGCCGTCGCGGCGACCTGCTGCGCGGCCTGCGCGGCGGCGGCCTGCTGCTGCTGGAGAGCGGCGGCCTGCTGCGAGGCGACCTGCGCGGCCTGGACCGTGGCGACGATGCTCGCGACCTGCTGCGCGAGCCCCTGCGCCGTCGCGGCGTTGCCCTGGGCCTGCTGAGCAATCGCGTTGAGCTGGTTCCACGCGGTGTCGCTCTGCTGGAACGAGACCGAGTTCGGCGGCGTGCCGGCCCCGAACTGCTGGACGAGCTGCGCGACCTGCGCGCGCGCGCTCGCCGACCAGGAGGCGAAGCTCTGCGCCTGGCCCTGGAGCGCGGCGAGGTCGGGCGAGGCCCCGATCTGGGACATGCCGCTCGACGCGGCGCGCTGAAGGGTCGAGACGGCACCGTCGAGCGCGTCGAGGGCGGCCGTGGCCTGGGGGCCCTTGTTTGAGACGTCCCAGACGGTGTACGCCCCGAGGCCGCCGAGTCGGACACCTCCCGGGTACCGGCTCAGGAGGATGTTCGCGGGGGCGTCGACCACGGGACGGAGCGCCGCGACGCCGAAGAAGTCGGCGAGGCTCGGGCCGCTCGCGTTACGACTGCCGTTCATGAACATCGCTAGAACCCTCCGTCCGAATCGTAAGACCGCGCGTTGAAGTCGTAGCCCCCTGCGACGGGAGCGACCGCAGGGGCCGAGGCCCCCCCGGGCACGGACGTCGACAACGACGCCCGGAGCCTCGCCTGGTTCTGGAAAGCGGCCGTCCACCGAGCGACGGCGTCCTGGATCGTCTCGGCACGGACGACGGGCGACTGCGCCACCGTCTCGCACCACTGGCCGTTCCAGGTCCCACCTCGGTTGAGGCAGGCGGACATCTGCTGCTGGACGGCCTCCTCGGCGGCCTTGGTGCGCTGCTGGCCCGCGAGGACCTCGGTGAGCACGGCCGTCAGCTCGCCCTCGCGGCCCGTGGCCTGCGCGGCACCGATCACGCTCGGGTTCTGGATCGCGACGAGCGCGCCGTCGTAGATCCCCTGGGCCGCGAAGGTCCGCGCTTGGTTGAACGCCTGGTCGACGACCTGATTGGCGGCGGCGCGGCGCGCGGCCTCGGCGTGCTGCGCGGCGGCGGCCTGCGCGGCGGCGGCCTGCGCGGCGGCCTGCGCCTGCTGCGCGGCCTGGTTCCGCGCCTCCCCCTCCCGGCGAGCCCCCTCGACGCCCGCGACGAGGTCGCGCTTCACCTGCTCGAGGGCCGGGAGCGCGTAGGAGGCGAGGGACTGGGCCTGCTGCGCGGCGGCCCATGTCGGGCTCGCGCTCGAGGGGTTCAGGAGGGCCGCGCGGATCGACACGCTCCGGCTCGCGACGGCGCCGACGATCGCCTTGGCGCGCGCGATCACGCCGAGGATCGCGGGGCTCGTCGCGAGGCCCGACGACGCCTCCGACTGCTCGGCCACGAAGGCGGCGATATCGATCAGCGCGTTGTCGACGGAGTCGAGGATCGGCGTCGCGCCGGTCTGGTCCTCGCGCGCGAGGAGCGCGTAGTCGACCCCGGGCGCGCGAGGGGTCTTGGCGAGCTGCTGGAGGGCGACCTCGGACACGCCCCCCGAGATCAAGGCGGCGGCCACGCGCGGCGCGGCCGTCCCGACGCTCGAGAGGGAGGACGCCCCGAACGAGGTGCCGGAGAGCCCCGGGTAGAGGGCGCTCGCGACGGGCCTGTTGGTCGGGTAGTCCAGGAACAAACCGATCCTCCAGAAACGACAGAACGCCGACCGAAGGACCCCGGAGGGTTCTCAGGTCGGCGTTCCGTGTGGAGACCAGGCTGCGGCGTCTTTACGTCCTGCGCGCGGCTTCCGGGTCGCCCGAGGGCTCGCTCTTGATCTCTTCGTCGGCGGCGCCGAGGGACTGCGCCAGGCGCCTCGCCTCCTCAAAGTGCTTGACGGCCCCGACCAGGTGACGATGCCCGTTCACCAGTTGGTCGACGAGCCGCTTCGCGATCTGCCCCCGACGAGGGAGCGGTTGAGGAGGTGTCGCCACGCGGGCGAGACTAGCGCGAGCCGTGCCGATGAGTCAAGTCTCGTCACCCTTCGCTCATGACCAGCTCGTTCGGGGCCATGACCCACAGCTCCTTCGGGGGCTCCCACCCGAGCTGCACCGTCGGCGGGACGAAGTCAGCCGCGAACCACCCGCGCCCGGGGATCTTGATCATGGGGTAGACGTGAGTGAACTCCTTCGGGTTCGCCTTGTTCAGGGCGACGGCGCGGAACATCGTCCCGAGCCCGACAGAGAGCGCCATGGCCGAGATCAGACTCGACCCGTCGTCGCAGTCCCCCGCGCCGTCCACGAACGCCGTCCACGCCGGACTCTGGAGGTACTCCATGAGGGCCGGGTCGTGGCGGTAGGTGATCTCCCTCTTAGCCCACTCGAGAATCGCGCGCGCCTCGCAGACGTGGTCTCGCCCCCCGCACTCGCGCACGACGCCGCGCGCGAACTGGACGAAGTAGGGGTCCTGGCTCGCCTCGACGGCAAGCTCGGCCATCTGCTCGAGGGTCTGCGTCGTGCCGCGCGCGCCCTCGGCGATCTTGATCCGCCTGAAGGTGTCGGGGTTCGGCACGGGGCCCGACACGGGCCGCGCGAATCCGGGGAGACTCGCGGTGCGCGGCTCCTCTCCGAGCGCGGCGAGGCGCCCGAGTCCCCTCAACATGGGGACCCCGTAGGCGCGTGCCGTCAGCGGGTCGGCCAGGGACCCGCGCGGCAGGGCCGGCGAGAGCATGACCGGCGACGGGACGGCGAGCTGCGGGGAGACCACCTCGATCGCCATGGAAGCTCGAATCGCGTCGTTCGGGTCCACGTAGCGAAGGCTCATGAGACTCCTCCAAGGAAGGGGCCCGCCGAGCATAGCTCGCGGGCCCCTCACCTCCTAGACGACGTCTTCCTCTGCTACCCCGTCGGCGGCGCGGCCGGAGCCGGAGCCGGAGCCGGAGCGGCCGGAGCCGGCGTCGGCGCGATCGGCGACGGGGGCGGCGCGGCGGCCACGGCGGCGGCAGCCTTGGCGGCCTCCTGCTGCTCGGCCAGGTGCTTCGCCACGGACTTCTGGAGCGCGGCGAACCACTGACGGCCCTGCGGCGAGAGCACCGTCCCCTGGACGAACGCGACGAACTCCTGGAACTGCTTCACGCCCGAGAGGCCGCCCTGCTTGATCGTCTGCACGACCAGCTCGACGGCCTGGTCCGGCGTGATCTGGAGGACGGTCGCGCACACCTGCTCCCACTTCGCGGGCGCGTCGAGGTTGTAGGCGAGGCAGCCGTTCGCGAGCGTGTTCGTCGTCGGCTTCATGCCGCGCTGAACGCACCGACCGAGGTAGCCGACGAGCTGCATGTACTGGCCGGACTCGCCGAGGCTCTGCGCGTTCGGCGCAGCCCCGGGCGCGGCGGCCGGGGGCTGCTGCGCCTGCGCGATCGGATCGGTCGGAGCAGCCGCTCCCCCGGGGCCCGGGATCGGGAGGCCCTTCACGGCGTAGACGGTGTCCCTGACCGACTCCGAGAGGGTGGGCACGACCGAGCGGATCGCCTCGCTGATCTGCACGGCCGCGTTGTCGCTCCCCTTGCCCCCACCTCCCGTCAGCTCCTGCCAGTTCGCGAACCGCTCGAACATCCGGTCAATCCCTCCCTCCTCCTGCTTCTGGGAGAGGACCGTCATGAGCTGCGTCGTGTGGTTGGCCTGGAGGGCGGCCATCTCCTTCGCCGCCGTGAGTGCTGCGCCGTTGTTCGCCTGCATGGCGGCGGCCTGGAGCACGGCGGCTTCCTTCGCGGCGGCGGCCTGGTGCTTCGCCACCTCGATCGACGCCGTCGCCTGCGCCTGAGCGGCCTGCGCCTGTGCCGTCGCGGCAGCCGTCTGCTGGTTGCTCTGCGACGCCATCATGGCCGTCATCATCGTCATGACCGGCGCGAGCATCGCCCCGATCGCCTTCGCCGGGTCCTCGGGCCGCTCAAGACGCGTCGCGATCTTCTCGAGCGTCTTCTCGACGGCGTCGAGGCGCGGGTTCTTCTTCTCGTCGTCCGCGTGGTCGTACATCCCCGGGTTGAACCCCCCGGTGAACGCCCCGGGCGCGGCGGGCGGCCTCATGCCGCGCGGGATCGGCGAGCGCCGTCCGCCCCGGTAGAAGTGCCACTGGTTCGTGCCCGGGTGGAACACGAAGCCGTCGAGGCCGTCCGGGTCGGAGCCCGCGTCGGCCGGCAGCTCCATGGACATGCCGTCGCCCTCGATCGGACCCTGCGGATGCTGGAAGCCGAACCCCGGACCTCCGATCGTGAACCCCCTCCCTCCTCCGTTCAAGGGGAAGAGCCCGTGCTCCCCGAGCCCGTAGCCGGCCGGCGTCTGGTAGTCGACGTCCTCGCCGGGGAGCGCCTTCGGCGCGCCGGGGAGCTTCTTGAAGACGCGCGGGCGACCCTTGGTCACGAAGCTGTACTCCGCCCCTCCGACGAGGGACTGCACGCGGTCGTAGATGTCCCGCGTGCGGGGGAGGTAGCCGACGCGCCCGCGCGACACGGCGATCCCGTTGAAGGACATGCCGTCCCAGCCGGGGCCGTCGCCGGGGCCGACGCGCTCGACCTCGCACATGGCCGACTGCGCCTCGGCGTCGGCGTCGAGCGGCGACTCGTCGTCGAACGCGGGCTCGGGGACCGGAGCGCTCGCGCCGTCCTCGACCTCGACCGCCCCTCCATCATTCTCGACGGTGATCTTGGTCCTCCCCTTCTTCGCGGCCTTGGCCTGCGGGCGACGACGCACGGGCTCCTCGTCGAGGGGCGAGGCCGCTGCCCTCCTGGGCGTCGGAGGGACGTCGTCGTCCGGGGTGTAGGTGCCCTCGGGCAGGGATGTGCGCAGGTCGGAGGTGTTCGGGGAAGGCATCGTCGGTCTCCTTGTTTACTGAGCGCGGGCGATGGCGAGGACGATGTAGCCCTGCTTCTCCGCCTGCTCGTAGGTGAGGCCCATCTCGGGCGTCCAGTCCTGCGGCATGAGCGCCGCGCGGCCGTTCCCTCCGCAGATGCACAGGGAGAGGAAGAACCGCTGCGGTCCCTTCTTGATCGGCAGGACGACGGGGCGGGGGTGGTGGGTCGCGTTGAAGTTGCAAGGCCAGTACTTGCCGGTCGGCTTCGATACGGGGGAGATGCCCATGCCCGAGGGTTCTACCCGACGGTCGAGGTCGCCGTCAAGGGGGGAGGGAGATACTTCCTGCTTCCGGGGTAGCTAGGTAGGCGCGATGTTGTGTCGCTGGAAGAAGACGGCCGAGGAACGAAGAAGGCGCCCACGACGGGCGCCCCTTCGTCAGAACTCAGAAGCTCGACGCGGACCGGGTCCGGTCGAGCGAGAGCACGCTACGGCGAGGGAGGGGGAGGAGTCAAGCCGGGCATCTCCCCGTCAGGGGACATAACCTTGACCGCCTTTCCTCCCTGCCCGAAGAGCCACCGCTTGTCGTCTCCAAGTAACGGAGCTGCCGGAAACACCGGATCTGGCGCGGACGAAGGCAAAAGAGCCCCTGGGCGTGGAGCCATGCGGCCGTTGAGGACGAGCCACTCCTCGGTGAGGCACCCCGCCTTCTGGTAGTAGCCGACCATGTTGAAGTGCCTCTGGCAGAGATCCCTCGCCTTGGTCCCTCGAGAGCAAGAGGGGACGCGGCACGTTGCGTTCTGGTGCTTCGGTCGCCCGGGGGGTCTCGTCGATCTCGACGCTGCACCTACAGAGGCAGTCTTAGCTCGGAAAGGCTTGGCCGGGGGCTGGGGCCGGCTCAGACGCAGACGCTCGACCAACAACCACGAAGCCTGTCCCTCCCTCGTCCTCATTTGCTCGATGGCGAGACCGTCCAGTAGAGCTAAGTCACTCTCGGAAAGGCTCACCGTCACGTCCACGGTCGACATGGCAGACACATACCCCCCCAGAAGGTCCCCGAAGGGACCACTGGAAAACCATCGAAAAGGTAGCTAAAACACGATGGACCTGTCCAGAGGAAACTCAGGGTCTCGTTTCTCCGGCTACCCCCCTCGTCGGGGATTTTACCGCCACCACAGATCCCCAAATGGGTTGTCGTGTCGACCCCAAAAAATAGGATTACTCTAGGCAAGAGATGGACATACGTAAAACACGCGACTCGACAGTACACGGTTCATCCCCAGTATACAAAGTAAAAGAACTACCCGTAAATAAGAGATAAAGGGTGAGATATATCAAGATAGGTAGTGCTTCCAAACTGTATACAGGGAAGTAACTCGCATCCGTCGAAGAGCCGTTTTTGCCCTATCTTTTGACCCTCAAAAGAGGTTACCTCAAAAAACGGCCGTCTAGGATCTGTCGAAGAGGACGAGCCTTCTTCCATCAGGCGACCCCACCTGCTTTGACGTGTTTTCTCTGGGAAAAACCTAACATTGGTGCGGATAATCTCGGCGACTTACGGCAACCACTTGCGCTCGAGACCCATCGGCCCTATGATCGTGCTTCGATGCGCCGGGGGTAGCTCCCTCGGGGTCCTCGTCGTCCTCGATCGGGAACGCATCGCCAGCGCGGCCTTGCCGGGTCCAGCCCCCCGGCAAGGCAGCGCGGCTTCAGGGCTGGAGGAACCAGGTGACAACCTCATCGGTGGTAGCGGCGTCGCCGCCTCCTTCCCTTGCGCTCATACCGCGCCAGGCATTCCTTGGGGTGGTGGAACTGCCGAACGTCGGCCTTGACCCCCTCACCGGCGAAGAGAAGTTTGCGTCTCCTGTCGAGGTCGTGTCTCTCGAGGATGCGTTCACGAAGTCCTGGTCTGACGATCAACATCTTTTGGGGTACCTGACGGACCCCTTCGATTCCACCGAGCCGTTCTTTCGCCTCAACCTCGACGTCGTCCCGGAGATCCTCCGTACCGGGGCGCGGGTGCTTCAGAACTACGTCTGCGTCGAGTTCGACACCCCGGGCCACGTGCCGTGGACAAGCACGCTCTGGGAAGCGTTCTTGACGGTCTATGAGCCTCTCTGCTCGTCCGACGCGCTCGGCCCCTTGCTGCGCTCGGCCGTGGCCTTCTACACCACGCGGTGCGGGGTCCGTTGGGTCTTCCGTCTCGACCCTGCCGTCTCTGTTGGGAGTGGGGACAAGGACGACCCGAACAACGAAGCGAGTCAGATCATCTGGGGCCTCGTGGAGAAGTTCCGCGTGGCAGGGCTCATGGTCGACACGTGCGCCGATGGGTGGAATCGCTGCTTTCGACTCCCTCGGGTCAACCGAGGAGGGTCTCGGTCGGAGGCCGACCCGTTCTTCGTTTGCGTCTTCAACCGCGACGGGGTGACGGACTCACGATCTCTCCCTCGAGCCAAGAGTAGGGCCTCCGACGAGTTCGTCGCCACGGACAACGTGACGGTGGACGTCGGGGCTCACGCGCGCCCGAGTCGAGACGAAGCCCTCGCGCTCCTCGAGTACTACGACGACCAAGGGCGCGCCAAGCAGACCACCTTCGCTAAGGCCGCTGATCGACAGCTTCACGGGAGGCCCTACCACAAGCATCTCTTCAACCTCGAGCCGATCGTCATTCCTGACGAGACGAGCCGTCATGACACGATCATGAAGTGGGTCGCCTCGGCGACGGCCATACTCTTCACGATCGAAGGAGCCTCGCCGGAGGCCATCTTCGCGCTCTTCTTGAAGCAAGTCGAGCAGCTTGAAGGACGCGACTTCCCGCGAGACACGTGGCGTCAGGTGCTTTGGTCCTGGCAGTCCGAGGCCAAGGAGAGGGCAGCCAAGACGCTCGCGGAAGCGACGGCCAAGGTCGCAGAGGTCGAGAGGATCGCCACGGCGACGGAGGTGCTCTACACTGGCATCCGCGCCTGGTACCCCAACCTCCCGAAGGACCCGGTCGCCGCGCACGCGTGGATGAAACAGCACGCGATCGTGGCCGTTGACAGTAAGTACCACGTCCTGAAGAGGGACGGCCGCTACTGCAAGCTCCCCGTGGCCAAGGATCACATCGTCTCTCAGATCGTGCGCCTCGGCATGGAAGACATGATCCCTCTCGTGTCGACGGACGAGAGTGGCACCGAGAAGCTCATGAGTCACCAGGAGATCCTCGCCCGCTACTGCGTCGTGGCAACCACGACAGAGGCGATCCCGGAGATTGAAGGAGGCTACTTGACCGCGCTCGAGAGCGAGAACCCGCGTTTCGTGACGACATCCTTCCGGCGTCGGCGAGACCTCGTGCCGGAGTTCTCACCCGACGTCGATCTCTGGCTTCAGGCCATGGGGGGAGCCAAGTACGAGACGCTCTGCCGTCAGCTTGGATGTTTCCTCGCGTTCGAGAGAGGGGCCGTGGCCGCTATGAGCTTCGTCGCTCCGTCAGGGGCAGGGAAGAAGCTCCTCATGCACGGCCTCATGGAATGCCTGGAGGTACCTGCGCTCGCGACGGTGCGCGACCTCGTCGAGCGCTTCAACGAAGGTCTCTTGATCTCGCCCTTCCTTTCGGCCAACGAAGGCTTCCCGATGGGGAAGGGGCACTCTCACCCCTCGGACACTTTCCGGCAGGTCACAACAGGCGACGGCATCGCTGTCGATCGAAAGAACAAGCCGATCGTGATGGTGAAGAACCCCATGCGGGTCGTCTTCACGGCGAATAACCACAACCTGATCCTGAAGCTCTGCGAAGGACGAGACTTGGCCCCGGCCGACCGTGAAGCTATCGCGATCAGGATCATCCACTATGAGCCCGGCATGGCCCCCGTAAATCTCTTGCTCGCCAAGGGGGGTTTTAGTTGGACGGACGGGTGGATCGCCGGAGATAGCCCAGGGCAGGAGTCGAGGTTTACCGTGGCGAAGCACTTCCTCTGGCTTCACCAGAAGTATGGCGCGAACGCCAAGCCTTACGGTCGCCACGGACTCTTGCTCGAGGGTGAGATCGACTCGCCCGTCCTCCGCATGATGCAGACACAAGGAGGAGGGTCTCCTGTCGTGGCGGAGGTCCTCGTCTCGCTCTTGAAGGAGAACCAACCGAACCCCGAGAAGGTGAAGTATCTTACGGACGGTCGGTTCTTGGTGACAGCATCGGCGATCCTCGAACACTGGCGCGAGAAGTTTGCCCCGACGAGTCACGACCGTTTGAATTTGAAGCGCATTCACGACATCTTGAAGGGCTGGATTGTCGGCCACCGCACGAGCGTAGAGGGCGTCCCTGGCCGGTGGAACGAGATCGACGTTCCCCTGCTCGCCTCCGAGGCCGAGAAGCACGGTTGGACGTGCCAGAGGCTCTCCGACCTGGTCAAGGCGCACCAAGGATCGAAGGTGTTGGCGTGAACGAGAATGCCAAGGACTACATCGCGCGCACGAACTGGGAGTATCGAGACAGCCCGAAGGCTGATCTGCGCAGAGAGGGGAGCGAGCTTATGCGCACCCTCAAGAGACGCACCAACAGCAAGGGAGTGGTCCTGTCCAAGGACGAGACGGTGCTTTTGTTCTGTTACGTGCAGCACATCGCGTCCGATAGATACCTCGCGAAAAAGAAGCTCTGGGAGAAGGGGGTGAAGAAGCCGTGACTCTCCTCCTCGCCCCCATGGACCTCTCGCCGGTCAACACCCACATGGACGCCCCGGGCGACGTGCCGCCCATGGGGAAGGCCCGCTTCACGCTCCAGCGGCCCCGGCCCTTCGTCGGCAGCTCGCAGATCAAGGCGTTCCTCCGCGCGCCGCGCGCGTGGGCGTGGAGCTACGTCGGCGGGGTCGTCGAGAAGAAGAGCTACCCGACGATCTGGGGAGGGGCGCTCCACGGGGTCCTCCAGCGTTGGGTCATGGAGGAGCCCCTCTACCCGGCGAGCTGGTTCCCCGCCGAGCTGCGCCTTCAGGACGTCGACCTGATCCGCCGCCTCGCCGACGCGGCGATCGAGAAGGGGATCGTCGCGCGCGGGCAGGGGAGGCGCCTCGGGTTCCACACGGACGTGGAGGCGCGGTTCTGCCTCGAGATCCTCCCCCCCGAGGGGGCACTTCCCGGGATCGACCTCCGAGGGTCGATCGACTGCCCCCTGTTCGAGGGGATCGACGACTTCAAGAGCACGGCCTCGATCGAGAAGTGGGCCAAGGAGGGTCACGAGCTTCGGTCGGACCTCCAGCTCAACATCTACGCGGCCGTATGGCTCTTCGTGCGACGGCTGGCCGGCATGTGGGACCCCCCGGACGGCCGGATCAGGCTCCGCCACGTCTACTTCCAGAAGGGGAGCAAGCCGACGGTCGAGACGCGCGACGTCTTCGTCTCGATCGCGGACGTCGAGGATCGCTGGGAGAGGCTCAAGCCGATCGTCCGGCAGATGCGCGACTTGGCGCTCGCGAACCTCGAGCCCGTCGTCGCCTCCGATCTGGGTGTCGGAGGGCGGTGGTACAAGGTCGGCTGCGCGATCAACACGACGAGTGCCGACGACGTGAGGCGCGTCCTCGCGGGGGCCGACGACAAGGGGAACAAGCTCGCCTGCGGCGACTACGGCGGGTGCCACTTCCAGGGGCTCTGCGCGAACGTCGAGGGCCTCGACGACTACTTGAACCGATCCACAGCCAAGCCCCCGGGGGGGTTCCTGCCCACGACGGGAGGGCTCTTCGGGGGAGGCCAGAGCAGCGGAGGAGGAAGCAACGTGGGAATCTTCGACGACATGTTGGAAGCAGCCGGGGGGAACAGCGGGGCGACGGCGACGGCGCCGCCGCCTGCGACGCCCGCGAGCGTCTCGCCGGCCGTTGCCGCGATCCAGCCCGTTCCGCCCGTGGCCCCGCCGACCCCGCCGCCCGGCCCGAAGACGCGCAGGATCGCGGCCGGAGCGCCGCCCTGGGCCTACGCCGACTGCACGGCCTGTGTCGACAAGGCGACCGACGAGACGACGGGACTGCGACCGAGCGGCGCGCCCTGCATGATCTGTGATCAGCGAGCGCGGGCCGACAAGCGGCCTCACTCGCACATCTACGACCACGTCTTCACGGACGGCGTCTTCACCTACCAGGTGAAGAGCGAGCACGAGAAGCTCGTCGCCGCGAACCTCCAGGCGGGCACGTTCAAGATCGGCGCGCCGCCGCCTCCGGTTGCGACGCCGCAGATGCCCAACACGGTCGTGGGCCCCGTCGGCATTCTCCCGGCTTCGGCTCCGGCGCCCGTCGTGAACGCCGGAAACGGGGCGCCGGTCATGGGGCAGAACCTGGCGCCGGCCGTTCCGGTCACCGAGACGGCCACGACCCCCGCCACGGTGACGCTGGAAGGGGAGAAGAAGCCCACGGCCCACAAGTTCGTCCTCTGCGTCGGCTGCGGCCCGGACGGGGAGAAGGCGATCCGCCTCGAGAGGATCTGGCTCAAGTACAAGGACCTCCTCGCCGTGGACGCAGGGAAGGACTACTACTCGATCGCGACGTTCGATCGGTGGGACAAGATGTCCTCGTGCATTCCGAAGATGCTCGAGATCGAGAAGTTCGGCACCAACTGGGTGATCGCGAACCCGGAGAAGTCGTCGGACTTCGCCCGGTTCGTCGAGGCCGTCGCCGCCTACGCCCACACCGTGATCAGGCCCCGGTGACCTTGACGGTCGCCTGGGTGGGCTGCGCTCTCGGGGTGTTGTCGTGCGTCATGAACGTCGTGGCGCTCGTCCTAGCCTTGAGGGCGCGGACCGTCTTGAAGGAAAAGGAGAAGAAGTAGCAACGTGAACGCGCTCGCGGACATGGTGGCGACGACCGACTTGGAGGACTCCCCGATCATGCGGGAGGCCCGCCGCGTCGCGTCGCTGCCGATCGCGGGCGTGCTCACGCCGGAGGAGGTCGACGCGATCTCGCGCGCCGAGGTCACGTCGGCCGCCTACGCCGAGGGGTTCCGCGCCTGGGAGGTTCAGGCGCGGACCCTCCTCTCCGTCATGACCGGGTCAGGGGCCGCGATCCCGGCCAGCGTCGGAGCCGGGAAGTCGAACTGCGGCTTCTTGGCCGCGAAGCACTGGTGGAGGACGGGGGCGCGGAAGATGATCCTCCACGTGCCGTCGCGCGCCGTCGTCCAGACCATCTCCAAGAAGATCCCGCAGGCGTGGCGTGTCTTCGGGATCGACATCCCGGTCCACAACCTCGCCGGGCTCGTCCCCGAGAAGCGCCGGAAGCTCGCCGCGACGGGCTGGCGTGGCCTGTACATCATGCCCTACTCGCTCCTCTCGGCCGACGACGCGGACGACGTCCTCGCGGCGATCGACCCGGACGGCGTGATCGCGGACGAGTGCCACCACATCGCACTCCGCGCGGCAGGGGATCAGGTCAAGGCGAGCGCGCGGGCGAAGAGGTGGCTCGCCATGATGCGGAAGCGGAAGCGGAAGCTCCTCGCCATGAGCGGGACCATGGACGCCCACAGCGTCCGCGACTCGCAGCACCTCCTCGCCCTCGCCCTCGGCGACGGCTGCCCGCTGCCGATCGAGACGGTCTACCTGAAGATGTGGGCCGACGTCCTCGACGACGACCGGCCCCAGGAGCCCGACCCGGAGCGGATCAGGGGGCTCATGCCGGTCCTCGAGTTCGCGATCGACGCCGTGCGGCGGGGGCGCGTGCTGAAGGACGCCGTGAGCGGCCCGCTCACGCCCGACGCGCAGGGGCTCCGACGCGCCTACCGGCTCCGCCGCGACACGACGCCCGGGATCGTGGCCTCGTCGGGCACGGACGCGGACGGCGCCGCCGCGTCGCTCAACTTCAGGAACTTCCCGATCCTCGGGGGGGAACTCACGCAGGCCGAGGCGTGCGACCTCGAGCTGCGCCACCCGGCATACGACGCCGACGACCCCCGCGCGCGGTTCGTCCCGGCCCAGTCGTTCGCGAGCATGGACTCCGTCATGAGGGTCAAGGCGCTTCTCTGGGCGGTCGCGCGGCGCTCGCGGACGCCGTCCGGCGACGTGATCCAGCACGCCTTCCACGGGTTCAAGTGGCAGACCGAGATCAGCTCGGGCTTCTACAACGAGCAGGTGTGGCCGACCGCGCACGACCTCGTCCAGAAGCGGGGGATCTCGATCGAGGACGCCGAGGACGTGCTCAAGCGGAGCGTCAAGCAGTTCGAGAAGTGGCAGGTCTACTGCGGCCACCTCCGGCGCTTCCTGGACGACGACCACGTGAAGGGGCTCGACACGCCCGAGCTGGTCGGCAACGAGATCAAGCACCACGGCGCGCGCCGGCTCCCCGAGAAGCTGGTCAAGGCGTGGCAGCTCGCGAAGGGCCTCGTGTTCGACGGCATGGTCGCGCGCGTGAGTCGGCAGGAACGCGTCTCCGACTGGAAGATCCGGCACGCGATCGAGTGGGCGAGGCGCGAGGTCCCCGAGGGCAAGGGGGCCGTCGTCTGGGTCTACAACGTCGAGCTGGGGCAGTGGGCCTACGAACTCTTCCTGAAGGAGTTCGGCGTGGACCGCGTGCTCCACTGCCCGGAGAGCAAGAGGGCCGACAACGACTTCGCCGACCCGAAGAGGGCGGGCACGAGGCTCTGCGTCACGTCGCTCCCCGCACACTTCCAATCGAAAGATTTGGAGTACTTCGAGCATCAGTTCTTCCTCCAGGCGCCTCGCGTCGCGAAGATGGCCCAGCAGTCGATCGGGAGGCTCCATCGGCACGGCCAGTTGGCCGACGAGTTGAACGTGGACTTCTGCCTGTCGACCAACTTCGACCACCAGAACTACAGCGCGATGCTCCGCGACGCGGTCTATGCGCACGTGACCGACCAGCCGCAGAAGGTGGTGTACGGCGACTACGAGTCGACCGAGGCAGCCCCCTTCCCGCGTAAATATCCCCCGAGCTTCCTTGAGGAGCAGGGCTTTGAAAAAGTCCGCCGCTTGGGACCTGGCGAGGAGCGGTTCCTCGCCGACATCTGACCGTAACCGTGACGATGCTTTTGACGTTGACATCTCCTTCAAGCAACCCTAGACTGTAGAAAGCGAGTGCTACATGGGACTCTTCGCAGACGCAGGTTCCGCCGATCCCGCAGGCTCGCGGAACAATCCGAAGCCGGGAAAGTACTGGATCATCCTCAACCTCTCCGCCAAGGACGTGAGCAAGAACCCGAAGAAGGGCAAGGCCGGCAAGGAGTTCATGAAGGTCTTGACGACGGTGATCCGCGCGTTCGACGGCGCGGGCTGCCGGTCGCACGGCGTCACCGCCTCGGGCACGGCCAACCCGCTCTGCGGGAAGGGCCACGTCCCGGGGGAGGCGTGCGACTGGATTTTCATGGACGGGGTGCAGGGGAACGCCGGCCGCATGAAGGACTTCGCCATGAAGGTGTGCGACACGACGGACAAGAACGCGGTCGACGCTGCCGCGTTCGAGGCCATGTGCTCGAACATCCAGCCGACCAAGGACGTGATCCTGGAGGTCTCCGTCGCCCAGGAGGCGATCCTCACCCAGAGCAGCGTCTGGATTCACCCCGGCCAGGCCGACCGTCGCGTCTACCACGACGAGGTGCTGCGCGACTGGAACTCGCTCTCGGAGGTCGCGAGGGTCGAGCTTCAGAAGGAAGGTCGCTGGGATCGGCTCGTCGCCAAGGAGAAGAAGCTCCTCGAGCGGCGCGCCGAACGGGCGAAGCTGGCGTCTCCGGCTGCGACCGCCACGACGTAGGACGTTGACGACTTAGTGAGGTAGCTCCCGCAGGCAGGCCGTCCCCCGTTATCCCCCTGTCCCCCCGACGAAACGGTTCTGCCTGCGGGGGACCTCTTTCTTTAACACCTCCTCTACCCGCCAGGAGAGGCACCGTTGTCCCTCCCCCTCGTCAGCTTCGACTTGGAAAGCGCTCTCATAGGCCCCGGCGCGGTGGCTCCGTGGATCGTCTGCGCTACCGAGCACAAGGGGGGTAAGCCTCGGTTGATCTCGAACGGCGACGCCGAGTGGCAGGGGTGGCTTCGCTGGCTCGTGGGGGGGGCGGCGCGAGGGGAGCACCGGCTCACCGGCCAGAACATCGCCGGGTTCGACCTCCCGACGGTCCACCACTGGCACCCCGACATCCGCCCGGACATCTGGAAGGCGTTCTCTGACGGCCGCGTCCATGACATCAAGTCCCGCGAGAAGCTCCTGAACCTCATGCGGACGGGGGAGGTCGACCACTGGTACGACGTAACGGGCAAGCAGCATGACTTCGAGTACAACCTCGCGGCGCTCGCGCTCAAGTGGCTCGGCAAGGACCGCACGGCCGAGAAGGGCCTGACGAAGCGCGAGTTGAGGGCGCAGGGGCTCACGATCGAGCAGCAAGACCTCTGGCGCTACCACTTCAGTAAGCTCGACGGGCTCCCAAGCCACAAGTACCCCGAGGAGGCCGCGCGCTACGCGCTCGAGGACGCGGTCGACCCCCTCTCGATCCACCTCCTTCAGGACCAGAGCAACGAGGAGCTGCGCGCGCGCGGCGCGCGCTTCCCGAGCGGGAAGCCCTTCGACGTCTTCCAGACCGAGGCCCTGCACACGGGGGCGCAGTTCGCGCTCCAGCTCATGACGATCCGGGGCTTCGGCGTGGACGCGGCCGAGGTCGAGAAGCTCAAGCGCCAGGTCGCCGAGGAGGTCAAGCCCGAGCGCACGGCGAAGCTCGTCCTCTCGGGGATCTTGACCCCGGCCGTCCCCTCGCAGCCCTTCGCGAACGGCGCGAAGCACGGCGCCGACGGGAAGCTCTGCGACTGCGCGGCGCCGAGTCACGCCCCGGGGACCCCGAAGTGGAAGGCCGCCGACAAGGCGCACGTGAAGACGGGGCTCCTCCAGGAGCACGTCGTCCGCGTGATCGAGCGGGTGAACCGCGAGGCGGAGGCTCGTGGGGAGCCCGAGCGCCTCCGGGTGAAGCGCACCGACCCGTCCGACACCTACCCGACGCAGGCGACCTTCGACCACTGGGTCGAGCTGGCGCGGACGGACCCCGACCCCGCGCTCGCGAAGAAGATCAAGAACGTCAGGAGCCACAACAAGCAGGGGCTCCACCCCCTCGGCGGCCAGGTCTCGACCGACGGCGAGGTGATCGCCGATCTCGCCGGCTTCGACAAGGTGATCGACGAACTCGACCGCTACTCGTCCTTCAAGAAGCTCTGGGAGATCGAGATCCCGCGCCTCGAGTGGGCGCTCCGCGAGGGAGGCACGATCCACTCGGTCTTCGACGAGTTGAAGCGGACGGGCCGCACATCTGCCCGGAAGACGAGCGATTACCCGTCGACCAACGTGCAGCAGCTCCCGCGAGGATTTGACGTCAAGCGGCCGTGTCCTGGCGTCGGAGGATCGTGGCGGTGGGACGGAGTCACGTGGGTCATGGTCTCGACCGTGGCCTGCACGGCCCAGAAGGACTGCAAGTGCGCCGGCAAGCGCGAGGTCGTGATCGACCGGATCGAGCCTCGGCGATGCTACGTGGCCCCGATCAAGGGATGGGTCCTCTACTCGGTCGACTACTCGACCCTCGAGCTGGTGACGGCCGCGCAGCAGGTCTACAAGCTCGTCGGCTACAGCATCCTCCGGGACAAGATCAACGCCGGCTTTGACGTCCATAGCTGGCTCGCGGCGCAGATCGCGAAGTCGGTCGACGCCGACTTCCTGGCGCTCTGCCAGCACCGGCTCGGCGAGAAGGTCGTCGACAAGGACGAGGTTTACCGTCTCTTCCTGAAGTTGAACAAGGGCTCCGAGGCGCAAAAGGGATTCTTCAAGAAGTTCCGCAACCTCGCGAAGGCGACCGGCCTGGGCTTTCCGGGAGGACTTGGATGTCTCACGTTCATCAAGTACGCCAAGGGCAACTACGGCGTCCAGATCGAGTCCATCGAGCAGGCGCAGATGCTCAAGGAGATTTGGTTCGAGGCGTTCCCCGAGTTCAAGGAGTACTTCAAGAGGATCAACCGCGACTTCGTGGACGGGGAGCACGAGGCCGGCGAGGGCGCGCCGGGGAAGAGCAAGAAGAGGTACTGCTACTTCACGCCGCTCGGCATGTATCGTGCGAACTGCACCTACACCGCGTGCGCGAACGGGTACGCGCTCCAGAGTCCGGCAGGCGAAGGGGCCAAAATTGCGGTATTCAACGTCTCCAGGGCATCGTATGATTCAACGCTCCGGTCGGTCCTCCTCGGGACGTTCCCGATGGCCTTCGTCCACGACGAACTGATCGGCTGCATCCCCGAGGACTCGGTCGAGGCCATGGACGCCCGCGTCCGCGAGGTGCAGCGGATCATGGAGAGTTCGATGCGCATCGTGACGCCGGACATGGTGGTCAAGGCCGAGCCGACGCTCATGCGTCGCTGGGAGAAGGGGGCCGAGTTGCTCCTCGACAAGGACGGCCGCGTGAGGATCTACGAGGAGCACGGCTACGACCCGTCTCACCCGAAGAAGGACGACGAGGGCAAGGTGCTCTGCGCCTATTGCTCGCGCAAGGGAGCCGACAAGCTCCACAGGAAGGCAGCATGAAGGTCAAGACGAGGAAGGTTCCCGAGGAACAGCTTCGGGCTCTTCGGCAACGGTGGGGAGGGCTCCTCTCGGAGGACGAGCAGGCGCTTCGCGACAAGTTGCTCCGCATGGGCGGTGGGTTCGCGATCATTCGACCCGGGGAACGTGACGTCTTCGATCTCCTTGAGTCGGGAGAGAGGTTCGACGGCAAGGCCGAGATGCGTCTGGGGGAGTCCAACCAGTGTCACTTGAACGCTGCCAAGATATACATGGCCGACATCGTGAAGTACGCGATAGGCACGGGCTACGCGTTGTCGAGCGACGGCCTTTGGCGTCAGCATTCATGGGCGTTCCATGTCGGTTCTCGTGATGTGTTAGGCCGGCCGATCGAGACCACAGAGGAGAGGGTCCTTTACTTCGGCTTGGTCCTTCGCGACGCGGCAGCCGTCGGGTTCGTGCTAGGCCAGGTCTCGGCTGAAGAGAGGGAAGAGTTCCTCGTCGGAACGTTGAAGATCCCGCGCGCGGACGTCAGGAAGATGCTCGCGCGAAAAGGGAAGAAGGTCCAATGATCGACAAGGAAGAGCGGATGTTCTACTTCGCGGGCGTCTGCATCACGGTCACGGTGCTCGGGATCGTCGTCTCGACCGTGATCTACAACTTCCGCGAGCAGGACGCGAGACGACACGCGGAGGAATCGCGACCCCTCAAGGCATGGGAGACGGAGCGATCCAAGTGAGCTTGCTCGACAAGGCGAGGATCTCCGCACCGTGCCCCGTGAAGTGGGAGGAGATGCAGCAGAACCGAGGCAACGCTGCCGTCAGGTTCTGTCTCAAGTGCTCTCGGAGCGTCTACGACGTCGCGAGCATGTCTCGGGAAGAGGCCGAGAAGCTCCTGCGCTCGGAGGACCCGGTGTGCGTGCAGATCGTTCGACGCGAGGACGGCAAGGTCATGACGCGCGACTGCGGGGTGCCGTTACCTCGGCGCCCGGGACGCCCGGGACACCCAGCAGATGTCCTCGTGTCGGGGCCCAGTTTTCCTGCTGCGATGCGAGGGCGACTCGAGCTGATCGACGAGGAGCCCACCCCCGTCGAGGACGTGGACGAGAGGGCGCGAAGCAGGGAGCGTCGGAAGAAGCGCTCGATCTACGAGCGAGAAGACGAGGACGAGTCGTGACCTCTCAGGTCATCGTCGGCGACTGTCGGCAAACGCTCGCCATCCTCCCCGAGGAGAACGTCCACAGCATCGTCACGAGCTTCCCCTACTGGAACCTCCGCGCCTACTCCGGCACCGACGACGGAATCCAGGCCGTCACGTGGGCCGACGGAACCACGTGTCCGTGGGGTCTCGAGCCGACCTTCGCGGCCTGGGTCGACCACTGCGTCGAGGTCAGCCGTCTCCTGAAGAGGGTCCTCCGCAAGGACGGCACCTTCTGGCTCAACATCGGGGCGAGCTACGCCGGGAAGCGGTCGTTCAAGGGGGGCAAGAAGCAGGACGGCGTCTTCGCGCGTCGAGCGGCGGGGATCGCAGGGGCCGAGGGCGCGACGCGCGACCCGGCGTTCAAGGACGGGGACCTCGTCCAGCAGGGCCCCTTGCTGGCCGAGGCGCTCAGGAAGGACGGGTGGTGGCTCAAGTCGGCCGTGATCGCGGAGAAGACGAACCCGAAGCCCGACAGCGCGAAGAACCGACCGGCGAACGTCTACGAGCACTTCTTCCTCCTCACCCGTAGCAAGAAGTACTTCTACGACGACACCGCCGTCCTCCAGCCCTACGCGCGAAAGACGCTCCCGCAGAGGGGAAGCGACTACCAGGGGCAGGACACCAAGGATCGCGGCGACGGCTCCGAGAGCGCGTCGGACGTGAAGCGCCGGATCATCGCCAGCATGGAGGAACGTGGCGGGCGCAACCTCCGGTCGGTGATCCACGACCCGGGTTCGGTGCGCGAGGCGCTTCAGCACGCCGTCGATACGCACGACCCGCGCTTCCTGAACGACGTCGGCAGGGCGATCTACGCCGAGTGGTGCCGGATCGTCGAGGTCCCGCTCCTCCTGGCGCTCGTCGAGGCCCAGGTGGGGGGTGACGGCACGGCCCCCGAGCACTGGGACTGGTCGGCGATCGAGGCGCTCTCGGAGGAGGTCAAGGAGCCCGGGAGCCAGGACCTCTGGGTCGTCAACAACCAGGCCGTGCCAGGCGCCCACACGGCGACGTTCCCGGAGTCGCTCGTGGAGACGTGCATCAAGGCGGGGTGCCCCGTCGGAGGGATCGTCCTAGACCCCTGCGGCGGCTCGGGGACCGTCGGGGTCGTGAGCGAGCGCCTCGGTCGCGACTCGATCCTCCTCGAGCTGTCGCCGCTCTACGCAGCGCAGGCAGAGGCCCGGATCGCCGACCCCGAGTGGAGCAAGAAGCAGCGGGTGTCGATCCGCGAGGAGCGCAAGGAGCAGACGAGGCGCGACGCCGAGTTGACCTACCGGATGCGGAGGACGATCAAGGACCTCAACAGGAGGGTGGCAGATATCGACCTTCGCGAGAGGGCGTCGTCTTACGCGCTCGAGGACAAGCGCGAGCGCGACTGCGTGCGCGTGGTCGCGGAGATCCTCTTCCACGGGGACCGCACGGCCGACGAGGTTGACGCGGCGTTGAACCTCGGCGCCGAGTCGCGCGACTCGACGGTCTCGGCCAGGTGCGCCGACCTGAAGCGCGCGGGCGTGATCCGGGAGACCGGCAAGAAGAGGCCGACGAAGAGGGGGGTCGGCGCGGCCGTCCTCGAGATCGACCCGAGCATGTTCGAGGGCGAGCCTAGTGCAGGTGACGCGAGCGACGCGAGCGCGATGCAGCCACCAGGCGACGAAGATGATTTGCCGTTTTGAGGAGATGACGATGATGAAGAGACGGTGGACGCTGGAGCGTGCGGTGCGCCTGCGAAGTCTCGCGATCAAGGTAGGCATTGGCGAGGCGGGGAGGCGCAGGGGGATCAGTGGGGAGAGGGTGCGCCAGGTGATCTCGGAGCACGGGCTTCCTCCTATGTCTGTGGAGGGGTCCTTCTTCACGCGCAACGTCTCGAGCGAGCGAGTGATCGCGACGGCAGACGCGCCGTCTCTCCAGGAGGCGGCCTTGCGGCTGGGGGTGAGCCAGATCGTGGCTCGTCGCCTGTTCGAGAGGGAGGGGATCAAGGTCCCGAGGCATGTCCCGCAGCCGCGCGTCGCGGACGCCGAGGCGCGCGACATTCACGCGCGCTACCTCGCCGGAGACTTCGGGCTCGCCATGGCGGCGCACAAGCTCGGGTACAGCGGCAACGGGAGGATCAGCGCGAGCCACGCGAAGGCGCGGTTCGAGCGCATGGGGCTCAAGGTGTTGTCGGTCAAGGAAGGCAACCGGGCGCGCGATCGAAGGCGCCGAGGAGGGACGAAGTGAGCGAGACGACGGAGAAGACGGACCGCGTGAGGCACTGGGCGAGGGATGTCCACGACCTCGCGAAGGCCAAGGGCTGGCACGACGAGCCGGCGTACCCGCGCCGGTTCCAGATGGTCGGGAACATCGCCGGGGAGGTCGCCGAGGCGTGGGAGGAGGCCCGACAGAAGGACTTCGATCCGAAGCGCATCTACTTCGTCTCCCCGCACAACGGTGAGAAGTGGCTCGACCGCGAGATCGCACGTACAGCGGTCGGCAGCGCAAACGAACCTAAGCCCGAGGGGTTCCCGGTCGAGATCGCCGACGTCGTGATCCGGGCGCTCGATACCATGGCCGCCCTCGGGATCGAGGACGTGACGGAACACACGGTCCGCGTCATGAAGGAGAACCTCCGGCAGCGGACGAATCCCGACCTCTGGCAGCAGCTCTGCTTCCTCTACCGTACGGTCGGGCGCGTGCTCTCGGATGTCGACTACGACGACTCGCCGGCCATGACCCGCGAGAACCTCGCGGTCACGGTCGCGCGCTGCGAGGCCGTCGCCGACCTCTGCGGCTTCGACCTCTGGGCGGTCGTCGCGATCAAGCACGCCTTCAACGGAACGAGAAGTCACAGGCACGGGGGTAAGCGCGCGTGACGAAGACGGAATATCTCCTCACGTGCCTCGCCGAGGAGTGCGCCGAGGTCGCGCAGCGCGCGAGCAAGGCCGTTCGGTTCGGGGTCATGGAGATCCAGCCAGGGCAGCCGCTCACGAACAAAGAGCGCCTGGCCGACGAGATCAACGACTTGGAGACGATCGTGGAGATGCTCAAGGACCACGGCGTCAACCTCTGGGTTCCGCACGCCGAGGGGAGACGGAACCAGAAGAAGGCCAAGGTCCACCAGTTCATGGTCTACTCCAAGGAGATGGGGGTGCTCGAGTGAAGAAGGTTTACGTCGCGTCCTCGTGGCGCAACCCGATCCAGCCGGCGATTGTCGCGCTCCTCCGGGGCCACGCCCTCGACGTCTACGACTTCAGGAACCCGTGGGCCGCGTCGGTCAGCGATGTGCCGTCGTGACCATGTTCCTCGATATCGACGAGGTCGTGGTCGATCTCATGACGCCCCTCTCGCGCGTCCACGGGCTCACGTTCGACCGGCAGAACTGGCCGAACGAGTACGACCTCGCCAAGGTCTTCGGGAAGTCGCAGGAGGAGGTCTGGAAGCCCGTCAGGGGGTCCGAGTTCTGGTCGACGCTGCCGAAGACGCCGTGGGCCGACGACCTCGTGGCCCTGCTCAGGGCCGAGTTCCCCGATCGGCTCTGCTTCCTGTCTCACGGCATGGAGCTGGACCCCTGGAGCTTCGCCGGCAAGGTCCGCTGGCTCCAGGAGCACTTCCCCGGGGTGCCGTACCTCCTCGGGGCCGACAAGTCGTTTGTCGGTCGCCCAGGGGCGTTCCTCGTGGACGACTACGAGAAGAACGAGACGAAGTGGCAGAAGGCGGGGGGGACGGCGATCCTCTTCCCCGCGCCGTGGAACCGCTTCCGAGGGCACCCCGACCCGGTCGGTCTCGTCGAGCGCATGATCCGCGAGCGTCGTCGCGAGCAGGACATGATCTAGGTGGATTGGCGGGCGCGAAGTGAAGAAGAGTGGAACTTCTTGAGATCGAGCGAGGAGAAGAAGAAGATGGTCCAGGACGAGAACGGGACGCCGAGGGCGATCATACCCAAGCCGGAAGGGTTCCCCGAGTTGCCGATCATTCCTCCGGTGCCCGAGGGCACTCACGACTCGCACGACGGCCCCTGCCCCAAGAACATCGACTTCCCCAGGAGCCCCGACGTGAACGAGTACGTGGCGATGGGTCTCGATCCTCGGAGGGGCCCTGACGATCGGCGCGCGACGACGAGCAAGGCGACCACGGCCAACCCGAAGGACCTCCTCGGGGCGGAGCGGGCGTCGATCACGAAGATTCCCCCGGTCGCGCTCGTCCACTGCGCCGACGCCATGATGGACGGGGCGGGGAAGTACGACCCCTACAACTGGCGCGCGAAGAAGATCACGGCGCACGGCTACGTGGACGCCGCGTTCCGGCACCTCTTCGCCTACTGGGAGGGGGAGGACCGCGCGCCGGACAGCAACGTCCACCATCTCGGCCACGTCATGGCCACGTGCGCGATCCTGCTCGACGCGCACGCGCACGGGTGCCTGATCGATGACCGGCCGACCTCGGACGGAGGGCGGGCGATCACGATCACCTTCACCGAGGTCAAGGAGAACGAAGCCCGGCGCGCGGAGCGCCGGAGGAAGATCACCGAGGCCATGACGCCCGTGCCCTCGATCCCCCTGCCCAAGAGGAGTGGCTAGACCATGCCCGTGAACACCGACCTCCCGAACAAGGAACGCATCGCCAACCCCGGTCCCAAACCCCCGGGATGGCACGGGCGGATCTCGGCCGCTCTCGTCTGGGACGGGACGGACGAGGTTCGCATTCTGTCCTCCATGGGCGTGCCGCGCGACGACCAAATGAAGGGCACGGCGGCCGAGAGGCTCTCCGAGTTGTGCGGAAGATGTTGTTACGACAGCCTCGGAAAGGGACGAGCATCGTCGGAGTATCACAAGCACATCCTCGACGTCGGCCACCTCTCGACGATCGAGCACTGGAACGCGACGATCGAGTTCACCTACGTGCCGCAGGCTCGGGACGAGTCCCACAAGTCCCACAATCCCCTCCTCTACGGGTGGGTTCAGTCCCTCTTCTGCAACAAGCCGGGCATCTGGGTCTCCGACATGCCGACCGGCGCCAACATGGGCATGAACCGACCCTTCCGCGTGACCATGAACCTCCGCGCGATCCGCGAGTGGTTCAAGACGGGGTCGCATCAGGGGGAGATCCCTCGTCGAATCGTCGGCCGGGCGATCCTCGACGCCGTGCAGCCCCTCGCGCCCGCGATCCTCTCGGGGCTCGTCGGCCCTCAGTGGGACCATGTCGGCTTCCACGCGACCGCGACGGCACACGTTGTAGAGCCCCAGACGGACGAGGAGCGGTGGGTCACGATCTACCTCACGGGGAGCAGGGGGTACTGCTACGACGCTGAGACGGAGGTTCTCACGGACGAGGGGTGGAAGAAGTGGCCTGACGTCCGGGGGGATGAGAAGTTCGCCACTCTCGACATGCAGACGGAGGAGATGACTTTTCAGGTTGCGTCCGACGTGATCCGTGAGCACTACCACGGGAAGATGTATTCGGTCGCATCTCAGTGCGTCGACCTTAATGTCACTCCGAATCACCGGATGCTTGTGAGGAAGCATGACACACAAGCCGCGAAGAGGGGCGAGGAGCCCCTTCGGGTGTTTACGGCCGAGGAGATCGAGGGCAAGAGGGTCAAGTACAAGCGTAACGCGAGATGGGTCGGTGAGACGCCGACGTGGTTCGAGATCCCCGACGTCGAGATCGAGGCGGCCGTCGTGAACCAGCTTGGCCCGCAGGGGACGAGGACAGTCACGTGTGCAGGCAGGAAGATCAAGGCGCTCGCGTTCGCGCGGTTTCTCGGCTACTGGCTTGCGGAGGGGCACCTCGATCATCACGAAGGTGCTGGTTACAACACCGTGCTTTCTCAGAACAGGGGGGGTAAGGCGTGGAGAGGAATGCACGAGTGTCTCGAGGAGTTAGGGTTCACGTTCAGTGAGCGCGAGATAAATGGATGTATGCAGATCCGTGTGAATGGGGGCAAGGCTCTCTACGAGTTCCTTGCTCCCTATCGGGGGTCCGAGAACAAGGCCATTCCTCCGCAGGTCAAGGGGTGGGGCCCTGAGTATCACGAGGCCCTCATCACAGCTTACCTGGAAGGGGACGGGTCGAACAGCGGAGGACGACACGCAGGGGAAGGGCATACGGTCAGCAAGAGGCTTGCTGATGATCTCCAGGAGGCCGCCCTCAAGGCAGGGTGGTCTGCGACCATTCGGGCCGTTGACCGTCGTGACGAACCGGCGCGAGAGGGCAAGTGGGCCGCGATCAAGTCCAAGAGGATCATCTATGTAGTGGGTTTCGCGAAGCATCGAGGGCAGGAACCTCTCGTGAACCATGGAGGAAAGAAGCACGACTCCTGGAAGCACTACAGAGGCATGGTCTATTGCGTGACCGTCCCGAACGGCACGCTCTACGTCCGACGCAACGGGAAGGCTTGCTGGTCCGGCAATTCACACGAGTTGGTGAGACATCGCTGGCGCACAGCAGTCTCGCAGCGAAGCACTCGCTACGTGGACGAGAGCGAGAGCGAGTGGGTCATGCACCCGCTCGTCGCGGCGTTCATGGAGGCACACAAGCACGACCCGGTGGACTTCGTGATCGACCTCGGTGACGAGAAGTGTCCTACGGACAGTTCCTCGATTACCCCTCAACTCATGGCGATCAAGGCCGCGTGTTCGCGCACCTACATTGGCCTCGTGAAGGCCCTCGAGCCCTGGCTCGTCGCGAAGGGTGTCGACAAGGGCACCGCGCGCAAGCAAGCTCGCGGCGCCGCGCGCGGGCTCCTCGGGAACGCCCTCGAGACCGAGGTGATGTTCTCGGCCTCGGTCGCCCAGTGGCTCCACGTCCTCTCCATGCGCGCGGCCGACGCCGCCGACGCCGAGATCCGGCTCGGGTTCGCCATGGCCGCGCTCCCGGAGCTGAAGCGGTCGCGCTACGGCGACCGTTTCGCGCACCTGGAGCTGGTGCCGGCGAGCGACGGGATCGGCATGAGCTTGAAGGGGGGAGGAGCGAAGTGACCCTCGTGCCCGATCTCGCCTCCGATCCCCCCTTGAGGCCCTTCCTGTGGGTCGTGTGGTCTCGCGAGAGGCAGCCCGACTACCTGGCTGAGCAGCACGTCTTCTTCTCGCCGGAGCCGGAGCGTCCGTCCGACGAGGTCCTGCGGCCGGCCAAGCAGGAGAGGTGGCGCATGGTCGCTCGATACGCCGAGGAGGGGGACGCGAATCGGGAGGTGCTTCGGCAATTGAGGGACGGCAAGGTCGTCCGCCTGGTGGTGGCGAGGCGGTCCGAGTCTCCTCGGATCGAGGTCGTCGAGTGATCGAGCGCATCGCCAGCGATCCGCGTCCTCGAGACGAGATCCGTCTCTTCGCCGGCCTCGTCACCTACCGCGTCGTCGGCGTCTGGGGCACCGTCGATCTCGGGAAGGGGGGGGCGACGTGCGGGGGATCTTCGCTCAACTTCGTGTGGGTCGACCGCGAGGACGAGCCCCCTTCTGGCTCGACGCGCGCGAGAAGCGTTCGGCGCGAGGACGTTCGAGCCGTCGTGTGGCGCGACCTCTGCCGCGCGGCGTGCTCGTGGAGCGAGGAGTTGAGGTTGTGACCGAGCCCCTGGTCACGCCCAAGTCGTGCATGGTCGCGAGGTGCGCGACCGACGTGAGACAAGGGCGCTACTGTGAGGCCCACGCGGCGAGGAATCGGCGCCTGGGGTCCCCGACGGCCAGGAAGTGCTACAGGTGCAAGTTCGTCTTCGACAACGAGACCACGGCGGAGATGACCGGCCAGGGGGCGTGGCTCTGCGACGGTTGCCTCCTCAAGCCGTCACGATTCCGCAAGCCCGGGAAGTGGCACAAGGCCGGCTTCGACTTGACGCGGGAGCAGGTCTACTGGCTCGGGAGCCAGAGCGTTCGACTCAACGTTCGGCCGAGCGAGCTTCTTCGCGATGTGATCGACCGTCTCATGCTGCCGGGCGTGTTTGATAGGATTTGGAGTCATCGAAGGGGTGTGATCGTGGAACGCGGCGAGCGCGAGAGGATGCCCAACCCGGCGCGGGCCATGCGCTATCGGTGCAAGCTCGGGGGGCACGGGTTCTACGTGGACGCGAACGTCTACGACGACGACCGCGTCGGCGCGGTCTTCGTGGACTTAGGGAAGGTCGGGTCGCCGCTCAACG